>Ga0307477_10000492_pt1 | contig 43203 bp, 40 predicted proteins | sample atmos_gasesECM2C_FD_203316 | JGI IMG/M metagenome (GOLD analysis project Ga0307477, IMG submission 203316) | Hardwood forest soil microbial communities from Morgan-Monroe State Forest, Indiana, United States - atmos_gasesECM2C_515 | ecosystem: Environmental > Terrestrial > Soil > Temperate... | reverse complement strand
TCTCGTGAAAACCACCCGCGCCTCGGCGGTACTCGTAGAGGAGGGCGTTGCCGTCGAACGCGCGCCGGACTTGCCGCCGCTCTCTATCCTCCGTTCACCGAATCCTTACCTGGCCTTCGCTCACGCTCTTGAGCTTTTCTATCAGCCCCCGCGCTATGCGCCCGGCATACATCCGACCGCGGTAATCGCCAAGACCGCGAGCATCGGAGAGGGTGCTCACATTGGCCCCTATTGTTTCATCGATGAAGAGGCGAGTATTGGCCCCAATGCCGTGTTGCACAGTTTTGTCACGATCTACCGCAGCGCAAAGATTGGTGGAAGTTTCTTCGCCCATGCGCACGCCGTTGTCCGCGAATTTTGCCGCATCGGCGACCGCGTAATCCTGCAAAACGGTGTGATCATCGGCGGAGATGGCCTGGGATTCGCGAAACAAAAAGATGGTTCCTGGTACAAGATCGTCCAATCGGGGCCGGCCATTCTCGAGGATGACGTGGAGGTCCAGGCCAACACCTGCGTTGACCGCGCCACCGTGGGTGAAACCCGCATTGGTCGCGGGACCAAGCTCGACGACCTTGTCCTGATTGGTCACGCCTCTCAGGTCGGCGAAAACACCATGATTTGCGGGCAGACCGGCCTTGCGGGCTCAACAAAAATTGGTAATGGCTGTGTCCTTGCCGGCCAGGTCGGGAGTGCCGGGCATATGACCGTCGGCGACGGCGCCGTCATCACGGCTCGGAGCGGTGTTCCAGGGGACGTGCCGCCGGGCGCAATCTATTCAGGATACCCGGCTATCGAGAACGGCTTATGGCTGAAGATTTCGGCTTCTCTAAACCGTCTGCCGGAGATGGTAAAGCGCGTCCGGGAACTCGAAGCGCAAATCAAGGAATTGAAGACTCGATGAAGGACCAGCGAGAGCGCTCCATCCCGACCATTTTCACGAAGACCCGCGTGCTTGCCCTTGCCAATCGAGCGGCCGTTGGTCGGGCGGCAGCCCCGCGGCCAGCACCTCGCGCACCCGCTCATTTAAATTGTCTCTCTGCTCCAGCGAGTACTTCGATGCATCGATGGGTTCCAGAAACTCCACCAGAATTTCACCCGGGTGAATTACAAGAGAATGTTTTTCCATGATGCGATGCGCCCCCGAACAGGCCATCGGGACGATGGGCACGCCGGCCTTGATAGCCATGAGCACCGCGCCCTTTTTGAATTGTTGCAGTCGTCCATCGGGGCTCCGCGTGCCCTCTGGATAAATCAGGAACGATTGCCCCCCGCGAAGCGCTTCCGTCGCTTTCTCCACGCTTGCCATCGCAGAGTCTCGATTGCTCCGATCCACAGGAATGAACTGTGCCAATTGGAACGCTTGTCCCACGATTGGCCATTTGAAGAGCGAGCGCTTCAGCAGAATCGCGATCCGGCGAGGTATCGCCCCTACAACCGCAGGGGCATCCGCCGAGCTTGTGTGGTTCGGCGCAAAAAGACACGGGCCGGACGGAATTCTCTCTAAGCCTTCGACCCGCACTCTGACTCCCACTGCTCGCACGAAAAACATCACTCCCTTTATGCCCGCCCAATAAAGCGGGTCAATGTGATTCGTCAGCAGCGAATAGATGAGCAGCGGCGGCCCAACGAGCAAGATGTAAATGCCCAGGAAAACCGCAATGAAGAGGGTGCGCAGCATCAAATTTGCGAGACCTTTTCGACTAGAAAAAACCAAGCCAATACAAATTTAAATAATCGTTGAGATTTCAATGGGGAGCAGCGGCTTGCGTTTCTCCGTGAAGCAATCCCTCCCGCAGACGCCGCGCCTTTACCCCTGCCTGGGGATTCTCCTCCACCTGAAAATAGGTTTCCATCAGCTCGCCCAGATGGAACTCCAGCTTAAATTCCCTCTCCTCTCGCCTTACGCTAAGCCGAAGCAAACTTCCCACGCTCTGCTCGCGCTGCCATCTCTCCAGCCGGCGCGGCGGATCCCCGCCGTTCCATTTCACAATTACGTCGCCCGGGCGGAGTCCTGCCTTGGCCGCCGCGCTTCCCTCCTCTACCCCGCGCACCACCAAAACCGCATTAGCTTCGCGTTCCGCCACAAACCCAAGCGCCGCCCGCTTGTGCTGGCTCAGGTTTAACTGAAGCCCCGCGAACCCCAATACCTGCTCATAGGGGAGTGGCACTGTTCCGGATACGTGCTTTTGAAAAAACTCTTCGAAAGATCCGCCCGCGACCTTCTCGAGCACAAGCCGAATATCGAGGCTGTCCCGGTAATGCTTGCCTTCCTTTGCGAACTCCTCATTCATCGCCCGCAGCACGTCGTCCAAGCTTTTCTCGTCGTTGGTTCGGTCGCGGATCAATACATCCAGCAGAAAGCCTAGGACCTGCCCCTTCGTGTAGTAGGAAACGCTGTATTCCGGCTCATCGTAGAGAGGGTATTTTTCGAGCCAGGCGTCGAGGCTCGATTGCTCAGCACTTTGCCAGCGATTCGCTGGCCGGGCTTCGAGTTCCGTAATGCCGCCGCTCAAGTCCCCGTAGAACTGCTGCTTGCTCCAGATGCCGCTGCGCACCAGAGTGTAGGAACCATATGTGCTCGTTACGCCTTCCGCGAACCACAACGCTCGTGTGTACTGTTCCTTGGCATAGTCCACCGGTTCCAGCGACGCGGGGCGTATCCGCTTCACGTTCCACAAATGGAAAAATTCATGCGCCGAAACGCCCGTTAGATACTCACCTGAGGGAGCAGAGATTGCCGTCGAGTTCGCGTGCTCCATCCCGCCGCCACCCCCCGCCGCGGCCTTTCCGACGTGAAAAATAAACGTGTAGTGTTCGAACGGCGCTCCGCCCATGAGTCTGATCTCATACAGGCAAATCTTCGTCAATTCTTCCTCGACCTGCTTCTTTTTCCAGTTGTCCCCATGGATGACCACGCTGATCCGCGGCGAAACATCCGGTAAATCAAACTCCTCGAATTTCCCGGCCTCAATTGGGGCATCGACGATCGCGTCGTACCCGCTCGCGCTCTCGGGGCAGGCCGGCTGGTCAAACACCATTTTGCATCCCTCGAGCAATGCTCCTTCCGCCCGCCATTCGCGCGGAAAATCCATGATGGCCAAATTCACTTTTTCCTGCTGACGATCCACGACGTACATGAGCAGCATCGCAAAATTGATAAAAGCATGCTCGTTGTTCAATTGCGTCGCAAACGGTCCCGGCTCATCCCAGTAGGCCGCATATTGAATCCTCACGGTTCCCGTTGCCGCAATGCGCCATGTCTGCTTATCGACCTTCTCAATCGGAACTCTTTGCGCGCCCACGAAGGCTTCCACCTGTTGCACGTGGCTGCTGAAATCGCGAATCTGATAGAGCGCGTTCCATGCCGGCATCTGTAGCTTCACCTCGGTGGACACATCGGGGACCTGTATCGTCACATGGAAGAGATGATTTTCGGGATGCGCAAGCGAAACCTCGTATCGAATCGTTGCCCAACTGGTCGAAACGCCAAGCAGAAAGTAAAGTACGAAGAATGCAGCGGCCGTCGCGCACCGTCGCAGGACTGAAGTCGATTTCACTTGACGCTGGCCTCGGAAGGCAGTGTTGCCGGCAGCGCCAGCCTCTTCAGCAATTTTTCACACAAGCCGTCGAAACTCCCGTTGGACATCACCAGTAGCAGGTCGCCCTCCTTGACTTCCCCGCCAAGATATTCTGCGATTTGCTCGGCGCTTGGAAAAACATGCGCATCTTTTCCCAACCGACGCACGCTTTCCGCGACCGAACCCGGATCAAGCCGGTTTTCGTCGCCGAGTTGTTGGGCACGGAACACTCCCCCCAGAACCACACGATCCGCCTGAGCCAGCGCCTTCGGCAGCGATTCTTCGAACACTTTGCGCCGCATCGAATTTGAGCGTGGCTCAAGAATGGCCCAGACTCTCCGTCCCGGCCATCGTCCGCGCGCCGCCTCAATCGTCGCGCGAACCGCCGTCGGGTGATGCGCGAAGTCGTCAACGAGCAGCACTCCATTGACCTCGCCTTTCACATCCATTCGCCGCTTCACGCTACGGAAGGTCGCAAGCGCCTTCGCAATCGCTTCCGCGCTAATTCCCCGCCCTTGCGCCACGGCCATCGCAGCAAGTGCGTTCAGCACGTTGTGACGGCCCGTCGCCGAGAGTCTGAACTCTCCCAGAGGCTTGCCCTGGTGCGCTACACGAAAACTCATGACTTCGCCCTCGACGCGTACCTCGCTGGCGATCCACTCGTTTGCTCCCCCGAATCCATAAGTTTCCACGGGGCAAAACGCCTTCTCCGCAACCCGCAGCAGCGCCGACCCCGAATCTTCTGTATCTCCCCAGATCACCACCCGCCCTCTTCGCGGCACAAGATTCACCAGCCGCCGAAACGCAAGTTCGTATGTCGCGAAGTCCGGATAAATATCCGCATGATCGTATTCGAGCGAAGTCACAATCAGATCGTCAGGATGGTAGTGAAAGAATTTCGGTCCGCGATCCCAGAAAGCGGTCTCGTACTCATCTCCTTCGAGGATGAATTCCTCTCCCCCTCCGAGTCCATAACTCTTCCCGAAATTTTCCGCAACGCCGCCCACAAGAAAGTTTGGATTCTTCCCGGCCGTTTGAAATATCCACGCCGCCATCGCCGTCGTCGTCGTCTTTCCATGTGTGCCGCTCACTACGATGGAATGGTGCCCCGGCAGAAACTCTTCCTCCAGAATCTCCGGCAGCGACCGGTAAGGAATCTTCCGGTCGAGCACTTCCTCCAGCTCCTGATTTCCGCGCGCGATGACATTTCCCACCACCACCACGTCAGGCGCCGGCTGGAGATGCGCGGGATCAAAGGCATGAAAATAGGAAATTCCCAGTTTCTCGAGCAGCGTCGATGCCGGCGGATACACTCCCGAATCCGAGCCTGTCACTTGAAACCCGCGCTCGCGCAACATTCCCGCCAGCGGAGCCATCGCCGAACCCCCGATTCCGATCACGTGGATGTGTTTCTTTTCACTCATGGCACGACCGCGGGTTCCAGGATTTCAAGTACACCTTCGCCCTTCGCGCTGAGCCGCGCTTTTACTCCAAGTGGCAGCGTGAGCATTGGCCGTTGCGTGTGCCCCACAGGCGCTCCGAAAACCATAGGCACGTCCAGCGCCCCCAGAATCCTCGTGCAGACATCCCGCACCGTCGGGCTACCCGCCATCGGCGGCTCGCATTCGGGAAAGTCACCCAGCACGACTCCGCGAATGCCATCGAACTTGCCCGCCTGCTTCAAATGCATCAACGCGCGATCAACCTGCCACGGCCTCATCCCGCGGTCCTCCAAGACCAAAATCGTCCCTCGCGTCCCCAACTCCCAAGGTGTTCCCAGCGTCGTCTCCACCAGCGTCAGACAACCACCCAGAAGCGTTCCGATTGCCTCACCCGTCCGGATCGTCTCGCCTTGCATCGGAATATACCAACCGCTCTCCGTCTTGCGTATCGCTGCCAGAAAAGACTCTTCATCGTATCCGCCTTGTGCACCCGGCCCAGCATCCAAACCCCCTGCGACCATAGGTCCATAAATGGTCACCCATCCGCACTTCTCCCAGAGAAATATCTGCAGTGTCGTAATGTCGCTAAAACCAATGAGACACTTGGGCGTCCGAAAGGGCCTGCGAGAGAGCCCGTCGAGAATGTAGTTAGAACCGTATCCTCCTCGAACAGCAATGAGCCCATTGACAGTCGCGGCAGCGGCGGCTTCGACAAGCTCCTCGCGGCGTTCCTCTGTGCTGGCCGCAAAATACCCTTCTGGACCGGAGAAAGGGTCATCTCTCAACGAAACCCCGTACTTGAGGCGCTTCAATTCCTTGAGCCCAGCATCCCATTTCGCCTCATCGGCGGGAGAGGCGGGCGCAAAAACACCAAGTATGGCTCCCGGCTTGAGTGCCCTGGGTTTCCGTGAACGAATCTTGCGAGGCATACGGTGCAAGCTGCGGGAACCCTGTTTCATTCGTGATGGCCCTCGAGCGGAACAACCTCGGTCATGATTCCCGGCCGATGCAGTTGCGTGAGAATCGATTCCTGCTGCTTATGGCTGACGACCACTTCAAACTCCACCACGGACTTATCGCTTAAAATAGAAACCCGAAACTGCCGCATCGGAGTTTTCAGTTCGGACGTCAGTCGCTGGACTTCCGTGGAGACGCTGTCGGCATGACTCGTCATCACCCGGAAAACCATCGCACGTCGCTTCAAGTTAAAGCGTTCCGCCGCCCATCCGAGAACAACCAAGCCGAACAAGACGAGACCCGTTGCATACCCGGCAACCGCGTAGAGTCCCCCTCCTGCTGCCATCCCAATGGCCGCCTCGGCAAAAATCGTGGCCGCCGTCGTCAACCCGACGACTCCTCCCGCTTCCCGCAAAATGGCTCCCGCACCAAGAAAGCCGATGCCCTGTACGATGTTCGACGCGATGCGCGTAGAGCTCGTATCTCCGAAGAGGTGTGCAATTTCTCCAGACAAAATGGTGAAAAGACACGTCGCCATGCAGACAAAAAGGCTCGTGCGGATACCCGCCGGACGCCGGTGCACTTCGCGTTCGATGCCGATCAACGCGCCCAGCACCGCGGCCACTGTCAAGCGCAACAGAATTTCATGGAGAGGAAGCATGGATTTCGCGGACCCCGGTCCGCATGAGCGCGATTCTACATTCTTACAATTTGAATTGCGTCAATTTCGCAAAGTGCCGTGCCCTGGCGTGTATCTCGCCGCGCTTCAGCGCTGTCAGCCGCTCAAGCCCGAATCGCTCCACCGCAAAGCTTCCCAGCACCGACCCATAGACCATCGCGCGCCGCAGCGCCGCGTCCGATGTCTGCCCGGCGCCTGCCAGGTAGCCCATGAATCCTCCGGCAAAACTATCCCCCGCGCCTGTCGGGTCGTGCGGTTCCTCCAGCGGAAATGCGGGAATGCAAAAAACGCCGTTCTTGTCCACCATCATGGCCCCGTGCTCGCCGCGCTTCACCACCAGTGTGGACGGACCCATCTTGAAGATATGCTTTGCCGCCCGCAACAGGTTATGTTCGTTCGAAAGCTCCCGCGCCTCCGAGTCGTTGATCATCAGAATATCGACGTGACGCAGCGTCTCGCGTAACTCCGCGTTGCTGCGCTCGATCCAGTAGTTCATCGTATCCAGCGCCGCCAATTTTGGTTTACCCTTCACCTGATGGAGCACGCTGCGCTGCAACTCTGGCGCGATGTTCGCCAGAAAAACATATTTCGAATTCCGGTATTTTTCGGGCAGTCTGGGCTTGAAGTCAGCGAATACATTCAGCTCCGTCGCCAGCGTTACGCGCTCGTTCAGATTTTCCGAATAGCGCCCCGCCCAGAAGAATGTCCTGCCCGGCGCGCGTTCCAGCCCCTCCGTGTCAATGTGCCTTCCGCGAAAGATTTCCGCGTCCCTCTCCGTGAAGTCATCGCCTACAATCGCGACGATGCTCACGTGCGCAAAAAAACTCGCCGCCACCGCAAAATACGTCGCCGCGCCCCCCACCACCCGGTCCACCATTCCATACGGACTCTCCATCGAATCAAACGCGACCGAACCCACGACGAGTAAAGACACAGTCTTCTCCTAGGAAATATATCTTCCGATGATCGCCGCTAGGCGTTTCTTTGTCGCCTTCGGCACCAGCTTTGCGTCCGTAACCAGCGAGTGCTGCAAAGCGCTGCCGCACTTGCAACTTCGCTCCCCAGGCATTGCGCGCACCGCTTCTCGCAACACGCGCTGCGCATTCTCCGCGTTCTGGCTCAACGTTGCGAGGATTTGCGAATACGTTACGGAGTCATGTCCCGGATGCCAGCAGTCGTAATCCGTGATCATAGCGAGCGACCCGTAGCAAATCTCCGCTTCCCTTGCCAGTTTCGCTTCCGTCACGTTGGTCATGCCGATCACTTCAAAGAGCAGTTGCCGATGCATGTGTGCTTCCGCCAAGGTAGAAAACTGCGGCCCTTCAATGCATACATACGTCCCGCGCCGGTGCACTTTCACCGCGCAATGCACGCTCGCGTCAGCCAGCACGGCGGACACCTGCGCGCACGTCGGTTTGTCGAAGGCAACATGCGCCACCAGCCCATCGCCGAAAAACGTGGACACGCGCAATTTTGTCCGGTCCACAAACTGGTCCGGCACCAGAAATTCCCCCGGCCGCAAATCTTCCTGCAATGACCCGACCGCGCTAATCGAAATGATCCGCTCCACCCCCAGCAACTTCATCGCATAGACGTTGGCTCGAAAATTGATCTCGCTCGGCAAAATGCGATGCCCGCGCCCGTGCCGCGCCAGAAAAGCGACGCGCTTCCCTTCCAGCTGGCCCAAAACAATCACATCCGAAGGATCGCCAAACGGCGTCTTGACCCGCTCCTCGCGCGTACCTGTCAGCCCGCTCATCGCATAGATTCCGCTCCCGCCGATGACTCCAATCGTCGCTTGCGGTTCTCGGTCCCCGCGCTTAGCAGTGTTACTCTCTACATCCGCCATTTCGTGTCTCCGTTGAGTTCGTTGATCCGCATCGCTCGGCTCGCAGCCGAACTTCTCTCCCTCTCATCTTCAGCCTCTTATCCCGCCAAGCCGCTCTTTGCCAGGATTTCCTTCACCGCCGCGAACGGATCCTTTTTCCGCTGCGCGACCTCCGAAGCGAGCTCCTCCAGGCGTCTCTGCCCTTCAGCTCCGCCCAGCGCTTTCTCCAGCAGCTGCGATTCCAGCAGATCCACCAATCGTCTCTTCCAATGCTCGACGTGTTTGCGCTGGCGCTCCCCGCTCGTTTCAAAGTGCTTTCGAAATTTCCGAATCGTCTCCGCCAGTGCTTCGATCCCTTTGTTCTCCGTGGCAATCGTCCGCATAACCGGCGGATGCCACCCATCGCGCGGCATCACCAAAGACAACATCGCAACTAGCTCCTGCTCCAGCCGCTCCGCTCCCTGCCGGTCTGCTTTGTTCAATACAAAAATATCGCCGATCTCCATGAGCCCGGCCTTCAGGTTCTGTATATCGTCGCCCATGCCCGGCACCATAATCACGACCACGCAATCCGCCAACCGCACGATGTCTACTTCATCTTGCCCGACTCCCACGGTTTCAATCAGCACTTGCTGCTTGCCCGCCGCGTCCAACAGCAGCGCCACTTCCGCCGTCGCCCGCGCCAGCCCCCCTAAAAATCCTCGCGTAGCCATAGACCTGATGAACATCCCGGAATCGCCTGCGTGCCCCTGCATCCGGATGCGGTCGCCCAGAATCGCGCCGCCCGAGTAGGGGCTCGTCGGATCCACCGCAATCACCCCGACTTGCTCTTGTTGTTTGCGATAGTGCGCCGCCAGCCGGTCCGCCAGCGTGCTCTTTCCGGTTCCCGGCGCCCCGGTGATGCCGGTGAGATAGGCGCGTCCCGTGTGCGGAAACAGCAGCCGCAAAAGTTCTTCTGCTTCCGGCTGATGATTTTCGACTGCCGTGATCGCGCGCGACATCGCGCGCACGTCGCCTGCGCGCACCTGTTCCGACCACTTCTCAGCGGACAGGGACATGGCTTTCCTGGGTAAGTCTCGGCCAGGCTGGATACATCGCCCTATTATTTATTCCCAAGCAGCTGGCGGGCAATGACTAACTTCTGAATTTCGCTGGTGCCTTCCCCAATCGTGCACAGCTTTACGTCACGGTAATACTTCTCCGCCGGATAATCCTTGATGAAGCCATACCCTCCGTGGATCTGCACGCATTCGTTCGCCACGCGCACCGCGACTTCGCTCGCAAACAGTTTCGCCATGCTCGCTTCCCGCGTATAGCGGCTCTTCCCCTGGTCCGCCAGCCATGCCGCTTGGTATACCAGCAGTCGCGCAGCTTCCACTTCCGTGGCCATGTCTGCCAGCTTGAACTGAATCGCCTGAAATTCGCTAATCGGCTGCCCGAACTGCTTCCGCTGCTTTGCGTAACGTGTCGCGGCCTCGAGCGCTCCCTGCGCCATCCCCAATCCGAGCGCGGCAATCGAAATCCTCCCGCCGTCGAGAATCTTCAGGCTGCCGATAAACCCGTCGCCTTCAGGCCCCAGCAGGTTTTCCTTCGGTACCCGGCAGTCCGCGAAAATTACTTCCGAAGTGTCGCTCGCCCGCATCCCCAGCTTGTTTTCTTTTTTCCCGGGCCGGAATCCTGCCATTCCCTTTTCCAGAATAAACGCGCTGATTCCATGCGACCCTTTGGACTTGTCCGTCACCGCCATCGCCACGCAGACGTCCGCGTAGTGTCCGTTGGTCGTGAACGTTTTCGCGCCGTTCAGCACCCAATGGCCGCCGTCGCGCACCGCTGTCGTCCGCGTGCCTCCCGCATCCGATCCCGCCTCGGGCTCCGTCAGCGACCACGCGCCGATTTTTTTTCCCTGCGCTAATGGCACCAGATATTTCTTCTTCTGCGCTTCGTTTCCAAATTTGAAAATGTGATTGCTGCACAGCGAATTGTGCGCTGCGATGGTCAATCCCACCGACCCGTCCACCCGCGCTAGCTCTTCGATCGCGATCACATACTCGGTGTAACCTAGCCCCGCCCCGCCGTACGGCTCCGGAAAAATAATCCCCAGCAGTCCCATTTCCCCCAGCTTGGGAATGATCTCCATCGGGAAATGCGATGCTTCGTCCCACTCCATCACATGCGGGGCGATCTCGCCCTCGGCAAATTCCCGTACGCTACGCCGGAGCTGCTCCTGCTCGTCCGTAAAATGGAACTCCACGTTTTCCTCAACTTTCTATAGATTTGCGCAATATCCAGCCAAACTTTATTTTATATCACAGGATTGACTCGTATCCGGCTTCTCCCACACCATTTGTCCCCGGCGGTTAACACCTGGAGCGCGCAAACTTCCCTCGCAAGTCGCCATTGCGCCCGCCCCCTCCTTTGATACACTCCCCCAATGCGCCGCCGTCATTTCCTCACTCTTTCTGCCGCAACCCTTGGTGGCGTCCTCGTCTATTCTCTCGACCGCAAAGGCTCTCTGCTCACTTCCCAGGACAAACGCCTGCGCATCCCCCTACGCTTCTTCGACGAATCGGAAGCCCTCATCGTCGCTGCCGCGGCGTCCCGCATTTTCCCCACGGACGATTCCGGCCCCGGAGCAAGCGAAGCCGGCGTCGCGATTTACATTGACCGCCAACTAGCCGGCCCGTACGGTCGCGACCGCTACCGCTACACCCAGGGCCCCTTTGAAGATGCCCCTCCGGAGCTCGGCTATCAGGGCAAAGCCACTCCTCGCGAAGTCTACCGTGAGGGTTTGAAACATTTCAAAGACTTCGACCGCCTCGCCCCCGAAGAACAGGACGCGCGTCTACAACAGATCGAATCTTCCCGGTTTTTTTCTCTTCTTCGCCAGCACACCATCGAAGGCATGTTCTGCGACCCCATTCATGGCGGAAACATCGACATGATCGGATGGCAGCTCATTGGCTTCCCTGGACCGCGCATGAGCAATTACGACGACATTGATAAGCATTACGGAGAAGCATTTCGACCCAAGCCAGTCAGTCTCCGGCAGGTGACCGGCGCCGATGTCCGTCCCAGTGAGGACGAGAAATGAAATCCCTGTCCCCCGTGGACGTCGTCATCGTCGGTGGCGGATGGACCGGCCTGCTCATGGCCAAGGAGCTCGGCTCCCGCACCTCGCTCTCCGTGGTTGTTCTCGAGCGCGGCGGCCCACGCAAGACGGAAAATTACTCCAGCGACATGGATGAGCTCGACTATGCCATCCGCACGCACATGATGCAGGACTTTTCTCAGGAGACGGTGACGTTCCGGCACGCGCTGCAGCAACGTGCTCTTCCCCTCCGCCAGCACGGGTGCTTTCTGCCCGGTTCGGGCATCGGTGGGGCTGGTGAACATTGGTCTGCCTGGTTCCCTCGTTTTCTTCCGGATTGTTTCGAGTTGCTTACGCGCACCGTCGAGAAATACGGCGCTGGCAAGTTGCCTGAGGATCATTCCGTTCAGGATTGGGGAATCACCTACGACAACTTGGAACCCCATTACACGCGCGCGGAAAATCTGCTCGGCATTTCCGGCAAAGCTGGCAATTTGCGCGGAAAACAAATTGAGGGCGGTAACATCTTCGAAGGCTGGCGCAGCGCCGAATATCCAACACCTCCCACCAAGATTCCCTACATCGCTTCCCTTTTCCGCGACGCCGGAAAATCGCTCGGCTGCCATCCTTTTCCCATACCCGCCGCAACGACAAGCATCTCTTTCACGAACTCGGATGGTATCTCCCGGCCCGGCTGCACCTACTGCGGATTTTGCGATCGTTTTGGCTGCATGATTGGTGCAAAGGCCCAGCCCACCAACGTCCTCTTGCCCGTAATCGAAAAACGAAAAAACGTCTCCATCCGCACGGGAGCATGGGTTCGACGGCTCAACCGGTCCGGCTCGAACGGCAAGGGGAATGTCACCGGCGTAACTTACGTGGATTCGTCCGGACAGGAAATTTTCCAGCCTGCCGGACTTACCATTCTTGCTTCCTGGACCCTCAACAACACCCGCCTTCTTCTCCTCTCCGGACTTGGTGAACCCTACGATCCCGCAAACGGAAAGGGCAACGTCGGCCGCAATCTAACTCACCAGGTTTTGACTTCTGCCACAGTCTTCTTCGAAAAACCCTTGAATCGCTTCATGGGCTCCGCCGCTTCGGGAATTCGCATTAGCGACTTTGATGGTGATGTATTCGATCACACCCATCTTCCCTTCTTGCGCGGAGGGACTTTTACAGTCACCCACATCGGTGACGGCCCTATCGCAAATTTTGGCGTCCTGCCGCCTTCGATGAAGGCTCGCTGGGGTTCGGAGTGGAAAAAGGCGGGGCTCTACTATTACGATCGCACCGCGCGCGTCGGCTTCAGCGGCGAACACCTGGCCTACAAAGGCAATTATATGGACCTCGACCCCACCTACAAAGACCGTCTGGGCGACCCTCTACTGCGCATGACGCTTGATTGGCGCGACAACGAACGTCATATGTCGGAGTTCGCATCGGAGAAAGCCGTGGAAATAGCTCGAGCTATGGGCGCGAAGGAAACTGTTCCCTCTGCTAGCTTGCGGAGTTACGACACCACGCGATACCAGTCCACGCACCTGCAAGGCGGCACAATCATGGGTCCCTCACCCGATCGCTCGGTTGTGAACCCATTTCTGCAACACTGGCAATTTCCGAATCTCTTCATCCTGGGCGGCTCGACCATCCCGCAGAATGCATCAGCAAATCCCACCGCAACGATTCTCGCTCTCACCTACCGCACCGCCGACGTCCTCTTCGACCGCTACCTGAAAAACCCCGGCCCGCTTGCTTAAGTGCCAGCCCCCGCCTCACGCCCCCATCCTCCGCGGCTGCGCTATTACCTCTCCCAGCATCGTAATCGCGCGTTCGATTCCCGCGCGGTCCACATCGCAGTGCGTCACAAACCGCACCGAATACGGCGCCGTGTCCAGCGCCCAAATGCCGCGCCTTTGCAGCGCCTCGCAAAGCTCCACCGCCGTCTTCCCGCTCTTTGCGCAATCAAAAATCACGATATTGCTGCGCACCTTGGCAGGATCAACGCTTAATCCTCGAATCCCCGCGATTCCCTCCGCTAGCCGCCGCGCATTTTCGTGGTCAATGTGCAACCGTCCCGGCGATTTTTCCAACGCCACAAGCCCCGCCGCCGCAATCACGCCCGCCTGCCGCATCCCGCCGCCAAACATTTTTCTGTAAATGCGCGCCTTGTCGATGAACGCGCGCGACCCCGTGACCATCGACCCCACCGGCGCCCCCAATCCTTTCGAAAGACAAAACATCACCGAATCAAACTTTCTCGTCATCTGCGCGACGCTTTCGCCCAGCGCCGCCGCGGCATTAAACACGCGCGCACCATCGAGATGAGTCTTCAACCCCGCCGCGTGCACCCCATCGCAAATCTCCTCCGCCTGCCCCGTGGGATAAACCGTGCCCCCCGCCATATTGTGCGTATTCTCCAGGCACACCAGCGCCGTCTGCGAATCGTAATAAATCACCGGCCGGATCGCCGCCTCGACCTCTTTCCACGTCAGGATTCCGTCGTCCCCACGCACCGCCCGCGGCATACATCCCGCAATCGCCGACATCGACGCCAGCTCGTACAGATTCACGTGGCTGCGCTCCTCGCAAATCACTTCATTCCCGTGATGCGTCCAAATCCTGATCGCGATCAGGTTCCCCATGCAGCCCGACGGGACGAACAGCGCCGCTTCTTTCCCACAAATCTCCGCCGCACGCTGCTCCAGCCGGTTGACGGTCGGATCCTCTCCGTACACGTCGTCCCCGACCTCTGCTTCCGCTATCGCCCGGCGCATCTCTGCTGTCGGCCGCGTCACCGTGTCGCTCCGCAGATCCACAATGCCTTCCATCCGCTTCACGTCGTCCGGATCGCTCCGCATTCCTGTCTTTGCAATCGTCGCCGTCACGTTTCCAGCCCCCTTTGCTCCGTCACCGCAGCAATTCCACAAACACTTCATTCGAAATACTCAATCGCCCCGGCGCTAGTCGCACCACGTCGCCATTTCTTTCGACCAACCCAGCCGACGCCAGCGGCGCAAACCGCTCCGCCAACTTCACGTCATACTCCCGCTCGATCCGCGAAATGTCGATCCCGTCCAGTTGCCGTAGCCCGAGAAACAGTTCTTCCTCCAGCGCCTGCCTAGCCGTCACCTTCTCCAGTTGCTCGACCGGCAATTGCCCGCCCTGCAGCGCGCTCACATAAGCCGCAGCGTCATGCGCGTTCGCCCACCGCTCCACCCCCGAAAACGAATGCGCACCGGCGCCAAATCCTAGATACGGCTCGCGCCGCCAGTATTTCAGATTGTGCCGCGATTCGAATCCCGGCTTCGCCCAATTCGAAATTTCGTAGTGGTGATATCCCATCCTGCACAAGAGTTCCTGCGCCGTCTCATAAAAATCCGCCATCTCATCTTCGCTCGGCAGCGCCCCCGCGCTGTATCGCGCCCCGCCTTGCAGCACTTCCCTGCCCAGCCGGCTCCCTTCATCAATCTCCAGCAGGTAAACCGACACGTGCTCCGGCGCAAGCGCAGCCAACTCATCGAGCGATTGCTGCCAGCTCGCTCTCGTCTGGTGCGGCAGACCTGCAATCAAATCGAAGCTGATGTTTCGAACTCCCGCCTCGCGCAGGATCGGCACCGCCTTGTAGACGTCCGCGCGCCGGTGCCTGCGCCCTGCCGCCGCCAGCTCCTTATCCGAAAACGATTGCACCCCAAAACTCACGCGAGTGATTCCCGCCCGCACCCACGCCGCAGCCTTTCCTGCTTCAATCGTCTCCGGATCCGCCTCCAGCGTCACCTCAACGAGTTGCGCTGGGAAACTTTCTCGAATCGCATCCAGTAAGGTCTGCACGTGCACCGGGTCCAGCAAACTCGGCGTCCCCCCGCCAATGTAAACCGTTTCCACCGTCGCTTCCTCAAAACTCTTGGGCAGCGCAATTCCGCCGGGAGCGTAAAGCCTTCGGTACCCTCGTATTTCGGAACACACTGCATCCACATACGGCGCAAACCTCGCCGAAGACACCACCCCCGTATGGAAATTGCAATAGGTGCACTTCGTCTGGCAAAACGGAACTTGTACGTACACTCCAGCGCGCATCATCACCAGAAAACTCTACCACACCGGCGGAGTGTCACATCCTCACAAGGTTATCGGTATGACTGGGGGTTCAGGTGTTTCGATTGCTTAGAGATCGGTGACGATTTCCAACAAAAACCATGTCCGCCGCTCTGTCTCGTCAATCCAGTTCTCAATCAGGCTCGCGCTGGCAACATCACCGTGCTTGTCGCAGACTTCATGCGTGGAACGTAGGAACCGCGTCAACTGCTGGTTGTCGGCACACAGCTCCGTCAGCATCCCTTTCGGAGTCACGCCCTCGTCGTTGTTGTCCTTCAATCGCTGGTGCCGCGAAACATCGCCGATGGAACGCAGCGTGCTCCCTCCAATCTTGCGCGCACGCTCCGCGATGTCGTCTGTCATTGCAAAGATCTGCTCGGCGTGCTCATCCAGCAACAAATGGTAATCGCGAAAATGCCGCCCGCTCATGTGCCAGTGAAAACTCTTCGTCTTCAGATACAGCGCGAACACGTCCGCAAGCAGCGGACGCAGCGAGGCCGTGATCTCCGCAACGCCTTCGCGGCTCAAATCGGTTGTCGCTTCTCGCGCTGTCCTATCCTGCACTTTTGCCTGAGTTGCGGCGCTCTTTGCCATTGCTGTTCTCCTTTAATTTCGTCTTTGCACTTGCTCGGTTTTCACTGAGGTCAAATCCTTCCATCGGGGCAGGCGGCCAACATTCTAGACCTCCCTCCCGCCCCTAACAAGTGACGTGACGTGGGACCAAATTGTCCTATCGAACGAGGTCGCTGGAAGAATCCTGCAGCAGTTCCAGGAATGGCCTGCCTGCGTTCTTTAATTTCTCTTCCAGCCGAGCGGTGCAATCGCAATCTCCACAAGCCCACGGCTCGGAGCCGTTCTCGTCACGGCATTTGCGCCGGTCATGCGCGTCCTGCACTTTAACCAGTTCAAAATATTCCTCCCAGTAAGGACGCTCTTCCTGCAGCGGCGTGGGGCAATAACAGACCTCCACCCAGCGCACCGTCTGGTCGGGACAAACCCTGGCCTCATTCATGTTGCGAAGGTATTCCCCCTCGGCGACCGACCCTTCGCCCAGCGTGCCGCGCTCGATCGCCTCCAGCAGCCCCCGCTGGCAACGTTCCTTTACCCGCGCTCTTACCAGATATCGCATACGCTATACACTATCAGACTGAGTGCCGCTCGAGTGGAGCCAGTATCCCGCAGCCTTCCTACGGAATCCGCAAAATCTTGTGTTCCTTCAAGTTGCGGCTGCTGCAAAACTTCTGCAGCTCCTGCAACCCGCCGCTTCCCCACCGCGCCAGGAACGGCAGCAAGCACAACTCGCGCGATTGCAGCAACTTGTGCGGATAGAGAAGCGATTCGAGGAAATTCTCATGACTGGCAATGAGCCCAGCCTTCGCGTCCGCCGCCTTGCCCGCTTTGCGCTTCAATTTTTCCAACTGGAACGCGATCTTTCTTTGTGCCGTCCCTACCGCCCCCGCAAGTGTGGGATCAAGCCGCACGATCTCTTTCTTCAATTGTCCAAGCATGCCTTCGGTTTGCTGGACGGTTTTCTCAAGATTCTTCGCGAGCGCTCCGGGAACGCTCGCAACTTCCATCTTTCGCCGCAATTCCTGCGAGCCTGCCCACACATCCTCGACTTTCAAGTGGTATCGCCGCAGCAGCTTTTCCGCTTTTGCATCCAGCAGTGTGAACCCCGCGCGCGGCAGGATGACCGGCATTCGCCCAAGCAAATGATGATAAATAACCTCCGCTTGCGCGAAGTACGCAATCTCGGCCGGCCCCGCCACGTATGCGGCCGTAGGCAACAGATAATCCTGCACTACCGGACGCAGCAGCGCATTTGGACTGAAACATTCCGGCTCCGCCTCCACCATCCGGAACAATTCTTCCCTCGTCCACGAAGAATCTCCAGACTGAAATTTCCCGTTGCTCAGTGCGATGGATTGCCGCACGCCTTTGCACATGCGAAAGAGCAGCGTACTCCGCGAAGTCACTTTTACTTGCGCGTCAAATCCTGCTTTGTCCAGCTCCTTCGCGCGCTCCAGCAATTTCTCCGTCAGGACGTCGCGTTCCTCCAGCGCTCGCCGGTACATCGGCGCGGCTGCGCGGTGCAGTCGCGCATCCAGCGGGTCCAGCAGAATAAGTCCCTGCTCCGCAAACAGCCGCGCAAACAATTTTCCGAAGGAACTTCCGTATGTCTCTTCCGCGCGGTAACTCTCTTTTATAAAATTCGCCAACAGTTCGCTGCCTTCGTTGCTCAGCAGCCCCGCAGCCGTCTGCGCCATCTCCTCCACTTGAGGGCCCAGAGGAATCTGCCCCACCGGCCTCCCAGCCTCCGGCACGTTCGGCAACTCAAACCGTTCGAGCTTGCCTGCATGGAACCATGTCGAGTTCCGGACCTCTTCAAGGTCGTGATCTTCCGTCGCCATCCAGAATACGGGCACCGCTCGCACACCGGCCTTCGTCAGCTCCTCCGCCAATTGGACTGCCGTCAATGCCTTATAAATCGCGTACGCCGGTCCGCTGAAGAGTCCCACCTGCTGTCCGGAAACGACCGCTACCGCACCCTTCTCGAGCCTCGCCAAGTTTTCCGCCGTCGCCTCACCCGACCCGAACGCTTCGTTCTGCGCTAGCAAAGCGGAAACGACTTCCGCCCTTCGTTCCTGGGGAAACTTCAATCCTCGCGCCACCCGCTTCACCGATGCCATCGCCGGCGGATGCGCGTAGAATTCCGCGACTCGGGAAAAATGCTCGATGAATTGGAGAAAGAGCTTCGGCTGGTGGGGGAGCTGGCTAAACGGGAGGGTTCGACAGTCCATCGCAGGTTAGATGATATCCGGCTCGTTTGGTCACAGCAAATCGGGCCGGCTGCGGCTCAGGCACGGGCCACGGCCGGCTCCAAAGTGGCGAGTAGAGCTATTAGACGCTTTTTGACTTCGTCCGTGAGCGGAAGAAGAGGAGGCCGCGGGATCCCCCCGCGGTAGCCCCGCTGATTCATGACGAACTTAACGCCGGCGATACCAGCTTCGGAAACAATAAGCTTCGAGGCCTTCACGAGTATTTGTTGCAGCTCGCGCGCCTGTTCGATCTGGCCGCGTCGTGCTAAATCGTACAGCGCCACGCATTTTTCCGGCAGCGCATTCGCCAGCGCCAGGATGGTTCCTCGGGCTCCGATCATCAGAGAGGGATACATCGTGCTCGCCGAACCAACCAGCACTTGGAAGTCGGGGCGCACAGCCGCGATCATCTCGCCGGCGCGCTGCACGCTCCCGGAGCTGTCTTTGATTCCGATGATATTGGGATGCTCGGCGAGCGCCGCGACTTCGCAAGCTTCAAGCGTCACGCCTGTGAATTGCGGCACGGAATACAGCAGCAGGGGTATCGGCGAGTTATCAGCTACTTTTCGGTAATGCGTGATGAGAACTTCAGGCTTATACGCCGGTTTGTAGTAATGCGGCGTCTTCACCAGCGCCGCGTGATAGCCAAGCTCCGCGGCACGTTTCGTTTTCGCGATCGTCTCCGCGGTGGACTCCGCGCCCGTTCCGGCAATCAGTTTTTTCTCCGGCGACGCCGCTTCCTTCGCAGTCGCAAGAATTCCATCCGTCTCTTCCCGAGACAAAAGAACCGACTCGCCCGTCGAGCCCAGCACTACGTACCCCGCCAGATCCGTGCCGTTGTACCGATGCAAATTGTATTTCAGGTCCGCCAGCGACACAGTGCCGTCCGCTGAAAACGGCGTAATCAGCGCAGGATAAACGCCAGAGAGGTCCATAAATTAATCTCCCGCCGCGGTGCTGCCGGACGCGGCTACTTGCCCACGGTGCAAATCCTGCAGCGCCGCCACTTCCGTGCCTTGGTCGAGCAGCGCGCGAATTCCCCGCGTTGCCGCGTGTGCCGCCGCCAGCGTGGTAATGCAAGGAATGTTGTAGCGAATCGCCGCGCGCCGGATCGATTTCTCGTCGTAGAACGATTCACGTCCCAGCGGTGTATTGATGATCAAATCGATTTTACCTGTCTTGACCTGATCCACAATGTTCGGCCGCCCTTCGTTCACTTTGAAAACGGGCTCCGCCACAATGCCCGAGGCCTGCAGAGCCGCGGCCGTTCCGCGCGTGGCCAGCAGCCGGAAGCCCAACTCCGCCAATTCTTTTCCCAGCGCACCAACGTGTTTTTTGTCGCGGTCATTCACGCTGAGAAATACCGTGCCCTTGCGCGGCAGCCGCTGCCCCGCGGCCAGTTGCGCTTTGGCGAACGCCTGGCCATAAGATGTCGAGATGCCCATCACTTCGCCGGTCGAACGCATCTCCGGCCCCAAAATTGTATCTACGCCCCGGAATTTGTTGAACGGAAACACCGGTGATTTCACGGAATAAAATTCGTGCACGGCGATTTCCGCCACGCCGTTGTGCCTCACGAGCGGCAGATTCATTTCCGCCAGCTTGCGCCCGGCCATCAAACGTGCAGCAACCTTCGCGAGCGCCACGCCCGTGGCCTTGCTGACAAACGGAATCGTGCGCGAAGCCCGCGGATTGACTTCCAGCACGTAAACGGTGTCGCGCTGGATGGCATATTGCACGTTCATCAGGCCAATCACTTTGAGCGTCAGTGCCAGCCGCTTCGTATATTCTCGGATCTTGTCGAGCACCGCAGGCGACAAGCTCACCGGAGGCAGCACGCAAGATGAATCACCCGAGTGAACTCCGGCTTCTTCGATGTGCTCCATGATGCCGCCGATCACCACGTCGGTCCCGTCGGCCAGCGCGTCCACATCCACTTCCGTCGCTTCCTCAAGGAACTGATCGATCAACACCGGGCGCGCCGGCCCCATCAACGCCGCCTGTGCCACATACTCCTGTACCGTGTTCACGTCATAAGCGATGACCATGGCGCGTCCGCCGAGCACGTAGCTCGGCCGCACCAGCACCGGCAGCCCAATCTCGCCCGCAAGGCGCGCCGCCTCTTCCGGCACAAGCGCGGTACCGTTCCGCGGCTGGGGAATGCGCAGCTCTTCCAGCAATCGGCCGAATCTGCGCCTGTCTTCAGCAAGATCAATCGATTCCGGAGCGGTGCCGATGATGGGCACGCCGTTGCGCTTCAATTCCAGCGCGAGATTCAGCGGCGTTTGTCCTCCGAATTGTACGATTACGCCTTGCGGCTTTTCGCGCTCCACAACGGCAAGCACGTCCTCGAGCGTCAGCGGTTCGAAATAGAGGCGGTCCGACGTGTCGTAGTCCGTCGAAACCGTTTCGGGATTGCAGTTCACCATGATCGTTTCGATGCCGTCTTCGCGCAGCGCAAACGACGCATGGCAGCAACAATAATCAAACTCAATGCCTTGCCCAATGCGGTTCGGCCCGCTGCCGAGGATGATGATTTTCTGGCGCGGCTGGGCGTCCGATTCGTCTTCGTCCTCGTACGTCGAATAGAGATACGGCGTGAACGATTCGAATTCCGCCGCGCAGGTATCCACGCGCTTGAAAACCGGCGCTACGCCGTAACGCGCGCGCTGCAGCCGCACTGCCGCCGAGGTGGTCTTCCATATTTTCGCGAGCTGTTCGTCGCTCGTGCCGTGACGCTTGGCCTCACGCAGCAAATCGCGCGAAGCCGTTTCCACCGTCACGTTCGCCGCACGTTGGTTCATTGCCGTCAATTCTTCAATCTGGTGAATGAACCAGGGATCGATTTTTGTCAGGTCGCAAATTTCCCCAGCGGGCAATCCTTTTTCCACTGCTGTGAGCAGCCAGTGGATGCGGTCCGGCCGCGGCGTCGCCAGCTTTTCGCGCAAAAGAGAATCGGGCGTTTCCGTGGGAGCGCGCCAGGGTGCGTGAGGTTCCAGCGAGCGAATCCCTTTTTGCAGCGCCTCCTTAAAGGTCCTCCCGATGGACATTACTTCACCGACGGATTTCATTTGCGTGCCCAGCGCGGTGTCCGCCCCGGGAAATTTTTCAAACTGCCATTTCGGAATCTTCACAACGACGTAATCGATCGTCGGCTCGAAGCAAGCCGGCGTTTTCTTTGTGATGTCATTGGGAATTTCGTCGAGGCTCATGCCCACGGCCAGCCGCGCGGCAATCTTCGCAATCGGGAAGCCGGTCGCCTTGCTGGCCAGCGCCGAACTGCGCGACACGCGGGGGTTCATTTCGATGATCACCATGCGGCCGGTTTCCGGATGCACAGCAAACTGGACGTTCGAACCGCCGGTTTCGACGCCAACTTCGCGCACAATCGCCGCGGCGGCGTCGCGCATCCGCTGATATTCCTTGTCCGTCAATGTTTGCGCGGGCGCGACGGTTATGGAATCGCCGGTGTGCACGCCCATAGGGTCAAAATTCTCAATCGAGCAAATCACCACGAAATTGTCGCGGTAATCGCGCATTACTTCGAGTTCGAATTCTTTCCAGCCGAGAACGGATTCCTCAACCAGGGCCTCGTGCACGGGGCTCACTTCGAGAGCGTGCGCAATCGCCTCGGTAAACTCTTCCCGATTGTAGGCGATCGATCCTCCAGCACCTCCCAGGGTGAAGGACGGCCGAATCACCAGCGGAAAACCCAGCTGATCGCAAAGCCGCGTGGCATCCTGCGCATTGTTGACCAACTCCGACGCAGGCACCTCGAGTCCGATTTTGCGGCAGGCATCCTTGAACCACAGTCGGTCTTCCGCCACTTTGATGGCGCGGAGCGATGCACCGATCATCTCGACCTTGTACTTTTCGAGAATTCCCGCTTCGGCGAGTTCCACCGCGAGATTCAGGGCAGTCTGCCCTCCAACTGTCGGCAATAGCGCGTCCGGCCTTTCCCGGGAGATGATCTCGGTCACATATTCCTTGGTCAGCGGCTCGATGTAGGTGCGGTGGGCAAGCTCGGGATCGGTCATGATCGTCGCGGGATTGGAATTCACCAGCACGACTTCGTATCCCTCCGTACGCAGCGCCTTGCAGGCCTGCGCCCCGGAATAGTCAAACTCGCAGGCCTGGCCGATAACGATCGGCCCCGAGCCGATTATGAGAATCTTCTTGATGTCTTTACGTTTCGGCATTTACGTGACTTGGATTTTCCTCTCGCATGAATCCATGGCGTTCAACAGCCTGCTGCGATTCGCATTGAAATCTGCAAAGCTGGCGTGGGGGCGTCTCGCATGACTTCGAATCCCACAATCTCGGTCCGAAATCCAGGCATCTGGAGGAACGCAACGTAAGTTCCTTCAGCAAGGGGAGCGGCGAAACGCCCCGCTTCGTCGGACTTGAGCTTCGCAACGGCTTCACCATGGGAGCCCTTTCCCAGGACTTGAATTTCGGCTCCCGGAATCGGAGCTCCAACAGGATCGACGACGAGTCCTTTGAATTCCTGGATGCGCTCGGTGACCGGGGTTTTTTCCGTAATCGCTAGGTTTGTCAGGGTGGGAACCGCTGGCGGGACGGGCGTGAGATCCATCACATAGGACTTGGCCTGCCCTTCGAAAGTCTTGGAGACATCCAAATACAATTCTGCGAGCAGATCGCCAGGAGAGGTGGCGACCACCCGGTACTGCCCCGGAAGCAGCTTTGGGATCTTGGCGACGCCCTGCCTGTCCGTCGAAAGTGACAGGCGCGACTGTTGCTCAGTGATACTGAAGAACTCGAGTTTCGCACCTCTGAGCGGTTTTCCGTCGAGCCGTGCGGTGATGCGCACTTTTGGGGAAGAGGGCTGAAATATCGGTTGGCGCACCACGCATTCGGCGGAGACGAAACTCGTCAAAAGCAGGCAGCCTGCAGTAATCGTAAAGATTTTCATCGACGCGAGCTCCCGGGTTGCGCGAATTCCTTCATTAAGTCCGTAAACTGCGTGAACAGATAATGTGAATCGTGCGGCCCCGGGGACGCTTCCGGGTGATACTGCACGCTGAAGAGCGGCAGCTTTTTATGGCGCATGCCCTCGTTGGTGTGGTCGTTCAAATTGACGTGGGTAATCTCCACGTCGCGCGAGGGCAGCGAATCGGGGTCCACGGCGAAACCATGATTCTGCGCAGTGATCTCCACCTGCTCCGTCAGCAGATTTTTCACCGGGTGATTCGAACCGTGATGGCCGAACTTCAGCTTGAATGTTTTCCCGCCCAGCGCCAGCCCGCACAACTGATGCCCCAGGCAGATTCCGAATACCGGCACATTTCCCATAAGCTTGCGGATATTTTCGACCGCATAGCCGACGGGTTCCGGATCGCCGGGGCCGTTTGAAAGAAACACGCCATCGGGGCGTAACGCCAAAACATCCTCGGCCGAAGTCTGCGCCGGCAGGACGGCAACTTCACAATTGTGGTCCACCAGCAGCCTGAGAATATTCTGTTTAATCCCGAAGTCGTAGGCCGCCACGCGAAACTTTCGCGCACCAGCGTCATTTTCCGCTTCGCCCATCTGCTCCGACCACGGTGAAGTGGCCAGCTCGATCGATCCCGTTTCCCAGAGGTAGGATTTCTCGCAAGTTACGCGGCTGGCAAGCTCCTGTCCGGTCATGCTGGGAAGCTGCTTTGCTTCGAAAACCAATTGGTCGGCCGGCGTGCCGTCCGTGGAAACGATTCCGCGCAGCGCGCCAAGATTGCGGATGTGGCGAACCAGCGCGCGCGTATCTATGTCCCAAATGGCGGGAATCTTGTGGCGGTTCAGATAAAGCTGCGCGGTCTCCGCCGAGCGCCAACTGGAAGAAATTTGGGAAAACTCCCGCACCACCAGCGACTCGATGTACGGCCGCGAAGATTCCTCGTCTTCCAGGTTTGCTCCCACGTTTCCGATGTGCGGGTAAGTCAAACAAACAATCTGGCCGGAGTAACTGGGGTCGGTGAAAACTTCCTGATATCCGGTGAGGCTGGTATTGAAAACGACTTCGCCGCCGCGGCGCGTGATCGCGCCCGCCGCGCGGCCGTTAAAAACGCGCCCGTCTTCCAGCGCGAGAATCGCAGGTCGGTGCTGAACTTCCGTCAGTGGGTCCTCCCGTCCGGCTCATGAAGGGTTGCCGCTCACTTGGTATTTGCTTCCGTGGTAGAAAGCGAACCGAAGTGGTCCACCGGCCAGTACGCAAAAACGGCGCGGCCGTAAATGAAGCGGCTAGCCACCGGTCCGAACATGCGCGAATCATTGGAACTGATGCGGTGATCCCCCATCACGAAATAATCATCCATGGGAACGCGCACGGGCCCGTAATCGCTCAAGTCCTCGTACTGCGGCGGAACATAGGGTTCAGCAATTGGGAAGCCGTTGACGTACACGGCGCCCTGGCGTATCTCCACGGTTTCGCCGGGCAGACCGATGACGCGCTTGATGAAAGATTTGGTGCGGTCCAGCGGATACCAGAAGACGACAACGTCGCCGCGATGAATGGGCTCAAACCGGTAAACAAATTTATTGATGAAGATGCGCTCCTGGTCCGATAGCAGCGGCGCCATGCTCGTGCCTTCGACCTTTACCGGCTGATAGAGAAATACGATGATGACCAGCGCGAGACCGATCGCGATAAGAAGATCGCGCGTCCAGACGCGAATTTCGTTGCGCAAAGAATGCGCGGCGCTGTGCCGCTCGGCGGCGACTCTGGGAGGGGAAGCCGGCGCAGGGACTTCCGGGACATCGGGGGTCTGGAATAATCTCTGGTCGTTATTTTGCATTTTTTCCGCTGCCTCGTATTTATAACACGTTCCCCACGGCTTGCGCCAGATTGGGTTTCCACAGCAGCGCATCTTTCGTGCGACATTTCTGCGGACGTTTCATAGGATTCGGCCTGCACTGCTCGCCGTTGCCTCCTTCGTTGCGGAAACGGCTTAAAATCCAAGCGTGGCGGTGGCGTCGCGTTGCGCCGAGCCGATACTCGCAATCGAGAGTTCATTCCGCGCCGAGCGCGTAGTTGAGGTTAGCCAGCGCCGCGATTACGGCGGTTTCCGTCCGCAGGATCAGGTTCCCCAAGGAAACCTGATTGAAACCCGACTGGGTTGCCGATTCCAATTCCTTGTCCGTCCAGCCACCTTCCGGCCCAATGGCAATCACTACATTCGACGATTTCTCACCTTCCAAGAGTGTGCGCAGTGTTGGAGCATCCTGCCTTTCCGACAGCAAGAGCTTCAGCTCTTCTCCTTGTTGCGCAAAGGATTGCTCAGGGCGGGTCAGTGCTCCGAGAGAAGGCACGCTTAGCCGACGCGACTGCTGCGATGCTTCCACGAGGATTTTCTTCCAGCGCTCGGCGCGTTTCGCCGCAGCAGACAGGAGCGCCTTTTCGCTGCGCGCAGCGGCCAGCGGCACGATTGCGTTTACGCCAAGCTCGGTGGCCTTCTCGATGGCCCATTCGAACGCGTCGAACTTTACGACTGCAAGCAGCAACGTTACATCGACCGAGGAACGGCGGGAGGTCAGCTCCTCCACAAGCGCAAATTCCACACGATCGCGCGCAACGCTCGAAACTCGCCCCAGCCAAACTTGCCGGCCGTCGCTCAGCTCGTAGAGCTGGCCTGCCTCGGCACGCAAGACGCGGCCAAGGTGATGCGCGGCATCCCCTTCGATAACCGCGCGCTTTTCTTCGAATTGTGGAACGAAAAATCGGCGCCGCACGCAGGGATTCTACCGCAGCGGAAGAGAAACTACCCGAAGATGTCTTTTACTTTGTCGAAGAGTGTGGAGTCGCGATCTGCCGGTTTGTTTTCGACTTTAAGAGTTGTCCCGAGCTGCTCTACGAGCTTGCGCTGTTCGCGGGTCAGTTTTACCGGCGTCATCACGCGCACGTGATAGTACAAATCGCCTTTGCCGCCCCCGCGAGGATCCGGCATGCCCTTTCCTTTGATGCGGAACACGGCGCCGCTCTGCGTGCCTTCGGGGATTTTCAGTTTTTCCTCGCCGGTCAGCCCGGGCACCTGAAGCTCCGTTCCGAGGGCGGCTTGCACGATGCTCACTGGGATCGTGCAGTATAGATCGGCGCCGCGGCGTTCGAAGAAGGGGTGCTCCTTCACTTCTAGGACCACGTACAAATCGCCCGCCGGTCCTCCATTCGGGCCGGGCTCACCCTCCCCGGCCACGCGCAGCCTGGTGCTCGTGTCCACTCCCGGCGGAACACGCAGCTCGATGGTTCGTTCGCGTTCCAGGCGGCCCTGGCCGCGGCAATCGGGACAGCGTTCGCGGACAATTTGTCCCGCGCCCTGGCACGCCGGGCAGGTGCGCGTGATGGTGAAAAATCCCTGCTGATAGGCAAGCTGGCCGCGGCCGCCGCAAGTCTGGCAAGCGACCACGCCGGTGCCGGCCTTAGCGCCCGTGCCGTTACACACTTCGCAGTATTCCTGGCGCGCCAGCTTGATCTTGGTGCTGACACCGGCGGCGGCTTCCTCAAACGTCAGCGTCATGTCGTAACGCAGATCCGCGCCGCGCTGCACGCGGCTCCGCCCGCGGCGTCCCCCGGAAAAAAGATCCTCGAAGCCGAAGAAGTCCCCGAAGATGTCGTGAAAATCCTGAAAGATGGTGCTATTGAAGTCGGCGCCGCCGACTCCGGAAAGTCCGGCGTGGCCATAAGTGTCGTAAACCTGGCGCTTCTGTGCGTCGCTGAGCACGCTGTACGCTTCGGTGCTCTCGCGGAATTTTGCCTCAGCTTCGTGCTTGTTCTGAGGATTGCGGTCCGGGTGCCACTTCAGCGCTGCTTTGCGGTAGGCCGACTTAATTTCGTCCACACTCGCGGTGCGCGCAACGCCCAAAACTTCATAAAAATCCCGTTGATTCGCCTTCGCCATTCCTGCTCCTGGTCAGTTTTTAGTTGACGCTCCTCTTCGATGCGGGATGGGGATGCACGGCTACACGAACCATGGCCGGCCGCAGCACGCGCCCGTGAAAAATATATCCCGGCTGAAAAACCTGGAGAATCGTGCCGTCTTCGTGATCGCTTGTTTCCGCGCGGTCCATTGCCTGATGCAAATGGGGGTCAAACATTTTTCCGGCTGGCTCGATGCGCTCGACGCCAAGGCGCGCCAGATTGTCGAGCAACTGTTTGTAGATCAGCTCGAAACCTTTGCGGTAATTCTCGTATTCCGCCTCGCGGTGAGCGGCCAGGGCGTGCTCGAAACCATCAATCACGGGAATCAGGCCTTCGATCAGGCGCGCTGTAGCGCGCTTGGCGTCTTCCGCGCGCTCCTTCTCGATGCGCTTGCGGTAGTTGTCGAAGTCCGCCTGGCGGCGAAGCAGCGTCTGCCGCAAATCTTCCAAGTCGGTGGCGAGCTTGGCCACTTCGGTGTCCGCGGCGAGTGCCTTTGCGTCCGCCGATTGCTCGGCGTCGGCTCCTGGCGAGTCGTCATCCCTTTTGGTGCTTGCTTTTGGGTCTTTCTCCAGCACTTATCCGCGTCTCCCGAGCAATAAGTTCTTCAAATCTTGTTCAGCGTTTCGCTGAAAAGCTGCGCGACGTAGGCCACGGCGGTCATGGCGCGTTCGTAATGCATGCGCGTGGGCCCCAGCACGCCCAGCGAGCCTTGCAAGTGATCGTGGCTCATGTACGGCGCGCTGATCAGCGCCAGATTCTCCCCTGTATCCGTAATCTCTTTCAGGCCGATTTGCACATGCACCGGCTCCGGGGTATCGATGCAAGCGTTCAGCACGGTCACAAGGCGGTGTTTTTCTTCAATCGCCGAAAGCAGATCGCGAAGTTGCGCCTGGTCCCCAAAATCGGCGGCCCCTACAATTTGCGCCGTGCCTTCGACGTGCAAGCGCGGCGCCGACTCTTCGCCCAGCATCGCCGGATCGCACAGCGTCAATGCGCTTTGCACGATCCCCTCGTAGCGTTCCCGCTCCGTCGCCAGTTTCTGCAGCAAATCGCTGCGAATCGCTTCCAGCGTCCAGCCGGAATATTGCCGGTTCAAAAAATCCGCCGTGGCATCGAGCTCCGCCTGGGAAAAGCGACGGTTTGGACGGAGGATTTTGTCCCGCGTGATTCCACCCGGCGAAATCAGCACCACCACGACGCGCTCATCTGGCAGCAGCCACATGCGCGCGTGCTCCAGCACGGTTTTTGCCAGCGGAGGCGAGACGATAATTCCCAGGCCATTCGAAACTTCCGCCAGCACATGCCCGGCTCGCTCGGTGATTTCCGCCGAAGTGGTCGCCCCTTTGAACTCCCGGCGAATCCAATCGCCATCTTCGACGCTCAAGGTCGCCTGCGACGCAATTTCTTGAGCAAAAAACCGGTACGCGGCAGCCGTGGGCACGCGGCCCGCGGAAGTATGCGGCTGGTAGAGCAAGCCGCCGTCCTCGAGGTCAGCCATCACATTGCGGATCGTCGCCGTGCTGAGCACCTCCTCAAACCGCTTGGAAATCGCGCGCGAAGACACCGGCTCGCCCGTCTCGATGTACATGCGCACGATATCCGCCAAAATCTGGCGGTTACGTCGTTCTTGCAGCGCGGCATTCCTCATAGCAGCACTCTACTCCTAGTGCCAAAGAGCGCTACCTATCATTGTAGGAAGGGTGTCAAGCAGCGTCAACGCGAACTCGAATGGAGGTTGTCGCTGCGGTTTGCGGGCGTATGGCCTGCTCCAGCCGCCCGTGTGTTTGCTGTTGAATGAAGAAGCCCTCAATTATTATCAATTTGGGCGCGCTGGAGTTTGTCGGAGTAATCGATGTACACGGTCTTCCACTCGGTGAAGAAGTCGATTGCGGCGATGGCGGCTTCGCGATGACCGTTGCCGGTTTGCTTCGTTCCGCCAAACGGCAGATGCGTCTCAGCGCCAATCGTCGGAGCATTCACGTAAACGATTCCCGTGTACAGGTCGCGGGTTGCCTGGAACGCACGATTCACGTTGCGCGTGTAAATCGAGGCTGATAAACCGTAGACGACGCCGTTGGCAACGTCGATGGCCTGTTCGAGATTGTCCACCGGGATCGCGGAAACGACGGGACCGAAAATTTCTTCCTGAGAGATGCGCATTTTGGGTGAACAGTCGCCGAACACCGTCGGCTCATGGAACCAGCCCTTGGCATACGGGCCGCTGTCCAAGCGGCGCCCGCCTGTGAGCAGCTTCGCGCCCTCGTTCTTTCCGATTTCCACGTAGTCCATCACGGTCTTGAGTTGTTGCTCGTTGATGCACGGCCCCATTTCCACGGACGAGTCGAGACCATTGCCAATTTTCAGCGACCTGGCGCGCTTCACAAAACGATCCACAAATTCACTATAGACCGCTTTGTGCACCGCGAGCCGGCTTGCCGCTGTGCAGCGTTGCCCCGTCGTGCCAAACCCGCCCCAGATCGCGCCATCCACCGCGAGATCCAGATTCGCATCGTCCATCACGATGATGATGTTTTTCCCGCCCATCTCGAGGCTGTAGTGCTTGAAATCCGGCGCGCAAGCCTCAGCGATGAGCCGCCCCACGGCAGTTGAGCCGGTAAAGCTGATCATCGGCACATTTTTGTGTTTTGTCAGCGGCGCGCCCGCATTCGGACCGTCGCCGCTCACCAGATTGACGACGCCTCGCGGTACGCCCGCATCCGTCAGCGCCTGCACCAGGTGGTACGACGAGAGTGGAGTATCCTCCGCCGGCTTCAGCACCACCGTATTCCCGCTGATCAAGGCGGGCATCATCTTCCACGACGGAATCGCCATCGGAAAATTCCACGGCGTGATCATTCCGCAAACGCCCGTTGGCTGCCGCACACTCATCGCAAACTTGTTCGGCAGCTCTGAAGGTGTGGTCTGACCGAAGAGCCGGCGTCCCTCGCCCGCCATGTAATACGTCATGTCAATGGCTTCCTGGACGTCGCCGCGCGCCTCCGCCAGGACCTTGCCCATTTCGCGGGTCATATCTTTGGAATATTCTTCCTTGCGCTGCACCAGCAGTTCGGCGGCTCGGAAAAGGATGTCGGCGCGTTTCGGCGCGGGCACCAGGCGCCACGATTTGTACGCTTCCGTGGCAGCGTCGACTGCTGTGTTTATGTCCTCTTCGGTCGAGGAGACAAACATTCCGACCATTTCGTCCGTATTTGCGGGATTGCGGTTTTCATAGGCTTTTCCGCTCCGCGATTCCACCCACTCGCCATTGATAAAATTCTTGAAAACTCGAGGCGCAACCGCGGTAGCCATACTTCCTCCTGGAACGCTTGGGATCGCCGCTCTGTTTGCCGACTTGTCCTCTGCGGGTTTAAACGCGGGCCACAACCGCCTGGAATCTAAATTCTATCCTCAGCGCGGAAGCGGGTCAAATAGCCCCCCGTTAGAGCAATTGCAGGCGACATCAGTTCTTAATGTTCTTCGTTTTGTCCACCACGACTGCTCCGTCTTTCATCACCCACTTCACATTGTTCAGCGCCACATTGATGTCCGCCAACGGGTCGCCATCCACGGCCACCAAATCAGCTAAATACCCCGGCGCAACGGCCCCGATCTCCTTCTCTTTTCCCAACAGTGCTGCCGCGTTTCCCGTTGCGGTTTGCAGCGCCTGTTCCGGCGTCATTCCTGCTTTCACAAACCAACCCAGCTCGCGCGTGTTCTGCCCGAACATGGTGTATATGGCATCCGAACCCATGGCAATTTTCACGCCCGCCTTGAACGCGCGCCGTGCTGTTTCCAAGTTTCGCGGGATGAACGCCTGCAGCCGCTCTTTGTATCCCGGGGCGTATCCAATTTTGTCTCCGTTCTCGATGTAATAGCGGTTGTGATCGATCGTAGGCACATAAAATGTTCCGCGCTTCACCATTTCCAGGATCGTCGCGTCGTCCATGCCCGTCGCGTGTTCGACCGAATCGGCGCCCGCGCGCACAGCATCTCGCGCTCCATCCTGCCCGTAGGAGTGGACAGCAATCTTCTTCCCAAACTTGTGCGCCATGTCGACCGCAGCCTTGATCTCTTCGTAGGTATACGTCTCAAACCCGGTCACATCGTCATCCGTCCCAGTCGAGCAGTACATCTTGACCAGATCCACGCCCGCCGCAACCTGTTGGCGCACCGCCTTTAGCACTTCCGGGACGCCATCGGCAAATACGCCACCCGGAATCGAGCCTTCCTTCTTATAAGGTGTCTGGCTGGCATAGAGGCCGTAGCCCGAAACAAACATGCGCGGCCCGGTCATTTCACCTGCGTTGATCAGATCGCGCATGGCGATATCCATGTACTGGTCCGCGCTCAAATCGCGCACGGTGGTCACGCCCGCTTCGAGCGTGCGCATCGCCCCTTTTCGCGCCAGAAAAACCTCCACCGCTGGCGGATTGCTGGTGATCTGCTTCAGCATCGGCTGGCCGGGCGTTTCATCGGTGTACATGGTCATGTGCGTGTGTACATCGATCAGCCCTGGTAATCCGGTGTATTTGGAAAGGTCAATTGTGTCCGCGCCTGCGTGAATCGCCGCCGCATCCGTGGTCACACTCAGGATCTTGTTACTTTCGATGAGCACGATCGCGTTCGTCCACAACTTGCCTTTGGCATCCCACAGCTTCCCGAAACGCACAGCCTTGACGTGCTTTGCCGCTGGGCTTCCCTGTGCAGATATACCAATCGGCGCAAGCGCACACATCGCAATTAGAATCGCCACGCGTAGCCATCTCATGATGCGAGCCCTCCCGCTTGCGCAGAAACACCCGATGCGCAGCTCCTGACTTCTAATTCATCTTTGTGTGGAAAACAATGGAGAAGAACCGCCGCGAGCCGCGGTCCCTGTTACTGCTGCCGGCGCAGCGTTTGTACCGCTGGAGAGATTACCGAGGAGGAACTGACCGGAGGCAGAGGCGGCGCCACGCCAGCCGTTTGAGAACCAAGGCCCAAGTGCTGAAGGGTTTTCGCATCGAGTTTCCCGCTAGGATTCAACCCATGCGCCTCCTGGAATTTTTTCATGGCGTCCATTGTCGCGGCGTCCCACTTCCCGTTTGGCGCGCCCACGAACGATCCGTCCTTGGCAAGCGCCTGTTGAATTTCTGAAATCCGGTCGGGAGCGGGGACTTTCTGCCCCCGCTCCCGCCGGCTGGTTCGCCTCGATGATTTTGCGCGGTGTGTTTTGTTGCTGGATGAAGGGGATGACTTCTTCTTCGGTGAGCCGCCGCTCGCTTGCGCAGAATCTGCGCACACTCCTAGCCCCGCGAGAACGAAGAGTGTGAGGGCTAGGTGTGCCGCTTTTCGCATAGGTCTGTTGTTTGTGGCTCTCGTCTGATTTATTGTGCGTGATCCGCCGGCACAACGCCCGGCAGAAACACCGTCAGGACCTTGTCGTCCTGCCGCCGCAGGACTTTGAACACCACGTTATCGCCCGGCTTGAGCTTGGCTACGGTTTTGCGATAGTTCTCCACCGAAGTCACCGGTTCCCGGTTGATTTCAGCGATCACGTCGCCGCGTCCGAATCCGGAATCCTCCGCGAAGCTTGCCGGCTCGACATCCGTCACCAACACGCCCTTCTGCCCTTCTAGCCCGACTTTGCGCGCACGTTCCGGGGTCAGTTCGTCCACGCGCAGACCAAATTCCGCCGGTGCTGCTTCGCCCGGCTGATCACCCGCCCGGCCTGCCTGGTTCGGGAAGACTCGCGTGCGATCCTCGACCGTCGCCGAGGTTTCCTTCTGCTGGCGGTCGCGCATGTACGATAGCTTGATCTTGCTGCCGATAGGCGCCGTAGCAATCGGGTTCACCAGGTCATTTCCGTTCTTCACCGGCTGGCCATTCACGCTAGTGATGACATCGCCGCCTTTCAGCCCTGCCTTTTCCGCCGGGCTGCCCGGCTCAACGCCCTCAATCACCACGCCGTACGGCGCGCCGAGCGACTTCAGCGTGATCCCATTGGTCCCCAACTCTTCCTGGAAGCTAACGCCGATGGAGCCGCGGGTCACGCGCCCCTTCGCTACGATCTGGTTGTACACACTGATCGCCGTGGTCGAGGGCAGTGCAAACCCAACTCCTTCGTAGCCCCGGCTCCCCGTAATGATCGCCGTGTTGATTCCGATCACTTCTCCGGCCAGATCCACCAACGGTCCGCCGGAATTGCCCGGATTGATGGCCGCATCAGTCTGGATAAAGCGCTGGAATTGGCGTCCGAGCCCGATGCCGCCGCGATCCTTGGCGCTGATGATTCCCGCGGTGACGGTTGCCTGCAATCCAAACGGGCTGCCGATCGCCAGCACCCAGTCTCCCACTTGCACGCCGTCGGAATTGCCCAGCTTCGCCGTCGCTAAATCCTTACCCGCATCAATTTTAATGACCGCCAGGTCCGTCTCTTCGTCCACCCCGACGACCTTGGCGGTGTACTTGGTGGGATCGCCGTTCAGCTGGACCTGAATTTTTGTGGCCTGCTCTACCACGTGGTTGTTCGTCAGTATGAAACCCTTCTTATCGACGATCACGCCTGAACCGAGGCTCCGTTCGGCTTGTGGTGGCACATCTTTCTGCCCGTCAAAAAACCGGTCGAAGAAATCCTGCATGGGATCTTCCTGGTCGTACGGCTGGGAGTGACGCTTCTTGGAAGAACGGCGCTCGAGCACCTGCGTCGTTGCGATGTTCACGACCGCGGGCTCCACGCGATTGACAATGCTCGCGAACGAGTTGGACGACGGCACGGGATCGGGCACGGCCAGGGGTGTAGCGCTGACTCCCGAGAATGGCAGCGTCTTCATCGCCGACACGCGGCCGGAAATTACCGACCCGATCAATATCCCCACCGTTAAGGTAAATGCCACGAAGGCGGCTGCCAAGATCTTGCGCCGCCTCGCCCAGCCAAAAAGTTCCTTCACTTGCTCCCCCATATTTCTTACTCCCATCTTTCCAGACCGTGTCCTGGACACGGGTCTTCGGTTTAAAATTATAACACCGCAACTCTGCTGCGGTGTCGACTTACTGGCTTAGCGCCTGGTATAACACTGTCCCAAAGGACGGGTCGACCCGACCTACGCACTTTCCCGACCCAAGACATTAGACGCAAAATCCCGCCTATATGTTGTCGCGGCAGATTTTCCGCTGGCCTCTCGCGATTCCCCCTTGACAAACCCTTCATTTTCCAGCATAAACGAGATAGCCGCAGTTGCGGCGTGACGTGGCGATTTAGGGCAACTTGCTCCACGTAAAAAACTGCTAAAGAGCTGTTGAGTTTCCCAGAAAGTTTCTGAGACCCTCCGAGCACTCTTTGGCCGGAGGGTTTTTTGTTTTCCCCTCCACGCTGCCCGAGTCGTATTCCACGCAGAAGTATGGGTTTCATGCCGCCGGGTTTTCGCCCGGCACTTCAGCGGAGCCCGGGCCCGGCCGCTCCAAAGGTGAACACTGATGTCTGTCTATTACGAACTTCGATGCAAGGAATGCGGCAAAACCTGGGGCAACGTTCCGCGCTCGTTCTGCGAAGAGTGCTTCTCCCCGGTGGAAGTTGCCTACGACTACGATTCGGTCAAGAAAGTCGCCCGCCGCGAAAATCTCTCCAGCCGCTCCTTCAATATGTGGCGCTACGCGGAGCTTCTCCCGCTGCCCGAAGGATTCCAGCCTCCCAACGCCGTCGGCGGAACTCCGCTCGTCGCGGCGCGAAACCTTGCCGTGCGCTGGGGTCTTAGGAGTCTCTTCCTGAAGAACGACGCGGTGTGCTTCCCGTCCCTCTCCTTCAAGGACCGCGTCGTCGCCACTGCCCTGGCCGCCGCCCGGCACTTCGGCTTCACGACGGTTGGATGCTCCTCCACGGGAAATCTTGCCAACGCCGTCGCCGCGCAAGCCGCGCAACAGGGTTTCGATGCCTGCGTCTTCATCCCCGCGGACCTCGAGCCCGCCAAGGTCCTGAACACCGCCGTTTACGGCGCGCGCATCGTCCGCATCAATGGCAATTACGATCAGGTCAATCGCCTCTGCGCGCAGATTGCCGACCGTTTCCAGTGGGGGCTCGTCAACGTCAATCTGCGTCCTTATTACTCCGAAGGCTCGAAGACCCACGGCTACGAAATCGCCGAGCAGCTCGGCTGGCGCCTGCCCGACAACGTCATCGTGCCCATGGCTGGCGGCTCTCTCATCACAAAAATCGCCAAAGCATTTCGCGAACTGATTGCGCTCGGTTGGGTCGAAGACAAGCCCGTGAAATTCTTTGGCGCGCAAGCCACTGGTTGCTCTCCCATTTCCTCGGCCGTCAAGCGCGGCCTCGCCCGGTTCGAACCGCAAAAGCCGGACACCATCGCACGCTCGCTCGCCATCGGCAATCCCGCCGATGGCCCCTTCGCCATCAAGCAGATTCGCGAAAGCGGCGGATGGGCAGAGGATGTCTCCGATCCCGAAATCGTGGCTGCGATCAAGCTCCTGGCTGAAAGTGAAGGAATCTTCACGGAGACCGCCGGCGGCGTTACCGTGGGCGTTGCGGAGAAGCTCATCCGCGAAGGGCGCATTTCACCCGACGAAACCACCGTCGTTTGCATTACCGGCAACGGCCTCAAAACCACAGACGCCATCGCCGCCGAATTTCCGGCCACCGAAACCATTGCGCCCCGCCTTGAGGCGTTTGAAGCACTCTTGGACAACCAGCTCGCTGCCGCCGCTGCGAAAGGAAATTGAAAGGACCGATTCAGATGCCTGTGACCATCGAAATCCCTACTGCCCTGCGCCGCTTCACCGAGGGTGCGCCAAAAATTGACTGCAGCGCCGGCACCGTCGCCGACGCTCTGAACGAACTCACAGCTCGCTTCCCAACCATTGCGCGACACGTCCGCGACGACACCGGCCAGATTCGCCAGTTTCTCAATGTCTACCTCAACGAAGAAGACATCCGTTTTCTCGGCGGCGAATCCTGCTCCGTCAAAGAAGGCGATCGCGTTCTGCTCGTTCCATCCATCGCTGGCGGATCTACAGTCTAGCGAACCCAACCCATGGCGCGCCGAAACTCAAGATTTCTGGGAATGTATAGCGCCCTATTCTTGTTCACACTCAACAGTCCGCTCGTAACGCAGGTGATCGCCAAGCAAGCGTCATCGAAAATCGTGTCCTTCCCGGACCAATCACAAGCTGTTTCACCAAATGCGCGCTATGTGATTGTTGGCGAGGAGCATCACGGGGGGCCATTTCACACGGCGATTCTCGAGGATCGAGTCCTCAAAACGAGACGCAAGCTCTTAGACTATGACAGTCACATCGACTTACTTTGGAATCCCGACAGTAAATCTTTCGCAGTCACAGATTACGGTGAGAGTGATTACTCACGCTGCAGCATTATCTTCACCGACCAAATGGTGACGACAATTCAAATCTGGGACAAACTGGTCAAAGCGCTCACGGGCAGAGAACTGAAGAGTCTTGTCGATAACCATCACGTATACATTGCTGCAGTGCAGTGGATTAGCGCGGACGCTCTCAAGGTTAAGGTCTGGGGCTATGGTGAGGCTAATCCTTCAGGCTTCACACGGTTTTACAGTTACGATACGGATGGTGGAGTTAAACGGCTAGGCAACTAGCTTATCTACGGGAGGACGTCCATGGCCTACTACGCATTGTTTTACGAGGTCGTCGACGATTTCATCGCCCGCCGCGCCGTGTACCGCGATGAGCATCTCCGGCTCGCTCGCGAAGCTCACGCCCGCGGTGAATTGCTTCTGGCCGGCGCGCTTGGCGATCCCACTGGGGCGCTGCTTGTGTTCAGTTCATCTGACTCGACATCCGCGGAATCCTTCGCACGCAATGATCCCTACGTCAAAAATGGCTTAGTGATTCGCTGGAAGGTTCGTCCCTGGGCAGTCGTCGTGGGCAACGAAGAGCCTCGCGCCAAGTCTCCTGAGTCCGTCTGACATGATCGCCCGCCTCTGGTCGGCCCATACCACTCCCGCGCTCTCACATTCCTACCTGAGCCACTTTGAACAAGTCGTGCAACCAAGACTCCGCGAGCTCGACGGATTCCTCGGCGCGACCGTCTGCACGCGCAAGGAATCCCACGCCGTCGAAATTCTTGTCACCACCTTTTGGGAGTCCCTCGCTGCTATCGACGCCTTCGCGGGACCCGACCGTGAATCCGCCGTAGTTGCCGATGAAGCCTCCGCTCTTCTGACGGACTTCGACCGCCGCGTGCGCCACTACGAATTTGTTTACGCGAAATTTCCCATCTCCGCGCGAAGCTCCTGATCCCCATCCGTCTCGCAACTGCCAGATGAGCCCTGGAAGGCATTCCGTTTGACTTCGCCCCCAATCCCTGCCTACGATGCCGTGCAGCGTGCGGAGTCCCGGTGCAACTTAACTTGCAGTCCCAATACCGCGGTGACGTGGTCGTCATTCGCTGCAACGGCCGAATTACTGTCAGCGATGAAGCGCGCGCTCTTCAACTCGAAGTCGAAAAGCACACCCTCGAAACGAAACAATTCGTTCTTCAGCTAGAAGACGTAACCTTCCTGGATAGCGGCGGCCTCGGAGCCCTGGTTCGTCTGGTCGGCACGTTGCGCGCCGCGCGCGGCGACTTGAAACTCTGCCGGCTTTCCCCGTTCCTAAGAAAAGTTTTCGAGACCACGAAACTCGCCGGTGTGTTCCACATCTACGCTTCCGAGAAAGAAGCCATCGACTCGTTCGCCCAGCGCCGGCCCCTTTCTCAGGCTTTTCCGCACCCATCCACGCCAAAGGTCCTGTGTGTCGAAAGCTCCGCTGACCTGCTCGCCTATCTCGGCGCTCTGCTTAAACGCTCCGGCTATGACGTCATAACCACAAAAAATCTCGGCGACGCTTCCACTTTCGTGAAAGCCGCGAAGCCGGCGCTCATCATCTGCGGCCCTAGCGCGCAAACCAACGCGTCCGTTTTCGAAAAGTTCCGGCACAGCCATCCCAACGTCGAGCTGCTTCTTCTTCCCCTGGACTTCCACGCCACCGAAGCTTCCGAAGCCGGCGTGAATCTCGTCCAGCGCATTCAGGCGCTGCTCAGCCCTCCGGCGTAGTTACGGCTTCTCCCAGCTTCCCGACTCTGCCGAACGGAAGAGCGCTTCAATCACCGCCATGTTCCGAATCGCGTCCTCAATCGACACGGGCACCTCGCCGTCTTCTCGAATCGCTCGCGAAAATACTTCGGCCTGAATGGCGTACTGGTCGCACGCGGGAAACTCTTCCGTCGTTCTCCCCCCGCCGGTAAGATCCCTCCCATCATCCAGAAAAATCCTTGTTGGACGGTCGTTCGGCGGGTTGAACGGAAATTCCACCTCGATGCGCCCTGCCGTCCCCAGAAACTCCATGTGCTGGTGCAGCACAATCTGGGTGCCGCACGAAAAAATTGCCTGCCCACGCGAAAATTCCAAAATTCCCGACGTCAATCGGTCGATTTTCATTTCGGGATCTCTTTCCACCAGCCCCATTACGCGCACAGGTTCCTGCTCGAATATGAATCGCGACATCGTCACCGGGTAACAGCCGATGTCCATCAACGCGCCGCCGCCAAATTCCGCGATGTTCGCCACACTTTTCGGATTGCGGTCGAAATAGGAAAAATCCCCGATCGCCAGCCGCAGCTCGCCAATCTTTCCCGTGCGAATCAGTTCCCGTGTCCGCAGCCACTGCGGATGCGTTTTCACCATGAACGCCTCGCCCATCTTCACGCCCGTGAGGTTCCGCGCCGCCAGCAGCGCCTTCGCTTCCGTTACCGTCAAGCTCAGCGGCTTCTCGCACAGTACATGCTTTCCCGCCACCGCTGCCTTGAGCGACCACGCCACGTGCAGATGATTCGGCAGCGGATTGTAAATTACCTCGATTTCCGGATCTGCGAGCAACTCCTCATAGGAGCCGTAAGCCTTGGCAATCCCCAGCGTGCGCGCCGCTTCCTCGGCTTTCTTCTTGTCGCGCGAAGCAATCGCAATCACCTCGCACCATTCCGCGTTCCGCATCGCAGGGATCACCGTTGTCACCGCGATGGACGCCGCCCCCAGCACGCCCCACTTCACCTTATTCCGCTGCATCACTTTTTCTCAGCCTCGCCTCCGTCTTTTATCACGCTTCGCACGCGCCACCAATCTTTCCCTGCTTCTCGCCTTCACTTCTCTGATGTGCGCGGCCTGCCCCGACCCTGTTGGGGTGTTCTCCGTGCACCCTCAGGTGAAATCTTTCTCTCGCTCTTTCCCTTCCAGCTAAAATGCAACCATGCAACGAAAGATCTTCTGGCTCACCTTTGCCGCCCTGGGTCTGGTCGCGGATTTAGCTTTGCCGTTTTGGTGGGCGATGGCGGCGACCATTCCCATTGGCATGTTGAGCTGGTGGATCGCCTATCGCAGCGACTGGTTCTAGCGCCGTTCCGACTAAAGTCCGTACGAAGTCTGCCTACCTGGGCGGGCCTGCTTTTTGGCGCCTGGCTGCCACAGGTAGGTACGTACTCGGCGGTATTTCCTGCTTCGTACGGACCAAAGGAAACAAATTTCGGAAACTTTGGTGTCCGCAAACTCCCTGAAAACAACCTGCCTGCGGTAGCCAGGTTTGTTGCTTTTAACGCCATGTTGCGGCGACTTACCGGAACAGATTGATCTTTGCGAGATCCACGATTTTGTCGCCGCGCCCGTTGAGAACTGCCTTGAGCGTGAATAAGCTGAAGCCTTTCACCTGCTCTGCGGTGATCGTTGGTGGCATGGATAGTTCCTGCCGGTCTACGAGAACTTCGACCAGCGCGGGGCCCTCATGCTTCAACGCTTGGACAATCATCGGTCGAACCTGAGCGGGTGTTTCAGCCGTCAGCCCCAGCAGGCCCGCGCCTTCGGCCATTTTGGCAAAATTCGGATTCTGGAGATCGGTTCCGAACTCGAGAATCCCGGCTGCTTTCATTTCCAGCTCGACAAAAGCCAGCGAATTATTCTTGAAAACGATTATCTTCACCGGCGCATCCAGTTGCCGTAGCGAGAGCAGATCTCCCAGGAGCATCGCCAGGCCGCCGTCTCCGGACAAAGAGACCACTTGACGCCCAGGATGACTGACCTGCGCACCGATAGCCTGGGGGAGCGCATTCGCCATGGAGCCATGAGTGAAGGAGCCGAGTAGCCGCCTTTCACCGTTCATCGTCAGGTAGCGCGCCGCCCAGATCGTCGGAGTACCCACATCGCAGGAAAAAATTGCGTCCTCGGCGGCAAGCTCGTCGAGCACCCGTACGACGTACTGAGGATGTATCGGTTTCTTCCCGGCTCTATCGATTGCGAGTTCGTCAAGGGCCTTACGCGTCTTTTGATAATGTTCGAGCGAAACCTTCAAATGCTTGTCGTTATCGTTTTGGCTTAACTTTGGCAGAAGAGCTCCGAGTGTCGTCTTGGCGTCTCCCACAAAACCGTAATCGACTTTGGTGCGCCGGCCCAGTTGTTCCCCACGGATGTCGATCTGGACGATCGTGGCATCCTTGGGAAAAAACTGCTGGTACGGAAAATCGGTCCCGATCATCAGCAACAGGTCGGAGTTCATCATCGCGTGATAGCCGGAAGAAAACCCCAGCAGGCCGGTCATGCCCACGTCAAACGGGTTGTCGTACTCGATGAACTCTTTTCCGCGCATCGCATGTACGATCGGGGCTTTCAGCTTGCCCGCGAGTTCGATCAACTCCTTGTGAGCTCCCGCGCAGCCGGCTCCGCCAAAGATGGTTATCTTCTTCGACTTATTGAGAATCTTCGCCAGCGTCGCGATTTCTTGATCAGAAGGGCATACCGTTGGCTTCGGCGGCGGAAAGTGCAACCGAGGCTCCTGCTCAATGGCATCGCGCAAGGCCACGTCGCCAGGCAGGGCCACGACGGCAACGCCCCGCCGCGAGATTGCGGTTTGCATGGCAATCTCAAGGACGCGGGCCATCTGCTCGGGTTGAGAAACCAGTTCGCAATAGTGGCTGCACTGCGCGAAGAGATGTTCCGGGTGGGTCTCCTGAAAATACCCGCTCCCGATTTCATTGCTTGGAATTTGCGCCGCGATCGCCAGGACGGGAACACGGCTACGGTGACAGTCGTACAGCCCGTTGATTAAGTGCAGGTTCCCGGGGCCGCAGCTCCCGGCGCACACCGCCAACCGTCCCGTGAGATGCGCTTCCGCTCCAGCCGCAAACGCTGCTGTCTCTTCATGTCTCACGTGAATCCATTGAAGTTGTTTCTTTGCGCGAATCGCATCCGTGATGCCATTCAGCGAGTCGCCGGAAACACCGTAAATCTGCCGAACTCCTGCCTCAGCAAGAACATCCACCAGCAAGTCCGCTACTTTTTTCTTGGCCATGGCCCCATTCTCTCCCGGGGATGGAAGGAAGAATTCAACTTTTCCCTATTGGTGTGACTTCCCTCTCCGGCCACACCACCGTCAAGATCAGAGCCACCCCAATTCCAATGGAGACCTCAGCGAACCGATGAAAGGCGGTTTGCCATGCAGGGCCCGTCCTCGGCACCAACAGCACAATCGCCAGCGTAACGCCCCCGAACCGATAAGCGCTTTGATCCGAGCGCGCCAGGGCGCAAAGCAGTCCTAGGAGGAACACGCAAGCACCGAATACAAGCACGTGAGGCCCGAAGTAACTCGCCACAACCGCGCCAACTGCCGCTCCAAGCGCCGTTCCGACGAATCGCTGCCAGGAAACAGCGAGCGCCGCACCCAGCGATGACTGCGTGATCACCAGGGTTGTAACCGCCGCCCAATACGTTTCCGGCAGCCGGAATAACCGCGCCGCAAGCACTGAGGCTACAGCCGCGATGGCCGTCCGCGCGGAATGCACCAATACCGGCCAACCCCTCCATTCAACTCCATCGCCCGCCATTTTCTCTCACCGCCGTGGAAACCCCTGGAAAACCCGTAACGCAGTTTCAGATAGGTTGTAAGCTCCAATCCGGAATTTCCGTTTTAGGCTCCAAACGCCCCACAGCATACGCCCTCGGCGGAGTTGCAGCGCCCTGTTTTTTCCTTGGCGCGTGGCGCACTCCAAGTATTTGCTTGCACTGAGCCTCGATCCGCGATTCCGACCCGGCCGGAGTCTTTAAAGGCCATCTTCAACCTGGGTACGCGCGGGCGGAACGACACCTCCGCCACCCCGATGTCGGACCTGTTCAGGGGCGGAATCCCTTAGGACTTCGCTTTCTTCGAAGGTTTCGACTTGCCAGAACAGTTGAGGGCGACCGCTTGGCGAACGAGCGCCTTAAAGGCGGACTCGTCAACTTCTTCTCCTTCGTGGATGTCGATCGCGCGGCGTGCGTTTCCCTCGAGACTCGAGTTGAAGAGACGCGCCGGATCCTTCAGAGACGCGCCCTTGGCGAAGGTAAGCTTCACGACATTCTTGTAGGATTCGCCAGTGCAGATGATGCCGTCGTGCGACCAAATCGGAGTGCCCATCCACTTCCACTCCTCGGCGACCTCCGGGTCTGCTTCCTTGATGAGCTTGCGCATTCTGCTGAGGGTTTCTCCGCGCCAGTCCCCGAGTTCGGCGATTCTTTTGGAGATGAGCTCCGATGCCGGCTGGCCTTGGCTTGCGCCCGACTTTTTCATGTTCTCATCCTGGAAGTTCCAGATATATTTATTTCAAATGTTCTGTATAGGGCGTGAATGAAGAACGAGATCTAGAGGTGTTGAGCCAGCAGGAAGTTGCCCCACCTTGGTGAACAATATTCTGTCGGCGGCTAGCTTTTATTGACGACCTCAATATCGTGGCCGTAAGGATCAAGCACCCAGGTCGCATAATAGCCAGGATAGTATTCGAGACG
>Ga0307477_10000491_pt1 | contig 43232 bp, 56 predicted proteins | sample atmos_gasesECM2C_FD_203316 | JGI IMG/M metagenome (GOLD analysis project Ga0307477, IMG submission 203316) | Hardwood forest soil microbial communities from Morgan-Monroe State Forest, Indiana, United States - atmos_gasesECM2C_515 | ecosystem: Environmental > Terrestrial > Soil > Temperate... | reverse complement strand
CGAACCCCTCCGGCGCGCACCTCTCCCGCGCGAACCTCTACGGCGCGAACCTCTCCGGCGCGAACCTCTACGGCGCGAACCTCTCCGGCGCGAACCTCTCCGGCGCGGACCTCTCCCGCGCGAACCTCTACGGCGCGAACCTCTCCGGCGCGGACCTCTCCGGCGCGAACCTCTCCGGCGCGAACCTCTACGGCGCGAACCTCTACGGCGCGAACCTCAAAGAAGTCAATAATGCTGAGTTAATTCTCGCCCGCACGTCCATCCTGCCCGACAGCGGCCCATTCGTTGGCTGGAAGAAATGCCGCGATAACGTGATTGTAAGATTAGCCGTGCCATCGAAGGCGCAACGCTCAAACGCAAGCGGGCGCAAATGCCGAGCGTCCTACGTGAAAGTACTGGAAGTCATCGGCGCGGAAGTGGGTATTTCGCTTCACGACAGCAAAACAGAATACCGAGCAGGAAAAGTGGTGCGCTGTGACCAATGGAACGCAGACCGCTGGGTAGAGTGCGGCGGCGGGATTCACTTCTACTTGACGCGAATCGAAGCAGAAGCACACGTGTAGCGGGCACCCCAGCGTCAAAGGCCATAGCTAACGCAGCAAGAAAGGCGTGGAGAGGTTGAAACCGTACTACAGCGAAAAGGGCGTGACCATCTACCACGGCGATTGCCGGGAGGTACTGCCGCAGCTCGAGCTATGCGAGAGCGTCATCACTGACCCGGTTTGGCCGAACTGCCCAGAGGGATTGCTTGCTGGCTGGAATCGACCGGACGCGCTTTTCCTAGAAATGCTGGAGAGCCTACACTTTCAGCCGACGCGGATGGTTGTGATTATGCGCCACGACAGCGATCCGCGCTTTCTGTCGGTCATGGGCGAAGAGTGGGATTATGCCCGCACCGTACAGTTGCCCTATGTGATGCCGGGTTACATCGGACGCTGGTTAGGCGGCGACGAAATAGCGTATTGCTTTGGCACCCCTATCCCAAGCCGTGCCGGGCAGAAGGTGATTCCCGGCCGAGCGCCCGCGGTACAACCGGACGGACGCCGAGCGAATGGGCATCCCTGCAGTCGAGCATTGAGCCACTTTGAGTTTTTGATTCGCTGGTGGAGCGAGCCAGAAGAAACCATCCTCGACCCGTTTGCGGGTAGCGGCACCACGCTGGAAGCAGCAAAGAATCAGGCGCGTCGAGCGATAGGAATTGAAATCGAGGAGCGGTACTGCGAGATAGCGGCAAAACGTCTCAGTCAAGAAATACTAGAGTTCGGCTGAGCGGGCACCCCAGCGTCAAAGGCCATAGCTAACGCAGCAAGAAAGGTGGGAAGAGGTTGAATGAGCGCATTGAACGTACCACTTGAGAATCGCAATCCACGGAAGTCTGTACGCATTGGTGGCGTATGGATTCGCTCTATTGGCGGAAACGTAGAATTGCTGGTCGAGTTGGAGGACGGCTGGCATTTGTGCGCGAAGGAATCGCTTGATGGTGCGTTTGGTCACATCGTTGAGCCGGGCCGGATTCTCAACTCGCCTGTGGATTATTTGGCAGTGCCCGAAACAAGGGGAAAGTAAAAGTTGAAGATTTTATCTCCAATGATTACAACGCACATTTCCGCCGAGGTTCTGAACGCGAAGGCGAAAGGCTGCATAAACATTAGCGATAGTGCGTGTCAAGTCGGCGGGGTTTCACTTGCAAGTCCAGTGTTGCCGTCACCTTTCGCTGCCCGTTTACCAAAGTGCAAAAGTGCGTTTGGTAAAATAGGGGCACGCTCAAAGGAGAGCGGACTATGGACTCTAAACTGATAACGATGTCGGAGCAGGCGAAGGGAATGGAGACGCGCATCTTGGATTGCGGAGGCAGACGGTTGGCGTCTATTGAAGGTCCGAACGGAAGCGCCCTCGACTTCTACTCATTGGGGAAGACGGTCGTGATCGTACAGGACTTTGTGGGTGAACTGGGCAAAGGCAACGGCGTCGAAGTCTACTTCTCTCGCCCAGAGACGCAGATGAAAGCTATCTATGCGGCCCTGGATGCACTGGTGGAGGTGGGGGCTTAGGCCCTCACCCGGAAATGACGGCGTTAGTTTATGCACGACCCAGTGAGGATGGGGTGAGAAAAGGCAGGAGTTTTTTGGGTACTTCAGAGGAGCGGGCAGCATGATAACTAGCGTGGGCAGCGGTTGGATAGCCGATGACCCGGACCAGCGTAGGCGTTGCGATGTTCTGCTTTGGTTGCTTGACGGAGGCGGCGGATGCGAAGGCAGCGTAGATGACTTGCGAGCCATGACAGTGACCATAGAGGGCTTAATTGATTTTCTGGCAGCCTACCAAGAGCACCTTGAAGAGAATGGCGCGGTAGTTGGGAAGCAGCCCGCGAAGAAGGTGTGACTGGGGGTCGAGAGAAGGGGGAGCGAGCAGATGAGGAAGCGATTTTTTACAGGTTTCCGCGTTAAGCCGAACGGATGGGGGCAAGGGCACTTTACCGTACTAGTCGAGCCTCGATTGGGATTCTTCGCCTCATTGTGGGATTGCCTAACTGAAGAGGAATACATCAGCGTGAAGCAGAAGCGTTTCATAGAAGAGGCCATTGAAGAAAAGTTGCAGAGGGAGTGGGAGCGGGTGAACCAGGGATGAATACCAACGAGCGACTGACAGGGCGCGACGGCTACGATTGCAGTGAGAGTTACACGGCCTTGGCGGTGATCGGGTTGATTCTGGCGAGTCCGCTCATTGCGCTGTTCATGATTTTTGTGTGGCCTTACATCGAAGCCGTGGGATACGTGAAGGGATGGTGGTGGCGGTGAATACCAACGAGCGACTGACGAGCGAGCAAGTCTTGGAAGCCCTGCATTCTAAGAAAGGGGAAGAGGATGACGCTCAGAGAATTGGAAGGACGGTTCATCGCCTATCGCCTAGAAAGTAAAGAAGAGATGGCTGCGCGCGGAGTTGCGAATCCGGGGGATTATTTCAAGCGCGTGGATTCATTCGCAGAGGCGCATGGGATTCACTTTCTCTGCCCTAAAGCATTCGCAAAGAACGGAGGCCCGGTCGGTACGCATAGGGTGCAAGTGTACTTTTTTGGAAGTCCTGTGCCTCCACATCTCGGCGTAAACAAAGAAGGCAAGACGGTGCGCTGGAATGCGAGCGGCACAGGAATGGACAATTTGTCGTTAACGCCATCGATTCAAGAACAGGATGAGGCTTGCGGGTGGCATGGCTTTGTCGGTAGCAGCGGAGTGCCAGCGGGAAGTGTGGCGTAGATGAGTCGGGCGCTAGGCTATGGCAGGGTTCAGGCCTGGGGCACCGCAGGGTCGAGAGAAGGGGGGAGCGAGCGAGATGAGCGAGACGGCGGTTGAGAATCAGTTAGAAGTTAAGTTTTCGCGCGAGTTTTGTATGCCCGACGAGGCTACATTTTCGATGCGTCCGGTTGCGGCACTTCTGGAGCGCTGGCTACCCAAGGGAATGACTTTGATTGTTGACCCCTTCGCGCGTAACAGCACGTGGGGAACTTGTACTAACGATTTGAACCCAAGAACGAAGGCATCATTGCATCTTCCTGCCGAGGAGTTCCTGGCCAATTTTAATCAGAAGAGATTTGCCCATGCTGTTTTGTTCGATCCTCCCTACTCCCCGCGCCAGATTGCCGAGTGCTATCGCATAGCGAAGAAAAAGGCGCAGATGGTGGACACTCAGAACGCCAAGCTTTGCAAGGTCGTAAAGGATGGGCTTGACCGGATTCTGGCCCCTGGTGGCATAGCAATTTGCTGCGGGTGGAACTCCTCCGGGTTTGGCAAAGTACGCGGATACGAATTATTGGAAATTCTTCTGGTCCAGCACGGCGGAGCGCACAACGATACGATTGTGACAGTGGAGCGAAAGGGCGGGTGAACCAGGGATGAATACCAACGAGCGACTAGCAGAGATTCTTGCGAAATGGAAAGTTGAGCGCGACGGCAAGTGTGATGCCTGTGCGAAAGGTTTAGCCTTGGGTGCTCATGGTTGCCACTTCGAGGACGATACCGAGGAGAGCTATTCGGTTGGCAACTGCAAGGCTTGGCCGTTGAGCAATCGCATTCGGCAGATAGAAGTTGCGCTGTCGGAGTCCTCCCGCGAAGCAGCAGGAGCGGGACTGTGCAAGTGCGGCCACGATGAGCGAGTGCATTCTCCAAAGTGCGGGTTATGCGGATGCAATGGATTCGCTGCGCCCGTCGAGCCGCGTACCGAGCGTGTGGGGCCAGTGCGACTGGAGCAACCACTTAGAACGCTGCGCGAAATTGCCAGTAAATTGGAGCTTGCTCCAAGCCGTCCAGCGACAGCGAAGTTGGTGCGCGAGTGCGTTGACCAGATTATTGAATTGACACTGGCCGCGCGGGGCAGCAGCGGGATAGCGAGCGGGCGCGTAGAACGTTGTCAAGCGCAGAGTGAAGAGTGCGGCCAGTGTGAATTGTGCGAAGGGCACGAAGGAAAGCACCTTGCAGGCTATCTACTGTGGGGCGCGGCGGCGGGAAAGGAAGGTGGAAGATGACGATCTACATGGTCTGCCCGTTTTGTGGCGACAATGATTTTGACGCGGTAGGGCTGAAAGGCCATTTATTAAACGATTGCGCAGTATTCGATAGTACCGAGACGCCTATGCAGGAACGGCGACGATTAGAAGCGGAGAATGCTCGCCAGCCCACCGCGCAGGCCGGGGAGCGGAAGCCGTGAGCGATATATGCAAGCCACCAACGCATCACATCATAGGCCATGCACGAACTATTAAAACCACACTTCTCTGCGTCGAGTACCTGCGGCAGAGACACGGCTACCCACAGTCAGATTTGCGCGGCGACCTAATCAATTTCCGCTTTTACGACCCGACCGGAGGCAATGGGTATTGGTCGTCTGATATTTTCGTAGATGTTTACGAAGGGCAGGAGTTTGGCGAAGAACTTTGCTCCGCGATGATAAATTCATGCCGCGCATTCGTTGCTGGAGCAGGCGAAGTGTGGACGTGACGCGGCGGCGGAAGAGTTAGGGGAGAGAAGCGAAACTATGAGCGAGACACAACAAGGTCCACTTGAACAGTACGTGGCATGGCGGGTTGTTCCTTATTTGCGCGGGACCAACACACTGCGGCGTTCGTCTGGAGATATTTATGCTGACCGGGAAGCTGCGATTCGCGCGGCGATTGCCTTAGACGGCGAAGATAATTGGATGATTTCAGGGCTGACGCAGGAGCAGTATGACCGAGAGGTGGCGCATGACTGACCCCAAGCCGCTCGACGAGCCAACGCGCTACGGGAGGAACAAACATTCGAGGCGCGAGTAGCCGATTATCACGAATATCAGCCGCTTAAGCAGAATCGCGGGAAGGTGTGCTTGGACATAATCACGCCGATTTTAGATAAGAGCAAATTTCAGCCGGGAGACAAAGTGCGCGTGACAGTCGTGCGGGCTGCGCTGGCCGCTGCGCCACCGGCAAAGGAGCCTTAAGTGCGCACGACGAATAGATCCCGTCGCAAGTTAGTGGATCGACCGAGGCTGAAAATCTGCCGGCGCCATCCTAAGCCAGTCCACTACGACGAAGGTTTCTGCCCTGCCTGTAAGATGGCGCAAGAAGTGGAAGGATCGTTGCTTGTTGCTGCAATGGAGGGGGTCTTCTCTTGGGAGGGGGCATTCAAAAACGAGGGGGATTATTAAGGGGGATAGGGGAGGGGAGTCAAGGTGGGGGAACTGTGGAAAACTTGCGAAATGTGGAAAAGTCCGCTAACCCTACCAGAATAAACGAATTGTAGTGCTTGATTTCTCTACAAGTTTTCCTTTACGATTTTGATGTTCTGGCGTAGATCGGTTCGGCATCCTTCCTTAGCGGGTAGCCTGTTGAATCGGTCGGCGCCAGACAGAAAAGAGCTACCCGCTATGAGTCGAATCAATCCGCTTTTAAGACCGATTATCTGGACACGATCTCGTGGGGTATGCGAGAAGTGTCACAAAAAGCCAGCGGCTCACATGCACCATCTGACTTATACACGCGCTGGACGAGAAGGCGGGTGAGGGAAGTTAGCCGTGTGTGCCAGGAGGAAGAATGAATCAACAAGAGCACAGTACAAGCGAGGTCAACAAGTCATTACAGGCTCATTCTCACCCCTGTAAGTGCTGCGGGCAGGCTGTGCCATGCCAGTGCCCGTTCCCTGAGTTATCGTTTAACGATTCCTTCGCGGCCTGCCTTTTCTGCCGCGCCCATAACTGTAAGGTGCGCACATGAAAGACGACTATTCAGGTTTGGATATAACCGAATCGCTGCGCCGTCGGGGTCCTTGGTACCTCTTGCTGCACATCCACACTCATATTTGGAAGAATACTGGATTCGCGTTTCGCGAGCGATACCAAGCCGCACAGATCCCGCTGATGCTTTGGGAAGAGTGCTGGACTGATGTATTTGTGCAGCGCGGTCAAGTTTAGCCTTGCAAACAGCGTTAGGAGAGGCGTACAGTGTGCCCAACCGTGAAAGGTTGGACGCGGGATTCGCTGGCTGGGCCTGGAAACAGGGATCATCAGCGAGTCCCGCACTTTTGGAAAGGCAACTTGTGATAATCTTCGCGCAACGCGAGCGGGGTCGTCAGCAATCATCGGCCAGTTCTTTTGCGTGTCTTGCCAATCCGAGTTCAGCGAAGAGTGCGAAGGTGCCAGCGGCGTCTCGCGCGTCGAACTGCAACGCGCCCTTTGCCGTCCCTGTTCGCGTCGCATCGTATCCGAGTGTCTTGACCCTAGTGTTGTTTCCCTGATTTGTGCCCGCTTCACAACTCGCAAAGAAAGGAAAGACAGAAGATATGCCAAAGACGAAAAGAAACGCAGGAGCCTCGCTGCCCAAACACGCGCCAAAGCGAACCGGACGTCGCGGGATCGGGCCGCATGACGAGGAAACCTCGCCACCAAAGAAGCCGCGCCAAGCCCGCCTACCTGAAATGGAAGACCCAGAAATAGAGGAACTGGAAGGCTTGGCCGAAACTTACGCGAGTGTTCGTGACCAACGCATGGCGCTAACCCCGCAAGAGAAGAAACTCAAGTATGACCTGCACGCCGCCATGAAGCGGCATGGGAAAGAAAAATACCTCCGTGACGGAATTGAGATAAAGATTGTTCACGAGGAAGAGACGGTCAAGGTAAAAGTTAAACACAACAGCGAAGAAGAGTGAAACACTTTTCAATCCTCCGGGCGAGTATGCCTTTGGGCAGCATCGAATGCCACGAAGTCGCCGACTTGCCCGGTAGTCCCGAGTACGTGCTGCGCGACGAAGAGGGCAAACTATTCGGAATTCTCTCACTTGCACCCGGAGTTACGGTGGTACAATCCAGCCCGAGACAGGCCACGGTCGAAACGAAATCTTAGGAGGCAACACAAGTGAAGCTAAACGCACGGAAGTTCTGGGCCACGTTCGCTATTACCTACGCAGTCCTGCTAGCCGCAACGATTCTGTCCGGCTGCAGCGCCGCTTGGCTGTCAGCGGTCTCAAGTTTACTCCCCGCCCTTGAGGCTGCGGTCTCAGCCGCGATTTCATTTGTAGCAGCTTTGGAAAACAAAACGGTCCCAGCGAGTGTATCTGCCGCCATCCAGAAAATAGGCGACGACATCGCTGCAGAGGTCGTGCAGGTCCAGCAACTGATCGCCGCATACAAAGCGGCCGCTTCGACCGGCACACTGAGCCAGATCCAAGCAGTGATGCAAGCCATCGTCGCCAACCTGGGCAACATCTTGAGCGGGGCAAATATCACCGACAGCGCGACGGTAAGCAAACTAACCGCATTGGTTGGCCTCGCGGTCGCTGCTGCGGAATCTATCGCCGCGCTCATCCCGCTGGTTACTGCTGCCATGACCTCCGGAGCTTCCAAGACGGTGCTCGCGGCGCAGGACAAAGAGGCGAGTGTTCATCTAGACGCCGCGCACAAAGGCTTGCAGGAAGCCTACCTCAAGATTCGGAATACTCCGACGCAACAAGCCGAGGTTGATAGCGCGCTGAACACGCTGCCCACTTCATTGCCGTAGTCGCGGAGGGAAAATGAAACTCGGAAAACTGGCACCGAAGTTCCATCCAAAGACGCTGCGCCTCGGGAAGTATCTGCTTCCCGAGGCGTTGCCCGACCCGCCGGCACGCGTGTGGCGCGAATACAAAATTCCCGAAGATCAGTGGCAGATGTTCGGTAACGATCAACTGGGCGACTGTACCTGCGCCTGTATCGCGCACATGCTCATGCTGGTGACCGCGCACACTGGGACGATGGTCGTTCCCACCCTGCAGGATGTCATCACCGCCTATTCCGCCGTGTCGGGGTATGTACCAGTTAGTCCAGACAAACTGCTCGTCGGGATGAACGACGACGGCGCGGCTATCACTGATGTCCTCAACTATTGGCAGACCCAAGGGATTGCAGGGCACAAGATCCTCGGTTGGGCCTCCATCGATCCCACGAACGCAGTGCGCTTGCGGCAAGCTATTTATCTGTTCGGAGGTGTCGACGCTGGATTTGAGGTGCCCGATTCCTGTATGGATCAATTCGACAACGGAGTGACTTGGGATGTAGTGAACGGGTCGCCGATTGACGGCGGCCATTCGGTCCCATTGTTCGGCTTTGGCTCAGAAGGATTCGACTGCTGTACGTGGGCCAAGAACCAGAAACTCACCAACACTTTTGAGCAAACCTATTTCGACGAGGCGTACGCGGTTATAACCGCCGATTGGCTGAACGCTGCGTCCGGCCTAGCCCCTAACACGTTAAATCTCGACCAACTGACTTCCGATCTTCAACTCATAAAAAACTAATATGCTTGATGCCATCAGCGAAGAGCGCCTTGCACTGGTGCACCCAGAACTCTCGCGCCGCATCCACCAGCTCGCGGACCTGCTGTCTTTTACTATTCGCGTGGTTCAAGGCTTGCGCACCTTCGCAGAACAGAACGCGCTCTACGCCCAAGGAAGAACCACTCCAGGCAGGATTGTTACCGACGCTCGCGCCGGCTATAGCGCCCATAATTTCGGGTACGCAGTCGACGTCTGTCCGATGCTGATGAACGTTCCCGACTGGAATATTGATACTCCGGAATGGGAAGAACTGCTGGAGAAAGCGCCGTCGTGCGGGCTGGCGGAAGGCGCTAAGTGGTGCGACCACCAAGGTCGCCCGACGCCCGATAACCCTCACCTGTACCCGCAGGAATGTCCTGCCTCACCAGACGACGAGATGAGGTCACTTTTTACTGATGGAGGAATAGAGGCGGTCTGGGCCTACATCCTCCCGTCCTAGCTTCTCGATGTACTTGAGGAGTTGCTGTTCAGTGGTGCGCAATTCCTTCTCCTGCTCTTTCAACCTGGCAGAGAGTTTCTTCAGACGGGCGATTAGCGTGTCTAACTTATCAGGGCTGGTCATTGAGAGGGTATATCAGAAAAACGTGCTGAGGCACCAAAAGAAAAGGCCCATTGCTACCAGTTTGGTACGGTACGGCTCGATGGGCGCGGGCCAGCCGAACCCGGCCAGAGCGAACAGCACCAGCGCGAGCACGACGAAGATCAGTTCGAGTGGTGCAGCGTGTTTGCTTGTCATTTTATTCCCCCGTTTCTAGCGTATAAACCTTGAGAACACCGCAATCGCGGCGATGAGTAAGGAAACTATTGAGATAACTTTGTCCAAACTATACCGTGCGGTGGCTTGACGGTTGTTTTTTACCTCTTCCAACTTGTCCTCAAGCGCCTTGAATCTCGTTTCCGCTTCGATCCGTGGGAGCAACGTAGCGGCTTGGTCTTTCAGACTACCGCGAAATTCGTTCACTGAGTCAAAACGCTTCTCTGTTGCGGCTTCGGCCTTGATCACCGCCTCTTTGCTGGAGTTAAGCGCCAGCCCGGTCTTTTCGTCCATGGCTGTGAAACGGTCCTCGTAGCGGCGGTCGCGTTCCTCCGCCAATTTTTCTAAGGCCTCGAACCGTTCCACGTAGCGCCGGTCGCGTTCCTCCGCGAGTTGCTCGTCAGTCATGGTTTAGGCGGCTCCGCTGGCACGGGCACAACAACCTTCGTCTCGCCGGACTGCGCATTGGCGAGATTGACCGCGGCGGCGAAGTTGGGGGAGCCTTCGACCCTCGTGGCATAGGCACGCGACAAGTTACCGGACAGCGTATTGGCGAACTTGAACACGAATTGATAGAACTGCGAGGAATTTGCCTGAGGCGCAGGCAGCGAACCCACGAACGATATAGCGATATAGTAGGCCACCAACGACGCAATGGTCGAGTGCGCTTGCAGGAACGCGATGATCGTGTTCATTAGGCTAGGCTCCTCTTACCGTCGACGTAAATGCTACTTGATGACACAACCACTTGCACCACAATTTACTGTGGTGGGTTGGTTGCTCAATTGAGTGAAGGAATAGTCTCCGGTCACCGAAACTACCGCGCCTGTGCGACCGTTGAAACTGGTCACCCCCCCCGCTACCGCTGCGCCCAACTGCGTGTAGGCGGCACCGCTGATCGATTCCCACAGCCCGTCCGACGCGAAGCAATAGCTGGTCACCCCGGTCGCCGCTACCGGGCAGGCCGTGTGTGGGATGGTCGATTGAATGGTGATCGGCGGCACCACCGTTTGCGCCTTTAACGTTTTCTCGTTGAGCAAAAAAGCGCTGGCCAAGATAAACGCCACATACGTAGCCAACAAAAGTCCTACTCCAAATCTCTTCATAAAGTCCTCCTTACGGTTTAACGATGATGCTTCCGCTGCCTGAAATAGCTCCTGTGCCTGAAAGGTTCCCTATCCCTGTTCCGCTTAACGCCATGGTCTGCGGGCTGTTTCCCGCGTTGTGCGCCACGGTCAGTGTTGCCGCCATCGCAGACAGGACGTGCGGAGTGAAGGTTACCGTGATCGTGCAACTGTTCCCGCCTGCCAATGACGCGCCACAATTGTTTGTTTGCGTGAAGTCGGTAAAGCCTTGCGGGTCGACCGCGCCTGGGATCGTAATGCTGGAAATGCTCAATGGCACCGATGATGGATTGGTGAGCGTAGCAGCCTGCGACAACAAAACCGAACTGCCCACCAAGCGACTGCCAAAAGCCATCGACGCGGGAGAAAGCGTCGGAAGCACCGCCGTCCCTGTGAGTGGAATAGACTGCGGGCTGCCCGTAGCATTGTCGGTGATGCTGACGCTGGCTGTGCGCGAGCCTGTTGCGGTCGGATTGAAGGTCACTGTGATGGTGCAGGTATTCCCTTGCGCCACCGTCCCGCAAGTATTGGTTTGTGAGAAGTCTCCGCCATTAGTCCCGGTGATCGAAACAGAGGAAACCACCACGTTGCCAGGACCGTTGTTGGTCAGCGTAACCGCTTGCGTGGAGCTCGGTACCGCTACCAATTGGCTAGCGAAGGTAAGGGTGGTTGGGTTGAAAACGACTATCGGACTGCTGGAACTGACTTGAAACGCTCCGATAGTCCAAGGTCCCGACGCCGGCCGGCTGACGCCAGCATAATCGGTACACAGCGGCACCAGGGCCCCTACACACAACGAAGTGAGATTGGCGCCTACGCCGATGGCGGGAGAGCCTGCTTGCGGCTTGCCGGTGGGATCGAGGTTGGCACTAGCCACCATACTTGAGTGGGTACCCTCGCCTGAAAGCCCCTGCCAAGTGGCGAAGACGTCGGTAGTCGTCTGCACTCCGTTAAAGGTCCAGTTGAATGCTTTGTTGCCGCTGGTGATGTAGTTCGAGCAGATGTTGTAATCGAGGCCGGAGGTAGCGGTGTTGGGCGCGAATCCCACCTCGATATAGGCGAAGCACTGTGCCGTGCTGTCCGCGATGGTGTTCATAACAGTAACGTTGGAACTGGGGGCGAGAAAGCCTGCGGGCTTGCCGTTTAGCTCAAGGCCGCTGTTGTTGCTGAATCCAATTCCAGCCGTCGCGGTTGCCCCACCAGAAAGAGTGACAGTCGGAGGGAACTGATAGCCCGAGCCAGGGTTGGTCACCGTCACCGCAGTCACCACGCCGCCAACCACCGTTGCCGTGCACGTCGCGTTTCCGGTCATGGAGCATGCCGAAGTGGCTCCGGAACCCCCGGAATTGACGGCTATCACCGTTACCGTGCCAGTGCGTGGAACCCCGCTCTGCAGGAAGGTGTTGTTGTACATGTGGTGGTTTGGGCCACCGCCGTACTGCCAGAGCGCGATGGGATCTCCGGTACAGGTTGTGTCGCAGCGGTACACGTTATTGAAGACGGTGAAGTTGGCAATCGACGACTGATCGAACATTGGCCCGGTAACGTCTTGGTCCCATGGACCGTCGAACAGGCTGTTGTACAGCAACGCGCTGGTAACCTGGTTCTGGCTTCCGAAGATATGTATTCCGTCGTGGTGAAACTGATTGCTGTAGGTGTTCCAGGCGCGATGGTCGTGCGAGTGGATGCCGTTGATGACCACAGAATAGCAGGCGGGGTTGCAGGTCGAACCGAGCGCGATGTCGTGATCGTTGTTGTAGAAGTTTACGCGCGCGACGGTGAGAACCGGATTTGGAGCGCCCTGCCGCGGATTAGGAGAAACCGCCCAAGCATTGTCGTGCATAACCGAGTCTTGGATGGTCATGTTGCCCAGCATCAGGTCGGCGTACAATCCGATGGCTAAGTGAGCACCGTCGAAATTGGCTTGATCGTTAGGGTCGGTATGCACGTAAAGGTTGCTTATTTCCAAGTTCTGGACGGTCAGGGAACCGGTGCTGCCGGAAAAATCAATAGCCTTAACCCCGAATACCGAATTAGGGAAAGAGGTCGGCGACCCGTTAGCGGTATTCTGAATCTTCTCTGTGCAGGCCACATCAATATGGTTTTGCGAGCCGCACGGACTCTGCCCGGTAATCAGGTAAGAATTCGTTTTGTTGGTGATGGAAAAGAAATTTAGCGCAGCGGCTTGCTGCATCATGGCGCCCGGTTCAAAGGTGATGGTAATTAGCCCGGTGCCTTGCGAGGCCGGACTAACCAGAGTAGTGGAAATGATCCCGCACAGATGCACGGTGGTCCCGCTGCCGATCTGCGTAGCTGCCGCACCCCAATTCGCTGCCGTGTTAAAGAACGTGGCCGCCACGGCATTCACGCATGAAGAACCATCCGCTGTTCCTGCCGAAGACTGAGCGATATAAATATTAGGGATGCTGACGCAACTGCCCGATAAAGCGCGAGTGTCGTTCGTCGTAGCGGTCAGGGAGACTGTGTAATTAAGCGTCGTGCATCCTGATTTGGCGATCGTGAGGTTGTGAGGCGTAAAATTGGTGGTCGTTTGCGAGGCAAAACTGGTGCCTGAGACGAAATGTTGAGTGGCTACCAAGGTGACTTGCCCGCTGGCATTGGTAGTTCCACTGACCGTTTCGCTGCCGCCTCCGGTCGCCACAGCAGTAACCGAAGCATTGGAAACAGGGACTCCGGAGTTTGTAACCGTCAGGTTATAAGACCATTTCAGGTAATAGCTGAAGGTCGTTCCGGATGTGTTGGTCGGGCCAATGTCGTCCGGTGAAGCTCCTCCGCTATACGTATTGTCGAGGAAGACGTTGTTGGTGGTGTCCTGAGCTCCGGTCTGCGTCGGGGTGCAGAACCACAGATTCGTAAACGTAAAGTAGCCTTGCGGATTGGGGAGCTTCGTGATGGTGTTGCCTTGGAAAAGCCAAAACCTTCCGCATCCGTCAAATCCCGCGCCGCCGCCCGGAGGATCTACGCTGATAGGGGAAGAGTTGGAGGAGACATTATTGTTTTTGAAAAAGGAAGTAGACTCCCCGGTGAAGTCTCCATACAAACCAGCGGCTACGAAACTCGCGCTGGTGGAAGTGGCTGTCACTGTGTTATTGAAGGCCGTCAGGTTTTGCGCTACCCCGGAGGTAGCCATCATTTTTATGCCGATTCCCCCGCAATCACTCCCGCTGTCGGTAAAGAATTGCGCTGGACACTGGCCTGCGCCCACCGGGACGGTAACCGTGTTGTTGTAGATTTGGACGTTGCTGGCCCCAAACCGCGCTTGGATGCCGATGGAATCACCGGCGCTATTGCCCTCGTTGCCAGCCTCCTTCACCGTGATGGTATTGTCGTGAATGGTTCCGGTTCCGCAACCTGGAGGGCTGTTGGTGTTTTCTCCGTCGACGATTATGCCGCGCGCGCTAACCTGATTGATGGTGTTGTTCGCAATCTCGAAGTTCACCGCTCCCGAACTATTTGTCACGCACAAAATTTCCACGCCGTAACCGTCGCGTACCGCTGAGGCCATAGAGATATTGTTATTGGTGATTTCCAGTTGCGGAGAAAATGTGCCGGGGTGAGCGATGTAGATGGAGACGTACCCGAAGCCGTTGGAGAATCCGATTACCGACTGGCAGGCCGAGGTGCCGATGGTGTTGTTATTGACGATGGCCGGTCCTCCGGCCGCGTTGGTCAGGTCTATTTCCCCAAAAACCGCGAAGTGATTCAGCGTGCTTAACGTGTGGTACGGACAGATAAGATTGTCGTGAATGTTGATGTTCCCGCCTGACTGCGTGCGGATAGCCTCGTTGTCTAGTCCGTAGTCGACCAAAAGCACATGGTCGATTTGCACGTCTCCAAAAACGCTGATGGGATCGGCGTGGTCGCAACCACTGGCAGTATTGGCCTGGGTCTGAAGATTGATTTTGCAAACCGTGCTGGTGTAGATTCCGCCGCCAGCCACCGAGGGAGCTCCGGTTACCGAGGAAGTGATGTGCGAGCCAACCACGCTATTGCTGGCCGTCGTGATTCCGAAGACCGAGGCGCTGTTTCCTGAGTCGTAGGTGATATTGAAACCGTTCAAGTCTAGCGTGATATTGGAAGCCCCGAGGGTAATGCAGGTTCCTGTGGAAGAGATGTTGTTCTGGAGTTTGTAAGTGGTGCTGGCGCTACTGAGTGTCCCACAGGCGGTCACCGGCGTCTGCGCACGAGCTAAGCCGCCCAGCAAAGACAAAACAAAAATCGTGAATAGCTTCAGCCTCACTCAATCCCTCGCAATTTGGATCAATGGCAGCGTCGCAGAGATAGTCACGCTGGTGCCGTCCGGATAGGTATAAACGCGCGACGCGGTGACATCGGCGACGATGCCGATCTGCGAACCGAGTGCGCAAGCGGTCGTTCCTCCGCTGTCGGTGCCCTGTCCCGCCGTGGAACCCGCGCAAAAAGTATGGCCAACCGTCGCTGAGTTGCTGCTGTTCACGGGAACCAAACCTTCCGAAACGACTTGGATCGTGTTAGTTCCCACGACCTCCGCAACCCCTAGCCAGTTTCCAGGACTCGCCCCGCAATCGGTCACGGTCATCGCGGAGGAAAAACACTCAAGGTTCCATTGGGTTACCGTGGCACCTTTGACGTAAGATAAATACGCGACGTAAAGTCCCTGTTGCCCTTGCGTGGCTCCCGTGGACTGTCCGGCACCGATCTCCGCGCTTCCGGCTTGCGAGGATGTGCTGGTACCGCCGTTATTTCCCCCCGTGACCCACACGTGACCGGCTTTATTCCCGGTGGAAGAACCACTAGTAACATTACCCCCTCGCACATCAAGACTTCCGACTTGACCGGCGGGATTACCTACATCCTGCCCGCCAACCAGCGACCAGGTTAAACCCGAGGTTCCAGCGCGCAACTGCACGCCGTTGGTCATCTGAAGCAGATTGTGGAAAGCGATTATTAAATTCGCTGTGCTGCCGCTGTGGGTGAGTTGCCAAGTGGAAGTAGACGGCCCGTTGCCCGTTCCGAGAATATCTTGTGTTGTCCAGTGGTCTTTGGAATCAGTTGTGCCGTTCCAATACTTTCCGTACAGGTCGAGGATGGGAGAACTGAAGTTCCCCGAGCCGCTGGTGGTTACGGTATCTTGCCCGATCAAGAAAGACGATGCGGAGGTGCCACTGAAATCCCATTCTGCGACGTTCGCCGCGTTGTCGATGGTCCAATTCGTAGTCAAGGCGGAAGTCGAGGAAAGCGGAATGGAACCCACAAAATTAACAGCTTTGTTGGCACCCGCTGAAACGGCAATTTGATTCGCCCCGGAAGCATTAGAAGCCGCGGTAACCAAGGTGGTGGGTGAAAGGCTGAATTGAACGTAGGTTAACGAGTCGGTTCCCACGGTGGTGACCGTCGAGGTGATGAGCCAAGATGTATCGGCGTTTACCGCTCCGCTTTGCACCGGGATAGTACCGGTGCTATTGATGTCGGATGAACTGTCGTAGTCCAGAGCGCGGGTAAACACCGGAGAAATTCCGGTAGTTCCCACTACGGTAGCTGTATACACCCCATTTTGAAACGCCGAACTTTGATCCTTGAGCAATACTCGCTGACCGATAGTATTGATAGCCACGCCGTCGAGTGTAAAGGCTCCTGTCGCAGTGATCGTAAAAGTGGCGCCTACACCTGAAACTCCATTGCTATACGTGCCGGTTAAATTGCTGCCAGCCGTAGCCGCGAGAACCGCAATCGCAGGATTTACCCCTGCCACAGCGTTGCTTACGGCAAGATCAACATAGGCCGTTGTCGATACCTTGGTTGAATTATCGAGTTGTGCCTGTGTAGTGGCTGCGACTCCGTTGGGTAAGGCTGACCCTACGACTTGTGACCCGTTAATCTTGAACACGTTGCCTGTTCCGGCCGTGTCGTAAGTCTTGTTGGTCAACGTATCGGTCGTCGCGCGGCCTAAAAACGTATCGCTCGAATCCTGAATAGTCCAGCTACGAGTGTTCGCCGCAGTGATCCCTGAAAGGACAAACTGCAGGCATTTTGTTGTGGTAGTGACGTCGCAATAGAGCATGTTGCTGTCGGTCCCACCAGTGCTTACGGAGCTCAAGAACCCGGAGGACGATACCTTGACTCCTTTTCCGTTACTATCCGCTTGGAATGGAGCCGCTGTTGAGGACGAGAGAGTCTCGGTTTGCAGCAGAATATTGTTTGACCCTGTTCCTGCCGCACTCTCGCCAATCTTTAGAAAGGTAAAATTCCCGGCGGGTGCGGAATTCCATATCTGCGGGTTAGACCCGTTATTGATGGTGTTGCTTCCCGTTGCAGCCGTGATGGTGTTCAACGGAGGAGAACCCCCGCCGCCTCCGCAAGCTGCTCCTTGGTCGGTCACTACCGTTGACGCGCTCCACTTCACGCAGTCGCCCGGCGTGATCGCGCCAGTGACCGTAACAATGCTCGCGGCAGACAAGGTTGATGATCCTGTACCTCCGTTACTAATCGGCAGAATCCCCGTGAAGATACTTGCCCCCCCAGCGAGGTTGAGTGCCCCATATGCTCCATCAGCACCCGCGCCTCCAGAGATAAAAGGCTGCCCCGCCGTTCCAGCACTGGAGAAATTCATTGCGGCCGTGCCCTCGCCCATCCCTACGCCGTGCAGCGTATTGGTGGTGTTCCCTGTACCTCCGCCGACTGCTCCAAGAGTAGTGAAGATGCCATCGGCAGAACCGCCCTGAGACACGAAAGCTTGCCCTAGAGTCCCCGCAGAGGTGCAGTTCAACTGTGGGAAAGCCAGCCCGACAAGGCAAACGCCGTGCGCGGAAGGACCGCTATTAGAGAAAAGGGCCACATCCTTAGCTGTCGTGCCATTCAGTAACTCTTGAATCGTATGCGTTGCCGAGTTGCCGACGCAAAGGATGTCTACCCCCACCTGAGGAATCGGGCAAGTTGCTTCGGTGCCGCTTACCACCAGGGCGTTGCTGCCGGCGTTGAAGGTTATTTGCGGCACGTGCAGGAATGCCCCGTTATCGAAGAACGACGTTTTTGTGCCGTTTACTTGCAGATCGAAGATGTCCCCCGTGGGAGTAGAAGCGGTATTTAGCGCGAGCGGTACGGCGCTCGCAGACCCAGCGGTTAAAGTCAGAACTGGGTTAGTGCCTGTCAGCGTTCCCGCCAGCGACGCCAACGATCCGGAAGTGTCGGTAACAAGTTGATTGGCGGTAAATGTAGTTTGATTCGTTCCACCGCCCGCCAAGCCGAGTAGCGACCAAGAGGATACTCCTGTGCCGTCGGTGGTGAGCGGAAATCCACTGGTGCCTCCGGATGTGGGCCACTTGAAGGTCCATGTGCCTGCAGCGTCCTGCGCTTGCGCGGTGACTACGCCGCTGGTCGTGCCGACAAATCCTAATTGCCCGGTAGCGCCCGAAGCCGAGCCGATAGATAGCTTGGGGGATACCCACGTCAGGTTGGTCGAGCCGCCGAATGACCCCGCCGCGTTATATTGCACTTGCGTAGTCGCGCCACCCGGCGTGCCAGTGCCCCCTGAACAGTTAGACCAAGAAAGCTGCAACGAACCGTTCGAGGATAAGCATTGGGTACCCGAAGAGTCTGTAGTGGGGAATAGCCATACGAGGTTAGCGACCGACGCACCGCCCTGGAAACCTGCATAGTTGGTCCCGTTGGTGGACAAAAAGCGTAACTGCGACGCATTACTAAATGTCTGCGTGGCTGTCCAGTTTTGCGCCAGGTCGATGAAGGCCAAGGTACCTGTGGCGTCCGGAGCGTGCCAGAGACGATTGGCTGATAGTGGGGACGGAAAATCGGGAGACACAGTGAATCCATTGTTGATCAGGGTCAAGGTCGGACTACTGAGTCCAGCGGCGCCAACCATGGTAACGCCCGCCGTGTTGGCCCTTACCGAATTCCCGCAGATCGATGCGCTATCCACCCAAGTTGTGGTCCCTACCGGAAGATTGGTGCACTGATTACCATTATGGGGAATCTGTACTCCATCCCGGTAAACCACCCAATTCACCATCCCGGCAGGAACGGTGGGCCGGGTGATGGTCACAGTATTGTTTCCGGTAGTCGTAGTCGCTGTGGAAGAGGAACTCTGCGGGCCGTAGCTTCCATTGATGTCAAGAAACTGTACGGTGTATAGATGCGCACCGTTTGTAACGCTGCCCCCCGCGCTTACCGCCGTGCCGGGAGCGGCGACTGCGGCGGTGGTTCCGTACTGGAAGGCTCCGGAACCTAGAACTGTGGGCAGAGTGTCGCTGAGATAGGATCCGGATACGGCGGCGGAGGTTCCTGTCGCTCCTCCGTTGGTGATAGTCGCTTTATTCCCGGTGATCGACGGATACCCAGAAGAGGAGCCAAGAATGGAAGATATTGATAGGCTGAGAGCGGAATTTGTAAGGTTCGCTATGACCGGAGCGTTTGTAGTGTCCATCACCGCATTGTTGATGGTTATGCCTCCGCCTACGCAGCAAGGAGAGGCGGGCTCTTGGAGCATGAACAGCGGAGTTCTTCCGCCTTGGGAATAGGGAGCTTGGATGCTTGAGGCGATTCCTGAGATAGTTACCGACAGGTCTTGCACCATTCCCTTGTGGACAAACCGGATGTCGTTCATGAACATGGTCCCGGCACCTTGTGTCGCCGAGAGGTCGCCGCGTTCGTAGAGTGACGGAGCATACAATCCGATATTGGCCAGCGCCGAAAACGCAGCGTTGAATGTGATGTGGTCAAATTCAAGAATAGAACTGCCCCGGCCTTCCCAGCCAATGCCTAGATAATCCGCGTTTTTCCCTGGATTACCGGTAGTGAAGTTACCGTTCTCAAACCACGATCCCGGAAAAGTGTCATCTTCGAGCCAGTTGAGCCCTTGGTCGTTGGTGTTCACAAAGCTGATGTTTTTGAGGTGCGATGCGCCATTGGCCGGGGCGTATACTCCAGGCATCGCGTTGACGGAAACCTGTTGGTTGGCATCGCGTCCAAAATTGATGCCTTGCAGCCCCGAACCGCCCAGATTGGCGAACCAATTGGCGTTCTGTACCTTGATCGTCTCGTTGAGCGTGATGGGCCCGTCCTGCCAGATCGTCGGTGGACTACCGGTCGTGAAATCGGTCGCGGAGTTGATCACATAACTGCCTGAGCCACCAGACGGGAAATAAAGAGGCACGGTCCCTGCCGCGTTTTTAGCGGTGAGGATATTGATGCCATCGTCGAAAAGGATAGTGGCTCCGCTTACCGTGTTACTGGCCGATGCTGCCAAAACGAGATTGGTAGTGCCTGCCCCGGAAACGATAGTCGTAACCAATGGGTCATTCACTGCGGAACTTGGCGGATTCGTGGGAACGTAAGACGGAACGTATGGCGATCCCATGATCGTCGAACCGTAATCGTCAAACGTCGTTTCCAGCGGAGTGCTGGCTCCTAAATAGGTTAGCGTTCCTCCGGTTCGGCCATAGATGTAGTATTGCCACGCGTTTGCGACCGGAGCCCAAGTTAGGCGATTGCATGCGTAATAAGACAGCGTCCCGCCAGTCGCAGATGTGGTAGCCCCCACGCGAGTATCGTAGGGTTGCGCGAAGGTAAAGTGAGTAGAATCGGTGACGGTGGCCACCAGATATGCACCATCGAAAGTCGTGTCGCTGACACCCTCCAGCCAGAATGCCGCGCCTACGACGAGACTAGTTGGAGCGGACATCACTACTGATACGACGTTGTTGGAGCGAGTCTCGCTTGTAACGGTCACGGCGATACGCCCCAAGGTGGCAAGTCCAGTGGATGTCGAGCCAACCGTGCTTGCCGCAGTCAAACCCCCAGCGAAATCCCGCGCGAAGATTTGATAATTGTAGGTGGTCGAACCGGCACTGGGACTGACCACTTCGGTTGTGCGCAACGCGCCCGCCGCCAAAGAGGGAGTTACGGTAGGAGCAGAGGGAGTAGCCATCGTGCTGGGTGGGCCGGCACCGTAGATAATTACGCCGTCTCCGTTCTGGAACGTGCTGGTCGATGCCAACGAAGCGGTTGCGGTGCCCGATGAAATATTAGCGGTTGTGGATGGGACGGTAGCCACGCTGCGCACGCCATATTGCCGGACATCAATGTAAGGATTCGGTCCAGCGAATTGCGTATCTTCTGTCACCCGTAGGGCAGTTCCGTTGTCATTGATATGAGCAACCGCCAAACCTCCGGAGCCATTATTACGCTGTAGATCGCCAAACACTCCGGCCGCATTGGCCGCTCCACCACCCGAAGCAGGGAAAGTTTGCGCGTGCCACTTGGTCCCGTCATACCAGAACGAAGCATTTGTGGTTGCGTTGGAGTTACCTTGAATCGTCGGCTGGTCAACAAAATTACTGGGCCAAGCGAAGGTGAAGCCGCCGACATTGTTTTGGGTAAGAGTGAATTGCGCGATAGCCCCGACTTGGATAGTTCCCCCGGTTGGCGGCGCTATGCTAGTAGTGGTTACGTTGCAATTTAATGTGGTTGTAAAGGCGGTGCTGGCCGTGTTGGGAGCCACGCCGCCAAGCGTAAAAACCATGGTCGATGCGCAAGGAACAGGCTTTACAACAAAAGCCCCGCCACCGCCAGCTTGCGCGGAGAGCGGCGCGGCGCAAGCCTGGATCTGCGAACTTATATTCTGGGTGGCGCCGGTAATGGTCATCTGGCAACTAAACCCAGTCTTGCCGTCCTGCGAGACGATGTTGAAATTCCACTGCGAAGCGGGAGGGCTTACGTGCCCATCAGTGACTTGATTGTTGTCCACTAAAACGAGAGTGAAATTGGCGAAGCTGTCGCATGCGGGAATCGGCACATCGGTTTGAAATGTCGAGCCGGAAATAAGCGGCGCCTGCGTAGCGGTAGGAGAAGGAACAAACGAAGCATTCCCGTGACACCCCACGTACGGTGCGCCGTTAGGGTCTAAGACGGTAGCTGTAACCGTGGTGTACCCACCTTGCCCGCGAGCAGGCAGCGCCCACAGCAACAACAGTAGTGGCAGCCAACGCTTCACTGATCGCGACCTCTTCCGCTCTGACTCTTGGATGGCCCTCCACGGCGTCCTGAGAAGTTGGTCTGATTGAACTGCTTGGTGAGCGGAAATACCTCTGTGTATTCAGGGAGTTCTTCTTCCCCGGCAGTGTTCGGAGTGACCATCTCCGGCTCAAGTTCAGAGTCCATCGTCTCGCGCAGTCGGCGCTCGAAATTGTCGCTGCGATCTGTCGGACTGCTATTACGTCTCATGTTTTATTCCCTTTCAATTTAAAATGCCATATTCCACTTTGCAGCAGCGTGCGCTGCGCTATCGGTATACCTCGAATGCGAGGCGCACAGCAGGCGGATGGGGGTCTGCGCGTGCGCGGTGCTGGCCAAGAGCAAAAAGAGAAGTAGGTGTTTCACGGTCCGCATGACGCATCCAGTCTGTACGTCTGCGCAGAGGGCGTACCGGTGAATGTGAAGGCCACCGAGGTTACGGAAGGCGCTCCCGTACTTTCCCCGGTTAGCGTGCCGTTGAAGCTGATTTGGCAGGAACCCGGCGCTACAGTCGGATAGGCTTTCGGGAAGGTCCACGTCAGGACCGGACTTGCTGAGCCTGCCGCGCCCGTAATCACTACTTGGCAGCGGTGCGAATCCCCGCCCGCCGTTACGCTGGCAATAGAGCTTGTGCCCCACCCGGAGGTAAGCGCCCAATTACCCGTCGCGCAGGCCGTGCCGGTGACAGAGGCGCTCCCAAAAACCGCTCCGCTTCCGCTGTACCCTCCCGACGTTCCGGTCAGGATGTTGGGGCAATCATCGAAAAAGGTTCCCGAGTTGAACAGCCCGAACACGCTACCCGAGCCGAACCCTGAGAATGTAGAATTGCAGGCATGAATCGTTCCGCCCGTGTTGATGAATGCGCCTTCGGAACCAGTCTGATTGCCGGTACCGATGCCTGCGATGGAACTGTGAAGATTCGCAACTGCAACGCCAGTGCTCGCGCCGTTCGCGCCCAGATTTACGCACAATCCGCCGATCTGCTTGACGCCGTTATTAATTCCTTGGTTATAGCCGAGAAAATCTCCAAAGGAATTAAAGGTAGCCGACGTGTTTGCGGCACTTGTGGCCACTACCGAAACATCGCAGCCATTCACAGCGGAGCCGAGAAATGCGTAGGAGCCTCCCGTCGAGGTGACATTGATTTGCTGCCCGGTCCCCGCCTGAATCAATAAATTGCCTTCCCAGTTGTCGAAGATGCTCACGTTAGTGAGCGTGACGTTCAGACTGGCAGTTGCCGAGCCGGTGCCTACTTCCATGCCGCGCTTGCCACAGCCGTCGATGTTTAGGAAATTAAACAGGTTGACGCCGCCGTTGACACGCAGACAATTCAGTATTCCCGACGTTCCAGCGCCCCAATTCATCAAGCTAACGTGGTCCCAGAACACGTTGCCGCCACTGGCCACCGTCCCGGCCAGAGGATTCGGCTCCGAGACGATATTGGTGGCCATGCTGGTCGAAGGAGAACTAATTCCCGCGCCGAACAGGTTGATGTCCTCTAAGTTCATGCCGTCCCAAGCGGTAAAGAAGCAGGCCTTGCCGGAAGTCCCGTAGATGCAGGTTGTGGGGTCAAAGTCGGCGGTGGGGATAATGAATGTGCTACTGAGGTACCCGCGTATCGTGATGCCGGAACGCGCCCCCTCGGAACCCATCGAGCAAGTAGCGCGGGTGCCACTGCCACCTGCCGATGCGGTATTGAAAAGCGCCTTCGTCGTCAGGAATGCTGACGGGCCATCCCCATAGGCGTTCACTCCCGGCAACTGCATTCCGCCACACGCCGCCAGTAGAGCATTAAAGGCGGTCGTGAGTGCGCCACTTTCATCCGGCCCCCAAACAACTAAGCAGCCAACTTGTGGCGTCGCCCCGCAGAGCGTTGCGGCGTTCGATACCGCCGTCGTGGACGCAGTAGCGACGTGCGCGCTGGTGATGGAGGAAATCGTGCCCACTGGCAGCGTAATGACAGAGGTCATTTGCGACGTGTAGCCCGGCGTAGAGGCATTAGCCGCCTGAATTTTTAGCCCTACATCGCTCCCTGTTCCAGCGGCAGAGCAAGGATAAACAGAGCCGGGGCAGCGAAAGACAGGAGCGGTCGAAGCCGTTGTCACCGTAGGGCTGGAATTTGCCAGCGTGGTTTGCCAGTCGAACCGCCCTGTATTAGCAACGGGATAGCAATTTCCTGTTACTACAGCACATTTATCGCTCACCGTAATGGATTGCTGTGGGCTAAATGCGCTGCTGCCCGAGCTGTTGGACGGTAACGGAATCGCCGCAGCAGTGAAAGTAATTACTTGTGTCGACCCGCTCACGGTTTGCGCGGAAGTGAAACACGGTAACACGGGCGCTGGGAACACAGACGCGATCTGTTTGGGATTCGCGCAAATATAAAAGTTCCATTGCGTTCCTGGCGGGGTTATGACCGCGTTGGAGGGTAGCACGATGCTCAGGTTTCCGCTGCTATCTAGCGAGCCTGAATAAGTAGTTTGGAAATTAGCATTTCCTCCGAACTGTGGTTGCTGGTTAGAAGTGTTCAGTAACGATATAGTGTACGAGCCTAGAGCGTAGGCTGTTCCGCTCGGGTCTTTTACCGTCGAGGTGACACTTGTGAGGTTCTGAGCGCGGCAGAGCGGCGCTACCAACAACGCCAGCAGTAGGACAATCCTTCGCATGAATCTCCTATCGGTACGTGACCGTTATATTGGGAGGAGTGGTCCCAGCGGTTGTCACGCACAGTCCGTTTGTGAATTGAAGGTCAAATGCAACCGTCGTCGGCACCATGGCCGCAGGCAGGTCAGCCGTGGGGATGGTAGCGATGGTTGTTCCGCCCGTGCAGTTACCCGTCGAAGCGTCGAAAATAGTAATAGCGTTGGCGGTCGCACCCGGAGAATTGATAACCAGCGTGTGAAATGTCCCGTTAGCGGGCTTTATCTGAGTGTTCGTCGCGGTCGTGATGTTGGTATAAGAGAAACCGCTCGAAGCCGCGAGTTGCGCCTGCACCGACTTGGTCGGATATAAAGTGAGCAGGAGCACCAGCAGAATGAGTATATCGACCGTAAGAGACCAATTAATTTTCCGCATGACGCCTCCTCAGCGATGCCCGTACGCGAACCAAGTCATTACCGCCGTCAGGATAAACAGCAGAGCGACCTTGGCGTACTGCAACACTTTTTCTTCACGTGGACTCATCGCGAACCTTTCCTGCGCCCTTTGCGCTTTCCTCCGCGCTTGGAGCGCCGATGCGACATCTTCTTTCCGCGCATGGATTCTTGGTCGCCGTAACTTTCGGCTGATGTTTCGTGATCCGGTGCGTTATCTAGTTTTCCTCTGCTCATGGTGCAACCCCCATTTCTATCAGTCTTTGCAAGGCAATCACGCGGTCTTCCGATGTGGCATTTGGATCGCGCATGATTCGTTTATAGCGGTCAATCTCATGAGTGCGTTCCCCGGCCTCAAATTCTTTGCCGAGGCTCTTTCGTTCACCGCTCATGGTCTGGGCCTTTTCGCTGGGACGGTAGCTAGGCGGTGATGGTTTCCCGGTCTCTCCTTCTCCGGACAGCCAATCCATTACCGGTCTCGATTCAATGCCTCGTGCTAAAAGGCGCTTGATGAGCGGATAGGAAGCGATACCGGCCGCCTTGCCCAAGTGTTCCGGGTCGCGGATAAGTTCCTCGATGGCTCCGGTGATGGCCGCGACGTCCCAGAAATTTAGCCGCGACATCTGTTCGACTTCCTTGCCGATGATCTCCCGGCGATATTTGGGAGCACTAAACGGCTCGGTCTTCGGCCTTTCCGGTTCCTCGCCGCGCGCCTTGAACGGTTCGCGCTCCGGCGCCTTCGGAACTTCCAGTTTCGGGAAGCGCGGATACTTGGCTACCGGAATAGTTTCATACAGGTCTTGTATGCCCGCGAGTTTCTTGGACACCGCACCGAGACGAGCTATCACCGCGGGATCGGCACCGAACTGCGCCTTGCGCGCTAGAATCGTGGTCACCGCGTTCCCGGCGTGCTTGCGTGCTAACAGGTCGGCAACCGGCCCTTCGACGTTTACCCCCTCATGTAAGGCCACTGGGGAGCGAATGGTCCTCAAAATGCGCGGCAATGGCGATCCGGAAGAGCGGTCGTACCATACCCGCTTATAGGCTGCCCAGTCCTCGCTCAACTTGTCGTACACATCAAGTGCCGCTTGGCCGTGGTTGTCCTTGATGGCGCTTTTTACTTCCGAGTGGATTTTGTCCTGCACCGACTTGAGCGCCTGACGCACGTCTCCGGGCAGGTCTTTTTCGTAGATGGCGTCGCCCAGTTCCTTGTAGTACCCGCGTAACTGGTCAGTCGCTATCATCTGCCCTTCGAGCGGCTTGACCGTGCCATCAGGAGCTTCGATCAAGTCTTTCAGGCGTCCCATGATGTCGTTGAAAATGGTGATATTGGTGCGCGAGCCCTTGAGGATGTTTTTCTTGGCGTCGAGCACCGCTTGGCCTACCGGAGTCAATTCCGACTGCAGAGTGCCGTTGGGATTCGCTTCGCTTACTCCCAGAACTTTCTTGCGAAAGTCCTCGTAGCGCGAGTCGAGCGATTTCCGCTCGTTGGCCTCCGCTTTATCCATGTTCTCGGTGGCCTGTTTGACCAGTTTGTCGCGATAGTCGGTCAGCGTCTTGGTCGCTTTGTTGAGTCGGCTTTCCTTCAATCGCGCGTGCGCTTCCTTGGAAACACGCCCGGCCAGTGATTGCTCGGCGGCGTCAAGATCGGCTTGGTGTTTGGCTTTGGCTTCCACCACTGCCGCTTCATGCTCGGCCTGTTTTTTGGCCATTTTCGCTTCGTGCTCGGCTTTGGCTTCGGCTACCTTGGCGTCGTACTTGGCTTTCTTCTCGTTGTACTCGGCCATCTTCTCGGCCGCCGCAGTGTCAGCGGTCTTCTTGGCGCGTTCCACCTGCTTTTCGCCCACGCCGAGGATTTCGCGAGCTCCGGTCCTGGTTCCGCGTGCTACCGCACCTTCGGCTATATCGGCCGTGGCCGCTTTTTTGAAGAGTCCGAGAGTTGCCAGTTGTGTAAATAGAGAGGCAACGTCGTGAGAGAGTTTTTCAGGATCGATGTTTTTCTTTAATTTGATATTTCCGTAGGATGTTCCTGATTCAAGAACATCCTCAGCCAGTTCAGAGCCGCCTTTTACCAAATTACGCGGGATAGCAATAATAGGATTTGCTTTGATAGCTTCGATACCGTAAGGGTCTTCCCCCTTCCATGCTTTGCCACCCATCATGGTTGCAAATTGCTCGCGCAGTCCCGCGAGCGTGTCACTAACCGGAGATTTAGTCTCGGCAATTCCAGCACCAGAGAAAGCGCCGAGTGCTGCGCCACGGGCCACTTTAGTTGCGGTCCCTTCCGGCGCAGGAGCTTCCGGTTCCTTGTACTCGACTGCACCGAGCGACTTAGCGCGCACCAGATTCTCGCGCGGGATGTCATACAGCTTCCCACTCGGAAGCCTAACAGTGACCGTCGGGGATTGTTGCGCTTGCGGCATTAGTGCGGCTTGCCTCCTAGCGCTTTGATAGCGTCATCCTCGCCCTGTCCGATGTGCTGCATGTAGCGGTCGACGAGCGCCTTGGTCTGCTTGTCGTCCACTAGTGCTCCGCTGGCCGTCACCGCTTGGTCCCAGGAACTTACCTGCCGGGTCGCACCATCGAGAATTTGTTTGCGCACGTCTTGGCTGAGTTTTCCTCCGGTCATTACCGAGTTCATGGACGCAATCGCGCGGTCGTCCCAGCCGCCCTGCTTCAAGAGCACTTCCATCATTTTGGGCGAGCCGCGCAATGCTTTAGGATCGACGCCGAACATCAACTGCATAAAGCCTTCGACGATCATCATGTCGCCGGCTGTGGTCCCTTTTCCGCCGGTCATTTCCGCCTGATTAACTTCCTGCGCCACGGTCTTCAGGAAACTGTGTCCGGCAATTCCGCGCTTGGCGGTCTTGAACACTTCGTCGCGCTGCTTTAGGAGTTCGCGCTGGTCGCCAATTTGCAGTGCGCGATTCAGCGCCTCGGCGTTCTTGCGGGCCTCAATAATCTCTTGTTGTTTTAGCCCCGCGACGTGCGCCTGCACGTAATCCTTGACTTGCGCTTGTAGTTCCGGAGGCATGTTGGGGTCGCTGACTCGCCAAGATTTTCCGTTGGCATCGGTGATTTCGTAGGGCATTCCGGTACCCGCCGTGGTCTTCACTTCAATTTTCTTTTGTGTGCCCTCTTCGCGGTGATGCGCTTCGATTTCCTGATCGGTCGGAAAACGTCCCATGCGTTCCTTGAACGCCGCGCGCCAGCCCTCGAACTCGTTGGTAATTTTCTCCTGTTGCGGAGCGGGTAATCCGAAGAGAACGGACTTTTCCTGATCGGTCGGCTCGCGGTTGAATACGCTGCGAAACGTAGCCAGCGTTTGCTTGAACTTCGCATCGTCGGTCTCCGGCTGCAACTTCAGCCGCCGGGTGCGTTCCTTGATTTCGTCTAGCGAAGCCTGCCCTTCTTCGAGTCCTAGTGCGCCCTTTTTGAGCGAGAGGTCGCCCTGCTTCAGCGCGAGGTCGTCAAGCAACTTCTGAATGCGCGTCTGGTACGCGAGCATCTTGGCATCGGCAAATTGATTACCCGACTCCCCGATGGTCGTAAATAAACTGCCGAGGTTCACGCGCTAATCCCTCCGGCATTGGCTATGGTCGCGTCTCCGGTGGTGGCTCCGCCGTCCCATGCAGGCAATGGCGACGCGGTGGGCGACTGCCCCGGCATCTGCGAGGACTGAATTAACTTTACGAGCGCACCGATATTCCCGGTATCAACTGGTGTTCCACCGCCCGGATTGTTCTGGTTCATCAGCAACGCGAGAATGCGCGACACATCCGCGTTCGGTCCAACCGCTCCCAAGATGGCCTGCGCGTACTCGATGGGTAGGCCCATCTGTTTCATAATCAATTGCAGCGCGTTTTGCTGCTCCTGTAGTTTGTAAGGTGCGAGCGCTTGCGCTTCCCCGGCCGCGAAAATTCCTGGCGCTTCGGAAAGCCCGCGCGAGGCCATATCCGCCTGCACTTGATTGTTGATGCCTTGCACTAGGCTGGCATCGAGAGGTTGTTCGGCGCGGGACACCAATCCAGCCAGTTTTTCCGGGGTCAGATCGGCAAACTTCTTTTCCGCCGACTGCAGGTTGCTCACTTCTTTCCCGCGGGTGATGGAATTCATGATATTGCCGAGGAGCCCGGCACCCGCAGTGATTCCGCCGATGGCGGGAGCCGCGGTCTTGAACAACCCTCCGATATTGCCGAGGACCTCAGGCATAGTTACGCTCCGTACCCGCTGGCAGTTAAGCCCGGCCCGGTGTTGACCGTTGAATTGGTCGCACCGGAACTAACTTGTAACTTAGAAAGCAAGTCCTGTCCCGCAGAGCCAATCCCCGGCGTGCCAGCCTGCCCGGAGATTAGTTCCGCTAATCGAACCCATGCTTCAGGTGCCAAAGAACCTCCGGTGGCCGCTTGAATCCCCGGAAACTGCTGCGATAGCGAAGCCTCCTGCGCCGTGCGCGTCTTGGTCGCATCGGCAGTAACCTGCGCGGGAGACGGAGTTACCGGCTTGGGAGCTCCGGGCTGATTGGCCGCCGAGTAAAGCGAGGTGCCCACACCGACTCCGCTGGCCAGCGCCCCAATTAACCCGATAATCTCGCTTACCCCGAAGTCCGGCATTCATGCGGCTCCGTAACACGCTACTTGCGGTCGGTCCCATTGCCCTCCACCGGATGTCTTGATAATTTCCATCAGCGTCTTCTCGGATTCTTTGGTGGGGTCCACCCAGGTTACATAGCCCGCGTACCCGCGTTCCTTGATGGCGGCCATGGCGTTCACCAGCAACGCACGCACATCCAAAGGTTCGGCATTTTCGGTGGCCACCAAGCGCATAAGGATCACCACCACATGCGCTGGCGCGGTGACCAAAATCGCTACCGGCTTCCCGTCCCGTTCCGCTACCCAAATCCAGCGCGGATCACACTGTCCGGTTTCATAGCCGGTGCACAACCGTTCCGGAAGTGCTTCGCCTACAACCAGATTGCGGATTTTCACACTCACGAAATCACCTTGGCCGCGCCCACTTCCTTCTGTGTTACGTGGAAGGAAAAGCGGTTCAGTTCCAGTTGACCACTGCCCGAGACTACAGCGGAAAATCGCAAACCATCGAGCATGAATGAACAGAACACTTCAAAGTCTCCGGAGGCTGGAACAGCGTACGGCTGCGAAGGCTTATTTGCTCCGTTCACCACCGGAACGACGTTCAAAACCCCTACCGCCGAGGTCGCGATCCCACGAATAGCGACTCTCCGGCAATTCAATTTCTGGTCCGCTGACTGCGAAATAGTTTCCGGCAATTTAACGCTGAAAGTGACTTGTGAAGGGCTGCGCGCTCCGGTCGCGCCGACATCCCAGAGTTGGTCGCCAGCCTGCCAGCGGGATAGCAAGCCGTCTGAAAATCCTCCGAGGATGGTTACTGGATTGGCGCTGGTGGAGCGGAACTGCGCGGCGGTGGAGATAGCCCACGGCAGGTCTACCGGAGCGGTCCACGCCTTGAGCACCAAGTCGTAGCAGAAGATGCGGGTGAGTTGCCCTGCACTCGATCCGATAGGGCAGGCCGCGCAGTACATGGGCGGGTTGGCGGTCTGGAATCCCCAGATGCCGTACTGGAAACTGGCGTCCAGTACAACAATATCGTTTTCGCTGAAGTCCGCGGTGGGAAACAGGTACGGGCGAATATCCTCGCTCACGATGCGGTCATCCACGCCATCAAAAACGGCGAAGCCTAGATGCGTGAAGCGCATGATGCCGAAACCGGGAACGAATTGGATGCTGCGCGGCGCGAGACAGCCCATATCGCTTTTGGTTCGCTGGATAGTCAGGGTGGGCGAACCGAACACCCCCACAATTTCGTAGGTGTTGTAATTCTTGAAAGCGATTAGCGATCCTTCTGGCGGAATGCCCTGCGCGGTGATGGTAAACGAAGCCAGCCCCATGCCTTCGGTGCCGTCGTCTTTGTCGAGGAACGCCTGATTGAGAGGATTCCACGAAGTCGGGTTATTGACGTCGCTCATGCGCAGCGAGCACGGGCCGTCAATTCCGCTAGCCGTGTTGCTTGGCGAGGTATTCCAGGCCCACAGCGAACCGGCATGAACGAACAGATGAGAAGCGCCGGGAGGCGCGGGGGCGGCGGTGTTGGTCAATCCCGCTTCCTGCCAGATCACCGAGCCATCGGCAACTTGCTGTCCCGTTCCGGTCGGGAATACGGGCTGCACGCCACCGGAAGTTCCGTTCTGAATCGCTTTGTAGAAGTGCCCGTTGGCCGCAGTGGGCTGGACGATAGCGTTCACATTGAAAACCGTGGTTGCCGACCACTGCGGGAAAGCGGGAGTGAAAGAACTGGTGATGATGACTGCCGTTGCTGTAAACGTCCCGCCGGCGGAAGCCCCTTGTCCGATGGCCGCGAGATTGCGCACAATGAATTGGGTGGCCGAGGGCACCGCCAAAACCGGGAACGCTCCGTTGTAAGCGCCCTGTCCGGAAATCTGCGCGTTCGACCCGGCGGTGAGGCCGTGCGCCGTGGAAGTGGTCACCGTAACCACTCCAAACGCATCCACGGAAATAGCCGAGATAACGGCGGTGACGGCCGGATTCACTTTCGTTCCGGGATCGGAAAAAAGTTGGGGTGGAAAGGCGTTTCCCAACGCGATAGCCACCCGGTTTGTAAACTCCACCATTTGCAGAGGCATTAGAAGATGTTTATTGGCCCTCCTCTTCCACCACCTGCACCGCCACCGCCGGTCCCACCGCCGCCGCCAGATCCGCCGCCGCCGCCGCCACTGACTCCTCCGGAAGTTCCACCCGAGGCAAGGAAAGTAAGATTGGCTGGAAAGAGCGCAACGATATTGGAGTTGTTGTAGGACACCGGAAGAGACGCAGGCGAACCCACAATTACCGGCATCCGGAACAGCACGATTTGCTGGGTGGTATCCACTAGCGGCGGTGGAATATTATTCGACAGGGTAATAGTCCCGCCGGTTCCGCTGGTGTTTTTAGGAACACTCGGATTCACCACGGAAACCACGTTTGGCCCGGTAGTTATATCAATCGGAAAGGTCCCGTTGAATGTGGCTGGCGTGACCCCTGTGAACATCACACTCAAGCCATGCGCCAGATTAGGGAATCCTGCTCCTGCGATGACTACGATCACGTCGAAATGATCGTTATTGCCTTTAGAGATAGCAAAAATAGGTAGCGTCGGTCCGGTGGAGGTAGTCCCATCATCCACAAAAGAAACAGAAAGCCCTCCAGTGGCAACTTGCGGCACAGGTAGGACAGCACTGGAACTTCCGGTAAGCAGCACTTCCGTCCCCGCGGATGAAGACCGATAGACGTTATAGCCCGCTGCGTTAGGCACAACACCCCAAGTAAGGGTGTTCTTGCCGTTAGCTCCGGTAGCAACGGCTACTTCTCCCGCTGAGGTTGTTTCACCGCCTACTCCGTCGAGCGCGGTCACCAGGTAATAGTAAGTGCCCGCGCCAAGTAATCCCCCCCCCGCCGTAGCTACCGCCAGATTTAGCGGAGGCCCGAGCGGCAGATCGAGCGCCTGCGCGAGTGCGAGATAATAGCTCGATACTCCGGTAGGCGAGAACAGAAAGGTGCAAAGAATTTTCCCGCGTCCGCTTTGCACTTGTCCGTTAAAAGCGTGTACCAGTTGCGTTCCGTCGCAAACGTCCAGAGCTCCGCGCTTGTTGAGCAGAAGATTTGAGCCGCGAGGAAACGTTCCACCCGGTTGCGTGTACGGGTCGGAGGAGGCCATCAGCCCTTTTAGAAAAGGCTTTGTAGGAATGGCTTTGTAAGCGGGACTCATTTCTTGTTCCCGGCCAAAACCTTAGCCCTGTTTTCTGGCGACATCCGCTCCCAGCGTTTACGGCAAAACTCCTGTCTTTCCTCTGGAGACATCTTTGACCAAAAGTCGCGTCCCGCTTGCCGTGATTTTGCGTTCGTCCTATTGCGCTGTCTCCGCGACTTTTCTTCTGCTGGCAGTGAGTCCCACCATTTCTGCCACTTCGACTGAATATCTCTTGCTCGCCATTGCCTAACTTCCTCGGCGGACATAACCTCTTTGCCACGAAATGTTGTTTTGCCTTCACCGATCGGGCCTTGAATAAATCTCCACGAATTGACTAAAGGGTGCCCATCTTCTCTTAATTTCGCTATCCACATGCGTTCTGCTATTACACCTGTACCGGAAACCTCTTCTACTACTTCCATCAATGGACGCAGGCCAGCGGCAAGCAATTCTTGATGCCAAGGCGAGTAAGTCAGTGCCTTTGATTTATTGCGATGCTCCCAATTCCTCCGTTTAGGACTGTTGGTGCGCCCGACGTAATAAATTAGTCCATCTCGAGGATCGGTGAGCGTGTAGATGTAAGTAAAATGTGTCATAACGTCAAGTATATCAAGGAATTACAAACCCCCCGCCCATGTTGTTCATAACCTCAAGAGAGTTCGTTTGCTCTCCGACCTGGCGAGGCCCGGTGGTTACTTTGTTGGCGCGTTGCCAGTCGGAAAGGCTTTTAACCAAGGACTCTTCGAGCTTGCTGAAGTCGCCGACGTTTTGCTCGGCGAGTTTAGCGCGGCCCAGCACATACTTGAAAATATGCGCGTTCCAGCCCACCGGCACAGGGATGCTCAACATGGAATCTCCGGGCTTGAACGCCGGGGCGTAGCGCCGGAAGCCCTGCCAAAACATATTCAGTTCATTGACTTGCGCTCCGGCCACTTGCGCGGTGGGTGTGGTTCCGGATAGCCCGCGAATCAATCCTTTGAGCGTGGTTCCGGAAATGCCGTTGTAGGACACGATTTCGCCGTTGATGTTGGCCATGCCGTCGGTGAGCAGGAATCCTTGCATGGAAGTGAGCACCGCTTGCGTGGCGGTCGCGGTCAAGGCTTGCGCGAGGGTGGTTTGCGCGGCGGTGCGCGAAGGCTGCGGCCACACTTCCAGCATCATGCGGTCGGTCAGAAGCGAAGTGCCTACCGAGGCGAGAATCGACGCGGTGATAGTGTTGCGCCGGAAAAAGGTTCCCGCGTCATCCATGGCCAGCGGGTAGCCGTCATACCAGAGCGTTGAAATTTTGCTCCATAGTCCCGGCGCAATATATTGCGGCACTCCGGAAACCGTGCTGATGCCGGAGTAATCGAGTAGGCCGCCAACGGTTTCTGAAGCCAGTTCCAGGGCACGGTTGATCCAGCGAAACAATGTGCCAGCAGAAATAGCATCCCCGTTGGTGTCCGGCAGATACGCGGTGTTGCGCGATGGTGGCGCGGCAACTAAAGTGGGCAACGATAGATCGAAGATAAACGGCAGGCTGGCTACGCCATTGATCACTGGAATAATAAAATAATTTGTTTCTGTTCCCGGTCCTCCGCCGACGGCAACATACCCGCGCAAGCCGACACCGGGGCCAGGGAAAAAACCTCCGCTAATTTGAATGGCTTGACCTGGTCCGGGGGTAATGGTTACTTCCCCGGAAGGTTGGCTTTCGCCCCAATTATTGGTTGATGTAAAAGTGAAGGTATAGGGCACTTGCGCTAGAGGATTTGCCGAAGCAATCAAACTAAGCGTCGGCAACGCTGTCTGGAAAGGCGGAGGAAGAGTCTGCGGCTGGTCGGTCACCGCTTCTCTCACATCCTGAACCAAGTCTCCAATTAACAAAGTGTGCTCCAAAAAGTATGGGCAAGGCCGCCCCGAAAACGACCTTGCCCACGGCCCTTCCTACTCACGTGCACTACAAACTTGTCTACGGCTCCGCAGCAATCTCGAAGTCGCCGGAAGCGGTACCGCCCGCGCCGGAGGTGAACACCAGGAAGTTGAAGGTGGTCGCACCGCCGAAGATCAGCGTGCCGCCGCCGCCGCCAGCCGAAGCGGAAGGCGCGGTATCAAGAAGGAAATCTCCATCCATGTCAAGGTACGCGGTGGCGGTGATAGCCAACGCCGCTTGCGGGGAAACTTCGTCAAGCGTGACGGTGTTGGTGCCGTCGCTGGCGTTTATCTGCAGCGCGGTAACGCTGATGGCTACCGACTGGTTATAAATCTTGGCTCGCCAGTACCCAACGGTCACCGCCGGTGAAATAGATCCGGACGCGGGAAGGGTCACCGTTTGCGGGGTGGCCGTCAAGATGACGACGCCGATGCGCTGAATAAGTTGCGCACCTACCCCGGCAAATTTTGCAACTGAATTGACGATAGCCATCGAAGCTCTCCCTTTAGGAAATCGAAGTGATCTTGGCGCCCATTCTTGGAGACAGGTCCGCGAGTTGCCAAGTCAAATATACGTTTGAAACCAGCACGCGTTGATTTGAAGGCTTCACCCACGGATCGATGACGAAGTAATCGGCTTCGTGGAACACCGGGAACATATATTTGGTGTTGATGATATAGGCGACCGAGGCCAGGCAGTTGCGGTCGGCCAGCACCACGCAGTTGTTGAACAGGAAGTGGTAGCGGAAGCCCTGTTGCAACGCTTCTTTGTCCTGCAAGTTTTCCGTGAAGCGGATGGTGGCCTGGAACGCCTGTTTGAAGTTGGCGTAACGGGTGTTGTCCATCACCATCAGGTCCGGCTCGTCGTAGCCGAACACGGTAGACCAATAAGCGGCGTCGGCGTTGGCTATAGAGAGCGGCGCGGAGCCTCCCGCTTGGTTGGCTTGCGGCTTCCAGAAAGCGTTGGCGGCTACCGAGCGGTCGATACCGGCGATGACGTTGGTGGTCTTCCCGATCCACGAGTCGATGTCGTCGATGTCCAGCGAAGTGTTTTGCGGCGCTACGTTCCATAGCGAACGCGCCAATTTCTGCATGAATGAACCGGCCGCAGTCTGGAACTTCTGGCGCACGATGTCCACGCCAGCGTACCCGCCGCGTCCCAGGATGATGTCGGTGTACGGCAGCACCACCGCTTCGTAGTAGAAGCGCCATTGCTGCTCGGCGGGCTGCACCACGTCTTGTAGCGCGGTGTTGAGCAACTGCGCGCCGTAGTACGCGCCTCCGGTGGTCTCTTCCTGAAAGAACTCCGGATAGACCAGCGCGCCGCCAGCCATCTTCTTGCCGCGGCGAACGAGTGCCCACATGGTCGGGCAAGGTAATAGAACCTGGTCGCCGAGCACTGGGGCGACGAACTTCTGCACAATCGCTTGGCGATATTGTTACTCTGCTTCTACGCGAAGCATGGAACAGTCATTTCTGCTGTTCTCTTGCGGTTCCAATTCCCGCAAGACCCGACTATCGCATCATCCACAAGGGATGTTCTCTCGCTTAGTCTGTCACGGTGGTCATCGCTGACCTTCCGCCCTGTTTGCATCTCAGCATCCAAGTCGATCAGAGAGAATTTTTCATCTCGGCATTGCTGCCGAGAGCCGCCCAGAGCTATCCGACGGTGTTCACCAATTGTGCGGGTGGGGTACTTATTCCAGTACCCGTTACGCTGGCCATGTTGATTCTCCTTCAACAAACCTGCTATACTGCTCAACCAATGAATCTTGCTGCACGAAAAGCCGCGATGAAGAGATTCAAAAACCTTCATCCCGACTATTTCAATATTAAAAACGCCGAGCACTATGCGAAGAACGCAGAACGTCTCCGAGCAAATCGCAGAGCGTTGTACCAACAAAATGCCGAGCGTGAGAAAAACTACGCCCGCCGTTACTACCATGAGAACCGAGAAGAACTTCTGATGAAGCAAAAAACAAACACTAAACGCAAGGAGTACTTCCGCAAGTACTACCGAGAATTGAAAGAGCGAGTCATTGCGGCTTACGGTGGGAAGTGCGAATGCTGCGGGGATAGCCATTTCGAGTTTCTGACTATCGACCACATCAACGGCGGCGGAAGAAAAGACCGGATGCACAAAGCTGGAGCGGGGTTCTACGCCTACTTGGAAAAGAAGCAGTTCCCGAGAGATGGATACCGCCTTCTCTGCATGAACTGTAATTTCGCGTTTGGCAAGTACGGTCATTGTCCTCATCAACCCGATGAATCTGTTTTCCCCACTGAATTCGTATTGCAGCACTAAGCTCCCTTGTAATAATCCTCTGCTGCACCCGCTAAGTCTGCGGCGAGTGACGTGTTCTGAATGCCATTCACCGTCAAAACCTTGTCCATGACCTGCGCGATGCTCGGGGGCGTCGCCTTCGGGATTTTTTCCTCGACCTGTTTGGTATCGAAATACAGGTCGGGAAACCGTTCTTGTAAAGCCTTGCTCATGCGCCCGGCTCCGCCGCTGGTGCAGGCGGTTCCGGCTGAGGAACTGGCTCCGGCGTAGGCACGGGCGGTTCCGGTGGTGCAGGCGGAGCAGGCTCAGGTTCTGGTTCGGGTGTTGGATCGTAGAATTCTTCGACCGCGTGCGCGAGTTCAGATACTAGCCCGGACTCGGCAACTACACCCTTCGAAGTCAGCACGCACGCGATTACGTGCTTGAGGTTGAAGTCCTCGATCTCGGTAAGGCGCGGATATTTTTCTTCAAGGCTCATTGCACCATTCCTTCAATGGCCGCCGCGAAGTCCGGATCTTCTCCGGCAGCCTTGGCGATGGCTGCGGAATCAAGCTCCTGTAGATTCTTGATCGGAGATTTCCCGGCATCCTTCGAGACGGTCTGGAACTTTCCGGGTTTCGGCACGCCTTCCGCCGCTTTCTTTTTGTTCCAGTTTTTCTCGGCCTCGGCCACTTTTTCGGCGGCGTAGGCGTCTAAGCGTTCTTGCTCGGTCGCGCGATACAAATACTTTTCAAGGGTGGGCAGGCCGAGATTGTCCAATTCCTTAGCGGTGAGGACTTCCTGCACCACTTCCTCGAATTTCTTGTCCTTGGGTTTAGACTTGGCTTCTGCCCACTGCCGGCGCATCCGTTCGAGCGCGTAGATAGCCTGGGACTGGTCGAGAGAAGCCTTGAGGGTTTTGGCGTTTTCGCGGGCTTCTTCGGCGGTAGCTTTGAGAGAATCGATTACCGGCAGGATGTCTTCGTACAGAGGGTTCTTTCGCCAGTCCTCAGCCTTCTTGTCCGGAGGGGTATTTTTCTTTTCCTGCTCTTTCATGGCCGCTTGCAAACCGGCCAGCAGTCCTTCAGCTTCCTTGGCGATGCGCTCAGCTTCCTGCCGCTTGGCGTTCAGCGCCCGCGTTTCCGCATCCACGGTCCCGCGAAAACTGCGAATATCACCGAGTTTAACAACCAGGCCATCCGGACCTGTAAATTGAAGGTCATCGCCTGCGCTGGCTTCCGCGATTAGTTCTGCGAGTGTCTTTGCCATTTCATAGTCCTTGTCCGGCCGGCTTCATCATTTCGGGAGCGCCGCTCGATCCGGGGGGTTGCGGCCGGGGAATCGCGCTCATGTTGAGCGGACCTCCGACCGCGTTGAGAGTAGCCTGGGCTTGCTGGAGTTCTTTGATGGCCGCGTCGAGTCCTTTGAAGGTGGACACCAGAGCTCGGCTGGCCGCTGGCGCGCGGAAGGCCAGAGTGGGAATCATGTCCGCAATTTGCTTCTTGAGGCTCGAAACCAGTTTCAGCGCGTAGTCGGGATCGGCGCCTTGCAATTCCTTGGCCGCCGGTCCCACCGATTCCTCGGCGCCCGGAGTCCCGGTAGCCGCGCCCGCAGCGCCGCCCGCTCCGCCCATCTTGGACTTGAGGAGCGACAATAGCATCTGAGGATTGACGGCTGGAGCACCCATCAGAATTTACTACCCTTTCGGGGGAGCGCTGCCTTTCCGCCCGCCACCTTTGAAAATACCGTGCGTGAAATCCATAGGGTCGGGAGGAGTGATGTCTGAAGGAACATTGGCCGTGTCGGGGTCATTGCTGGTTCGGTTGCCCTCTTCGTTGATCGGGGTAATCAGTTCGTCGTATCCGCCCTTTTTCAATTTGTCCGGCATACTGCCTCGCTTTCTGTGGGAAGGGGAGCCTTCATTGCTCCCCATCGCCAAGCACTTACGCTGACTTACTTGCGCTTGCCACCGCGCCGATGCTTACGACCTCTACGAGCCATATGCGCTCCTCCTTCCTGCCCTACTCCGGTTTAACCCGGAAGATCGCAAATAGGGCAATCGAACTGCGTAAAATTAGTAGCGGCCGCCGCGTCTTCGTCCGCGCCGCGTGGAAGTCTCTCGATCCTTGCGCCCCTTCACTCCGGTCTTGCCCATTTTCCTTCCGCGCATCAGGCCGCTCCTTCCACGATCTCTTGCGAAAATGGATTGCGCGCGTCACCGCAGCGCCGGATGCACGCCTTGGCCATGCGCGCGAGATACGCCATGAAGTCTTCTTCTCTGGGAAATTTTTCGCGCACGCTTTTGTGTACGTGGAACGGCACGGAAGGAACGCCGTCGACGGCCAGTTGCGCAAGAATATATTCGCCGTGATTGATAGTATCTAATTCAATGAGACCGACTTGTTCCACGGATGGGAGTGTCGTAGTGGAACTACAGGCGGGTCAATAGCCGCTGTTCATTCATACTCCTAAATCGGATTCGGAATCTTCCATCAAAACCCACCAGCGACCGGAAGCGTCCTTAAAAACCTGCACGCCTACCGAGGCAAATCTGCCGCGCTCGATCCACTGCATGATTCCCCGATAGGTTATTCCGTAGAATTTTGCCGCGAAGGTGGTGGACCTCCAGTGAATCGGGGCGGGCGTGTGCGGCAGCAAAGTGGTGTGGGTTTTCTTCATGCAATAGCCGCAAGACTAATTTCTTTGGTACAATTCAAGGCGTGCAAAACCTCATCAAAATTAAATGCGCAACATGCTCTAAAGTTTTTGAAGTGAAGCCATACCGTAAAAACGAAGCGAAGTTTTGTAGTAGAGAGTGTCAGCACCCTACGCACATAAAGACCTGCCTGAGATGCGGACGTAAGTACAGAGTAAGGCCATACCAAATCAAAAACGGCCAAGCCAACTATTGCAGCAACCGCTGCAAGTTCACGCCGTTGGAGGTGCGCTTCTGGGCGCAGGTTTATAAAACCGCTAGTTGCTGGTTTTGGATTGGAGCAACAGACTGGAAGTACGGGTTGCTCTTCGCTGGTCCGGACATGAGGAATAGAACCCTCAAAGCTCACAAAGTATCTTGGAACATTCACTACGGAAGAATACCAAAAGGCAAGTTTGTGCTTCACACTTGCGACACTCCGACATGCGTAAATCCAGGCCACCTGTTTCTTGGTAGCAGTCGGGACAATAGAATGGACGCTATCGTAAAAGGCCGAGCGGTTTTGAACGGACGGTCTCTTTGATTTCATTTTTTAACGCCCTTCGCCAAAGCAGCCATTGCTAATTCTTTTTCTATAGCATCCGCGATCTCATCCGCCTCGGGAATATCTAGAAGCTCCAGAGCATGACGGCTATCAATAAGTGAAGCCTTCTTCAGTTCAATGACCATGGCGCGTAGCGCGCTCTGCGACATCGGACGCACCGCGCCTTCTGGAACCTGGACTTCGTACTCCTCGGCGGCGGTGTCCGGCTCCCACTTGACCACTTTATCCTTGTCGCGGAAGCTGCGCTCCTCGGTGTAACTGGTGGCCATAGTGTAGAACAGCAGTTCGACAATCTTTTGCACCGACCAAGCGAAAAATCTGGCGGTCAACCGGGTGCCGCCCTGCGACTGCGAAATCGCGGCCTCGAATAAATCGCTGCCCACGTTGCCGGGACTCATGTTGCCTTGCCGCGCGGGAGTCGCGCCGCGCAATTCCTTCTGCAAGTCCAGCAGCATCTTGGGGTACTGAATCATCTGCGGGGGGAAGGGTTGCGGAAACTTGATGTCGATTCCCGCGCCGGGCGCGGAGTTGGCGGCCACCACCACGATCTCTCCGGGCAATCCGCCGAACGTGTTGGCGGTAACTCCGGTCGACTCGTGAATGACCACGATGCCTTGATTGAGCCGCTTGGCATTCTCGTAGGTGTTGGTCATCTGCTGCTCGGCGGCGTCCTGTAAGCTCTTGGTGTACTTCATGGGTGCTGGACACCACACCGAATCCCACGGCGGAACGGCCCACACCGGAACGGCGGGCCACATATCAGGCAGGGGAATCCACGAATCGCCGTCGGAGAGAATGGTTCCTTCGCACTCCACGATCATGCGGCCCAGGGGATATTTCGGAAGCTGGTCAGGAACCGGAAGTTTTCTCTTGATGAACAGCACTTCTTCTTCGCGCTTCAAGTCGCGCATAGTGGTGTCCCGGGCATAGCAGGTGCGTCGGTTCATCAAACCATCAGTAGAGTAGGACTCGCCTTCCGGCAGTCCACGAACGGTAACCGACATGGGACCGGGAGGCATTTCAAGAGCTCCGGCGGCGGCACCGCTCAGGCTTTCCGATTTAGCGGAGGCGCGTTTGATGCTACCCGCGTGGTCGGGCATCTCGCGCTTAATCTGGTCAAGGTACACATGATCCTCGATGACCTGCCAGGACCAGTCCTCCGGCCATGGACTGCACGGGTCGCAGTGCACGTGCTGCGGCAATCGCGCGCGACACCACACGTTGCCTTTGCCTCTGCGGGCCAGCGCGTCGTTGCCCGCCTGCAGGAACGCGGTGCCGCAGAACTGCGCGTACACCTGAGCCATCAGCATTTGCAAGCCCCAGAACTCGCGCTTCCATTGTTCCTGAAAGGCTTTCTCTTTTTGCTTGTCGCGCGCGTCGTCGTGGTGAATGAATACCCGCATATTGGTGTCGGTGGAGTCGGCGGCTTCCTGCAGTAGCAGCAGTTGCAGTTGCGGGGCGGCTATGCGCGGCCGGAAGGTGGGCATCCGGCGGGTTCTTTCAAAAAGATTGTAAAAATTAGAACAATCCTCGTCATGATTAGGCCCATACACCTCTCGGCGTCTTGAAGTGGATTGTCTTACAAGTTCGTCAATCTGGCGGGCGCGAATATCTTTTGTCGATGCGTCGTTATCCGTCTTCGGAGAGCCGGTCGCCGGCATGGTCTTAAAATTGGTGAACGCCAAAGTTTAAGTGCTCCGTCCTCCTGCCGCCTGACCGACGTGTTTATTCACATGATAAACAACGCCTTGGCAGAAACAGACGTAGCGCCGTGAGATTACTTTGTCGCCGTGGTACACAGTGTCCGCGACTTGCATCGGGGAATGACAATGCGGACACAGTTCGATTTCTTCAATTGACTTTGTCATTTAGGAACTCGCGCACTTCATCGAGCGGGCTTCCGGAACCGCCGCCGGATTCGCTCTTGATTTCGCTCTCGATCCGCATGCTTAATTCCACGATGTCTTTCATGCTCATGATTTCGCAAAGCTGCCCGGCGTTTTCATTCAGCCTGCGCTGGTAGGTTTTCCAGGCCAGCGTCTTGTTTTTCTCGCGCAACTCGTTGAACTCGATGCCCATTTCGGTCAGCACTACGCGCGCGGAATTAACGTGCCAAGCGTCGATCTCTTCCGGGGTATGCGCTACTTGACGGTCTTGATCCGCATCGGGCTCTTGCCTTCCTGTACCAGACGGGCCACCGCCTGCCTGCGGGCCAGTTCCTCCTCGCGCTCGGCCAGTTCCTCGTCGGTGTGTACGGCTATCCGGCTTGCGTCCTTTTCCGCTTGCACTCTGGCTCTTTCGGTAGGTGCGGCGTCGATTGGTTTGACCCATGCGTGAGCCTCTGGCGCGACTGGAACCGCCGATGCGAAATCCGACGTAGCGCGCAACACCACTTGGCTGCGCTTTCGGTCGAAGTCTACAGTGAGCAGGCGCCCTCTGTCCAGTTGGTCGTAATCGCAGGCTTTGAAACGCAATTCACCTCCATTCTGTAAAACGAGGGTGAGCAACACACGGAGCGCGGATTGCGGGTCACGTAGGTCTATGGCGTGGGCTGGCATCAACTTACTCCTATCTCATCGAACTCGGAATCTTCGGCGTACTGTCCGGCGTCGATCTTGCCCTGCATTTTCTTGATGTGGTTTATCAGGCTCATGCTGGCTTCATCCAGCACTTGATCGCCTTTGGCTCCCAGCAGTTTGCGCACTTCTTCGTCCTCTTCGCGGGCCTGCGACTTTATCACGTTCATGGTGCGCGGCGGAGCCCACTGGCGCATTCCCACGTTGGCCAGCATGGCGCCGAACAGAATGTCGTCGTGGCCTTTCTTGACGTCCACCCGCCCGGTCTCTTTTCTGGTGCACATGCGGACTTGCGCGGAGAGCAATTCGTCGTAGATGGTCACTCCGTAATCGCCGGAGGTTCCCGCGCCCTCTCTTAGTGCCGCGCGCATCAACTCGAACAGCATGGTTCTCGTGTGCATGGTGGTTTCATACCACACCGCGTTGCGTCCTGAGGCCCACGAGCCCACCTTGTCGTCCTTGCCTTTCCAGCGGTACAGGTTGGGATAGTGGAGCAGGTCGCGCAGAACGTACAGCGTGCCATACCCGTAGCCCCCGGTAAGTTCGCCGTTGGACATGGCTTTGTTGTAGTGGCGACCCAGCGAATTGATGTAGCAGCCGTGGAT
>Ga0307477_10000490_pt1 | contig 43254 bp, 45 predicted proteins | sample atmos_gasesECM2C_FD_203316 | JGI IMG/M metagenome (GOLD analysis project Ga0307477, IMG submission 203316) | Hardwood forest soil microbial communities from Morgan-Monroe State Forest, Indiana, United States - atmos_gasesECM2C_515 | ecosystem: Environmental > Terrestrial > Soil > Temperate... | reverse complement strand
TTATATGCGTACAGCGTTCCATTTGATTCTTGTGGTTCTCACAGTCGCCGGACTGGGACTGAACCTCGCCGTCGCGCAAGGCGAGAAGGGCGTCATCGCAGGAACTGTGAAGGACGTGTCCGGAGCGGTGTTGCCCGGCGCTCGGGTGCAGATCGAGAACGGCCCCTCCGCCGTGTCGGATGCACAGGGCCAATTTCTCGTGCCGAATCTTGCGCCCGGGACTTACCAACTCACCGTTTCATACGTCGGGTTCTCAACTGGCGAAACGGTGGCGACGGTCGCAAGCGGCCAGACCGCGCATGTCGACGCCATCCTGCAAGTCGATAAGACCAGGGAAGTCGTGACCGTCGATGGAGATCGGCAACTGGGTGAAGTCGAGGCGATCAATATCGAACGCACCTCTGACAACATCGTGCAGGTATTGCCCTCCCAGGTCATCACGAGCCTGCCGAACACCAACGTTGCCGATGCAGTCGGTCGTCTGCCCAGTGTTTCCTTGGAGCGCGACGAGGGCGAAGGAAAATACGTGCAGATCCGCGGCACGGAACCGCGGTTGAGCAATTTGACTATCAACGGTGTCAACGTCCCTTCCCCTGAAGGAAACGTTCGCAACATCAAGATGGATATCATTCCCTCCAGTGTTGTGGATCGCATCGAGGTGTTCAAGACGCTCTCCGCCAACCAGGACGGAGATGCGATTGGTGGAACGGTCAACCTCGTTACCAAGACGCCCATCGACCGCCCTACCTATGACTTCGAGGGGCAGGGAGGATATACGAACATCATTGGCGGACGCTGGCTGGATGCCTTCAATGGCACGGTGGGCCAACGCGCGGGCAAGCGCAGCCAGTGGGGATTCTTGATGGCTGGAACGTATGATTGGAATGGGCGAGGCATCAATGATTTGGAGCCCGCTCTCCCGCCTGTAGGCTCGCCTCAGAACACGCTTGGCACTACAACCTACCCAACCTTCGCCGGCGAGGACTTGCGCACCTACAGGTATTACCGCAGCCGCTACGGGTTCTCTCCCGAAGTGGACTACGTTTTGAAGCCCGGATCGAGCATTTATTTGAAAGGACTTTTCTCCGACTTTCATGACTTCGGCGAGACTTACGTCTACACGCCGAACGCCGGCAATCTAGTCGCCGCGAATGGAAACCAATACACCTTCGACAGCACTGGTTTTATGCAGTACCGCGAGTACATTCGCCGTCCAGACCAGCAGATCTTCAGCGGCATGGTTGGAGGAAGGCACGATCTGACGTCCAACTTGTTTACGTACGAGTTTGCCGTTTCCCGGTCCCACAACATTGGGGGTCAGGATTTTGCGACTGCAAAGTTCAACGGTGGCCCGATCAGTCAAGGAGGGATTGCTTTTGGTCTCGACACGACGAACGGCTACGAACCTAAGTTTCCAGTTCTCAACGGTGTAAACCTGTACGATCCAACTCAGTACAATCTCAACTATTACATCGTGCCGAATTACCGAAGCACTCAGCTGAACTTCCAGGGGGCGACGTCTTATCAACGACGCTACCAAGCGAAAGAGCACTATGGCACCTTCGAAATGGGTCTCAAAGTTCGGAATGGGCACAAAACTCAGTTTGAGAACGACTACATTTTCGACAACAATACCGCGGCTGTGACTCTGAACGACGTACGGAACACGTTCAGCAACCCAACCTATTATGACAAGGCTTATACGGTCGGGCCCTTCTCAGATTTCAGCAAGATCAATGCGATGGCCGAGTCCATTAAATCGCAACTGGGGTTCGATCCAACTGCAAGCCAGGCCGCTTCCATTCCAGCTGACTACGATGCGAATGAACGCATCTATGCTGGGTATCTGATGAATACCATCGGGTTCGGCAAACTCAGCATTCAGACGGGAGTGCGTTTCGAACAAACCGACGCAACTTACCGCGCCTCGGGATTAGCAACTGATACGACCGGAAACGTAACCGTTACCTCCACGCCCGGCAGTTCCAACTACCTTAACGTGATGCCAAGCGTGCAGGTGCAGTATCGTTTACAGCCAGACACGAACTTGCGCGGAAGCTTTTTCATGGGCATCTCTCGACCCAACTTCTCGGACATTGTGCCTTCTCAGCTCTCGGACGCAAATACGAGTCCCTATCCGACCATCAGCACAGGAAATCCGGGGCTGAAGGCAACAAGAGCGGAAGACTACGATGTGATCGTGGAGCACTACTTCCGGCCTTTCGGAATTCTGCAGGCTGGCTTTTTTTACAAGAACCTGCACGACCCGATCTACGCCACCACGGTCATCAAGCCTGGAGGAACTGGAACACCCTTCCCCAACAATGCGAACTATTTTCTGCAGGAGCCAATCAACGGACCCGGCGGTCACTTGACTGGTTTCGAAGCAGCCTGGGAGCAACGGCTTGCATTTTTGCCAGGATTCCTCAACGGGCTCGGGGTCTCTGCCAACTACAGCTACACCACTTCGCAAGTGTCTTTCCCGGCGGTGACGGCAATCCAAGCAGGTTTCAATGGTGGCCGCTCAGATCACCCCAGCCTACAGCGCCAAGCACCCAACAACTACAATCTGGGCTTCACCTACGACAAGAAGCGTCTCTCGATGCGCTTTGCGATGAGCCACAACGACGCCAGCATCTATCAGTACTTCTGGGCGGCTACCAACGGACCTGCCACGGATCCAGTCCTCGGGCTGAAAGGGCCGAATGGCGATGTGTACCTGTACGCTCACACGCAATACGACATTCAGGGCAGCTACCGGCTATACAAGGGGCTGAGCTTCGTCGCCTATGGGTTGAACCTGAGCAATGAGGCCTTCGGCTTCTATCAGGGCAGCCCGCGGTACCCGATTCAGCGCGAGTTCTACCATCCGACGTTCTCGTTCGGATTCCGCTGGACGTCGGCTCCGGAATATCAGTGAACTAGTGGCGCTGCAAGGGTGGGTGTCTTCCCCCTTTAGACCTCGCGCTTGCAGCGTTGCTTTCTTCGCTACTCCGATTTCCCCCGATTGACGCGGCATCCGGTTTCGTACTAATCTGCGATTACACCGGAAAGGAGGTGGTCGGATGACAAGTTCTGAAGGCAGTAGTAGATGGATCCAAAGACCAGGTGAGGTGGCTGAGACTTAGAGCGGGGTTGCTCTAAGCGGGGCTTTGGGCGTTACAGCGCCTGAGGCTACAGCCCGCAAACTATCGGTGAGTAAGGATTGATTCCGCCTGACGCAGGTCGGTCAGGAGCCCGGAGTTGCCCTAGAGGCCACGTAGAGTGACCACCTCTTGGTCAATCCCAAACAGTCCACCGGACAAGGGGTTTAGGTCTAACGACTTGAACCCCTTTTCGCTTTGTTCTCCAATGTTTACGATACCTGCCTGATTTGCCCACCCTGAGGTTTTACCACCATCTGTGGAAAACTGAATAGGTCTTTTTGACCTATTTCTGTGACCAAAACTGTGACCCGAAACAAATTTCTTAGACTGCCTCAAAGAGTTGCACGATGAGTGCGAGCGATGCCATGGTGCGCTGGGCTGATCTGGATTGAGGTTCAATTGGTGCGGTCGCTCGTTTCGAAGCCTGCCACGCCTTTCTGTACCACCCCAGCAGGCATCCTATCTTTCTGCTTGCCATCGTACAGAAGCTTCCAGACGAGCACCGCTTCCCGCCTTGGACGGCTTAAGCGAATAAAAGGCGAATCTGCCTGCTATACTGTCCGATGACCTAGCGCACCGGGTTGCGTGAGGTTCGTCGGAGTCGGTTCAATGGACGAGGGCCGCAAACGAGTCCTGCTCATCGCCGCCAGCATTCTGGCCGTGCGGAAGCTGGCTAATTGGGACGGTCGCCCCTCACCAATGTTTGAGTCCGCCATCGCCGACGCCATTACAATTGCCGAGCGGATCATGGCGAGGATTGATGCACGGTGGCCTTCCAATCCCAAAGTACAATCGGGATAAACCATGCGCCGAAGATCGGGTTACGAAAGACCGCCGTTGCTGTTCAACTCGGTTGGAATCTTCGATGTGATCGAGCATGGTAAGGCTCAGGTCAAAGAACTCGTCCGCCAACGCCCCCGTGAAGAAATCGAATCCGAGGGTGTCGCAGAGCGACTGATAGCGCCTCTGCTGCTCGACATCCCTGTTCTGGACGAAACTGCGAAATATGCGGAGACCAGAGAAATAGATGTTGATGTCAGCGGTGATCCGATGCGGATGATCTTTGACCGCTCCCAACCGTTCTACATAAAAGGCACAGAAGTGACGATTGTCATCCCATTCAAGGGTGACCCTAACGTCTTCCAAATTCAACCCACGAGTTTCACTCTGAGTCCGCCGTTTGGGCACATCAAGAATCACGAGCTTCGTCTGGTGTTCACGATTACCAACCCCGGCGTGAACATTAATGCTCAGGTTGATCGCACAATCGCCGAGGTCAAGCATTATTTGGATTGGCTACGCCCGTCCGTTGAACAGATGAAACGTGATTTGATGCAAGTCGCACTGCCTCTCATCGCCCAGCGAAAGCAGCAGGCGACTGCACATGCCGAGATCGTGGGCGGTCTGGGCATCCCCATTAGACAATCTCCAGCAATTGTGACGGACACCCCACCACAGATTCCCACTGGCAGCCCATCGAGCAGGAAGACTAGGCGTAAGAGCCACGAGGAATGGGACATTTTTGTCTCCCATGCTAGCGAGGATAAGGATGAAATTGCCCGCCCGTTGGCAGAAGCCTTTCGATCCAGAGGATTGCGGGTGTGGTACGACGAGTTTTCGCTGACGGTGGGAGATAGCCTTCGAAAATCAATTGATCACGGCTTGGCACACTCACGGTTCGGAGTTGTGATCCTCAGCAAACATTTCTTCGAAAAGCATTGGCCAGAGCAAGAATTAAATGGATTGGCGACACGTGAAGTCGGCGGCAAGAAGGTAATTCTTCCGGTTTGGCACGGCGTCGGCTTCGAAGAGGTTCGAGCGTATTCGCCCACTCTCGCAGATAGGCTTGCTGTCGTGACGAAGAATGGGCTGGATGCGGTTGTTTCAGAACTGTTGAAGGCTATGAAGTGAATGTTTGCGCAGCAATAAATTCGTCTCAGCCAACTGCGAGAGAAGAAGAACTTGCGTTGAGAATCGAAACGGAGGCTCCATGAACCATCCTACGCTGCACACCTTGGTGAAACATGACCCTTACGAAGTCAGGCACTTGCTGCTCAGCGGAAATGATCCGGGTGCGAATTCTTTAGCCCAGATGATCGCTGGAGTTCACAGCGAGATTGCGACTGGCACTCAATTCGAGATGCACAAGAGAGAAGACGAACTGATGCAGCAGTGGAGTACCGAGGGATTCAAGATTGAGGAACGTGCATTTGAACCTTGGAACCGAACTCTCACGCTACTGACGGCGATGGGCTATCGAGTGATCTACGACCCACAACAAGTCAATATGGAGCGTCGGAATCTCACTGGCGCTGTTCCTCTCGCTCAGTGGTCAAGCCGGGCTGCGAAGAATGGCGGTGAGTACGAATATGCGTTCGATGGCAACACACTCTCAGCGCAGCCGAAGCTTCCGGCAATGACGTTAAACTACAAGACGACAGCGGAATTCGCAAAGGTGATGCTGGAAGCCTCGAAGCTTCGTGACTCACTCGGCCCGACGTTGACCTTCTACCTCGCTGATTGACTGCCCCAACTCGGAAGAGAAGAGCCATGAACTTGGACGAATTCCGCAACTCGCTCAGTGAGCCTGCCCCACCAGCGGGACTTACCCACGCTCTCGCCGGTTTGTGGTGGGATGCGAAGGGTGATTGGACTCGTGCCCACGAATCTGCGCAGCAGGACGAAGGGCCAGATGGTTCATGGGTACATGCGTACCTTCATCGCAAGGAAGGCGACAACGGCAACGCAGCTTACTGGTATTCCGGTGCTGGTAAGCCCGTCTGTCACGAACACTTTGCGGAGAGGTGGATCACGCATCCCGCACGCTGATCGCCTAGCCCACTCGCAGACTCAGGAAGATGACACGCCTGTGCATCGTCACTCGGAATTACCGGATGGCTCTTGCTCGTAAAGCGCCGAGAGTAACTCTAGTAGTTGACTGTAGGCCGCAATGCCGATCACGTATTTAAGTTGCTCCGCACGCCGCCTGCGAACGACGTAACGCTGATGAACTTTTGCGGATTGTGGATCGTACCCATACACCGCACACCAGTGATTGAATGACTCCATGTCTCGATTGGCGCTGAGTCCGGTAGGCAGCTTCGTATTAACGTGCTGCCGGGCAGCCTTGGCGATCCGGGTTAAGGCTTCGACCAAGGTAGGTATCGTGGAACTCTTATGAACGAAATCCATGCCCCGATCTTCGCACGTAATCCGGCAGCGGTATAACTCGGAACCCGCCCGTTTACACGCAAATCCCATACCGTGTGCGGCAATCAGATCGGCGATGGTCATCGAAGGGTTGGCCACACTTAGATTCCACCACAAAAACAGAGCGAGAGATAGTCACCGAAGACTTCATTCGCCGATTTCGGGGAAGAATGTGTGCGGATGTAGGGAACTGATTGTAGCTCAGATTAGGGCATCGCCGAGCAGGCAAACCTGTTTCTCGTGAACCGCTCGATGCAGAATGGCTCAGCATCGTGACCCAATTGTTGAAATAAGAAGGGTGCCTGTCATACTTGCTAAGCAATGACCTCGAAACAGCTTAGTCGAAGAATCCGGCTGATGCGTGCCCGCCCTCCGATCACCACCGGATTCGAGCGGGTTCTGGACAAATGCGGCATTTGGAGCCTCCGGCAGTTCAAGTATGCTTCCCAGAAGGAACACTGGCTCAGGTGGCTAGCGGAATACGATGGGCCGGGATACTACGGTCGCAAGAAGCCAGATCAATCAGCGCAGTTTGCCTACAACCACATTGTCTGTCCGCCTATGGTGCTTTGGCTGGGCGAAGCATCCGGTATCTCCAAGGGTAAGGTTCTCGAAGCCAAACGGGCGGCCCTGTCGGCTGGGGCGTCCCTGCCTGCGCTGAGTGCCGCAATACGGAAAGTCATTCCTTGGGAACAGGTCGAGAACCGTCTCAAAAAGCCGGGTGCTGGTTAGCTCTTGCGAAGCTTCGAGCCAAAGTGGACAATTGCTCGTCTCCCCCTCAGATCAAACTCTATGAAGCCCAAACTGGGACTGGAGATGCGCACGTCTCCTACACAGGAAGTGCAGCTTATCTGTAACTGCTGTGGTCAGCCCTACTATCCCAACAAGTCGTGGGAAGATCGAATGCGAGCCATTATCTTCGGGGCAGAGAAATACTCGGTCTGCCCTTTGTGCACCCAAGAAGTGCCGACTGATGTTTTTCAAGATGAGGACTACCGGAAGCGGTGCCGGAGGGAAGTCGAACGATTGCAGCATATGTTCGACCTCGCCGTGAAGGCTCGGAGAAAGTGAGCCAACTGCTTGTGTTCGGAATTCCCAAAAACCTCAGCCAATCACGGATTTAGCAACGTATTTGTGGTAAATAGAAGAGTTCACGTTGCGCCTTGAGGGGGGACGCAACTCTGGATGTATCATTGGCTTTCACCCCACGATGTGTACCGCATATCACGCAAAGTATTTTGCGTTCGAGCTTACGAAACGGTGCGCCTCTGACAGCATGGAGAAGCTGGCTGCTTCCCTTGCTGACGCTCAGGTTGACCTGAATCCTCATCAGGTCGAAGCTGCCCTGTTCGCTTTCCGCTCCCCACTTTCGAAGGGAGCGATCCTCGCCGACGAAGTTGGTTTGGGCAAGACCATCGAAGCCGGAATCCTGCTGTCCCAGCGATGGGCTGAACGTAAGCGGAAGATTCTCATCATTGTCCCGGCCAGCCTGCGCAAGCAATGGCATCAGGAGCTTTCGGATAAGTTCTTCCTGCCATCGGTGATCTTGGAGACGAAGACCTTCAAGGAACAGGTTCGGGAGGGGAATCTGAACCCGTTCAACCGCTCCGAGATCGTCATCTGCTCGTACCAGTTCGCCCGCTCCAAGGAGCCCTACATCCGTCAGGTCGCATGGAACCTCGCAGTCCTTGATGAAGCCCATCGGCTCCGAAACGTCTACAAGCCTACAAACAAGATCGGAAATGCGATCAAAGGTGCGCTTGCGCCATTCGACAAGCTGCTCCTGACCGCAACGCCACTCCAGAACTCGCTGCTTGAACTCTTCGGCTTGGTCAGCATCATTGACGAGCACATCTTTGGGGACATCAAGAGCTTTCGGAGTCAGTTCTCACGTTTGGATACCGATGGCGACTTTCGGTCATTGCGTGACCGCCTGAAGCCAATCTGCCAGCGGACATTGCGCCGTCAGGTGCTCGAATATATTCCATTTACCAACCGCATTGCCTTGGTCGAGGAGTTCATCCCAAGCGAGCCCGAACAGAAGCTCTACAATCTCGTCTCCGACTACCTCCAACGTCAGAACCTCTACGCCCTTCCAGCAAGCCAGCGCCAGTTGATGACGCTTATTCTAAGGCGGCTCTTGGCTTCATCCACATTCGCGATTGCTGGGACGCTGCAAGGACTAGCGGACAAGCTCGAAAAGGCCACTGAGGCACAAAAGCCTGTCATCGAGCCGCCCCAAGAGGTTGCTGAGACCTTCGAGAGCTTTGAAGAAATGGAGGACGAATGGGAAGAGGAGGAGGACGAGAATGGGGCCGATAAGAAAGACGATCCAAAGGTGCTCAGCCCAGATCAGTTGGAAAAAGTGGCGGAAGAGATAAAGTCCCTCCGGCTGTTTACTGAACTGGCAAACTCGATTGCCAAGAACTCCAAGGGCGACAGGTTGCAAACGGCCCTGAAGCGGGGGCTTGCAGAAGCCAAGAGTAAGGGCGGCAGGGAGAAGGCGATCATATTTACCGAGTCCACCCGAACTCAGGAATATATCCGCTCCATTCTTGAATCAATCGCCCATTACCGGGGCAAAGTTGTCCTGTTCAATGGTTCCAACAACGATCCGAAGTCGAAAGAAATCTATCAGAACTGGTTGAAAAAGCACGAAGGCACCGACCACATCTCAGGCTCCAAGACTGCTGACATGCGGGCTGCGTTGGTCGAGTATTTCCACGACGAAGCAATAATCATGATCGCCACTGAGGCTGCCGCAGAGGGGATCAATCTTCAGTTCTGCTCGCTGGTCATCAACTACGATCTGCCGTGGAACCCTCAGCGCATCGAGCAGCGCATCGGGCGCTGCCACCGTTATGGTCAGAAGCACGACGTTGTAGTCGTCAATTTCCTGAACAAAAAGAACGCTGCCGACCAGCGGGTCTATCAGCTTTTGGACGAGAAGTTTAAGCTCTTCAGCGGTGTCTTCGGAGCAAGTGACGAAGTGCTGGGCAGCATCGGGTCTGGAATTGACTTCGAAAAGCGCATCGCCGACATCTACCAGAAATGTCGAACTGAGGAGCAAATCCAGTTCAACTTCGACCAACTACAGGGGGAGATGGAGCTACAGATTGACGAACGCATCAAGCAAACTCGGCAGAAGCTTCTTGAAAACTTTGATGAAGAGGTTCACGAGAAGCTTCGGATTAATCAGCGTGAAAGCAACGAAGTCAAAGGCAAGTTCGACCATTGGCTTTGGGAACTGACACGCTTCTATCTCCAGCCCTACGCCAAGTTCGAGGATGGGCAACCCGGATTTACTCTTATCAAGAACCCATTTCCCGACGAGCAGATTCATCCCGGCCCGTATCGCAGCGGGCAGAATGTCGATGATGCGAATCTCTATCGTCCGGGTCATCCACTGGCACAGAGGATCATCGAGCAGTGCAAAGCTTTCACACCCGATCCGCAGTGTTTGTGCTTCGACTATTCCCATGCGGGCAAGAAAATCTCTATCCTCGAACCCTTGATCGGAAAGAGCGGCTATTTGAGCGTCGTCTGTCAGACCGTGACGGCGCTCGAAACAGAGGATTTCGTGCTGATGAGCGGCGTTGCCGATGACGGAACGACTGTAGACATTGAGCAGTGCCGACGCTTCTTTTCGCTGAACGCATCCGAGACCGCTGCGAGTAGACATTCCGTGCCCGCAATCCTTCAAGCTGCGCTGGAGGAAGGATTACAGCGGCAAAGAAATGAACTGCTGACGACCCTGACTGAACGAAACGCCTCATTTTTCGAGTCGGAGTTGGACAAGCTTGATCGCTGGTCAGATGATCTCAAAGTTGGACTTGAATATGAGTTAAAGGAACTCGACAAGCAGATTCGTGAGGCAAGGCGTTCTGCGCAGATTGCACCAGCGTTAGCCGAAAAGCTGGCAATTCAAAAACAAGTACGAGAACTTGAAGGGGCACGTACTCGCAAACGCCGGGAACTCTTCGATGCGCAGGACAGAATCGACAAGCAGCGCCAAGACCTGATCGAGACGATAGAGAAAAAGCTTCAGCAGGATTGCCAAGGGATTCCGGTCTTCACAGTTCGGTGGTCACTTGCGTAGGGAGTGGGGCAATTAGAACGGTATGAGTAAAACAACAAAACTGGAACTTACGTGGATCGGGAAAGAGACTCGCCCCCGATTAGAGCCTCGCATCCTGCTGGAGGATGCCAGCAAGTCCTATCACGCAAAGGCCCGAGTATCGGAGGAAGACATCTTTGATAACCGCCTTATTAAGGGCGATAACCTTCTTGCGTTGAAGGCGCTGGAGCAGGAGTTCGCTGGGAAAATCAAATGCATATTTATTGATCCGCCGTACAACACGGGAGCGGCATTTACTCACTACGATGACGGTGTGGAACACTCCATCTGGCTCTCTCTCATGCGAGACAGGCTGGAAATTCTCAAGCGACTACTCTCGCCGGATGGGTCGTTGTGGATCACCATTGATGACAATGAATGCCATTACTTGAAAGTCTTGTGCGACGAGGTTTTTGGGAGATCGGAGTTCGTGGCGAATGTTGTATGGCAGAAGCGCACATCACGAGAAAATCGTGCGGCTATTGGATCAGCCCACGACGATGTGCTCGTTTATGCTCCACTTGGCGCTCAGGAATGGAAAGACGTTCGAAATCGACTGGGTGCGAGCGGTACCGGATACGGTAACCCAGACGATGACGCTCGTGGCCCTTGGAGGTCAATTCCGTTCAGCGCACAGGGTTTCAGAAAGAATCAGGTGTACACGATCACAACGCCTACAGGCATCCCGCTGAAGCCTCCCAAGGGACGCTGCTGGGGCGCAACTGAGCCCGTTTTCTTGAAGTTGCGTCAAGAAGACCGGATTTACTTCCCAAAGGGTGGAGAAGGACGCCCTCGTGTAAAGCAATTCCGAGGGGAGGAGACCGGGCTTGCTCCAATGACGTGGTGGCCAGCTTCGGAGGTAGGCGACACCGAGGAATCAAAGAAAGAAATTCTAGCTCTATTTCCAAACGATGAGCCTTTCTCTACTCCAAAACCAGAACGTCTTCTGGAACGCATCATCTCAATTGCTACGAACCCGAATGATCTAGTTTTCGATTCCTTCGCTGGTTCTGGCACAACTGGTGCTGTCGCTCATAAGATGCACCGCCGTTGGATCATGGTCGAATTAGGTGACCATTGCGATACTCTTATCGTTCCTCGATTGAAGCAGGTCATCGACGGAACAGACCAAGGTGGCATCAGCAAGCAGCACGAGTGGAACGGTGGCGGGGGCTTCCGTTACTACCAGCTTGCACCATCGCTATTAAAGAAGGACAAATTCGGCAACTGGATTATCAGTAAACAATACAACCCTGCGATGCTTGCCGAAGCCATGTGCAAGTTCGAGGGCTTTACTTATGCGCCGAGCGATACGGAATATTGGATGCACGGGTATTCGACGGAGCGGGATTTCATCTATGTCACTACCCAGACGATCACCAGAGAGCAGTTGCAGAAACTAAGCGACGAAGTCGGCGAGAATCGCTCATTGCTGGTGTGCTGCTCGGCGTTCCGGGTGAAAGATACGTCTCAATTCCCGAATCTCACGATCAAGAAAATCCCCAAGATGGTCTTGAATCGCTGCGAGTGGGGTCGAGACGACTACAGCCTAGAAATCAAGAACCTGCCCGAAGCGCCTCCGATCCCTGAACCTGCTCCGGTCGCTCCAACCAACGGACGGAAGAAGAGCACGAACCGCTCCATGAACTTGTTCGAGGCGGCTGTCGAGGGGAGCCCAAACCGATGAACCCTGACGTGAACGCTGTCGCAAACCGTCTCAGTCTCCGACCACCCCAAAGGGATTCTCTTGAAACTCTGGCACGAGTTGCAGAATTGCTAGCTCTGGATAGAGTGGTGTCCGGCTCACTGCAACTGGACATCGACAATGCGCTGAAGACGATCCAATCGGAATTCAAGACCGTCACCGCTTTTGAACGTGACTTCCCTTCGCTTTGTTTTGCGCTGGCAACAGGTGTGGGTAAGACCCGGCTCATGGGCGCATTTATCACCTACCTGTTCCGGCAAAGACTGAGCCGCCATTTCTTCGTGCTTGCGCCGAATCTCACGATCTACAACAAGCTGATCTCCGACTTCACACCAAATACAGCGAAGTATGTCTTTGAGGGAATCGCCGAGTTTGCGACGAATCCACCTGAGCTAATCACCGGGGACAACTACGAGAACGGGCGTGGCGTTCGAAGCGAGTTAGCCATTGGAAAATCTGGCGATTTGTTCGACACGAGCCCGATTCACGTCAACATTTTCAATATCTCCAAAATCAACAGCGAGGTTCGTGGCGATAAAGCACCCCGGATCAAACGGCTCAGCGAGTACATCGGGCAGAGCTACTTCGAGTACTTGGCCGGGCTCCACGACCTCGTACTGCTGATGGACGAATCGCACCGCTATCGGGCAAGTGCTGGCGTGAAAGCTATCAATGAACTGAAACCGATCATAGGCTTGGAACTCACTGCTACTCCACAAGTCGAAACTGGCGGGAACACTGAGCCATTCAAAAATGTGATTTATAGCTATCCCTTATCCGCTGCCATGAAAGACGGCTTCGTCAAAGAGCCTGCCGTTGCGACACGAGAGAATTTCGATGCCAAGAACTACGACGAGGCTGGTCTCGAAAAGTTGAAATTGGAGGACGGAGTTCGAGTCCACGAAAACAGCAAGGTTGAACTGGAAGTCTTTGCAAGAGAGAACGGGAAACCCATCGTAAAGCCATTCATGCTCATCGTCGCCAAAGACACGGAGCATGCGAACGATCTGCGCAAGATCATCGAGGATGAATCTTTCTTCGGGGGTCGCTACAAAGGCAAGGTCATCACAGTTCATTCCAATCTTCGTGGCGACGAAAAAGACGAAACCGTTCAGCAGCTTCTTTCCGTTGAAAGCCGGGACAATCCGACCGAGATCGTAATCCACGTCAACATGCTGAAAGAGGGCTGGGACGTAACCAACCTCTACACAATCGTCCCGCTGCGGGCAGCGAACTCCAAGACATTGGTCGAACAATCAATCGGAAGAGGACTGAGGCTGCCCTATGGTAAGAGAGTCGGTGTCGTTGCGGTAGATCGCCTCACGATAGTCTCCCACGACCATTTCCAAGAGATTATTGATGAGGCGAATAAACCGGACTCGATCATACGAACTGGCGTCGTGATTGGGCGTGACATTCCCGACCGTGATCTGAAGGTGATCGAGGTCGCCCCGATGATTGTCGGCAAGGTCGCCGGAGATGTGTCCCTTCCTGAACAGAAGCCGCTCTTCAATACGGAAAAAGAGAAAGCTGTCGCAAAGGCGACTCTGGAGGTCATCAAGCAGTTCGAAAGGCTTCCTTCTTCGAGCGGACTGAAATCCTCCGACACTCTCAAGAAGCTCGTGGAAAGAGTTCAATTGTCGGTGGCTCCCGTGCAGGGCGAACTTGCAGGCGTGACGGAGCAGGTCAATGTTGCGGAAGTAGTGGCAAAAACGGTTGACCTATACATCGAGAGCACTATCGACATCCCGAAAATCGTTGTTCTGCCGAAAGGCACGGTCACAGCAGGCTACCGGGACTTCGACCTTGATCTAAAAGGTGTTCACCTTCAGCCCGTTGCCAAGGACATTTTGATTGCCCACCTTAACGATCACGCCCAGTACCGCCTCATCAGTGGCGATGGAATCATGCCAGAGGAGAGACTGGAAGATTACCTCGTTCGTGGGTTGGTCGATTTCGATGACGTGAATTATGACGAGCACGCCGATCTTCTCTACAAACTCGCAGGCGAAATGGTGAAACATCTTCAGTCGTATCTGCCTAACGAAGAGGATGTCAGGAACGTGCTGCAATACCATCAATCGCCTCTCGTGAACATTATCCATTCGCAAATGCAGGATCACTATGAGGAAAAAGCGGGCGAGTACGAAGCGCACGTGACCAAGGGCTTCACGACTCTGCGACCCAATAGCTATTCGATTCCTGTTGGTGAGGAACCACGAAAGTTTCGAGTTCCAGTCGAAGAGAAACTGTTGATCCGTGGCATGCTCTTTGGTGGATTCAAGAAGTGCCTGTATCCAGCACAGCGGTTTCAGTCCGACACCGAACGCCGCTTTGCGGTGCTGCTCGAAAATGATGCCGACGTGGTGAAGTGGTTCAAGCCGGGCAAGGAAGCATTCCAAATTTACCTAAAGAGTGATGCTCAGTACGAACCGGATTTCGTGGTCGAGACCAAGACGGACAAGTTGATCTGCGAAATCAAGGCTACCAAAGACATCGAAACCGTCGATGTGCAGAGCAAAGCGAAGGCTGCGGTGAAGTGGTGCGAATATGCGACGATCCACGAAAAACAGGTCGGCGGGAAACCGTGGGCTTACCTGCTCATCCCGCACGATGCAGTGAATGAAGCGAAAACGATTCAAGGGCTTGCGGCAGCCCATACGGTGAAGTTGGACAAAGCTGCTGTTGAAATTTGATGCCGTAGGTGGCTCCGCATGACCAAAGACATGGTTTTTGTCAGCCATGCCAATCCCGAAGACAATGACTTCACTCGGTGGCTTGCGCTTCAATTGGCGAACGATGGCTATGGGGTATGGTGTGATCTCACAAAGCTGCTTGGCGGCGAGACTTTCTGGAAAGATGCGGAAGAAGCAATCAGGACGAGAACGGTCAAGTTTGTTTACGTACTATCTCGCACGTCCAACGTTAAGGATGGCCCCCGTAATGAGTTGCAGATCGCAAAGAATGTCGCAAGGCTCGATCACTCGTTACATGACTTCGTGATCCCGGTACATATAGACGACCTCCCACACAGTGAAATCAACGTTCTCCTGACCAGTATCAATGCAATTTCGTTCGAGAGGAGTTGGGCAAAGGGATATGCGCTGTTGGTTGACGTTCTCGAACGAGAGAAAGTCCCCAAGAACCCAAATTTCAGTCCTGCCGCAGTCTCCGCTTGGTGGCGGTCGCAATTCAGTGCCGACCGTGGTCTGAAGAACGAATCCGAGACGCATCTCTCAAACCTGCTGCGGATACAAAATATCCCTCCCTCCATCTTTCTGCACACGTTAGCCCCCACCCGCACGGGGCGTGCCGTTGAGCCTGAACATCGTTTGCAATTTGCAGGATTTATGGACGGCATCGACCTAGTGACGTTTGCCTCCGCAGATGATATACGCCCAGCGTTGGGATCATCCATTTCGCTGGTGGAATCGAACGCATTTCCAGTCTCGGAGGTATCTGTGGGTACGTCCCTCTTGAACCCGAAGAAGGGGCGATACTTTCTATCGAGGCTCTTGCGAGAATGCTGGGAAAGATGGATTGCCGCCACGGGGCTTGGTACATACGCACTCTCAAACAAGGCGCAGTGCTATTTCTTCCTAAAGGGAGAGAGACCAAGCGTTGACATACACTTCACCGCACCGGGGGGTAGGAACACCTACCGAGGCGTGGTTGGTTACGCCACGCAGGCGGACGGGAGTAAACGATATTGGCATTTCGGACTGCAATCTCGCCCGATCTTTGAGCCTCTGTTCGGTTACCTGATCTCGTCCCATGTAATCTTTTCGAGCGACGGCACAACGCCATGGACAAACCATCGGAAGATGCACAGCGCACGGCGAAGGCAATGCAAGAATTGGTTCAATCCGCAGTGGAGAGATCGTTTGCTTGCTACCTTGCATTGGTTGTCGCAGGGTGCGTCGATACTTTGTATTCCTGCTGCGAGTAGCGAATTTATTCAGGTGTCGCTAAAGCCTGAACAATTCGAGAGCGATGTCTCATATGATGACCCGCTCACTCGAAGGGAACGCTTGCCGGGCTTGGAAGCCGAGCCCGACGAAAGCAACAGAGTGGAGGAAGAGACCGTAATCGAATCTGATGACGATGAAGATGATTACGATGAGTCGGAAGCTGAGGATCAAGCGTGAAGTTAATCCACTTTGCTGAACCGAGTCTTCTTTTCCGGCATGAACAATCCGTTGAAGACCCTCGTGACGGTCTCACAATCTTCGGCCCACTCGATAAAGGGTCTCCATATGGAATTAGGACTGGCGTCGTTGGAACGAAGGTAGGTATCCGTCGCTTCTGCGACTGGGCTGCGAAGATTCAAAAGCCAGTAATCGAACACGACCTCGATGAATTCTTCCAGTTGTCACATCCACCGTATCCGGGTTTTGAAGCGGCATTTCGAATCCCGCTGAACCCTGTTCCTGTCTTCGAAATTGAAATCAGCCGTGCGGAACTCGACAAGTGTCTGTTTCTTTCGAACAAGCACCAGCGGGTCTACAAGACCGTCGATCTCTTTGCCGAGACAATATTGAAAGCACTCAAGAATGAAGACATAAAGGTAGATGTCTGGTTCGTCATAGTTCACGACGACATCTACAAATATTGTCGCCCGGAGTCCCACATTCCAGCCGAGCAACGCATTCAAGTGGTGCCGAAGGTCACGCAACAACGAGCACGCAGGCTACAAATTGAGCCGAGCCTTTTCGTGCAAGAAAACGTTGAGGCAACTCCGTACTTGTACGAACCAAATTTTCACAATCAGTTGAAGGCTCGACTTCTTGGACACGATGCTCCGACACAAATTGTTCGAGAGAGCACGATTGCACATCGAGAACCCGAATTCCTGAATCGTCTGGGGAATCCACGTCGAAAACTTGACTCGTTGCAATCCAGAATCGCATGGAATATTTCAAACGCCGCATTCTATAAGGCTGGCGGTCGCCCATGGAAAATTGCACAAATTCGTAAAGGTGTTTGCTATATCGGCTTGGTGTTCAAGCAGGACGGGCGTGGCGGCGATCCACGCTCGGCATGTTGCGCTGCGCAGATGTTCTTGGACTCTGGTGATGGGGTGGTGTTCAAAGGTGCAGTCGGCCCGTGGTATTCACCTAAACGTGGTGAGTTTCACTTGAGCAGGCAGGCTGCCTTAAAGCTGGTGACTCTTGCAATCGAGACATTCAAGAATGATCCCAACAATAAAGGCCAGAGTCCCCCAGTTGAGCTATTCCTCCACGGGCGAACTGAGTTTAATAATGAGGAGTGGGCAGGATTTCAAGACGCTGTTGAGACGAAGAAAACGAATCTCGTCGGTGTTCGGATTAAGACAGAGAAGAGGCTAAAGCTCTACCGCTTGGGATCACACCCTATACTCCGAGGTCTAGCATACGTTCAAGACGCACGAACAGGCTACTTGTGGACAAGTGGCTTCGTGCCGAGGCTCCAAACATACGATGGAAAGGAAGTGCCACGCCCTTTGCTGATAGACATCTGCCGAGGAGACGCAACGACCAGTACAGTTATGGGAGACATAATGTCGTTGACGAAGCTGAATTACAACACTTGCAAATTCGGGAGTGGTTCCCCTGTGACGCTTAGATTTGCCGATGCTGTTGGCGAGATTCTTACGGCGGGGCCGCTTGATTCTGACGCCCCCCTGTCCTTTAAGTACTACATCTAGCGTCTGTCGGGCGTGACATTGCGCAGACGGTCGAGGAGCCTTACCAGCGCCAACGTGTCCTGACCGCAGTAAGCCAGCAATGCCTTCCTCTTTGTTTGGCGGTCAGCTTCACTGGAATTTCCGGTGATCATTTCCTCCCATGCCAGTCCGGCAGCCTGTCCATTGGGCACTTCCATACCTTCGTAGGTCATGTCCGGCACGAGAGCAGGAAGAACGGCTTTCAGAGAGAACGAACCCCCGAATGCCGGATGGTAGACATGGTTGCGCACTACTGGAAGCAAGTCCCACAGACGGCTCTGAATATCTCTGTTGCGTTGAGTGTATTCGGGTAACCAGCCAGCAAGTTCCCAGAGGCGCTGAGATTCGAATTGCTCGTTGTACACGACAATGCTCCCGCTGTCGCCCAGAGCATTAGACAACGAAGAGATGAACGCACGGCGTGGATCGCTGCCGTCCATCGCCAAGAACTCGTAATGTTCGGTCGCAGCACCCGGCTCCCGCTGCACGTGCACCGACCATTGAAATGGCAGGTGATCGTAAGGATGCATGCCGGAAAATCGAGGAATGGCTGGGTTGACGGTTTCGAAATCCATAAAGTAGAGCGGGTATTTGAGAGTTTCAAGTTCGGTCTTCAGTTCTGCGCTGAACCACGGCTGTCCCGTTTGCATTGCCGTGCAGACACGACGCTGGAACTCGCTCAACTCGAAATCAGCAGGTATCTCGTGGATCGACTCGACTCCCATCTCCTCAAGTTCTTCCGCTGCGCTCGCATGGAGCCGTGGAAGGTAACCAATGTGGTCTTCTGGCAGAGCTTGATTGCAGTGGGAGAAGAACTCGCAGACGAAGGGGTCGATGCAGTGCGGCCCGGTCGGAACGTCGGGTGGTTTGGGCATCGAAAGTATGCGGAATTGTGCGTGAAGCCGAAATGTAAGTTCGGGCTGCAAATTCTGCGCTCTTTGCGTGAGATTTCGAAAAGAGAAGAACTTTCGAGGATCGACTGTCGTTCCAGTGAGCACGTATTCCCGATTGATATGAGCCAGCCAAACTGAGGCGAGTTTCAAGCCTGAGCCAGAAAGCACGTAGCTCTGAATTGCCACGTCTTCCAAGTGATGATCTTTCAAATTGGCGGTAGATTTCACTTCAACGAGACGCCAATGGTTTTGTTTCCGACGTTGCAGAATGTCAGTCTTAACGATCACGCCCCGATGCTCAAACGCACCCTCGAATATTGCCGGAACTTCGGGGTTGGCAACTAGCTCTTTCGTGGTGCGGATTGCCTGATCCAGCCCGCCAAAGCCGTTAACCTCGACCCCACCGGGAAACAATCGGCGGGCGAGCAGACCAACTTCACGCCCCTGCTGGATGATAGCTTCACTCGACCCCTCCGCCTGAGCCTCTAGTTCGGGCTCATGGACGAGGAGGTAGAGGCGCTTCAGACATTGGACGCCAGCCATGAATTTTGTTTTTGAAATCTTCATTGCTTTCGGCTCTGACCTCAGAAGCCAAACAAGGCTTTACACGCTGCGATGATGATAGCTGGGCTGAAGATTCCCGCAAGTACCACAGCGAAAAACTGCATATCGCCTGCCCCCTGAAACACCATGGCGGCATAGATTGACCCGGCGAATGACACAGCGAGCACAATGAAATTGCGGATGTGCCGGGGCTTGCCCACCCGTTCCAAGAACCGCAGTTCCGCATCCGTGTAATCTTCGCCAGTTTGGCTCCTGCGGGAAATCAGGCGCTTCGCCCGGAGGGTGTGGCTGACACGTCGCACCACGATCCACCACAAAACCAGAGCAAACGGCCCCAGAATCACCAGTAGTATCTTCGTAAGCCAAATCTCGTCAGCACTCATGATGCGAACGCCGAACATCAACACAGCTATGAGCAGGAAGGGGGACACCAACAGGAATACCGCCCACAAGAACATGTGCCAGACGAATCTGATTGGAGCGGCAAGGAAATCGTTGTTGCTATGCATTCAAGTCCCTCCCGGTCGAGCTTTAGGCGGTCGTGGTTTTGGAACTGTTGCTGATTTGCTGACGGTCTGGCGCTTTCTTCTGCGCTCCTGTGCTTTCGCAGAGCCCCTGCAATCGGATTCTGTACTTGGTCGTCAGCCCAGCAGCGGCGTCAACTGCCTTGGCCGCTTTCTTCAATTCTTTTTCTAGCTCGTCCAGATCAACCAGCGAGCGCCGGACTTCTTCGGCCAATGCAGCGTTCCTCTGGAGAAAGTCGGCCCCCTCGGTGCGCATACGGTCGAGCAAAGGACGCAGAACGTCGAGATCACGCCCGAACCAGCCACGTGTGGTTCGCAGCACCCAAACCCCGTCCTCCTGTGCCCAGCGGCATTCACGATCAATTTGGCGTAGTTGGGTTTCTTCCTTGGCGACGATCACGCCCACAACGGCATGCCGTTCCTTGGCGTCACGAATCAGTTTCTTGATGTCAGATTCCGTGATTGCCGACTTGTCCTTGTTATCGACCAGCAGGGCTGGGTGAAGCGGAGCACCGCTGGGATCACGGAACGCCAGCACATAATCGCCGTTCTTTGGCAGCTTTTCGCTGATGCAGATGCCGGGCCACGTGCGCACTTCGTCCTCAAAAGTGAGTTCTTCGAGCTTCCCACGGCGAGCAGCCTTAGACATCTCGGCTTCGAGTTCCTGATTCCGATTGCGGAGCCGGGAAAGGTCAGACAGGTATTCCTCAATCCGCCGCCTGAAGTCTTCTTTGTCGGCTTGTTCCGAGCGCAGTCGTGCTTCGAGTTCCGTGCGGACACGCTGGGTTTCAACGGCGGTGCTTTCTTTCGAGACCTTAAGCTGCGCCTCAAGCTGCTGCGCCCTTGCATGATGATGTTGTTCCGCCTCACTGACCCGCCGAGTGAGTTCGCACTCGTAGCGACTCCAGAGAGCATCACCGTCTTGCCTGTATTGGCTTTGGAGAAGACGAAAGGCTTCCTCTGCGCTCAATTGGGCGACTCTGGCGAAGTCCTTCACACCAAGCCGCTCCAGAATCTCAGCACGGGTGAGTTCGCCCGTGCCACGGCACAACGGGCATTCGATGTGGTCGGGTTTCGAGGGCTGAGAGGTTAAGTTCTTCTCCACATTCGAAAGATACAAACCAACGATACGGATCGACTAGGAACTGCCCAGTAATGTCACCAAAGATTTTGGCGTAACGGGCGCTGTTCTTAGTCGATTCGCCCACATGGTTTGTATCTTGAAGACATGGAGCAGCCAGTGCGCTCGGTGCGCATCATCGTTGGGCTAATCGAGAAGCAGCGCCGCCTAGCTGACTCCCACGATCCGCTCCAACGTGCTCAGACTCTCTGGGTCGCAGCCGAACTAGACAAACGTTTATCACGTTGCACCGACCCAGAGATCGCCGAACTACTGGGCAAAGCCGAGGAAAGATTACCGATCTTCGAGCCAGAATTTGCGGCTGTGGAGCACGCACGAAGAAGGCTCATGCGTTCAGGACAAATGCGCCTCTTGCCCGAAGAGGAAGACTGGGAGTCAGCGAGAGACGAGGGCATGCAAATCCTGAACGCCGAAATCGCACTCTATTGGGCGAGGATTCCGCACCTGCTGCTTCCGTTCCAAGGCAACCGCTTTGCAAGCGACGTATTCGTGGTGCCGGACTTGCTCGAAGCTAGAGCTTGCCTGATTACAGCGGGCTTTCGGCAAGAGACGGAAACTACCTGCCTCGATGCAGAGACCGGACGCCCAGTCCGTCTGATTCAGGAAAGCTGAGGATCAATTGATGACGCAGATTTGGGAAAGGATTTACTTGGGCAGCTTCAAGGATGCGGAACAACTTGCGACTGCAAATCCCTGCGGCATCACTGCCGTTGTCTCGCTCTGCGAAGATGCAGTGCGCAGAGCAACGAACATCAGCTACACGCATCTGCCGATTGCCGACTCTCGCCCAATCGCAGTCCAGAGGTTCGAAGAAATTATGAAGGCGATTGAGCGAGGCGTTCATCAGGGCAAACTGCTCGTTCACTGCGTTGGTGGAATGAGCCGTTCACCCATCATGGTCGCTGCATGGCTTCACCGTTGTGGCTATGCGGGAATCGACAAAGCTCTCGCTGAGATCGCAGAACTCCGAGACATCGACCCCTCTCCCGTACTGTTGAAAAGCGTGGAGGAGCGCCTGAGCCTATGAAAAAAGCGGCCATCTACGTTCGTGTTTCGACTCCCGACCAGCACGTGGAATCTCAGTTGTACGATCTTCGAGAGTTGGCGGCACGAAGAGGCTTCGAGGTCGTGCACGAATACGAAGATCGAGGAATTTGCGGACAGAAGGCACGCCGTCCCGGTCTCGACGCCCTGATGAAGGATGCACGGCAGAAACAATTCTCAGTCGTGCTCGTAGCGGCATTTGATCGCATCGCAAGAAGCACCAAGAACTTCTTGCAGATAGTGGATGAACTCGACAGTCTGGGGATTGAGTTTGTCAGTCGGCGGGAGAACATCGACACCAGCGGCCCGATGGGTCGTCTCTTCATGACGTTGATCTCCTCAATCGCCGAACTCGAATCCGACCTCATCCGAGAAAGAGTGCGGGCGGGAATGCGGCGGGCAAAGCTCGAAGGGCGGCAAATTGGTCGTGCTCGGCTCGACATCGACCGCCAGCAGGTTGTAGCTGACCGACGCTCCGGCATGTCGCTCACGCTGGTTGCACGGAAGCATTCAATCAGCCGAGCAAGTGTTTGCCGAATTTTCAAAGAGTCGAATTCTCATCCGGCTGCTGGCACCAACACGGGAGAATTCGCATACCAAGCTGGAGCGTGAACGCATGAGTGACAAGAGACAGACCAGAATTGCAAGCCGCCCTCATGATGACCAGATTGGCAAACCCTTTCTAGTTCTTGGTCAGGGCATCCGCAAATGCCTTGTGTGCGAGGAGCTATTTTCACGAGAAAAAGCTCCAGCACATGCAACGGTCGTTTGTTATCCGAAGACCTGCGAGTGCCCAAATCAATGAGTCCAATGAGGAATCCACTTCAACTGGGTCAGATCGTCGCCACGCCCGGTGCACTATCGGCGCTCGAAGAGTCCGGCGAGCAGCCCAGAGACTTCCTTCGGCGGCATGCCTGCGGTGATTGGGGCGACCTGTGCGACGAAGACAAGAAGGAAAATGAGTTCTCCCTCGTCCACGGTTTCCGTTTGCTGTCTTCCTACACGTTAAGTGACGGCAGGAAAATTTGGGTGATCACAGAAGCCGACCGATCCAGCACGACGCTGTTACTTCCTGAGGAGTATTGAGTCGCAGTGCACAGACACTTTTGCGAGATCGCCCGTGATGCAGATCGGTGAACCGCTGAGGACAATCGTTGTGGTTGTTAGCACTTCGCAGAACATGCGATGGGGGGCAAGGCTTGAACGTCCTTGAATTAGGTCACACTCCCTTCGGCCTTAGCTCCAGCGGAATTGAGTATCTGATTCAGTTCGTCCCATGACTGTGCGATTCTTGGCATCCTGAAGGCGATCTCTCCAGCTTCTCCCTGAGGCGTCTCAAGTACGGATGGCGTCTCCTCACGCTGGTTTACTCCTGAGCCTGCGGGAAGAATTGTCCATCGACCGACAATCGAATGGTCATTGGTTTTGATAATGACTTTGCCCAAATAGACCCAGCAGTAGTGAAGGTGCGAGCTTATTCCGCTCGGACTGGTACGCTTGAGGAGATCGGTGAGTTGGTATCCCAGATTCGATCCCAAACCACCCGGCATGCCTGCCTCCATTCTCATGAGATTAAATCGACGTTCGTGATTGGCAGAAAGCTCGTCCAGATGCCGCCTATGCTCTGCGATAAAGCTCCCCGAACCGTACATCTCAGTTCGTTTTTGCAGCGCCAAAGACTTCGGTAAGGAATCGCCGTACAATCGAGGCTTTGACTACCTGTTCAATTGCTCCTCTTTTGTAACAGCAGGTGCAGACCCCGGCAAAAATAAAATTGGGTCTCCAAACCATTAGCTTCTTATCACTCTCCCACCACACAGCCGCCCCGCTGAAGCCAAGCGGGTGCTTACTGAGATGGTGTTCATATGGAACCAAGTAGTGCCGATCAGCGTCATACGCCGTGATCTGGAATTTGAGTTCCTGCGCAGTGGGCTGTGGCAGAACACAACCGCTGAAAATCTCAGGACGTATGGCGATAGTTCGTTCTTCCTTTTGCCCTACCATGTGCTTTCCAACCAGCACATTTCTGTCGAAAGGATACCCGCAGCAATTCACTACCTCACCCACGGCTGGGTCAATCCAACTATTCTCAATGTTAAAGAACTCCGTGTACTCGCCCGCTGCCTTTGGATCGAGGACAATCACCGCCAAGTCCTCCCAGTCACAACGGCGGATCACCGCCGTCGCATCAGAGATGGGTGTTCCGTCCGCAATGTCCTTCATGGTTAAATCCCTGTCGGATCGGCGCTCTACGAACGGCGCTGGTCGCCAAAAAAGCCGGAGATCGGACGGTGCTGCCTCTTCTTTAATGACGTGCCGTGCGGTGAGAACAAAGTGGTGAGGCCCCCATTTGCCAGCGCACCCTGTTCCCATCTCTTCCCCATCGCCGGGGCGATTCGTGGTCGAATCACGACCTTTCGTCCGAATGGTGTTGATGACCCCAACAGTGTGGGTCGCCACTCTGTTTACGGACGCTTCGCTCGCCTGCTTCTTTAGCTCCTCGATGTTTTCCATGCTGTCTTCCTGCGTGATCGAATCTTACCAGCACGGGCGACCGGACGGCGCTCGCCGTCAACCGGGCTGGTTTAGGCGTTCATCAGCCCTTACGCACCGGGGTGGTTCGGAAGGGTGTTGTCCACAGCTTCAATTTTCGGGCATTTTCGCAGGGAAATTGCAACGAGGACGAGTGGTCAGCCAGCATAGGTTCCGAACCACTTGCGTAAATAAACTGCATTCGGTGAGGCCGATTGCAGGCGGGCGTCTGATGCCGGAGGACACAAGACGAGTTGTGACCTATTTGGCAGTTCCCTTACCGCTGAGCTTCAGAAATTTCTCTAAGCCGCCTGCGTTCTTCCAAAGATGAGAGAAGCTTTCTGTTAATTCACGCACTGTTACGGGAATTTGTTCCTCATCATCCGGCGCTATTGCACGACTGACATATACTTCGTGTCCAGCACCCCAAATACCAACGGTTTCCTTTGTTGGCACCTTTTTGAACGCTGTCAATATACTGGCTGCTATTTCAGTATCTTTGAGCCAAATCGAGACACTGAGGTTGGGTTCTCCCTTCAACCAGTACAACAGGAAAAATAGTCCCCAACCTGACTCTGGACGCCTGTCAATTTTGACACCGAGACAAATGTCTTTGTCGAGATTGCGTAATGTCTTGGGCCTAACGTAGTCCTCGATTTCGTCCTCTTTGAAGAGGTTGCCCATTGCGGCTGATAAGTCCTCTAGCTCCTCTATAACTGCGTCCCGAATCGTGGAACTGAGTAAGCGAATAAATTCGTTCACTGCTCCCAGAGCTTTCGGGTACGACCTCACGCCCTCATTGAGCAAGCTCGTTTCGCTAACAGCCGTCATGCGGAAGTACCTCCCATGCTTTTTTTCAGGTATTCAACCGTCTTGGCATAGAACAAGCGTTGAACTTCGTCAGCAGGGGGTACCACGAGGTTTAGGAGATTGGTTTCCACCGCACTGACGAAGGCTAGAATCATCGCCTTCTTGACCAAATCGAGATTCGTCTCCAACCTGAGTAGTAAATCCCGGAGTCGCAGGCACAGATCAGACCAGCGAATGGGAGAAAACTGCTCGTAGTCCTCCTCACTAGCGTCAGTGATCAGTAGCAATCCTTTGCGGTAGCCATGAGGCTGAGAATGAAGCCATCCGAAATATCCGGCTTGCTTCGCTGTCTCAGCATTTTCCGCAGAAGATTTCTTTACTTCCACGACAATCAAAACTGATTGGTCGAGAGTCAGAAGCAGGTCTAGTCGTCCCGCTGAGATGAAGTATTCCCGCTCAACGCTAAGCTTGTTAGACCCGGCGTTTACAGGAAGTTCGGAATCATCAATTCCTAGTATTCGGAAAACTTCCATGGCGGTGAGTTGCTGGAGAATCCATGCTAACCAATCAGAGTATGCTTCTTCCCTGTCTTCCCGGAGCCAACGATTCAATCCAGCGTCAACCACCAGAGGATCACGAAGCGAGATCGAACGGAATCTTGCGTCCGAGGCGTTCACCAGCGCCAGCAGCCCCGACTCCAGCTTCGTTGCCTCTGCCTCTGCTTTTTGGATCATGCGTCCAACAGGACTCCAGCTACTTTGGGCGGGGACGGACAGAGTTGCCCATGTTCGTAGCGTGCTCACAAATTCGGCGCTGTGATGATCTCTGTGTTGCGGGATCGCCATTGCTCTCTCCGTGGGAATCGCCTGCATTTTACACATTGCAGCGTCGAGACGAGCGAAATAGTGGGCTGGTACATTTCGAAACCTCTCGCTCACGTGCAACGTCAAATGCCGCCGATTGTGAGTTGAAAAATCAGGCGGAAGATATATATCTCCGAAGCAGATCAAGGAAGTCAGGCTCGTAAACGCCATCGACGTGATTCGTGTTCCAAAGACCTGACTCCCGAATCGTCTCCTCCGTAGCCTTTGACCCAAGCCAATTACGGGAAGGCGGGTCGATCACAGATTTCCTGAAATTGCTCAGCAGAGCAATGGAGTTGCGCTCCAAGTAAGCTCTGAAACTGTCTTTGCTTGGCGCATCGTCTACGTCGATCCAAAGCAACGGCATCCGTCCTATGTAACGGCTGACTTCCAGTTCAAGAACCTTCTCAGCCTCCCGTACCGACTTTAGCGCACTCGATCCTCGCCCCCATGTGTCGTTAAGATGTTGCGGAAACGAGCCCGTTCGGAGAATTGATTCTCCAACCCTCTTTCTGAAGATCGAGCCCCTGTGATTACCTCGCCCGTCAGAATGTCCTCTGTGGGTGCGTAGCCGATCCCAAAGCGTCGTTTTGGATTTGAGCGAGACGGCGTGGGTTCCGACTCGAACAACTCTCGGAGTGGCCCCATCCGCTCGAAATTCTCCATCTTCAAAGAAGAAATAGATTCCCCGCTGCGGCCAGCCACTCTTGCCCGTACAATCTTTGAGGTAGCGACAGCCGTTAAGCCTGATCGTAAGGTCTTCGAGAGTGCTGTAAAACGCATCCAGAGCTTCTTGGCGGGTCACCGAAGACACTTCCCGCTGTTCATTAACCGAATGACGCTCTCCGGTGTGTTGTCCCGATAAAGTTCTTCGAGCATCGACGGCTCCTCTTGCAGTCCGGCTGCGAGCAGATGAAACATGCGCCCCTTACGTGTTCTGGGGTTGTCGCCGACCCCCTGTGCCATTTGGTCTGTTGTAGGGATGACAACCACCCTCATAGCCGCTCTCAGCTTCGCCGATCCAAAAGAGATGAATCTCTGTGAAGCGGTCGGAACAATCGGGGGCCGGGCACTTCTCAGATAGTCATCCCCTAGCAGAAAGAAAACGAGTGGGAAATCTGAGACCAGCTTCTGGATTGCACTGGGCACACCCAGCTTCTCGCCTCGTGCCTTAACGAGCGGTTTAGGCACCCCTTGAAAGGTGATGTCATATGGGGCGATCAATCTGTCTTCTGGAATAAGCCCATATCCTGCGGACAGGATCGTAAGAGTACATGCATCCTTGCCAAATGTCGAGCGAATCAACCGGAGTCCCTGCATCATCTGAGTGTGCTGTCTTCCGGTGTACATCGCACCCGCTGGTCTCAGCCAATTCCGCAGTTCAGCTTCACGACTCCGAAGTCGAATCGGGTCATCGAAATCAGATTCGACCAGCTTTGCGCTATTTGGGCATCCGGCGTCGTCCTTTTTGCCCGTGCAACTGCCTATCACGAGGAGCTTCATCGGATCAAAGACACACTTCGCTGCTGGTGAGTTCGAAATTCAATTCGGCTCTTTCGCAAGAGACCTAAGCACAACCGACGCCCGGCAGAACCTCGCCCAGAAGTCCTTTGGTTTGATCATGCGGCTTTCCCTGATTTAACGTATGCCGTCCAGACGGCATCCATGTCTAGCTGCGGGAGGGCAGCCTTGATTTTTTCGACTGCCTTTGTGCTGTAGCGGTTGATCTTGGTCTTCCCAAACTGGAAACACCTAAAGCACTCGCCGTCTTCTTTGATCTTAAGATACCTAATTACGGCGGTTGCCTTCGGTTGCGAAAGACCGACCTGTTCAGCAACTTGGTGATGAGACAGGGAGTAAAACCCAGTTTCGTTGATCTTCTTAACCGCAATGACTTCGGCACCGGCTGTGCCTTCTGGAACCAAGTGAACGGGCACCCCCTCTTTCTTCGTCAGTCGGATATTGAATGGTATTCCTTCGCCTTCAGTTGACAGAGCCAGAGATGCAAAGCCGGGGAAAATTTCGTCGGTCGGTTCGTCAGCGAGGATTCGTCGCAAGACTCGATCTAATTCGCTGTCGCTCGGCTGAACTTTTTCACCCTGCGTGGCTGCTTCCACGACCGCAAGTGCACGCAATCTGGATCGTGCTTCGATCCGCCTCCGACCGCCCGGTCGGAATAGGCGCTTTATCGTCTTAAGCTCATCTTCGAGGAGCACACCGAGATCAGTCGGAGGACTCGTGCTGACGGGTAACACCCTATTCGGAACGAAGTTCATCAGTTTCTCGCCGAAAACTTTCTCAAGCACGTCAGCAAAAAGAGTTACGCCAGCCTGTGCATGAAGATAAAGTTGCTGCTCTGGAACATCAATCAGATAGTGCTGGGCAGCATCTCGCAAAGCGTTGATCGTCTGAAGAGATACGACCTGCTCATTCTTCAAAAACCTGATGGCTGGATTGCCGAACCCTTCTGCAACGCATGCGTCGAACCCAATCGTCTGCTTTGCTCGCCTCTTGCGAATCTTGCCACCTTTGTGCAAAATTGCCGCCTTCAGTAACATCTCGAAAGCATGATCGAGGTAGATCAGGACGGAATGCACACGCCCACGGTCGAAGGGGCGGTTGAAGTGCTCGATGGCCAACAGTACAGAGTCTAATGCCTTATGATGTAGGTGTTTGACCTCTCGCTTCATCTCGCTCTCCCTTTGCTAATGTGGGACACAAGTATTCAAAGGTTTCCCACGATAACGAGCGTCACTCCTAAGAAAGCGGACAACATTTCGGACGTTTGAGTGAGTAGTTCATTTCGATTCAACGCTTCAGGTGCAACATCCATGATCGGTAAAGCTGCCCGTATGAGTTGAGGTTCCTCTCTCTGGCGGGATCGTAAGACTGACGCTCTCGCCTTTTCGAAAACATTCTGGGCGAAGTTGCGGTCGATAGGCCTCCATTCACCCCGGCTCTCACCGTACAGTTGCTCCATGTTTCGACCGAAATAAGACTTTTCATGCCGCTTGCCGTCAGAGTGAAAATGATGTCCCAGCACGCCTTCTTGGTAGGTGATGTAGTGCTGTTGGTCATCAAATACGTCCTCGCAATCGCTCACAGCAATGAGTCTCGACCTCGCTGTTATCTCGTGGGCTAGGAATGAAGCGTTGAAGTCTTCTAATGCATTGAATTCAGGAGCAACATAGTACGTGTGAGGATTGCCAACGGCGTGGTCTCGGAGACGCTGATGCTGCTGGTTGTTGTCCTTCCGGTGTAGGGCAATGCGATAGTAAGGGCCTCCGTAGGTTCCATCGGCGATAAATTTGGCGTTGCTGCGTGATAGATAATCGCTGAGCTTGAATTGGTAGTAGAAATCGGTGCCGTTCAACGGCAGGTGAGCATCCCAGCCTTCGTGTTGCTCCTGCTGAAGACTCGGCAGAACTGGAGCCGCCGTCAAGTTTCCCCAATTCGCATGGGTCTGCTCGTACAAGAGGGCAAACCCGAACCTGAATTCAGAAATGCCTACAATTGCCATGCTCAGTCCTTACAGTGAGGGGCCGCACTCTGATCAGTTAGGGTGTCGTTGCGACACAAACCTTTGTGGACTCTACCCATGTCTCAAAGTACCCGCTGTCGTGGCACTTTGCGTCCCTAAACCCAGCAGCCCTAAAAGTCTCACCGATGCGCTTTCCGTCACGGCCTGATACGACAACGATGCTGCTTTCTTTGCGGGGTGCGTTCAACAGTAGATCGCATGCACGCTCGTCAACGGGGAGCACGCTATACCCACAAATAACGAGTTTGTCAGCACGCCTGAGCGCAGCGCCCGCCTGCGACCACAATGATGAGAAGAACTCCTCGTGTTCAGGGCCGAAGGATGTCTCGTAGTAAAACTCTTTGGTGCGCCCCGGTAATATCAAGCTCGGAAAGCCACCACCACCGGGAAAGGTTCCCGCCATGTCGGTGTAGCCTAGATATTTTAAGTAGTCAGTTGCGATGCACGGGCACTGACCCAGCGAACTGTTGTCGCTGGCGGCGAATGCTCCTGATGTGATTCCCCCGAAAATCGACACCAGCCAGTTCATGCTTCCATGCAGCTTCAAAACGGGAACGGGACTTGGTTGCGTTAAAGTTCCAATTTGGAAACCATAGCCCTGAGAAACATCCCACTTGCCCACCCGCCTCAGTTCCCGTTCGAGCGAGTCATCGTAGTTGAAGGTGATGATGACATCACCCGGCTGCACAATTCGCTCTGCGAACTCTTGATAAGCAGGGGCAGGGTTGGTGTGAATCTCCGCAAACCACTGAGGCACGACTTCACGAAGTTTGCCACGTTGGTGAGCAGCCCTGCTGCGTTGCAAGCGGTCATCGAGCTTTTCCGAGCTTTCGAGAGACCTGATGCGAGCATCGAGCCGTGTGATTACATCCTCAATATTCGGAGAGTCGCCAAAACCTTCTCTGATGAAATCGGCGGTGTACCCATACTCTTCACGCCTCGACATCCATGAAATGATCTCGGCTCCCATCGTTGAAGCCAACGGATAGCCAACGTGCCTCGATGCTCCCGCTCCGAGTACATAAACTGTCATATCGCCGTCCGATCAAAATCAGTTCATATGTATGCGAAGGTGAATTCCACTCATCTTGGCTGCTTGCCCCTCCCGGAAGTCAACCCCAAACGTGAGCACTCGCAGCATCATAGAAAAACACTTCGAGTGGCCGTCTTTCACCCCTCTCAGCCCTGATCTGATTCGCTTTCGTGCGAATCTGACGGTTAGCGTCGGAATTGGGGTCACCATACAGACTGATGTAAAGAGTTCTTAACTGCCCCTTCCTGATTAGGTCGAACCAATGCTGATCGTTTTCTCCAAAAGACATCCCGTAGATGAAGAGATTGTGTCCAATCTTTGCGAAGCTGCGGTACCCTCTGCTGAGATACATGCTGTGCAGGATTTTTGCCATCTTTTCTTGGCTCTGCCCCTCCGCAACGATCAAAGGATAGAGGTTGGCTTGCAGTGCAGTACGGATTTGCTCGATGAGGCGAATCCCTGTGTGCAGCCACGTATATTTCTTCAATTCGTTTTCGGCGTCGAAGACGTGCAGGGCTCCGTGGAGGTAAAAGATGTTTTGCCTGTCAGTATTCTCAACTTCCCATGTCACGTAGTCAGCTTCTTCATCCTCCGGTGTTCTGAAGCCATCGTCACTTCGGACTGCGGGCTCGATCTCCGAATGCATCAACGCCCAATACAGCAGCAGATCGTAGTTGAGAGTATAGGTCGTGTTGAATTTGGCGAGAAATCGCCTGCATGCACCGTACTGCTCGTCTGTGATTTCAAAGGGGCCTTCTGGGTGATTTTGGGCGATGGCTTGAACCAGAACCTCACGAAGTCCATCTGCGTCTTGGGTGAGAATACGCACTAAGTCTGGATCGTTGCGATAGAGCGGGATAATTCGTGCTACCAGACGCAACGCCCTCATTACCACTTCGAAATCAGTTGTGTTCAGAACTGTGAATGCTTGCCGTGCGGTTGGCGAGAGATGGGAAAAGTCCGCCCGCAAGAAAAGCGCCTCGTAGGCAAAGATGTCATTTCGTAATGCACGGCTGAAGCCATTTCCTAGCAGGACGTGTTTTCTGCCTTCGGCTCGTTGCAAGGCTTCCTCGAAGGTCAACAAGCGAAAATGGGCTGCTCCGGCTGCCAAGGCGCACCTGCTTATTCTGAAAGTAGGGACACGGTTGCTACATGTTGTTGAGGGATTCTTCATCTGTACCACACGGGAGCGTCCACGTCACGCCGTATGGTCGTTTGTTCGGATTGCGTAACAGCGTTCGTCTTGGCAGAGAATTGAGGATGGTGGCTGGACGGGCATTAGACAATGAAAGCAACCGGGACGATAATGCTTCAGAAACCCCCATATGCTACTGCGAGTTGATGTCAAATCACGATCCGCTATCCGTGTTACGGGTGAACAGCTAAAAGTTTTTGGGCTCGATGAACGAGGATTGCAGGATGTTCTATTCCGCTCGCTCGACCGCCTGCTTCCAGATGAAGAACTTCTGCTGATTGCGCAGTCTCGTCGATGGCAGGAAGAACCTGATCTTCTGGCGTTGGACGAGCATGGTCGGCTCTACATATTCGAAATCAAAGTGTGGGAATCTCGGAGTGAAAACCTGCTCCAAGCTCTCCGATACGGGCAAATATTCGGATCATACGATTATGCCAGTTTGGATCAGCTTTTCCGCAGATTTGACGAGACCGGACGATCAGTTTCAGACGCCCATCGTGCAAAGTTCGGCATTCAACTTAATGAAGCCGACTTCAACCATCATCAGGTGTTTGTGGTTCTCACAAACGGGTTAGACTTCAAAACGAGACAGGCAATCCAATATTGGCGGCGTGCAAAGCTCGAAGTTGAGCCGTGGGTTTATCGTGTGTATGCCGACAGCGACGGCACCTTTCTTTTTGAAATAGCTCGGTTCTCGGTGGAGGACAATCCATATGAAGATGCGAGGGCTGGCTTTTACGTTTTGAATACGAATTTTGGAAACGACCCGGCCGATCATGAGGATATGTTGCGAACCAAAAAGGCTGCGGCATACTTCTCACCTTGGAAACGCAAAATTGAGCAACTTTCGAAAGGGGATACCGTCTTCCTCTATCAGTCCGGGGTTGGCATAGTCGCAATGGGAAAAGCGTCAGGTAAGTTGCGGAAGACCGCCTACCACGGCGAAGACAAGCATGCCGATGAGGAATATTACATGACGCTGGATCGCTTTCGAATGGTAAATCCGCCAGTCTCAGCAGCCGAGATTAAGGAAGTCACGTCAGCCAATTACTCGTTTCGAGGAACAATGTTTTCAATGGACGCTGAAAGCGGTGATGCGTTGATCAAGTTCTTGCAAGGGCGAGAACAGTCGGCCCAGCCGTGAAACCGTCAAAACAGACGGCGGCTTAATTCTTTAGCTACAGCCAGTGGGCTTAACGTGAGCAGTTGTTCGAGCGAGAGCGGGGCGGCGATCCTTACGTGCGGCTTTGGGACTCGTGCACTATCGCTTGCGAGGCCGTTGGCACTGTATGAGCGACCCGTAGACTTTCGCAACCGGAAACCCGCTCCTCGTCTTTATTGGCAGATACGTCTTGTTCGCAATTCTTGCGAAGATGCGCCCGTGCTCCCTATCCTTCGGTTTTGCATGAACCAGCGACAGCACGTCCCGGAGCTTCACTTCGCCATCATCGTCGCAGTTGGCGAATTCTTGCTCCGTGAACTTGTTGAAGGCTGCTTTCAATCCGAGTTTCGACTGTTTCGAAAGCGGACATCTGCCGCCGCTCAGCTTCCAGTAGATCGTCACGTACTCGGTGATCTCGTTGGGAGTCTGGATCACCTTTTCCAGCGTCGATGCTATGAGAGCACGGTGCCTCTTCGTGAATCTCGTCATTTCGCAGACGAGCGCCAAGGGAGCGAATCGGAGCTTCAGTTCATCTCGTGCTGTGATTGCGAGGTCGGCAAGTGATTGAGGCGGCAACCGATGGGCGAGTTCTCGCAAGCCAGTTGCGGTCTGCCCGTGTCCAGCAACAAACGCCCGTTCCCACTCAATGCAGGCGTGATGCAGCGTCTGTGAACTCATTCGGTGTCTCCAAACACGTGAGTCTTTGTAAGACTGCATCCACGCTCTGGGCAAGTACAGTTAGACGCTCATGGGGGCGCAGCCACTCTGCTCGTTTCCTGCCGGGGAAAAAGACAAGCCTTGCTCCGTCTGAAAACTCCAATTGAACGCCCCTGCCCGTTCGTCCTCGATTTGTCAGGTTGTGTGGATGCAGTCCGGCAATTGACTGTGCGATCTTCCCTATGGTTGCATCCACGGCCTTGATGCCAAATCGTTGAAGGGCTGCATTCAAGTTTTCGATCATCAGTCCTCGTCCTTCCTCATGCAATCCACCAACGTAGATATTCCGTCCCCGGTCTTTCCGTGCCCCGTGAAACGATACGACTAGCTCTGTATCTGCAACCAAACGTTCGAAATCGGGTTCATCGAAGCAAGTGCTGTCGATGTGGAAGGCGTCCCAGTTGTTTCGACGGAGCAGTCCAAGAAAAAGATAAAAGGTTCGGGCGCTGACATCTGCGACGGCACGAGCAATTTCGGAAGTCTTAGGCTCTATGCTGCCGCCGTGGGGAGCAACTATGAGGCATGACCGCACGTTTTCCCGATTGCCGATCACGACCTCGAAGTCTCGGCCTTTTCGAAGACCCGCTTCGAGAATGTCTGCATAGCAGGTTGGTGGCATAGGTTAAGAGAATAGTCGATTCTGGATTTCAGCTACTTCTATCGCACGAGAACATTCCTCATCATCGTTCGCCACCTGATTGATCCGAGTGCTCACTGGGTAGCACCGCATCAGCCGGGCGTCGTAGGGCTTCAGCAGTTCGGAGACCGCAGCGACGTTCTGCATTCCGGGATCGAGCCAGAGATCGTAGCTGTCGGGATCGACAATCACAGGCATGCGGTCGTGGACGGCTGAGGTCACGGCATTTGGCGTTGTGGTCAGAATCGAACAGGTCTTCATCCAGCCGCCGTGTGGGTCTTTCCACCGATCCCATATACCAGCGAAAGCAAACAACTTGCTTCCATTGACTTCAAAACAGTACGGCTGTTTCGCCTTCTGAGTTCGCACCCATTCATAAAAGCCATCTGCGGGAATGAGGCATCTTCGAGCCCTCAATGCATCCCGGAAAGCGGGCTTCGTGGAAGCGGTCTCCGACCGTGCGTTGATCATGCTAGCGCCGCCAGACGGGTCTTTCGCCCACGAAGGAATGAGTCCCCATTTCATGAGCGAGAGTTGGCGGACAGGTTGTTTTGGATGCTGGCGAATGACTGGGACAGGTTGGGTTGGGGCGATATTGTAGCGGGGCACCCAATCCTGTTCGTCAGAAGGACTATCGAAGTATTCCTCGACGATCTGCTTCCTGCGGGATAGACGATAGCGACCGCACATCGGGGCATTATAAAGACTCCAGCAGTCGGCTAGCTATTCTGCGAAACCCAGTGCTGCAATCCGTTCGGGCTCATTGGATAGCTAGGATGGTGCACTCCTACTACATTCGCCGTCAGTTCGAGCCCATTATCCAGATGAAACGTTCCAACGAAGCTCTTGAAAGTCCGGCATGCTGCGTTCTTCTCCCTGTAATCAGCTTTCCGTCGCACCAGACTGAATGCACTGAGCCTTTCTCCATTCCCAAGGCAAACGACGAATTGTGGTTTCACCACAGCGAGCATTTTCTTGTGAACCCGCCAGCAGATTTCAAATAGAGCGGGATCGTATATCTCTCTTGCGCTTCGACTCTCGACAAAGATTAAGTTCGTTGCAAAAGTTTCCTCAGGTATCGCCCCAAGTTCTCTCATAATGCCTTGCACTCGCTGCTGATGAGGCCTCATTTTGAAATCAGGACAAACGGTGGGGTCGCAGCGTGGGTGATACCAGCATTGTTGCGTGTAGGCACTCCATCGTCTCCTGTTCAGCGGGACGCTGCACAGGGGCAGGTTGGAGTCATCCTCGGCAGGATTGAACCCAACGAAGTAAAACTTTGCGGGTCTCAGCGTCTCAATGCCAGAGTATAGGATTTGACCGTTTCGCTTCAGAGTGTTTTCTGGAAGGCATTCTGCAAGAACTTTCCGAAGTTCAATATCCGTCATGGTCGAGATCACATCGTATACCCGGACTCTTCGTCCGGTTGCTCAATTCTCGAAATCGAGTCCCGCTCCTGTAACCGTAGGAACCGTGCCGCAAGACGCTCCAGCTTCTTCTTGTTCAGACGAGTGTTGCGCCCGTTGCTCCGCATGTCGAGCACCAAATGGGACATCGCAGTGGCTATTTCCATCGGCGTCTCAGGGGGAACCTCACTGGTAACAGAACGCAAATCGTTCGCTAGGTCGGCTCGTCCTTCGACGAGGACTTGCCTTCTCATCGAAGCTTCAGTTCTGCCTTGCAGCAGGTATTGAATACTGCGCAGCCCTCGTCCTAACTTGTGACGTTTCGACTCAACCCACTCCGTCCACGTTAGACCCTTGGGAGCGCCTTTCCTTAAATCCGTCCGCCGACCCGGTGCGCTCAACCGTCGATGCATCTCCAAAAGAAACGGAACCAAGGCAGTGAAATCTTTGGCTACCTTTTCAAGACCGGAGTCGATTCGTGCATCGAGTGCAGTGAATGAAAGAGAAGCGGCATCCGCAATGACCTTGATCTGCCCCTTCACGGTTGCGGGCAAGAATCGCTGCGACCTCGCTATTTCAGGATCGAAGTTTGTCCAAATGCACTCGCTTCTCTCTTCACCACCGTGTTTCACTCTCACGCAAAGCAACTGCATTTCCCTTGCCCAGATCGGCGCACCGAGTCGATGCAACATCGGGTGTGGATAGCCGCAAAGAGCCCAACGGAACTTCGCATCGAGCAACACATCCACAAGTTCTTCGTAATTCACTGTGGAATCGCTGTACACCTTCACCATATTTAACGGAAATGCATACGGTGGATCGCAGACCACAACGTCATCGCCTGTGAGCTTTTCCAATCCAAGGCGAGTCCAATCCAGTCCCGTTATTTTCGGCTTCGTCTGGTGAAGAATCCGGTGGCACTCCCGCAATGTGCGCTGGAATCCAGCCGCCGACCCGCCCCCATCATCGTCACCACATCCGCTCCCACCCTTCACACCACTCTCATACAGACCACCGCTGTAACAAATGTGGGGAGCCAACAGCGTTGCCATCACGTCGCCTCGCTTGTAGGCATCTCGCAGGTATTCGAATACCCGCCTGCTGCGGACTGGAACTTCAACATTGTGGCCGTGGGACTTGATCGACTCAAGGAACGTGTGTGTCTGGAGGTCGTTCAACCACCAGCGATCAAATTTGAGCCCTTGCTGAACCGCTTCCCAAAACAAATTGCCTCGCCCGGCAAATGGTTCAAGGTAGGTGCGCCCTCGACGTGGAAGGAACGAAACGATTCGTGGTGCTAGACGCCCCTTGCCGCCCGGATAAGGAAGCTGGACTCTTGGCATGTAATGGGTGTAGACGAGCGCAGGCCAATGGCATAAGTGGCAAGGTTGATTCAAGGGCTGTATCAGGGTCGGAATCGAGTGAGACTGAGGTTGTTCTGCTCCTATAAACTCATTTTCCGATTGAGCCTCTTCAAAATCTGGATGCGCTCTCCCAACCAGCGCAGTTGCACGAGCGTTGCGTTCACGCCCTTGTCCGTGCTCCGCTTGATCTTGGCGTCCAGTTCAGCAATTTGTGCTTCGAGCTTTGCTCTCGTCTTGGGAGTCATAAGCGAATCACCTGAACCTCAGGATGTGGCGTGTCAAAAATCGTATGGGTGAGCGAGCCCTGAAATTGTTGGGTCTGGGTCAGGTTGTCAGGGGTCGGATTGAAAATGACCTTCCACAAGTCATCATCTTTGTAGGTTTCGTAGCGAATCCCCACGATAGCTGGTGCGGAGATGATGGCGATGCGGGTGATGGCGTTGCGGGGGATGTCCCCCCGATGAGCTACGGTGCCAAAATGAAGCAGAGACTTTAACCAGACTTTGTGCGCTCCGGCATCATTCTCAACATAATATCGAACCGTTTCCTCGTACTCTTCTCGATGTTTCTCTCCGTTTTTCCCTTCATGGTTCACGGCCCAGTTCACCATCGCCATGAAATCCTCATCTGCGAGGAAATTGTTGCGGTCGAATTGCGTATAGTCCATTTCAATGACCGCTGCTTTGGGACAATCCTTTCCTGTTTTGCGGGACTGGATGATGGTCTGCATGGCGTAATGCACGCCATAGAGGTCGGTGAGATAGACGCAATTCTTGCGACTGGCGAGATTACGTGCGTCCCATGTGCTGGGTTTGTCTCCCCGTGGCCGCAGCGTTCCACCGTTGAGAATATCCTGCGCCACGAGTTCCACGGTGCCATGGTAGATACGCTTGTTGCGCAGGCCCGTAGTGATGCGCTTCCGCCGCTCGATTTCCGCCTTGCGTCGTTTGCTTGCGCCCATTAGTTATTTCCCTGCGTTCTTAATGCATCAGTCATCGGCTTGTGCTTGAGCCAGTCAGTGACAAGGGAGCCGTCACCCATGTCGATAACCGGAACATGCTTGATGCGTCCTGCGGAATTGCGAAGCACAAGGTTGAGGTTGTCCCAGCCCTCGAAAATTACGGGGATTTGGTTGCCGTCAACGGTCTCGTATAGGTACTGGGTATCACTACCGGGCACCAGTGCCAGAGATTGAAGTTCCAGTTGGAACCGTGCGGCTTTCTCAGTGGTGGTTGTGATGGTGCAGCCATTGGGCAGAGTAATGACTGCCATACCGCCCCACCCTTTCGTCTGCGATTTTCCCTTCGCTCGTGTCATTTCGCTCATCTCCGGTGCGCTGGTTGCGCAATCGAACTGGTTCAATTACAGACGGACTCGCATGATTTGTATGCTTTGAAAATTGCGGTTAAGACCAGAGGGTAAAGGCACCAACAAAGACAAGGGCTAGAACGCCTCCCTGAAAGCTACACTGCTGCAAGGTTGAAATTAGAGGGACGAACTCATGTGGACACGGCTTCCAAGACTCGATGGAGTCAAAGCAGGGAAACATTGGCTAGCAAATTTGGAGCCTTCCAAAGAAGCGAGAAAACGCAAAGCGTTTGCGGAGTTCAAGCGACGGATCGGGGCTGCACTTTCTCGTGATAAGGAACTGTCCGCTTCATTCCGTGAGTTCGAAAAGATCGACTTCTGGCTCGGACGAGTTGCTGGGCTCCGGGAAGGGCTGGAACTTTACGAGTATGGGGAGAAAATTCTCGAAGATAACCCCCGTGTGTTTCAGTCGATAATGAAGTATGCAATCACCCACCCGGACAATGTATCCGCCACAGAGATATGCGATTACTTGGACAAGCAGATTTCTCGCATCGAGGCACAACATCCAAAACAAGAAGACCAAGAAGCCAAAGAAAAACTTGCACCGAATGTGCGACCGCCAAGAGACTGGGGATGCAAAACGTGGAACGAGGCACTGAAGAAGAAAAGGAACGACGTGGATGTATTCTTACACAACGCCGTTGAGGAGGCATGCTCTACCGAATACAACAAGCTCTGCGCTTGGCGCACATGGGGGCTGGACAAAAGCAAGAAGAAAGCTCGTGCGCCTGAATCGGAGGGTTAGGCTGTTAGAACTCGCCCGGCGATTCCGCCGCTAGCGTTAAGAAATGAGGGGGCTCACGAGTAGAGCGAGACCACATCAATTCTTAGAGCCTTCGCAACATCGGGATATTTGGACATGAGCCGCAGGCAATTCCGCCGTGCTCGTGCGGGCCTGCACTTGGGATCAATCAGGGGGCAGCGTGCGATTGAATGCCATCTTTTCATTTTTCTTGCAATGAGAATTTGCTTAATTTCTGCTCTTGCGTGCATTTTTGCAGTTCCTCCAGAATCGTAATGCTGGTGTTTTCCCAATTGTTGTGGGATTTCTTAGAGCGGGTGATCACAGCGTTGGGGCGAAGTGCCGCTCCTAGTGAAGGGCCGGAAAGTTCGGGAAATTGGCCGGAATGATCCTTGAGAACCTTTCAAATGTGTTTGGAAGAAAGAAGTCTGTCGTCTCAACTGTGGACGATCATCCGGCTCTGCTCCCGATTGAGAGCTTGCGGGCAATCAAGGACGCCAAACTTCTCGGACTCGCAACAGCGGTGGGTATTCATTTAGCGATTGCCAAACTTACGCTGTAGCCACTCTTCTTCAGTCATACCCGGAATGATGCAGCCAGAGTCCTCTTCATCTGGGTTCTTCTCAATCTCACCATCCACGCTGGGATCGTACTGGTCGTCATCCCAATCAGCGTAGCCGTCACCCGTGCGCAGGTATTCGGCCACGGCGTCACGCTTCTCTTCGTCCCAGTCCACGTATCCAGCCACGTAACCCGTGCACTCGTGGTTGTCCAGTGGGCCACCAAGCAGATGCTTGCAACGGCGGCATTTGGTTGGGGCACGGCTTGCGCCTTCCAGCCAGTGACCCCGCTCGTCCACACGACCCTGCCAAACCTCTGGGTAGCAGATGTAGTTGGGCACCGGACGATTGGCACGAGCCTCAGCCTTCTGCCTGCGCTGCTCGTCCAAGTCCTTTTGCCACTGGATAGCTTCCCGAAGCACAGGGCCAACTGGCGTCTGTTCCCCCTTTGTTCCTTTGGGTCTCATACCAGTTTAGTTCCTTGGATAGATTTGGAACTGGCCGACAAGCTGACCGTTTTCTCGTCCGTGCGCCGCAGGCGCATAACTAGCTGCATGGCCACTCTGGCTGACGGTGCTGCAAATACCACCCTGCAAGGTTTATAGTCCCTGCTGAAAAAACCAACCTTAGTACCCCACCTATAACGGCACGTCAGCCGTCGCTCACGGCTCAGATGCCGTTGGGTCACGGCTGAGATGCCGTTAGATGACGGCTGAGATGCCGTTGGGTAACGGTTGAGATGCCGTTGGGTAACGGCTGAGATGCCGTTGGGTCTCATGACTAATCCCCCGCCGCTTCTGCTTTGAAATCTGCCAGCGTGGCAGGCTTAGGCTGGTTGGTCTTGCTGAAGGAACCCTTGTTCGGCTTGCGCTCCACGCCGTAGCGGCTGGGGCGTTCCACGCTGGCTGTCTGCTCTGGGCGCTGGTGCTTCATCACCACGGCAGCGTTCACTTGGTACATGTCATGCTTCACGTTGTTGCTGTCCGTCCAGTACCGGATGGTGATCACTTCGTCTGCTGCAAACCTCTGGATGTCCCGATGAATCTGGGACTCGGATTTGCCCACACGAATGGCCAGACGCCACTGGGCGAAATCGCACCAGCCGATCATCTCTTCGGCTGTCCACGGGCAGTCTTCCTGCACCCACTTCGGGGTGCCGTCCTCATTGACGGCTGACCTGCGAGTGCCTACGACGAGGATGAGTAAGAGAAACCTTGCGCTGGGATTCCAGTCGTAGAGATCACTCTCTTGGACGAGTATGGATAGGGATTTCTTATGGCTGGGATTAGGATTCATGGCGACCCTTTGGGCCGCATGAAATTTCAGAATTGTGGGTTCGGATTTTCACGAGGTACCTTTTCATAAAACAAATTCGGGTGTTGAGTCCGCACAAGGCTTTGTTGAGAAGACTGGAGGCTGGACTTTCATCCAGCCCCGCTCTGCTTGGAACCGACCTCGTGAGACAGTTCCGAAATCTTCGGGTGAAGACTCCCAACACTTACCTACTCTGTAGTCAACAAAGTGACCGTAGCTGACAAGGCACACGGTTATAACTAATACTCTGGCCCAAAGGAAAACCCCGCCGAGGAGGACGGGGCGGCTCCATAGTGTGAGCCGATTTCAGATTTGATAAATCTCGGCAAAGGCTGACGCCACCTTCTGTGCCTTCACATCGTCCCCGGCGAGAACCGCCTCGGTCAGCGCAAGTGACAAAACACCTGATGGCGGCGCAGGACGGTGGACGCAAAATCGTAGGGCCAGCATTTAAAATCGACGCTGCGAGTGTTCCCGCCCACCGCATTACACAGCTATCGACCTGCGTTAAGCCTCAGCCGCAACATTAGTGATCATCTGGCTGAACGTGGTATTCATCTCGTTCTGCGCAGCCGCACCTTCTTGTGGTGCCAAGTATTTCTGGGTCATCTCGATGCTGGCATGCCCCAACCACGCTTGCACGGTGCGGATGTCCACACCCTTACGCAGGTGCCACGTGGCGAACGTGTCCCGGAATTTGTTCAGCTTGACCTTGGTGCGATCCATTCCCGCTCGTTCCGCAACCCCTTTGGCGTTGCGCAGAAAATTGTCTTCGGGTTTCCCATCCTCACGAGGAAATACCAAATAGGTGTCGGGATTCCTCTTCCGCCATGTCCTGAGCCTTGCAGCTAGTTCCTTTTCCAGTGGTACTTCACGGTACTTGCCCGTTTTCACCCGGAAGTCTTCACGAGTGAAAAACTTCACCGTGGGTACAGGGCCGAGGTTCAGATTGTTTTCCCAGTCGCAGTACGCCATCTCATTTTTACGGGCACCAGTTTTGAGTAGAAATTCAAACGCAATTGAGTCTCGTTCGTCCACCACGTTGAAGAAGAACTTGGTCATCTCATCCGGCGTGTAGACAGCCGGGGGATGAGCCACGGGGCTGGGGCGTTCGCTCTGTGGCAGTAGGGTCTTGTGATCAATCCCGCAGAACTTCAAGTAGCATGCCACGAGAATGTAGAGGTTGCAGACCGTGCGGTGCTCAACCTTTTCCCGCAGAGCGTTAATCCAGTCCCGCATGTCCTGCTTGGTGATCTGGGAGGGAAGCGTCCGCTTGATGGTGTCGATGAAACTGCGGGTCACGAGTTCATATGACCTGATGGTCTCTCGGTCGAGGGGCGTGCCGTCCTTCTTTCGAGTCGTGCGCTTGTCGTGCAGAAACGACGTGCGAAGGTCATCCATTGTCCGGGGCTGGGCCTTGGGGGATGGTGCAGTTTCCTCTTCAGGCTCGAACGCAACGCATTCCCGCATCGCCGTCCGGTATGAGTGCAGACCCTTCAGAGCACGGACGCTGTAGTTCGCAGCGCCACGGGGAAGCCAGCGAAGGTAGAACACCGTGCCTTCGGGGTACTTGCCTTTAGGGTTGGACTCAACCCATTTACGTTTGCCCCCTACCACCGGGCGAGTGAACAGCTTCACTACGATCATCTGATTCTCCTGCTGGGGCTAAATACCGTCCCACGGGAGAACCAAGCGAATATTGTGACCAGAAAACTGTGACCAAGTACTAACCCCTATTAGAATCAACACGCACGTAGAGTGACCACCTCTTGGTCAATCCACAACAGTCCACCGGACGGCTCGCAGGTTCTGCCTGCGGGCCGTTTGTTTTTTCGTGAGTTTTCGGCAAGCGTGCGTGACGACCGCTAACTCGCCCTGTTACGTTTGTTGAGCCGCGGACGAGCGGTCGAGGGCGAGCCGCATGGGCACAACAGTCATTCCTGAGCCAATCGCGCAGTT
>Ga0307477_10000489_pt1 | contig 43356 bp, 43 predicted proteins | sample atmos_gasesECM2C_FD_203316 | JGI IMG/M metagenome (GOLD analysis project Ga0307477, IMG submission 203316) | Hardwood forest soil microbial communities from Morgan-Monroe State Forest, Indiana, United States - atmos_gasesECM2C_515 | ecosystem: Environmental > Terrestrial > Soil > Temperate... | reverse complement strand
CAGGGGCATGACCTCGAAGAGTCGGGCTGACTTTTTCCTGCGAGTCCCGCATGAACCGCGGGACTCGGGGCCGAAGGCCGTCAAGCAGTTCAAATCTGACCCCCGCAACCAATCCAGGATTCGCAGGCCGGGCACAGGCGCCCGGCCTTTTCTTTTGTGCAAGTTATGAGAATTGGGTTGTCGTCTTTCTTGCAAGTCCCGCAATGGCGGCAGGGTTTTAGAACCCGATGGTCATCGTCCGCTTCTGTTCTGCGACTGCTGCCAATTCTGCTGATTCACAAAGGCTTATGGGCTGCGTCCAAAATTCCCATTTCCTATTTGGGAAAGAAGTCGGTTTTCCTCGTGTTCAGCCGACGGTAGCGCCAAGACGACTGAGATCAGTTTTCCTAACCACCGCTAAGGCGTGACTTACCCTAGCGACAAGGCACATGGACGAAATTTATTCGTAGCCAGTCTGTGGCAGGCGATAACATCATCCTAGGCCGAATCCAACTACGGGTGCGACGATGGATAGGAAGCGTATTCTCGAAATCATTTTGGCGGTAGTCTGCGTGGTCTCCATTCCTGGCTACCTTATAAATCTCTATTTGTCCCGCCTGAACGCAGCATCCGCGCCAGGGGCGCCTGCTTCCGATCCGCGTTTCAACGCCGCCTTCGATGCGGGCGTTGCTCTCGAGCAGGGAAAGCAGTATCCCGAAGCCATTTCCAAGTTCCTCGAAGCGGAAATGTACGCTGGAAAAATGCAGAGTGGAAAATACGCAGCTCTTGAGACGGCAATCGAGCACTATCGTAGCTGCAACACCGCTCTTGGGCAGCAGGACGAGGTCCACGCCGCCAGCAAACAACTTATGCGAACGCTTTTCGAAGAAGGAGAATCCCTGAGGAATGCCGGCCAGCTTGAAGCGTCAGTGCCAAAATTTCAGCAAGTTGAGGAAGGCGCTCAAGACATTCACGATTTCGAGGTACCGATGGAGGATTTGGCCAGGCAACGGCTCGTAGAGGTGTTGTGGAAACTCAAGCGGTATTCTGACGTGGACGCGGTGTCTGATCGCATGATTGCCGCCGTTCGCCAGCCCAGCAATGACTACAATTCCATATTCGGGGAGGAATACTCCAAAATCGCCCTTTGGCGTTCGCACCTACCGGATTGGGAGGGCACCGAAAAAGCCTGCACGCGCGCGATTGAGGAATACGATAAGACAATCGCTATGTATCCCGAATCCGATTCTTCAGGCAGACAGCTCACCAGCAATGCACGCTTCGCAAAGGCTATGGCGATGTACTGGCTGGCGCTTGCTTACACTAACCAGCGTAAGCAAGACTTCGCGCTCTCCGCTGCGGACAATGCTTTCCAATACACCGCCCAGTTGCACAGCTCCGACCAACTGGCCAGACAGATTGCCGACCTCGGGCTCCAAGCGGCCAATCTCTCTCAGCAGCAACAACTCATCGCTATATGGCAGAAACGCCTCAATGATTTACCTGCGAATCCCTGCCCGGCTCCAAAGATCGGTAATTCCAATTGCCTCACACCGGCAGCAACTGACCAGCCCACACGCTAACTCGCAGGTTCCTTCGGGTCGCTATGCCGACCGATAAATGCGCTAGCGTTGACCAAACCGTCGCCTTTCGCACATCTTGAATTCGATTTGGTAGACTTTTGGGAAAGATTTGGGAAAGAACTCAAAGTCTCAAAACACCCACTAAGTCGCACAGAATCAACGGGCCCTGTATTTTTGTACGTTCTCATAACCCGAAGTTCGTCAGTTCAAATCTGACCCCCGCAACCATGGGCGCTTAGAGGAAAATCCTCTAAGCGCCCTTCTTATTTACAGTTACGAGTTGAGCCGTGACATTTCGTTGGCCTAATTTAACGCCGCTGAGTTATTCCTGTTCCCGATATTGGGAACAACTGGGAACGACTCGCCATAGATCGCCCGTTCTGCAGCGAGTGCGGCCTCTCGTTCCGCTTCCGCAGAAGTGTGCGTATACACGTCTGCGGTCATTTTGATCGTGGAATGCCCGAGGAACTTCTGCGCCAGCTTCAGGCTTCCGGTCTGTTCGTTAACAATACTGGCAGCCGAATGCCTGAATGTGTGAAAGCCCGACTCACCCTTCGCGCGTGGCAATACTAGAGCGTTCGTGTCGGCAGCAAAGAGGGCCATTCTCCGGTAAGCCGACTTCCACTTGCATCGGGGTGGCGCCCCCGGCAGCTTCCTAGAATCGAATCATCGGGTCTTAACCTGCATGAAAGTGCGGGTCTTAAGCGCTGCGGTGCCCCGGTATTTTCCACTGCTCGATTGCTGCCTCGGCCGGATTGTATGTGCTTCTTCCCAGAGATAGCTTAGCGTTGGGCGACAAGGGCCACGAACACAGGATCAACGGCCCGCGATCTAGACCACAAGGCCCGCTCGTTTGGCCGCACGCTCCTTCGTTGCTCTGTCCGACCCAAGTTGGTTCAAGAACATGTGGCGACACTTCGAACAGCGCAAGATTCACCGGCCAAAGAACGTGGAGCAAGTACGCCAGGCCCGCCTTGAATGGCAACCGCGCGGCTCCGTAGCAGGAGTTCGGTATGCTCCCCGCAAGCACGCTCTCCACGGCGTCCAAGTGAAAGCTGATCATGCTCTTTCACCGTAACAGTTCCAAAGCGGAGCGTTTGTTAGGAGGGTGACATGTGCACACAACCGTTGATTCTCGATTCAACTCTACGCAGTCCGGAGGCGGCGGAGTTTGGTGAGGCGCTGCGTGCGAAGATCGTCAGGCAAGAAGAAGCCGTGCAAGCGATGGTCAACCTGTACCAGGTCTTCTGTGCTGGCTTGCACACGCCGGGGCGCCCTGTAGGAAGCTTCCTATTCCTTGGGCCCACGGGGTCCGGAAAGACGCGCACCGTAGAGGCCGCCGCAGAGATATTATTTGGGGACTCGCGCGCAGTAATCAAGATTGACTGCGGTGAGTTTCAGCATTCGCATGAGATCTCGAAGCTGATCGGGTCACCTCCGGGTTACCTGGGCCACCGCGAGACGCATCCGGTGATCACCCAGGAAGCATTGGCAGCTTGCCATACCGACAAACTGAAACTCAGCTTCCTGCTCTTCGACGAAATTGAGAAGGCCAGTGACGCTCTTTGGCAACTCCTCTTGGGCATGCTGGACAGGGCGACCTTGACGCTTGGCGACAACCGTCGTGTGGACCTCTCCCAGACGGTGATCTTCATGACCTCAAACCTGGGGGGCAGCGAAATCACGGAATTGATGCACGGCGGGATGGGATTCATACAGCCCGAAGACAAGCCCATGACGTATCTTGACGAGAAGGTGGAGCGCACAGCGGTAGAAGCGGCGCGGAGAAAGTTCTCGCCCGAATTCATGAACCGCCTCGACAAAATCGTGGTGTTTCATTCCTTGAACCGCGAGCAACTCGCACAAGTGCTACAGATTGAGTTAGGGCAACTACAGCAGCGGGTTTCGGAGACAGCGAAAGGGCAGTTCTTGTTTCGAATAACCGATGCGGGCCGCGAGTTCATCTTGCACGAAGGAACGGACCAGCGCTACGGTGCTCGCCACCTGAAGCGCGCCATCGAGCGCCATGTGGTTTTCCCATTGGCGAACCTGCTGGCCACGCAGCAGGTGAAAGCAGGCGACTTGCTCAGCATTGACTGGGACCCGCGCGTGGGACGCCTGGTGTTCTGGAAGGAATGGGTGGCTTCGCGGTCGACCGTACTCCAGCCAGTCTCAATTCAAGCAGCGAAGGCGGCTGGCGGCCGCGCCGCAGAAGTAGCTTTCTCCGCCAGGGTGGGAGGCGCTGAAAACAGCAAATAAGGATGGTACCAGGACGCGACTACGCAAATCACCCGCAAGGAAATTGCGGTCTCTTCCCACTTGTCGGGTCGGTCCGTCAATGGTAGCCAGGAATTGATCAAAGGCGCGGGGGAACCCGTGGCACTCAGGGAACGGATGCCGGAACAATTGCACCATACGTTCACGCAAAGAGGTGGCCAGCAGGAACTTGGGACGAACTGGCCGTGAACATGCTGCCCAGCCCGCACAAGAGTAGAACGTTGCTCTGGGTGCAGTCGGGGAGGATTATGCCAGCGCCGACTGGCCGATTCGAAAAGCGGACTGCGAGGGCGGTGGCCGTAGAGATTCGCCCCAAGAACGAAGGAATGCTCAAAGAGACGGCGTTGACTGAAAATGTGAGTCCACATGGTGCGCGTGTTTTTGTGAAGCGGGAATGGCGGCCCGGACAGCCCGTGGTAGTTTTCGCTCCCGAGGAGGGCGTTTGGTCGTCAGCTCAGATCGTTTACTGCCACCGATTCACGGAGAGCAGATTTGCTGTCGGGCTGGAACTGTACGGTAGGGTGGAACAGTGGGCAAGGCCTTTCTAGCCGGAAGAGGATGCTTTATTTGACCACTCCGCATTTGTCTGGACTGTGTTGCATTCCGGACATTTCCACATGCGGAAGCTTTTTCTTTCGGGGTTCACCTCCGCAAGATACATGAGGTGCCCGTCCCTGGGGCAACGAATGGCAGGCTTGATTTCCGACTCGATGATGGCGGGGTATTGCGTCTCCAGGAAATACCCCTGGGAGTTGTCGTAATGGATGACACAACCGGGCTCCCGGCACGCATACAGGGGCGTCCCTGCAGATTCGCTCCGGAACTTTGGAAGCATCTCAGTGTGATGCTCGTAGCAAAGTACGTGAAGATCTTCTCTCGTACTGGTACCCAATGCTTCCTTTTCACTTGCCATGTGGGGGACAGACCTAAAGGTTGCAATTTCAAGAGTCTGGGAGCAATTTGCAGCCCACTGGCGTCGTAGCCACCTCGTAGCAATCCTATCTAACAGATAACAATATTCTTAAGAGCCCAAGTCGTTGGCATCCTTTGCTTGCCGAACTTCCGGGGGCTTAGCAAAGTACAGCACTTTGTGGACGATTCTTGGCAAGGGATTCCCCCTGCCGCAGAAGGGCAAAGAAGCGCCAAGAAAATATACCGCGGGAATGCGGGTTCCGTAGAGGGTTTTCCGCCAGGGGCTTCCGCCAGCCCGGGATTCGGTGCACTCAACCGGGCGGTCGCGATTTGCCGGCAAAGCCACAGACTCACGAAATGGGCGGCGAACGCCTCGACCATTACCAAGCAGAGTTCTAGAAGGTGGGAGTCTCACCGTCAACTAAGGTCTTTACCTGAGGCCCAATAAGGGGGTTTACTTGCTTGAGAGAGCAGGTTTTCGATGGTATTCCCATTTGAGTTTCCAGTTCAGCCAGACGGCAGGGCAGAACGGTGGAGCGCCTGGCCCTTCACTGCGAGGAGAACACCATCATGGCGAAGCGAAACGAAACACCCAGAGAGACAGTGACACTCAACAACCAGAACGCGGAATTAACGCGCAGCGAAGCACCGTCTGAACTGCTTCGAGAACTTGTGGCGCACCTCCGGCAGAATCGAACCCAATTACGCGAGGAATGGGTGGTGCGCATTACCGAGACGCGCCTCCTCACCGCGATGACCAAAGAAGAGATCTTCGCGGAAGCAACCTCGGTGTACGATAGTTACGTTGAGGCGCTGGAGACCGAAGCCTTCGAAGCGCTGCAAGCTTACGCGCGAAATCTTTCGGAACGCATCATTCCACGAGGTGTCGAAACCCACGAAGTAGTGGGGATTGTGCTGTTGTTACGCGACGTCCTGGCACGATCCCTTTTCGCGAAATACCAGACCGATTTCAAGAAATTGAATCGCATCCTGGACGCCTACGAGCCAGCGGCAAACCGCATCGCAAACACGGTGGCGGTGGGTTTCGTGCAAGAGCGCGAACGCGTTATTCGCCAGCAGCAGGAAGCAATCCGCGAGCTCTCCACTCCTGTGCTGCAGGTGCGCGAGCGACTGCTGATTCTTCCCATCATTGGCGTCATCGATCCGCAGCGCGCCCGCCAATTAACGGAGCAGCTTCTTCGCGGAATTCGAACCAACCGTGCGAAAGTGGTGGTGATCGATATCACCGGTGTGGCGGCCATGGACTTGACGGTAGCGAACAACCTGGTGCAAACGGTGGAAGCTTCGCGGCTTCTTGGCGCAACCGTCATTGTCACGGGGCTTTCGCCGGAGATTGCGCAGACCTTGGTGACCATCGGTGTAGATCTCGGCAAGATGAATACCGTGGGCGACCTGCAGGGCGGCATCGAGCAGGCAGAAAGACTGTTGGGGTACAAAGTTGAGAAACTAGCGGAGCCACGCTAGGCAAAGCGGAAGAAGGGCTACGTGGAAGTCCCAATTCTCAAGCAGGGAGCCGTCCTGATTGCGACCTTTCAGGCCGCTCTCTCGGATGCGGACCTCAACCAACTGCGCATGGGTTTGGTTCAGCAAGTTGTTAAGCTTCGCTCGCGTGCAGTCATCGTCGACGTCACAGCGATGGACGTGATGGACTCGTTCGCTTCGCGGACATTGCGTGAGATCGCGCACATGATTCGGCTGCGCGGCGCGGAAACGGTCATCGTGGGAATTCAGCCCGAAGTGGCCTTTGCAATGGTGCAGCTGGGCTTAACGCTGGAAGGTGTTGCGACGGCGCTGGACTTGGAAGAAGGTCTGGCCTACTTGAACGAAAAGTTCAAAACCACGAACTGAAAGTGAGCCACAGTGTCGGCTGGGGAAATCCGGGTGGCAATCAACTCCGACCAGGATATCGTCTCAGCCCGCCAGAAGGGCCGGCTGATGGCGACAGAACTCGGGTTCTCAACGGGGGACGCCACACTCATTGCAACGGCAATTTCAGAATTAGCGCGCAACATCGTGTCCTATGCGCGCAAGGGCCAAATTACGATAAAAATGGTAAATGGATTGAACCGCCAAGGCATTTCAGTCATCGCTGCCGATGACGGTCCCGGGATCCCTGACATTCGCCAGGCGCTGCGAGACGGCTTCTCCACATCTGGAAGTCTGGGACTTGGATTACCCGGGGTGCGTCGCTTGATGGACGAATTTGAGATCATTTCGCAACCCGGCCGGGGAACAACTGTGGCGGTGAAGAAGTGGAGACAATAAGAGAGCCGATGGTCGAATATGGCGTCGCCAAGTTCGTTCTTCCGGGCCAGGGCGAGTCGGGCGATCACCACCTGGTTTGCCGTCAACGAAACGGAATTCTGATTGCGGCGATTGACGGGATAGGGCACGGCGAAGAAGCTGCCAATGCCTCTAAGGCAGCAGCTGCGTTCCTTAGAAGCTCTGCCAACGAACCAATTATCTCGCTCGTAGAACGATGCCACGAAAGGCTCCAGGCAACTCGCGGGGTTGTATTGAGCCTTGCATTTATTGACCTCGAACATGGCATGATGACTTGGTTGGGTGTCGGCAATGTTCAAGGAGTATTGATGCGCGCCGATACGAAGAATGGAAATGTGCAGGAGTCACTTCTCCTGCGAGCCGGCGTCGTCGGTTCCCGGTTACCGGCCCTTCAGGCTACAGTGCTTCCGATTGTGGGGGGAGACACACTTTTCTTTGCAACTGATGGAGTTCGAAGTGATTTTTCCGAGAGCCTGTCTGCTCGCGAGAATCCGCAAAGGGCGGCAGACCGAATTCTCGAGCAGTATCGCAGCGGAAGTGACGATGCGCTCGTCCTAGTCTGGCGGTTAACGGGAATCGGCCCATGAAGATCGCAATTCGACGCAAGGCGAAGCCGAATGCTGGTTTTGAAGACGAGTACCGCGCCTCGTTGCGTGAATATGCGGCCGAAGGAGGCGAACCCGCACTGGGTCGGGCGTATGAACTTGGCCGTCGAGCGCTCACCGAGCAAAAGAGCCTCGTGGAAATGGCTTCCCTGCATCACCAAGCTGTAATGGTGTTGGTTCGCGGCGCAGAAAGTGAAAAACGCCGGGAGGAATTGCTCCGGTCGAGCGCCGAATTCCTCGCGGAGTGTCTGTCTCCTTATGAGATGGCACACCGTGGATTTCAGGATGCGGTGACGGCCCTACGTCGATTGAACGAAACGCTCGAGGAAGAGATCAAACGCATCGCGTTCGCCGTGCACGACGAAGCTGGGCAACTGCTCGTCGCCGTCCACCTCGCGCTAGCCGAAGTCGCTCTGGAATTGCCCAAGCCCCAGCAGGCGCAGTTCGCGCAGATTAAGGAATTGTTGAACCAGGTTGAGAAACATTTGCGACGCTACTCCCATGAACTTCGGCCAACGATCTTAGATGATCTAGGATGGATTCCCGCGATCCGTTTTCTAGCCGATGGATTTTCGAAGCGCGCCGATCTGCCAATCCACATCGATGCAACTGTTTCCGGACGGCTGCCTGGCGCCGTTGAGACGACACTTTATCGAATCGTTCAAGAAGCGCTAACCAATGCCGTTAAGCATGCAAAGGCGAGCAATGTCTGGATTCGTGCGTGGAGAGAAAACCTCTTGCTGTGCTGTTCGATCCGGGACGATGGCGAGGGGTTTGACTCCGGCCAGGCCCTTGCGGCACGGGGCCGCAAGGGCTTAGGGCTTATCGCGATGCAGGAACGGGCAACTGCGATCGGCGGAACACTGCATATCGAATCCCGTCCTGGAGTGGGAACTGAGCTTTCTATACGGCTCCGATTGGAGGGTGACCATGCCAATTCGCATCGTACTCGCGGATGACCATGTGCTGGTACGTCAAGGGCTGAAGTCATTGCTGGAGAGGGAGAAATTTCAGGTTGTTGCGGAAGCATCCGATGGGCAAGAGGTAGTCCGCCTGACGGAGGAGCACCATCCGGATATCGCCGTCATTGACATCAGCATGCCGACTCTGAACGGCATCGACGCGGCTCGCGAACTGGGCCATTCCAGCCCAAAAACGAAAACAATTCTCCTTACGCAGCATGAAGAAGAACAGTATATTCACGAGGCGCTTGAAGCTGGCGTGAAAGGATACGTCCTGAAGAATCAGGTCGCAAGCGACCTGATTCAGGCAATTCAAAAAGTCTCTCGAGGAGAGTTCTACCTAAGTCCTGGCATATCGCGCGCAGTGGTGGAGGCGTACCGCTCCAAATCGGAGAGGCCCGCAGATCCCTTGACCCTGCGCGAGCGCCAGGTGTTGCAATTGATTGCTGAAGGAAAATCCACGAAGGATGCCGCCTCGCTCCTGGGTATCAGCGTGAAAACGGCCGAATCTCACCGCATGCGACTCATGCAGAAGCTGGACATTCACGAGACAGCAAGTCTCGTGCGCTACGCAGTCCGCCGTGGACTCGTGCAGCCCTGAATGGAAATGATGGAGGCTGCCGGCTCGCACTCCGTAAGTGCACTGCAAGTGGAACTGTTTCAGTAGGATAACACACGCTGACAACTCATCTTGTGCATCAAACTCGCCACTGCTCCTGCTCGGGTCTTTACCTTAGAAAAATATAGGAAACCACCCGATTGCCTGGGGGCGCCGGAAGTCCTTAAGCTGGTCGCGATACGATGCCCACACGTGTTTTACTTGCCGATGATCATGCCCTGATCCGCCAGGGACTGAGGGCATTACTGGAAAAACAAGGATTTCAAGTTGTCGGCGAGGCCTCGGACGGCCAAGAAGCACTGCGGTCGGTAGAGAAGACGCAACCTGATGTAGCCATCATCGACATCAGCATGCCCGTTTTGAATGGGGTCGACGCTGCTCGCGAACTGAAAAAATCCTCTCCGAAGACCAAGGTCATTCTTCTTACGCAACACGACGAGGATCAGTATGTCACCGAGTCTCTGTGCGCCGGCGTCAATGGCTACGTGCTGAAGTGCCAGGCGGCGGACGACCTCGTGCATGCGATACAAGAAGTCTGTCGCGGGTCCGTATATCTTAGCCCGAACATTTCGAGCGCCGTCGTTGATGCTTATCTATCCAAAACTTATGCCCCGACGGATCCCCTTTCAGGGCGTGAGCGTCAAGTTCTTCAATTGGTTGGTGAAGGCAAATCTACGAAAGATGTCGCTCTGCAGCTGGGGATCAGCGTAAAGACTGCCGAATCACACAGAGCAAGACTCATGAAGAAACTCGATATCCACGAAACAGCAAGTTTGGTGCGCTACGCCATCCGCCGCGGTTTGATCCAGGCCTGACCGCGCTCCTGGAAGGGTTCACCCCAGACCGTTCTCAGTCATTTCACTCAGCCAAAATGGGTGATTCGCCGGATTGAAATCATTTGGCAACCGGCTATGCTGCAGCGAAAGGAGCGGGCCGCCTCCGTGGACAGGGCCCCCACCTCGATCACCCCAACTACCGAACTGCACTGACATGGAGGCGGGCCGAACTCATGTTAGTGGAGGTTCATGTAAATGGACAGAGCGCCTAACTTCGACATGTACAAGCCGATGATCTTGGCTGTCGAAGAAGATCCCATGGCCATCGTGGCGGCAAAGGGGGAGGTTATGAACAATCAAGTCCCGAAATATGTTACGGAGGCAAGAGCTTCCTTCATTCTCGGCATACCGAAAGCAGAATTCCGGCGCATTTCGAAGCAATCGGGATTGGGTCGCTTGGAACGCGCCGGCGACGAGGAAGAGACCTACTTCACCTACGAGGAATTACGGCGGGTCTGCATACTCGCGGCGCAACAGGTGCAGGCAGTCCACTAAATCGCGGTCCGGAGCACTCTGGCGTCAGGTGCTAGGAAAACTGATGATGTCACCTAATGCTGGTCAAAGGGAAGATGCACACAAATGCTAATCAGGTCAAATAAGGACAGGATCAGCAGTTGCCCGCGGAAGCGGCTGGCTGTCTTCAAATCCGTGAACAATTCGTCTGATGTCGCGACCCTGAGCATGGCAATTGATTCCCAACCGTTATTTTGCCGAGGTGTCCGGAGCTCGTTACCTCGCGGAGAAAATGAGCGCATTGATGACGTTTTCCAAGCCCTCCTTTCGGAAGCAAATCGAGAACTCGCCAGTTTGTTGCGAGACGTACGCACGGAGTCTCACGGCACTCTGCGCGGTGACACTCGTAATCAGCCGGTCAGCGAGCTGCTGATGCGCGCGGTCCGCTGTGCTGCGAAACAGTACATGTTGCAAGCAGAACTGAGCAATCTTGCACTCACGGACGAACTGACGGGCCTGTATAACCGCCGCGGTTTTATGGCCCTGGCGGAACGCCAATTGAAAGTTGGGCGCCGATCTGGCCGTGGACTGTTGCTCTTTGTGATGGATGTGGACCGCTTGAAGCAGATTAACGATTCGTTCGGCCATTTCGAAGGCGACCATGCATTAAAGCGCACGGCCGAGGTCCTGGAAGAGACATTTCGGGATTCAGATGTGGTCGCTCGTTTGGGAGGAGATGAGTTCGCTGTGCTTGCGATCGAGGCATCCGGTCACAGCGAGGCCACAATCAAGACTCGACTTTTCGAGTGTTTGAATTCGATCAGAGCTGAACAGCCCCGCTTTGAGATTTCTCTTAGTTTAGGCGTTGCGCGATTCGATCCGCGCAACCACACGTCGCTTGGAGAATTGATGGCGGAGGCCGACCACGCCATGTACGAGCAGAAAAGCCGACGATCAACGCCGGCTCTGGAGACGGAGCCCAATACTCAATCTCATTAGGCACTATGGACTTTAGAGAAGCATCGTCGCTGAAATTCTTGTTGGTTCCTGCAACTTTTTGGCATCGCCCAGCGCGGTGCAATCTAACTGAACCCAGCTTGGAAGGTCATTTTATAGATGCCCGCACGGTCAGGACGACTTGAGAAACGGATCCGGCTGGCTGCTCCAGTAGAGATATCCAGCCTTCAGAACCCGGCCGCGACTGAGCGGACGACTACTGAAAACTTCTGCTCATTGGGAATACGCATTTTGACGCAACGGGCTAGGGAGCTGAATGAACGACTGTGGGTCAGATCACTCGATGGGGACGCGCGAACCATCGCTCGCGTCGTTTACTGTCAGCGTGTGGCCGAGAATAGGTTTGCTGTCGGTCTAGAGCTGTCCCACAGGGTGGAGCTGTGGGCAAGTCCTTAGTAGCGCCGACTGCGTCTTGGACGCCTGACTGGTGCCAGAAACTTGTCGAAACCCACTTGTTGATTCGAAAGAACTTATCTACAAGTTGCTGGAGAGCCGTAAGGAGCAACCGAGTTTAACAATCAGCCAAGGAAGCGATGCCCAGAATTCACGCTCCTATCTTTTTTCCTAACCCGAGCAAAGATTCCTTGTTGGTGCGACTCGCGTTACATTCCGGGCATTTCCACAGCGAAAACTTCTTCTTTTCGGGCTGAACCTCAGCGAGGTACATGGGGTGCTCATCACCGGGACAACTGACGCGAGGCACCATCTCTTGCAAGATAGTTTTTGCGTCCATTAGGTCGCTGAAGTACCCATGCGAGCTGTCATAGCGGATTAAACTACCGGGCTCCCGGCAGGCATACAGCAGCGCCTCCAGAGGCTCGCTACCAAATTCTAGAGACATCTCAATGTGATGCTGGTAGCAAAGTATGCGCGGATCTTTTCTCGTACTGGTACCCAACCTTTCCATCCCACTTGCCAGGCCCAGGCGGATTTAGGTTCTACAACCCCATGTGTTAGGTGAGCAATTTGTAGTCCACTAGCACAGTGGCGACTTCGGAGCGTCGCCATCTACAGACTCACGCGGTGCCAGCGGTCGCTTTACCACATTCTTACAGTGACGCGAAATCGGCCATAGGGCATGGGGCGCCAATGGCCCAGGTACTTGCCGCGATCTACCTCAAGGGCGCCGGGCTTGTTCGGGACTTGCACGCATACCTTGCATTTCCCTATCGGCTCTCAGATTAGGGGGCGCGATACGTAATTCGTCGCAGCGCATACCGGTCCTGGCATCTCTCAGGCAGGGAATTCCCCTAATTACTTACCAGAGTTTTTCCTTGTAAGAAATGGGTACTTCACCGGCTAGCGTTCTGACCCCAAAGGACTAAAGTGCGTGGCGAACCTAGAGAAATGGCAGCTTTGAAGGCCATTGGGAAGTCAATTCGGAGTTGCTTCTGTTCGTGAAATTTTGCAATTGGATTCCTGAAGATGGGACTCAAAGGGCGGTAGCCTGGCTAGATTAGCCTCACAAGAGCGCACATGAACTGTCTAAGAGCATCTGGAGAACGGTATGGAAACTGAAAACCTCAGTTATCCGTGGTACGCGCTGTGGGTCAAGAACCGGTACGAAAATACCGTGGCATCACATCTGCAGGCCAGGGGCTATGAATCGTTTCTCCCGCTGTACAAGTGCCAACGCCGGTGGTCTGATCGCTTTAAAGAAATCGAGCTTCCACTTTTTCCGGGGTACGTGTTTTGCCAGTTTAACCCACTGAATCGGCTGCCAATACTTTCGATCCCTGGGGTTGTTCATGTGGTAGGAGTTGGCAGAACTCCTGTTCCCATTGACGAAAGCGAAATTGCCGCCATTCAGGCCGCTGTCAAGTCCGGGCTGCCCAGCCAACCTTGTCCGTTCCTGCAGGTCGGGCACAAGGTGAGGATCGAGTATGGCCCTCTCTGTGGGCTAGAGGGAGTCTTATTAGATTTCAGAGGCCGTCAACGCCTCGTGATATCTGTAACTCTTTTGCAACGATCAGTCGCCGTTCAAGTTGATGGGTCCTGGGTACGACCCGTGTCTCAGCAGCAATGGGCTTGCGCTGCCCCTGTGACCTCTCAAGCTCGTTAATGGCAGCCTACTTCGTAGCTACATTTGGCATTCCGGTGTCTATGGCCACCCACATAAGAATACGGACCTGAAATCAAGATAAACATTTTCAACGACACGCAAAGAACTTATGCCGGCTCTATCCTGATCCCAAATCCTTAGTGAGAGTTCCAATGCAAAACTCATCCAGCTTTTCGTCAATCAGTCTCATGAACCGCGTTGCGGGGCGTAGTCGTAGCGACTATGAACCGCGCAAGCGCGAAACCTACAGTGTGCTCGCACTGCGTGGCCTGCGGGACTTCGCGCGCCTCATCTACCGGCAGCGCGCTAAAGAAGTATCGAGCATCAATGTCCGCGAGGTGCTTCCGAGAGTGTTTGCTGATGCTATCTCGCTGTGCGCCTCCGTCTTTCTCGCTTTTCTTACCTGCCTTATAGGTTGGGTGATTCTTCGAGGGGAGTACCCCGACTCGTACCAGAGGAGGAATTTGCTTTCCGGCATCCATTTTCAAAACATCTTAACGCTAGTGGCAATAGGGATTGCTGTTTTTGCCCTATCTGGATTCTATACACACACTCGTGGGTATCGAGGTCGTTTTAAGCTACTGACGATTTTTAACGCGGTCAGCCTCACTTTTCTACTGCAATCGTTTCTCGACTATGAGGTACTGCGGCTTACCCTGCCACGTGCGATCGCGCTCGTCGCCTGGGTTCTTGCCCTTGGGTTCGTTGGGGGCAGCCGGCTTGTCAAGGGGTACGTTGAACGTACTTATCAGATCGAACGGAAGGTCATGCGGGGCGAGAAACCGATAAGAAATGTCCTGGTGATTGGGGGCGCTGGTTACATTGGTTCAGTCCTCACGCGTCAGCTCATGGACAATGGCTACAGAGTTCGCGTCTTGGATGAACTACTGTTTGGCGACGCATCCATCGGAGCGCTCCGCGACGCTCCTGCATTCGAGTTACTCAGGGCTGACTTCCGTCGTGTGGAGTCCGTCGTAGAGGCAACCCAGGGCATGGACGCCGTTATCCACCTGGGGGCCATTGTCGGCGACCCCGCGTGCAAGCTCGATAGCAAGATGAGCCTTGAAACAAACCTTGCTGCCACAGCCATGATCAAGCACGTATGCAATGGAGCAGGAATACGAAGACTCCTTTTTGCTTCCACCTGCAGTATTTACGGTGCAAGCCCTTATCTCTTGGATGAAAGATCCGCTCCTGCTCCACTGTCACTCTACGCTTGCACAAAGCTTGATTCTGAAAGAATCCTGCTTGAGCACCCGGCGGCGGATTACGCCCCGACAATTCTTCGCCTCGGCACAGCCTTCGGGTGGTCCTTTAGGCCGAGATTTGACCTTGTCTTGAACTTATTAACGGCGAAGGCTGTGTGCGATCATCGATTGACGATCTTCAATCAAACGCAATGGCGGCCGTTTATCCACGTTCAAGACATCGCGCGCGCATTTGTCGCCTGCCTGCGTGCGCCGACTTCGCTGGTGGGATACGAAATCTTTAATGTGGGTTCGGATCAGTTGAACACCAGACTGGGCGGACTAGCCATGATGATCAAAGAGCGGATCCCAGATGTTCAGGTCGACTTCGTCGAGAATACAGACCATCGAGATTATCGGGTGAATTTTGACAAAATGAGCAGAAGATTGGATTTTACCTGCACACACAACCTCGAGGATGGGATTAGCGAGATCAAAAATGCACTCCAGAGCGGCTTGGTGGACGATTACCGAGATGCTAGATACCATAACGATAAAATACTTGAGCGAGTGAATGGCTGGGCAACTATAGTCGAACCCACAGAACAATTTGTGAATGCATCGGAAAGATTCCTGCGTCAAGCAACGGTTGCAGTCGCGTAACGCCTCGCCCGGCAGGCCGCGCCGATAACAACAGAGCCCAGCGGTGTGCACGCATAGTTAGACAGATGAGGATACCAAAGGCCGTTTTCGCGGGGCTGGCAGTATAGGTTTTGGCGATCCGTGCCGCCGAGCAAGCACCCTCGGCGCCTGAGGGGAATCAGTTGAACCCGAACTGCGAAGGTCATTTACGAGTTCGGAGTAATGGCCGGAAGTTCGTGGAAGCAAATTTGAAATTGTCGCAACTGATAAGCCAATGGCTGTTCAAACTGTCCAGCCTGCAAAAACGAGATCAATCCGACGCGCAAGCGACAATAGTGGAATTGGATACTTAGCGTCATCTCGCTCGAAGTCCGCCATGTCAGTTACTGCAACATCTTTCCTACCATTCCACCGCGCTTCCATCGGAGAAGACGAGATTAGCGCGGTGGTTGAGGTACTTCAGAGCGGCTGGCTAACGACGGGTCCACGCGTGAGGGAATTCGAAGAGAAGTTTGGCCGCTACGTTGGGGCCAGTCACTCAGTCGCTGTCAATTCATGTACAGCGGCCCTTCATCTTGCGTTAGCGGCAATTGGAATTTCCGAGGGCGACGAAGTGATTGTCCCGACAATGACTTTCGCGGCCTCGGGTGAAGTGGTGCTCTACTTGAAGGCGCGGCCTGTCCTGGTGGATTGCGAAAAGGGATCGTACCATGTCGGTCCCGAACAGATCCAGCGCGCCATTTCTAGCCGCACGCGCGCGATTCTTCCGGTGCACTACTCCGGCTACCCCTGCGACATGGACCCGATTCTTGATATCGCGCGGAAATATGACCTGAAGGTTATAGAGGACGCCGCGCATGCACTGCCGTCGCGCTACAAAGGCAGAACGGTGGGCACGCTCGGAGACATCACTTGCTTTTCATTCTATGCGACCAAGACCCTCACCACCGGTGAAGGCGGAATGGCGACTACGGAGAATCCAGAGTATGCCGAGCGGATGCGCATCCTGAGCCTCCACGGCATCACGAAAGACGCGTGGAAGCGATACACCGCCGAAGGCTCATGGCGCTATGGAATTCTGGAGGCCGGCTACAAATATAATCTAACAGACATGCAAGCCGCACTCGGTCTCGCTCAGCTCGTCAAATGCGACGCCTTGCGCGCGCGTCGAGCGTCGATTGCGGACCGCTACAATCGCGCGTTTGCCGGTTCTGTTGCGTTTGGACTTCCTCCCGTACCTGAAAATGTCGAACACGCCTGGCACCTTTATGTTCTCCGTGTCCAGGCATCAGCGCTCCAGATCGATCGCGATCGCGTGATTGAGGAGTTGAAGCAACGCGGCATCGGGACCTCTGTCCACTTCATTCCCCTCCATCTGCACCCGCTCTATCAGAACGAATGCGGATATCGCGCCGGGCAATTCCCTAACGCGGAAGAGCGCTTCAATGAAGCGATTTCTCTCCCGATCTATCCCTCAATGACTCCCGATGATGTAGATCGGGTGATCGAGGCATTGCACGATGTGGCCAGCCGGTACCGCAGATGAATGCCGCTTAATCTTGGCGAGCATGAGCCATGGCTCTGGAAAATCCTGAGATGCCGCCCCTGCAAGCGAACCCTCTGAGGCCGACTATGTCGCCTGTAACACCAACCATGAGTCGATCCTTTTACTGTCGCGCAGGAAAGAGATGGTTCGATGCAGCCTGTTCTTTGTTCGGGCTTATTGTTCTCTCTCCCCTTCTATTTCTCGTCGCTTTGTTTGTTAAGCTCACGAGCCGCGGGCCTGCGTTCTTTCGGCAGGCGCGAGTCGGTCAATTTGGTCGGCCTTTCCAAATCTTCAAGTTCCGAACCATGAAAGACAACCCATCCGGCTCCGGCCCACTCTTGACGGCGGAGGGAGACCCGAGGATCACGCTGTTCGGGAAATGGCTGCGCAAATCAAAGGTTGACGAACTCCCCCAACTCATCAACGTTTTGTTGGGAGACATGAGCCTCGTCGGGCCCCGTCCGGAGGTGCCTCGATACGTGGGAAAATACACCGACAGGCAAAAGACTATTCTCCTAGTGAAACCGGGGATCACTGGTCCCAGCGCGAATGTTTACGAGGAGGAACTTCTTGGTGGCCATCTGGACAAAGAAACCTTCTACCTCACCACCCTTCTCCCGGCCAAGCTGGAGATCGATATCGCCTATTGTGAGAGCGTCAGCTTCATGGAAGACGTGAAACTGATATTTCAGACGTTCTGGAAGATCTTTATGAGAATGATGGAGCTCCAACAGCCCGTGCAACGCACGTCGCAGACGCAGATCTAAGAGTTTGAAAGACTTATCTCACGGGTACAGTCTCCAGCGACATTGAGGTGAACGGTATGGCGAAAGCTGCACATTTCGGTATCATCCTGCTGACAGCATGCTTCTTGGCGACGGGCCAACAGGTTCTAGCCTCACCGGCCCCGCCCCAGCCCGAACAACAGTCGCGCTACCTACTTGGGCCGGACGACCAAATCAAGGTTTGGGTACTCGGCGTGGAAGAAATCTCGGATAAGCCAGTGCGGATCGATCCAGGCGGTAACATCGATCTGCCGCTGATCGGCGAGGTCCATGCCGGAGGTCTGACGGTGGAACAGCTTAGAGCTGAATTGACGCAGCGGCTCTCGAAGGAGGTTCTGAAGCCTCAGGTTTCGGTAGAAATCGTCGATTTTGGCAGTCAGCCTGTTTCCGTGATGGGCGCTGTAAACCATCCAGGGGTTCATCAATTACAAGGGCGGAAGAAACTGATGGAAGTCATCTCCCTGGCGGAAGGCCTGAGACAGGATGCCGGCCCTCGAATTACGATCAGCCGCGAGATCCAATACGGCCCAGTTCCCTTGCACGCGGCAAAGACCGACCCAACCGGGCAATTCAGCGTGGCGGAAGTGGCAGTAAAAGATCTGCTGGCCGGCACGAACCCGACGGAAAACATCCTGATCTTTCCGCATGACGTGGTCACCGTTCCTGTAGCGGAAACAGTCTACGTCATCGGCGAAGTCCGAAAGCCCGGTGAGGTCGCCCTCAAGGGCAATGCCACCATTTCCGTCCTTCAGGCCCTGTCGAGCGCCGAGGGATTCGGACTGACTCCGGCACCACAAAACGCAAAGATCGTCCGTTCTGTTCCCGGCACGACGGAACGCAAAGAGATTCCCGTGGACCTGAAAAGGGTGATAGCCGGAAAGGCCGAGGACATTGCCATGCGGCCAAACGACATCCTAGTGGTCCCGACCAGCGGTCCTAAGAAGGCCGCGGCGAGGGCGGTGGAAGCAGCCATTCAGACTGCCACCGGGATTGTCATATGGCGCCGTCCTTAAACCGGGCAGAAAGTGAAAAGTGATTCGATGACCCCTCTTTCGCGTCATACCGTCGCCGTCATCGGCGCCGGACCGTATGGAGTCTCAGTTGCCGCGCACCTGCAATCCGCGGGCATGGATTTCCGTATTTTCGGAAGGCCAATGTACCGCTGGCAGTCCCAGATGCCAAAGGGGATGTTCCTGAAATCCGAAGGCTGCGCTTCAAGTCTTTCCGATCCAAGCGCGCGCTACACTCTAGCGCGGTACTGCGCCGAGAAGGGCCTGCCTTACGGTGACAGGGGTACGCCGGTATCTCTGGAAGTTTTTAATGGGTATGCATTGTCCTTTCAGCGCGCTCTCGCCCCCAACGTCGAAGAAGTGATGGTCGATCAGGTTGACTTATCAGGTGATGGGTTCGAGTTGCGACTAGCAGATGGTGCGACCCTGAGAGCCGGCAAAGTCATCGTGGCAACTGGGTTGGAACATGCGGCTCATATCCCTCCGGTACTCGCCGGCTTGCCGCCGGAATTGCTGTCGCACAGCGCCGATCATCACGACTTGAGGCGATTGAAGGGGAGGGATGTAACAGTGATCGGCGGCGGTCAGTCGGCGCTTGAGGCTGCGGCGCTGCTCTCCGAGGAAGGGGCTAATGTCCGCCTCGTCGTGCGCAACCCGTCGCTTGCCTGGAACCAAACGCCGAGGTTCGTCCGCCGGTCGCTCTACCAGCGGCTGCGCCGCCCGGTGTCCAATCTGGGGGAGGGGCTGGAACTATGGTTCTGTTGTACACGGCCGACGCTGTTCCACCATTTACCGCAGCGGATTCGCTTCGAAAGAGTTAAGACCGTGCTGGGTCCCGCCGGGGCTTGGTGGCTGAAAGACCGGGTTGTCGGGCGCGTGCAGACCTTCCTCGGTCATTTCGTGCAGAGGGCCGAGGCGAAAAGCGGTCGCGCCCTGTTGCAGGTTGCGGGTCAGGATGGACAGGTCGTGGATATTACGACCGATCATGTCATCGCCGCCACGGGATACCGTTTCGATCTCCAGCGTCTGCCGTTCCTTAGTCAGGACGTGAAATCGCGGCTGCACGCCAAGCAACAGCAGCCGGTTCTCTCATCTCACTTCGAATCCTCCGTCCCAGGCCTCTATTTCACGGGCTTGGCCAGCGCAAGTTGTTTTGGACCCGCGATGCGGTTTCTGCACGGCGCCGACTACACGGCTCGGCGTGTGTCCCATCACATTGTCGCCGGACGGCACCAAAACGGGTGGCCACCCGCATACCAGTGTGCTCGCGGGCCGAGGTGCAAGGAATTCTGAAGAAAGCGGCCTGACAAGGAAGTCAGGTTCTCATGCCCATACCACTCGACTTGGATGCGACGGTCCCGGTGCTGGTGTTTAAGAACTCCCGGAATGTCATTCAGCATGGCCCCTTAGGTATCATTCGAAGCCTCGGAAGGCTTGGCGTGCCGGTCTATGCGGCCGTCGAAGACCGTTTCGCCCCAGCCGCTATGTCGCGTCATTTGACCGGCGCCTTTGTCATGGACACCCGTCACTTGAATAGCGAGCGGCTTCTGACTGACTTGGCGGCTATCGGCAAACGGCTGGGTCGTCCGACGGTTCTCGTTCCCACGGATGATTCAGCCGCTGCTTTTGTCGCAGAACACTCGGACGCTCTTGCGAAATTGTTCCTGTTCCCGCGGTTGCCGAGAGATCTTCCCCGGCGGCTAGCCAACAAGAGAGATATGTATTTCCTATGCCGGAGTATAGGGGTGCCATGCCCGGAAAGTGCATTCCCTGGTTCTGTCGATGACGTCCACGCGTTCATTGAACGTGCTAGCTTCCCAGTTGTGGTCAAAGCCGCGGAAACACAGCGGCTGCCGAAAGGCACCCCCAGCGTATCTATCGCGCAAACTCCCGAGGAACTGTTGGCAATCTACTGGCAGGCGCAAAGCCCGGAGAGCCCGAATCTGATTTTCCAGGAATACATTCCCGAATCTCTTGCCGAAGACTGGATTTTCCACGGCTACTGTAATCCACGAACAGATTGCTTCGTGGCCTTCACTGGCAAGAAGTTGCGATCCCACCCTGCCTTTGCAGGTGTTACGACGCTAGGCGTCTCCGTTCTGAACGAATTGCTGCGTCGGCAGACTGAGATGCTGCTAAGAGCCATCGCCTACTCAGGCATAATGGACATCGATTATCGCCTCGACAAGCGGGATGGCCGATACAAACTCCTCGACTTCAACCCCCGTATCGGCGCGAATTTTAGGATGTTCGAGGATCGCGCCGGAGTGGACGTCGTGCGGGCGCTCCATCTTGACCTCACAGGAAGGAGCGTTCGCCCACTGCCGGTGGTTGAAGGCCGTACGTTTATCGTAGAGCCTTATGATCTGTTTACGAGCCTCAGCTATATGCGCCGTGGGGGATTGACAGTCAGCGGATGGTGGCGGTCGCTTAAGGGAAAAAGAGAAATCGCATGGTTCAGCAGGAACGATCCGGTCCCGTTCTTGACAATGTGCGCGCGTCTGCTGATTCGGGCCGTTGCACGCTCAGTGCAGAGAAGCTGGGCGCAGATTGTCGCTAGCCGGTCAAGCTCAAGTGACAAACGAAGGCTCCGAGCCATGGCGCCCAAGCCGCTCACAGTCACACAGACTCCGCCGATGCTGGGCATCGCCGGTGATCCGGTTTTATCGGAAAAGGAATAACTATATGTTGCGCGACGACATTGGGAACGGTATGCAGCTGGAGCGTTCAGGACAAGGGTCGCATGCCCCGGCGGTACTAGCGGGTTACGCGATTCCGCAGAGCGTCTCGCCTTCCGCGGATTCGTTGGGGCTCAATGAGCTGACGACTTCACTATGGCGAAGAAAGACGACAGTTGCAGGAGCCGCGATCGGGGGTCTGCTGATGGGGCTGGTCATCAGTCTCCTCACGACACCCATCTATCGGGCACGGGCGTCAGTGCAAATCGAGGGCTTCAGTAATGATCAATTCGTGCGAGAAGTGTCTCCGATTTCTGTTCTCCCCAATGCGACCCCTGAAAATTACCTTCAGAACGAGGTGAAACTCCTGGAGAGCGAAACCCTCGCCAAGCGCGTTGCAGACAAACTCGGGGACTCGGCCGAAAACCAGAAGCGGGGACTGGCAAGAGCGCTGGCTTACCTACGACCTCCGCGAATGACGCCTGAGCAGCGGCGCATCAAGAACGTCCAAAAAGCTCTTTCGGTGCGAACCTCGCTTCAATCGCAAGTGATCGAGCTGTTCTACGACGCGCCGGACCCTCAGCTAGCCACCCGCGGAGCCAATTCCGCGGTCTCCGAACTCATCAGCCTCAATCGGGAAGCCGGGTGGCAATCGGCCAAAGACACGACCGACTGGTTGAACCTGCAAGTTGCGGACCTGAAGACTACTCTCGAGAATTCTAACCAGGAGTTGCAGGATTTTGCGCGGTCCAGCGGATTGGTGTTTGCGGGCAAGGAGGCCACTCTGGCAGAGGATCGTATGAAGCAGCTGCAGGATGCGCTGGGGAAGGCCGAGGCTGATCGTGCCGAGAAACAGTCCCGCTACGAGGCTGCGCTGGCTAGCTCCGGCGACGTAATGTCCGACTCAGTCACGGCGGGTCCGTTGCGGCAGTACGAGACCGATTTGCAAAACCTGCACCGGGAGCTGGCTCAGTTGGAAACGATGTACACCGCGGCCAACTACAGAGTGGAGAAGGTGCAGGCGCAGATTGCGGAAACCGAAAAATCCATCAGAAATGAGCGCAAAGAGATTGTTAGGAGACTGCGCACGGAGTATAAGGCCGCTGCCGGACGCGAGCGACTTCTCTCGACAGCTCAAGCACTCCAGTTGAAGGAGGTGGAGCAGCAGATGGATCAGGAGAGGCGTTACAACGTCAAGAAGGCCGAGGTTGATGCGACTCAGCGATTGTATGAGTCCATGCTCCACAAAGTGAAGGAGGCGGGCGCCGCGTCCGCTTTGCGGACCACGAACGTCAGGCTCATTGACTCGGCGAGCGTTCCCTCTGTCCCTTACAGCCCGAATCCAACGCTCAACATGGCCATCGGCTTCGCGATGGGGATTCTGGGAGCAATCGCGTTCGTCCTGGTCGGCGAAGGGTCCGGCAAAGTTAGACGGCCTGGCGAGACGAATTTGCCGGATGTTCCCGAACTTGGCGTTATTCCGTCTGCCGGAGACGCTTGGGACCTCGAAGATCCGGGACGCAAACTGCTCGGCCTAAAACGCTGGCTCGGCGAACTCGCTGCCGTGACTCGGAATCGTGACATTTCCCTGCTGGCCGAGTCATTTCGAGCGGTCCTGACTCCGATCGGGCTCGGTGCAGTCTTCAACCGTGGTCCCGGTGGGAAAGAACTCGCGGTTGTGACTCGGAATCGTGACACTTCCCTGCTGGCCGAATCATTTCGAGCGGCCGTGACTTCGATCTTGTTCGGTGCAGCCTTCAACCGGGGTTACGGTGCGAAAGAACCGGGTGGCCGGGTTCTCGCGGTCACGAGCATTGACGTGCTGGAGGGTAAGACAACCATACTGACCAATCTCGGGATCGCGGCTGCAGAAGGAAATCAACGCGTTCTGCTGATCGATGCCGACCTTCGCCGGCCGAGCGTGCACGCGCTTGTCAATCTTCCCAACCGCTGGGGCCTCGCAGACATGCTGCAAGGCCCCGACCAATCCCCCATTAGCGAGGAAACGCCTCTAAAAGCTCTGACACGGCGCACGGGTATTCCGAATCTTTGGGTGCTGCCCGCCGGCTCAATCGATGCGGCCATGGTTAGTGGTCTTCTTTATTCACCGGATCTGCCGACTCTGCTTCAGCGCTTCCGGCGAGAGTTTGATCTGATCCTAATCGATACCCCACCTATGATGTTGTACGCGGACGCGCGAGTGCTTGGGCGAATGTCGGACGGCGTCGTCCTGGTTGTTCGCGCCAACACCAAGAGTCGAGAAGAACTGAAAGCGGCGCACCTGAAACTGGTACAGGATCAGATTCCGGTCGTGGGAACGATTCTCAACGATTGGAAAATGGACCCGAGCCAGGCCCGCGCCTACGGCCGATACTACAAGCATTATCGCCAGATGTCGGCATAGCACCTAGGAACGACCCAACCAGTCTCGATGGCGGGACCTCGCGTCTTAGAAATGGTCTATCTACATCACTCGCTGGCAGTTTAGGAGAGACAAATCGCTTGTGAGCCTCCCTATCATGAAGCGAATGAAGTGGACCCCTTCCGCATGGCGCATGGGGTCCAATGTCAGCAGCAATCTGATGGGAAACGTGGCCTATGCGTTCGGGCAATGGCTGCAGCTAACCATCCTGGCGCACATGGGAGGGCCGGCCGCCGTCGGTACGTACGTGGCCGCTCTTGCCTTGACCGCGCCCGTGATCGTGTTCGCGAACCTGTGCCTGCGCTTCATGCAGGCGAGCGATGCGCGAGGCGCCTACACGTTCCGTGAATACTTGTCACTGCGCGGCGCAACAACGGTCGAAGCGGTTTTAGTGATCCTGATAATCGCTCGGGCGACGGGTGCGGGACGAGGCGCGTGGCTGATCCTCCTGCCAGTTTGTGCCATGCGTGCGGCCGACGCACTGAGCGACATCTACTACGGACTGTGGCAGCAGTGCGAAAGAATGAGCGTGATCGCTTGGGGTTTGGTGCTGAACTCTGCCTGCTCCGTGGCCCTGATGATAGTGGCATCGATACTCGGCGGCGGCGTTCCGGGCGCGGCGGTCGGGGCTGCACTAGGCTCTTGTGCCGCATTGCTATTCGTTCGCCTTCGCACCGCGTCAGACCGGGCACTGCGAGGCGCTATTGCCACAGATTCTGGACCAGTAGCGTGGCGGCGAGTGTTCCAGCTCTCACGCGAGGCCGCCCCTCTCGGGTTCACCCTCCTGTTGAGTTCGCTTCAGCAGAACGTGCCGCGATTCTTCGTCCAGTGCTACGCCGGAGCGGCAGCGCTGGGCGTGTTCGCCGCAGCGAGTCAGCTCACTACCACGGCAGAAATCGTCAGTGGAGCGATAGGTGGGGGGGCGACCCCCCGACTTGGGCTTCTTTCCGCCGGAGGTGATGGGTGGTCTTTCCGGAAGTTGACGCGGAAGCTGGCCGTGGCAGGAGTGCTCCTTGGAGCGGCAGGCGTCGTGCTCTCGGCGCTGGCCGGGCGGTGGTTTCTCGCACTCCTGTACCGACCCGAGTTCGCTTCCGGTGCGCACACGCTGGTGATTTTGAGCGCAGCGGCCGGGATGGGCCTCGTAGCGTCACTACTTGGCTACTCTCTTACTTCCGCCCGCGTGATCACAATCCAACCCCTCCTGCTTACCGTGACCGTCACTGTGCTTGTGGTGTGCTGCGCTGCAGTCGTGCCGCGTCGCGGGGGAGAGGGTGCCGCCTGGGCACTGCTCGCTGCGACCTCTGTCCATGCGCTGGGGAGCTGGTTCGCGCTGCGCCATTTCGTATGGAAGCCAGCAGAATCAAGCGGTCTGTACGAAACTCCAGAAGCAGGAACGGCGCGCCCTTTGACTGACCGGACCGTTCGGGGTCCAAGGCGAAAGCGGCAGCCGTGTGACGCAGAGGGATTACTCAGGCACGCGCCTCTGGTTGAGGCTATTAGAGTCGAACCGACTGGAAAGTCCAGCGTATGAGATCCCACACGCGCCTTATATGGGAATTGGCGCTCGCTTTCGTCACTGAACTCACTCGGCACATATCGGGTTTCTCCGTTGCGGCCGATCGCATAAGGTTTGCTACACGGGATTGCTTTTTCATTAGTTACTTCGAAATTTTCAGGTGAATTCTATTATGTCTACAACATCCACGCTCACAGACGACGCTGGCTTAAAATCCTTGCCCAAGAAGGCATTCGGACTGCTCGGGCTCAAGATCAGTCGCATCGAACCCGAGGTGGACCCGCTCAGGCAGGCGGCGGGGTCTGAGCACGGGCAGCAGATGATGGACGAAATCCGTCCGTATCGACCTACGGCGGATTCTGCAATCAAGACCCTGGCCAAGAAGGCATTCGGGTTCCTCGGGCTCAAGATTAGTCGGATCGATGCCGAGCTCAACGTCGTCGAAGCCTCCCAGCTCGACCTTCAGATCATGAGCGCGATCCAAGCCTATACGATGACTGCACCAGCGCGGGTTTGGGCGCTCCTCAACGCGATCCAATACATCTCCGAAAACCACATCGAAGGCGACTTCTGTGAGTGCGGAGTGTGGCGTGGCGGTTCGTCTATGGCGGCGGCGTTGAAGCTGAAAGCGGCAGGAAACCTCAGAAGGTTGTGGCTCTACGACACCTTCTCAGGCATGTCGGAGCCTACCATTTACGACAAATGCAGAACACCTGCTGTGCAAGTATACCGTGAGTGGAAAAAACACCAGCATGGGGATGCACTCAATGAATGGTGTTTTGCGTCATTGGATGAAGTTCGACGCAACATAAAATCCACGGGTTATCCGATGGATTTGGTGAGGTTCGTCGTCGGGAAGGTTGAGGAGACTCTGAGCGTTCCGTCCAACATTCCAGAGACGATTGCATTGCTCCGACTGGACACCGACTGGTACGAATCTACGAAGGCGGAGCTCGAAACCCTCTACGAGAAGCTATCGCCCGGGGGAGTCCTCATCCTCGACGATTATGGGCATTGGGAAGGGGTGCGCCGGGCCGTTGACGAGTTCTTTGCTTCGCGACCACACAAGATCCTTCTTGATCGGATCGACCAGGGCGCACGAATCGCTGTCAAAATCGCATGAGCAAGACCGGCCATTCCGCTAGTAACGCCCGAGATCGTGAAATGCCAGGGACGGCCAGGCTGGCCCGGCACTCCGGACGATGAAAGCCGAAACGACATTGACAGCGCGTGCGCCGGTGACAGCGCAGCCGCTAGGCCTAGACTCATCCTCTTCCGCGGGGATCGAGAGCGCATTGGACCGCATCGCATACGTCGTTCTCTGCGCTTTCGTGTTCGATCTCCCGTGGGGCGAGTACGTGCCGCAGCTGGGCGGATTGGTACTTGGTACTTGGATAGGCTTGCTGGCCGCCGGAGTCTTGGCACTGCGGACGGCAGTAACCTGGCGACGCCGAATTTTGTCGCCACTGCATTACTGGATGTTGAGTCTGGTCGCGTGGTCCGCGCTCAGCATTTTCTGGACTTTGGACTGGGATAGCACTGTGACCCGGGTGGGCACTTACTCACAACTGTTGATAGTGGTTTGGCTGATCTGGGAGTTGGCCGTTACTGAAGAACGAGTTGTGGGATTGCTTCAGGCCTATGTTTTTGGCGCATTGGTTGCTTCTATCGGCACCATCTATAACTTCATGACCAGAGTCACAGCGGCACAGTTGGCGTCGACTATCCCGGGAAAAGTTGTGTGGGAAACCTACCGATACTCCTTCGCATATTTTAATGAGGACGACCTTGGACTGGTACTCGCGTTAAGCATACCCATGGTTTTCTATCTGCTGGTTTCGCGGAAGGGATCTCTCTTGAAACTGCTCTGCTGGCTAGAACTCGCGGCCGGTGTTGCCGCCATTCTGTTAACCGGGTCGCGCGGCGGCGTGGTCGCGGCGATCGCCGGCCTTGCTATGTTCCCGCTAGTTGTGTTCCGGCTGCCCTGGCGTCACAGGGTCGTCGCGTTGGTCGTGTGCTTTGGCCTAATCGCCTGTGGGACATATTTAATACCGCAATCCTCGTGGATCCGGATCTCCCAGTTTGGATCGGAGTTGTCCGAGGGCACACTGACGCACCGGACCGTGATCTGGGCAGCCGGCTTGGGAGTGTTTCGCGACCATCCGTTGCTGGGCGTCGGGGCGGGGGCGTACGCGCTCGCGATTCTGAGGGCGGTGGACGTGCCGTATGTCGCGCATAACACCTTCCTTTCGGTATTGGTCGAACTAGGCGTTATCGGCGCCTTGCTGCTGTTTGCGTTGCTGGCGAGTATTCTCTATTCTGCCCTCCAAGCGCGGTACCTCGAGCGGTGCCTCTGGATCACTCTACTGCTGACCTGGACGGTTGGGGTATCGGCGTTGACGTGGGAATATCGCAAACCTACTTGGCTGCTGTTCGGCCTTGCCCCAGCGCACGCCTACGCCCGCCGGAGAGATGAGCTGGCGGTGGTGTACCGCGTCAACCGCGTCCAACCAATGCACGCTGTGCGCTTGGAGCACGGATCTCCGACTTCGTGGAGTGGTTATGAATTACACCGGCGCTGATACAGTCCGGATCTCCGCCGAATTTGAGCGCCGTGCGCGCGAACTTCCGGCCGACTTCTACGCGTGGAACAAACCTTCGAATTTGCTGTTGCACGAGCACGCGCTGCGTGGCTGTATCCCTATGCTGCACCGGGCGTCTCTGTTTCCGTTGACCGGACGCCGGATCGCGGACATCGGCTGCGGCGATGGAACGTGGCTGCTCGAGTTTCTTCAGTGGGGAGCGGATGCGGCGGCCCTCTGCGGCATCGATCTTAGCGCGGAACGCATCGCGCGGGCCCGCCGGCGCATCCCTCAAGCCGACCTTCGTGTCGGCAGCGCGTCCGAACTCCCTTGGCCGGACGAGTCGTGCGACCTGGTGAGTCAATTCACCGTTTTCACGTCGATTCTGGATCCAGCGTTGAAGCGGGCCGTAGCGGCGGAAATGTTGCGCATTCTCAAACCGGGCGGGGCGATTCTGTGGTTCGACTTTCGCGTCAACAACCCCGCGAATCCGCATGTGTGCGGCGTTCCGGCACGAGAGATCCGCTCCCTTTTTGCCGGATGCGAAATCGCATTGGCTTCCGTACTGCTGGCGCCTCCGCTAGCCCGGCTGATCGCGGGGTGGTCATGGCCACTGGCGGAACTGCTGCATGCGCTGCCCTGCCTCCGCACACATTACGCCGGATTGATCCGTAAGAGACGATCCGCTGACGACCACCACGGCTGCTGACAGGACACTCAAATAAAATATGCACACTTTTGAACGGCTTCGAGTTTTGCACATCAGCCCTTCGTTCGGCGTTGCCGGCGCCGAGCAAATGGCCGGTTACTTAATGGTCGGTTTGTCGGAATCGCACGATGTTACCGCAGCAGGCCTCTATCCTCCGATGAACACTTCCATTGAGCACCGGCTGAAGAGGGCCAATATTCGGCTATGGCATCTCGGCAAGCGACCCGGTTTCGACCCGAGACTATTTAAGTCTCTGGATCGGGTCCTCAAAGAAGTTCGGCCGCATGTAGTCCACACTCATTTGTCGGTCCTGCGGTATGCCCTTCCTGGACTCTGGCGGCACCGGGTTCCCCTGGTGGTACATACTGTGCACAACCTCGCAGAGCATGAAACGGACGCATTCGGGCGCGTCGTGCACTGGTTCGCATTCCGGTGGAGGGTGCTTCCGGTGGGGATCTCGCGGGAGGTCGCGGCCAGCGTCAAGCGGGTATACGGCGTGGAGTGCAAGGCGATTATTCCTAATTGCATACCCGTCGAAAACTATTGCAGAAGTCTGGCATGTCGTGCCCGCTGGCGAGAAAAAGAGCGGTTCGATGGCGACGCAATTCTCTTTACCTGCGTGGGGCGTCTGGAACCGCAGAAAAACCCGCTGCTACTAGTGCAAGCTTTCGCTGCGCTGAACGATCCGCGAATCCACCTCATCATGTTGGGAGAAGGCACTCTCCGGGAACAACTGGCTGCTTACATACGGCAGCACGGTCTCGAGCGCCGCGTCCATTTGCTCGGCAAGCGAAACGAAGTTCCAGAGTGCCTTGCGGCGTCGGATGTATTTGTACTGGCCTCGAACTGGGAAGGGAATCCGCTCGCAGTCATCGAAGCGATGGCCGCGGGCTTGCCAGTCGTCGCTACGGCCGTTGGAGGAGTTCCCGAACTCGTTGAATCCGGGCAGCAAGGCATTCTTGTGCCTCCCGGCGACTGCGTGGCGTTTACGGACGCGATGCGAACTTTGCTGAATGACCCCGAGAAACGGATGGCGATGGCGAACGCCGCCCATGCCCGCGCTACGGCTGCATTCAACGTGGAGCGAATGGCTCAGGGCTACGAAAGTATATACAAGGCCGCGCTGGCCTCGTCCGGCCTCACGAACGCCGCTGCTGCGGCCTGAGACGAAACACAAGAATAAAGGTGAACGCGTGAGAATCATCTATGTCACGGCCAGCCTCCCCCACGGTGCCAATGAGGCTTTCATCGTCCCCGAGATCCGACACTTGCTGAGCACAGGACACGACGTACTTATCGTTCCACGCTCTCCTCGAGGCAGGGTGTTCCACGGACAGGATCTTCTGAAGTATGCGCGGCGTGTGGCTCTGTTCTCACCGGGGGTGTTGAAAACGGCTGCAAAGGCGACGCTGGCCGCACCGGCCGAGACGGTTGCTGCCGTCCGGCTCCTCTGGGGGGCCAGTTCGCTGGGAGTGACGCTGAAGAACCTCGCAACCGTCCCGAAAGCTCTCTGGCTGGCGGATACCGCAGCGCGGTGGAAAGCCGACCATATCCACTGCCACTGGGCGGGAACGACCGCAACCATCGCCATGTTGGCGAGCAAGCTATCGGGCATTCCTTGGAGCCTAACGGCACACCGCTGGGACATTGTTGAAAACAATCTGCTGGCAGCGAAAGTGCGCAGCGCCAGCGTTGTTCGCTTCATCTCCGAGGACGGTTTGAGGATCGCCGGCGACCTGGGAATTGGACCCGTCAAAAACACCCGCGTGCTTCACATGGGTGTCCCGATTCCCGCCAGAGGCGCGAGGCGACCGGGACCCAAGCCCATTGTCCTGTGCCCGGCCCGCTTCTCAGAAGTCAAAGGTCATCGTTACCTGCTCGAGGCCTGGCAGATCCTCCAACGGAGAGGTCTAGATGCGGAGCTGTGGTTAGCCGGACAGGGCGAACTCCGGCCGCAATTGGAAGAACTTACCAACGCCCTTGGCCTCGTCGGCTCGGTTCGGTTCCTGGGCGCTCTGCCGCACTCAGCATTGCTGAAGATCTATGAAGAAGGCCCCGTTTCCGCGGTGGTCCTGGCAAGCCTTGACCTAGGCAACGGATTGCACGAAGGAATTCCAGTGGCGCTTATCGAGGCCATGAGCTACGGCATTCCGGTTGTGACGACGGCGACAGGCGGAACGGCCGAGCTGGTAATTCCCGAAGCCGGCTTGCTGGTGCCATCCGGGAACCCGGCCGCCCTCGCAGATGCGATCCAACGCCTGCTCCAGGACGCCCAGCTTCGGGAACAACTCGGGGACTGCGGTCGGCGACACGTGGCGGAGAGGCACGATGTGGTCCGGGTCGCTGCAGAGTTAGTAAATGAATTTGAAGCTGCAACACAAACTGGTCGCGTGTGCCTAACGCGTGGTCCGTGGCTCGCGACGAGCGGAAGGCGGCAACCACGGGCGGCGGAGTGAAGGCTTTGGACGGGGACAACAAACAGATGCGTGTTGGAATTGTGGGGTGCGGTAGAGTGGCGGAGCATCACCTGAAACATATCCGGCGCACGCGTTGCGGGCAGGTTGTCGGCTTGGCGGATACGTGCACAGAGAATCTTCGCCGCTTAGGGATCATGTACAGCGTGTCGAACCTGCACAGCTCTCTGGAAGGGCTGTTGGACTCGACGCCGGTGGACGTGATTCACATCTGCACGCCGCCTTCTGACCATTTCTCTATGGCGCGGAGTGCCATTCGGGGTGGAGCCCACGTCTTGGTGGAGAAACCCCTCGCTTCCAGCGCGGCGGAGGTGGCCGAACTCTACGCAGAAGCAAACACGCGACGGCGTTTGGTTTGTCCGGATTTTCTCCAACTCTTTCACCCGGCGATGCTTCGGGTCATCAAGCTGGTGAAGAGCGGCGTGTTGGGCAAAGTGGTTCATTGCGTGTGTAACTATGGTTTCGCTGGGGATGATCCCGCCTTGCGGGAGGCGGTAGGCCTGCACTGGGTCTACCGGCTACCGGGTGGCCCGCTGCAGAACCACCTATCGCACCCGCTCTACCTCGTGCTGTGGTGGCTCGGCACACCCCTCCGGACCCTGGTGCTTCCGAAAGCGTTCGGCACCCTTCCACGCGGCATGCCCGACCACCTGGAAATCACGCTAGAGGGCCAACACAGCACCGGTCACATTACGCTCACGATGGTCGATCGGCCGTCCGACTACTACCTCACGCTGCACTGCGAGCGCGGAATAGTGACGGTGAACTTCCGAACGATGACAGTCGTGATTGAGCGCCACGGCGTTCTGCCGGGCAGCGTCGAGCGCTTGACATCCGCCATCCGCCAAGCTGGCCAACTGTCGAAGCAATTTGTGACCAACACTGTGGCCATGGCGAGGGGCGCGTTAATCCCTTACCAGGGACTCGGGAACCTGATTCGGCAATTCTATGATGACATCGCAACGCACTCTGGACCTCCGGTCCCTCAGGAACTGGCGATAGCCGTGAGCAAGACCGAAGACGCCGTGCTGGCCCAGATCGGCCGGACGGAATTGCGAGGCGTGCGGCCGGCTGCGGAGCGGCGCGAGGTCGTGGTCACCGGCGCCACCGGGTTTCTGGGGCGGGAAGTCGTGCGTCGTCTCGTCAAGAGTGGTCACGCCGTGCGAGCGCTGGTGCGTCCACAGAGCCCCACGGACGAACTAGAGCAGCTGGGCGTGGAATTAGCCTATGGCGACGTGCGGGACAGGGACAGCTTGCGCGCCGCGTTCGAAGGCGCTTCGATAGTGATTCATTTGGCCGCCGGACTGCGCGGATCGGAGCGCTTCATGCTCGACACCGGAGTCAACGGCACGGCGAATGTGGCCGCCGCCGCTCGCGAGAGTGGCATCCGGCGTGTCATTTACACCAGTTCGGTTGCCGTCTATGACCTCACCACAGTGCCAGAAGGTGGCATGGTGACGGAAGACACGCCGTTGGAGAGTCGTCCGGAGCGCCGCGGCACATATTCCATGGTCAAGTGCCTGGCCGAACGCACTGCCTTGCGAGAACGATCCAGTCCTCAAACCCCTTGGACCATTCTCCGCCCGGCAGTGGTATTCGGGAACGGACACAGTGGGGTGTCTCTGGTCGGATTCACGCTGGGTTCCTTCCTCGTCTCCTGGGGACGTCGGAACAGGCAACTGCGCCTCATCCACGTGGCTGACGTCGCGGCGGCCATCGTAACCATGTGCGAGGATCCCTCGACTGCCGGGCGGGTGTTCAACCTAGCTCATCCGGATCCCATCACGGCTCACCAGTACATCCGCGCATGTCTTCGCGCACGAGGATACGGAAGACTTCGCGTCATCTACTTTCCGTACTGGTTATTCGCCGGCGCCGCTGTCGGTCTGAGACTGTTAAGCCGAATTGTGAAGAGGGCACCGAAGATCAGTGCCGCGCGAGTGATCTACAGTTGCCGAGGCGTACGGATCAGCAGTGCTCGGATTCTGACCGAGACTAAGTGGAAGCCTTCCGACTCGCTCTTGGCCCAAGTCATCGCGGCCGATGGAGGGCAGCGCGCGCACCGGTTGCCCTGGGAGATAGGAACTCCACACGCGACGGCGGTCCGGGGTGCACAACCATCCTAAGCACCGATCTATTTCAGCGGTTTATAACCGGGTTCTCCGGGGGATTCGTGCTTGCGTTTCACGAAATCCCCCCGGAGCGGTTGGCCGGCTTTGTGGATTGCTTGCGACCCGCCCAGCCGGTTCACTTATCCGAGTTGGTGCAGCGCAGCAAGGAGTGCCGGTCCACCTCGGGTCTGTTCGCGATCACAGTCGATGACGGCGTCGGCGACAACGTCCGTGCCTTGGCGCGACTTTGTGTGGCTAAGGCATGGCCTGTGACCTTCTACATCCCGACTCAGTATCTCGACACAGGGGTAGGGATGGCATTTCAGTGGTGGCGCCACCTAAAACCCCTGCTGCCGCGCAAGAAACTGGAGCTGACATCCGGTGTGATCGACCTTTCTCGTACGCGAGCCATCGACGGGTTGTCCAGGAAGATGGAACAGCTATGGTATTCGCAGCGGTTGGAATCGTATCTTCCGCTTACGGCGGAACTCGTCGCGATTGTCAGCCGCGAGCGCGGGGTGACACGAAAAGCCATCCAGCCGGCACCTCCCATTACTTGGCGGGAAGTCGCGGACATTAGCAGAAATGACTTGATTCGATTCGAGAGCCACGGTGTGTCGCACGCCGCCATGTCCACGCTTACCGAGCAAGAACTTGTCTTTGAGATGAAGCACAGCCGGGACTTGGTGACAGAGCACACTGGGCGCCCATGCCGGCATCTGGCCTATCCTTTTGGGAATTGGCAAAGCATCGGGGCCGGTGCCGCCGCCATGGCCGAACGCTTTTACGACTCGGCGGTCACGATGAACTTGGGCCACGTGGACTTTGCCAACCCCTGGCTGCTGCCGAGAATCCCTCTTTATCCTAAGAATTCAATCCTGTTCGCGCGGTTGAAGATCCTTCTTAAATGCGGTGCTGTCGGTTCCGTAAAATCGGACCGCGCCGCCGCATGACCGGCCAACCTCCCAGTCCGAGAAATTTCGAAAGGGAGGTAGTGAGCCATGAAATTCAGATTAACGAACAAACCAGTTCGCTCCTGGCGTCTGCTTGTCCTAACAGGTGTTTTGACGTTGTTTGGTCAGTGTGCGAGCGCCGCGACGTATTATGTCGCGACCACTGGCAGTGATTCCAATCCTGGAACTCAAAGTGCCCCCTTCCGTCACCTATCCAAAGCCGCGCTGACCGCCATCCAGCCGGGCGACACAGTGATCGTCATGGACGGCACCTATGATAACGAGGGCGCAGTAGCTCCCAACATTGTCGTAATCCTCTATTATTCCGGGACTGCGGGCAATCCGATCACGTTCCGGGCGCAAAATCGCGGTAAGGCAATTCTTGATTCGATGAACTTGTCGACGACGACCAGCTGCGATGGTGCCTCCGCCTATTTCGGCCTGAAGAGCGTCTCCTTCATACTTATCCAGGGTTTCGTCATTCAGCGCGGCTGCGACTCAGGCATCCTAACCGACGGCGGGGCTCACGACATCATCTTCCGATGGAACGAAATCAGAAACATCGCCAATCATACTGCGACTGATCAAATAGGCCGCGACGGAATCTACCTGCACGCCTCGGAATACAACTTCATTTTTGACGGTAATTCTTTTCATGACATTGGCCGGACGGACGGCCAGACCCTTCTGCACTTTGACCATGGGATTTATTCTCAGGGCCAAAGCATGACGATAATCAACAACATCTTCTACAACATGAACCGAGGTTGGGCGATTCAGACAGCGGATGGGGCCAGCAACTGGCTGGTGGCAAACAACACGTTCGCATTCGGAAACGCGAACGGCGAAGCTGGCCAGATCATGTTTTGGGGCACCAATTCAAACATCACGGTTCGTGACAACGTCTTCTATAAACCCAATAGTTCAGCCATTACTCGATACGCCGCCACAATCTCGGGCTGCCCCTTTGATCACAACCTCATCTATGGTGTCAGCGCTGTAATACCGGACCCGACCGGCTTCACGATCGGCACAAACCAGATCGGCGTGGACCCGCTGTTCGTCAATGCTTCGACCACGCCCTACGATTTTCATTTGCAGCCCGGCAGCCCTGGAATTAACGCCGGGGTTACCGACGTGGGCGCGCATGACTACCCGGGGTTCTCCCCGGCCTTCCCGTGATGCTTTCGAAGTAGTCATGAGTAAGCTTGTCTGCGCCGCTGCCACGATCCCGTTTGAAGCATGCTTTGAACTTATCTAAAGGCTCGTCCCGGGCCGCACCGCGGAAATACGCGACGTGATAGCGAACGTCTCCGGCGTTGTGACGGCCTGCTAATGGCTCTGGCAGAAGAACGGCAATGAGTAGGCGTCTGTGAAGATATCCGTGATCATTCCGTGCCGCAACGAGAAACAGCACATTTGCGAATTCCTCGACTCTGTGCTGGCACAGGATCTCCAGCCCGGTTGGGAGCTCGAGATACTCGTCAGTGATGGCCTCAGCGACGACGGGACCCGAGCTTTGCTCCACCAATACAGCCAGAAGGCTCCTCACGTCCGTATGATTGACAACCCCGGGCGAATCGTATCCACCGGGCTCAACGCCGGGATCGAGGCGGCCACTGGGGAGATCATCATCCGTATGGACGCTCACACGACTTACGCGAGAGACTATATTCGCGAGTGTGTGAGGGTTCTTCAGGAATCCGGAGCCGACAACGTGGGTGGCCCGTGGGTTGCGGAGGGCCGAGGGCTCATCGGGAAGGCCATCGCGGCGGCGTTTCGATCTCCGTTCTGCTCGGGCGGCGGAAAAGCGCACCAACCGAACTACGAGGGCGAGGTCGACACGGTGTACCTGGGGTGCTGGGCTCGAACTGTCTTCGACAGAGTCGGTCTGTTTGACCCCGATCTGGTACGGAATCAGGACGATGAGTTCAACTTCCGCCTGCGGCGATTTGGCGGACGAATTTGGCAGTCGCCACGAATCAAGTCATCCTATACGCCGCGGACTTCCCTTGGGGCACTGTTCCGGCAATACCTGCAGTACGGCTTCTGGAAGGTGGCCGTGATTCGGAAGCATCGAGCCCTGGCGTGCTGGCGGCACGCTGTACCCGTCGTGTTCGTGAGTTGGATCCTGAGCTCGCTGGTGGGGATCGCGTTGACGGAGTTGCTCGGGATGAACACGGTTGCCTCAGGGATCGCCGCCTCATTGGCGGCTGGGCTGTTGGTCTATCTGCTGGCGTGTGCCGCCTCAACGCTGCCGTTCACCCGCTCGCTGGAGCCGCGGGCTCTGCTGATCCTGCCCGGCGTAATCGCCGTGTACCACGTGGCGTATGGGCTGGGATTTCTCATTGGGGTCCTCAAATTCACAGGGCGCGGGTCCGGTGGGATCACTCCAGCCCGGCTGTTCACGGCCCTAACACGATGAATTACAACCTAGGTTTCTTCAGTGCCGGACCCAACCTTGGATTCCATAGCTTGGAAAGCCACCACAAGAATCTGTACTTGCGTGGCTGCCAATAGCGAATTACTACAAATAATCTCGGAATTTTCGAACGGAAATTCCAGTTTGATTCATCACAATGCTTTTTGACTCCCCTGCGTATTTCGTCTTCTTGATCCCTGTTGTGCTGGTGTACTGGCGCTTCAGCCACCGCACGCAAAACGTCTTCCTGCTTCTCGCAAGCTACTTCTTTTACGCCTGGTGGGATTGGCGCTTCCTTGTACTCATGATCGGCAGTACGACGATGGATTTTCTGATTGCGCAAAAGATCGAACCCAGTCACGCCAACCCCAACCGCAAGAAGTGGCTTATTTTTTCACTGGTATTGAATTTTTCGATTCTCGGGGTCTTTAAATACTTTAATTTCTTTGTAGACTCCTTTTCGGGCGCCCTAGCCACATTGGGTATTCACCATATTCCTCTGCCGCTGATCCGCATCATCCTTCCGCCGGGAATTTCGTTCTATACGTTTCAGGAAGTCGCCTACATCGTGGACGTCTATAAGGGTAGACTGCAGGCCGCCAAATCTTTCGTCGACTACGGTCTATTTGTCAGTCTGTTCCCACATTTGATTGCGGGTCCGATTCAAAGACCGGCGCACCTACTGCCTCAGGTTCAGACAAATCGTTCCCTCGATGCTGATCGGTTTTTCGATGGGATGATGCTGATCTTTTCTGGCTTGCTGCGTAAGTGTGTGGTTGCAGACAATTGTGGGCTTCTGGCGAACGCGGCTTTCGGTGGCCAACTGGGGCCTCCAAACTTCTGGGTTGTTCTCATCGGGATCTATGCATTTGCCTGGCAAGTCTATGGAGACTTCAGTGGTTATAGCGATCTCGCGCGCGGCAGCGCTCAATTGTTGGGATTCCATTTTATGGTCAATTTCCGGCAGCCTTTTCTGGCACGGAGGCTTCAGGATTTCTGGCGGCGCTGGCACATTAGTTTGAGTACATGGCTTCGCGATTACTTGTACATTCCTCTGGGTGGCAGCGCTAATGGCGAAGCGAAAACTTCCCGTAATCTTCTAACGACCATGACCTTGGCAGGTCTGTGGCATGGTGCAAACTGGACCTTTGTAGTGTTTGGTGCCATGCACGGCGTCATTCTGAGCGTTGAGCGCTTCCTTTTCCCTGCCAAATCGAAGCCAGGAGATGCAGCTCAGTCTCCGCGCGCTGACGGTTTCTTCTCCATTTGGGCACAACGGATTCTGACCTTCAATCTCTTCTGCTTGACCTTGATATTCTTTCGGGCCACCTCACTCACTGCGGCTGTGCGGTTCCTGGCTGGACTGTCTAACTTCGCTTGGCGGAGCGAGTATGCCTCGGCCTTCTTCATGCTGTGTATTTTCTCCATGCCTCTTTTCTTCGTAGACCTGATGATGGAAGCTTGGAATCAGGAATATCTATTCGCAAACAGGACCTACGTAGTTCGGACAGCAGTGGCGTTTGCCGCTCTCGTTGTACTCACCTTTTTTTCGGGGAATGGTCTCAATGCGTTCGTCTATTTCCAGTTCTAAACCTGCGGCGTTGTTCTACGCGAAAGTGCTTGTCGTGATCTGCGCTATTTTCGTCGCGGGCTTGGAGGCTTTTTCCGTTTATCTGGTCAAACATCATTCGTTCACCTATGCGCGAATTTCGCGGCAATATGACGAAGCCATAAAAGTGCGCCCCTCAAGACCTGGCGAACCAACGTCCGTTCTGTTGGTAGGTAATTCCTTACTCTTGTATGGAGTCGATGTAGACCGATTGCACGAGTTGACGTCCGGCAGGATGCGAATCTATCCCATCTTCTTGGAAGCCACTGGTTACTATGACTGGCTGTATGGTTTGCGGCGCCTATTTCGTCGGGGGGCAAGGCCGCAGGTGGTAGTGGTCGGTCTCCCTGTGGACCTCTTCCTTGAAACGGGGTTACGTCAGGAGTATTCCCCCTTGGTGCTTTTTGATACCCCAGACGTCCTCGGTGTAGCTTCAGATTTGAGGCTGGATAACACTGCAACGAGTAATCTTTTGGTGGAACATTCGAGCACATTTTGGGATAGGCGCAGCGCTATTCGAGCAGAGGTTCTCCGTGGGATTGTTCCCCATTTGGAAGACCTGTTCTCGCTCGTAAAGACAAAGCCGACGATTCCACAGGGGTCTGAATTTGAAGCGGTTGCAACCTCTCGCTTGCGGACCCTGAGTGAATTATGCGAGGCGAATGGTGCCAAACTGATTATTCTGGTCCCACCGACTCCATCTTCGGAGAGTGTGGTCCGCCAGATGGCCATCGCTTCACAGAAGGCCGGAGTGCAGACATTTGTGCCGATTGATCCGGACGCGCTCTCGTCAAGATTTTACCAGCCAGATGCACTCCATCTTAATTCCGAGGGCGCCGCGCTTTTCACATCGGCATTAGCAACTGACTTGGCCAAGCATCTCGTGGTTCGGTAACGAGTGATCTTGCGAGACTAAGAGCTAGGCTGGATCACGCTGAGCGGCAGCTCCTCTGGCCTGGTGACCCGCACAACAGTGGGGAGCGGCAATCTGAATATGGTGTGGGTGGTTGTACCGCCGGCAGTGTCAGTGATCTATTCCCATTGCTCCGTTAAGTATTGCCCTGCATTAGGTATTTCCTGGTCGCAATTTTCCGGCATCCACCCGATTGCCTTCCTGTCGCGACTAAAGCATTAAGTACTGTGACGTGAGCCATCCCTGGAGCTGGCCAGGAGCAGGAAAAGGCTGGATGACTTAATCAAGAACGTTTGAAGAAGAAATCTCGCCCGCGATTTTTGCGCCGGGATGAACGTGCCATTTCGAACGGAGCCCGTTGTTGTGCTTCGGCCCCGACGGTAAGCACAACTTTAGGTGGAGGAAACATGAGGAAACTGATCGCGCTGCTGATTGGATCTTTCGTGTTGGTTCTTGCTTCGACGGTCCGAGCCCAGAATCCCGGTGTGAACAACGCCGAACTGAGCGGCGACTATGCATTTACCTTCAACGGGATCACTGGGGGCAGTGGCCCCTCGAGTGTCTTTGCCGCCGTGGGAAGATTCAGGGCGGATGGGGCTGGGAATTTGACGAACGGCGAACTGGATAACAACGGTGTAGGTGCCGGAGCCTCGGTCGCTCAAGCGTTCACCGGGACGTATGCCATCGGTGCGGACCACAGGGGCGTAATGACCTTGGCCGGTGTGAGGCTTGCATTTGCCATGATGGCCAATGGCAACGCACAGTTCATCGAGTTCGATGCCGGGGGAGGGTCCGGCAGGATCGGCTCGGGGACCATGGAAAAGGTGGACACGACTGCGTACAGCACCGCCAAAATAACGGGTGATTATGCATTTGGTGTTGCCGGCCTAGATAACTTAAACAATCGAGCGGCCATTGCGGCGAGATTTGCTTCAAATGGGGCAGGCACTCTCACCAACGCAGCGGGGGACATCAACGCCTATGGCACTGATTATTCGATGACCTTTACGTCAGCGAATTACGCCGTATCCAATACCGCCACGGGGCGGGGCACAATGAACCTCGCCTTCACGTTTGGCGGAACACCCGACAGCCTGAATTTTGTCTTTTACATCGTGAATGCAGGAAAGCTCTTTGTGATGGAGAGTGACACGGTCACAAGTTCGACCCCCTTACTAAATGGCGTCGTGCTGCGCCAGCAGGCTCCCGTGGGAGGGTTCTCCAATGCCTCGCTCAGCGGCAACATGGTAATTTACTTCACCGGACTCACCATGGGCTGTAGTGGGGTGGGTGGCACTCCCAAAGCGGTCGCAGGCTTGCTCACTGCCGACGGCAATGGCGCCTTCACCCTGACCTTCGACGAGAACTTCTGCAGCGCACCCAGGTCCGTCACCGGTATGGCCGGGACGTACAGTGTGACAAGCAACGGCCGAACATCAATCGCGGTCGGAGGGTACAACTTGGTTGCCTATTTGGTGAATTTGAATCAGATGATTGTCTTCGTCGCCGATTCTAATGTGTTGTTCGGGTTCGGTGAACCCCAGGCAGCGGGATCGTTCACCAATAGCGCGGTAAACGGTAGGTATGCCGGCTTCACGACCAACCCGGTGACGTTTGACGTGGTTGTCCTCTCCGGCGAGTTCACGGCGGACGGTGCCAGCCCGACCGGCAATATCGCCGGTACCGAGGATATCGGCGCATCAAGCGGACCGAACCCGGGCGTGGCATTCAATGCCACTTACTCCGTATCCTCATCGCCAACAAACGGAAGAGGGACTATGTCAATCACTTCCGGGTCTGGGGGCAGCGCTGCTATTTACATGATCTCCTCATCAAAGTTCGTGGCGGTACCGTTGAGTGAACCGAAACCCGCGATCCTGATCTTCGAGCAGTCTTCACCGCCTTCAACCGCACCCGACTACGCGCTCTCAGCATCGCCCACCAGCTTGACGATTACACCGGGAGGCAGCGGCACCAGCGCGATCACGGTCACTCCGCAGAACGGCTTTAGCGGCAGCGTCAGCTTGTCTGCTTCGGGTCTGCCGACCGGCGTGACCCCGTCGTTCAGCCCCAACCCCACCACTACGACGAGCACTTTGACGCTCGCGGTCGGCAGCGCAGCCACCACCGGCACGTTCACAGTGACCATCACGGGTACATCTGGCACTTTGACGAATACGACCACAATTACCCTCACCGTCGCGCCCCCACCCCTTCCAACCGTCTCGTCGCTGGAGCTGAACCCGACGAGTGTGACTGGCGGCGCGCAATCCTCCACGGGCACGGTGACGCTGAGCGGGCCAGCTCCCGCCGGTGGTGCGACGGTCCTGCTTTCCAGCAGCAATGGTGCGGCCCGTGTGCCTTCCAGCGTGATCGTTCGTGCCGGAGCCAGCAGTGCAACCTTCACAGTCAACACGTCTATGGTTCTTGTCACAACTTCGGCCAACATCTCCGCTTCTTATAACGGTACGACACGAACGGCGACCCTTACGATATGGTTTTAGCTATATGAAATGATTCGCCAACGTCGTTCCTGGCTCGGTTAATTCGAGCGTCTGCCTTTACCCCTTCGAAACTAGCAAACGAGTCCCCCGCCGGTCCATCGCGACAGAATTATCTGGCCGGCCGAAGCCCGACGAACGGACGCCCTCGGGATTCGTGGAGGGATCTCACTTGATTATGTTTCAGACCGCATCGCACTTATTACACCGAGTGACGGACAGACGCTGCCCTTCCTGCGGCTGCGTTGAAGTTCGCCGCTCGGCCAGAAAGAACTCCTTCGAGGCCACGCTGTTGCCCTTTTTGCTGACTCGCCCCTTCCGATGCGAAAACTGCGGTAATCGCTTTTATGGCCTCGCGTTCCGAAGAAGGGCTCCGGCCCCCGACGATGCGAAGGCAATGTCGGACCTGACACAGGATTATCCTGTTCTGGTCTACGGACGCGGGGAGGACGAAGAGCCTTTTCAGGAGGAGACAAACGTCCGTGTGTTGAATCTCCGCGGCGGACTTATCACCCTAGTCACAAGAGTGGAGCCTGGCCAACACCTCGTTCTTTTAAATCTGGCCACCGAGGAAGATCAGCCGTGCCGCGTAGCGTTCGTGTGCGAGCAACATCTCGATCGAAGCATAGTTGGAATTCAATTTTGCCGGTTTGCCCAGGAATTCTGGCACATTGACGCTCCCACACACCGGAAATCGAACGCTTCCACTGCAGAGCCCTTCTGGGAGCAATAGCTGTTCCCAGTTGTTCCCCACGTAGTTTCAGCCTCCGCCATTTCCCCATCGAATTTGGTCCGCAAGCACTGGGCGTGGTCTCCTAGTGAGGTGCGGAAGTTTGCAGTCGCCTTTTCCTACAACCGCGGTTTACCGGCACGGAGTGCTGTCGAGCAGGGTGCCAGAGCTGGTGATAATGGCTTGGTTCCCGGGCACGACCAGAAAGAGTCGCGCAATTTTTGCGCCTATCTTCGTTTTCATCGACTGCGTCCCAATAGCCCTTGTCCCATTCGTGGCCTGGAGGTGAATTGCGCGGATACGGGTTGTCGTGGAGGTCGTTCCCTCGCCAGTAAGCTCTCTGCCCTTCATGTTTTTCGTCCATAGCCCTTGCGCTCCCTTCCCACTAGGCGGCTAACGTCTTGCCGTATTCGTTCTTGCGGCGAACACCTTACCGCGACACGGCGTCGCCGGGAGGGCCTGCTGTCAGCTCTAAAGGGGTCACCCGAAAGGAAGGAGAGCAAGAAGGCCCTCCTCTCCTTCAAAATTGAGAATACAGAACCCCGAAAGACTCACAATCCGGTAAACCCTGGCATTTTGCAGCCGAAAACACTGTAAACCGTGACGATTGAAGCTGTGGACCACGATTCTATTTGCAAACCTTGCCTTCAACGCTTTCAGACACTGGCGGTCTTCATCACCCATCGCCGAGAATTTCAATCCTTAGTCCACTAGGTTTTACATGCTGCACTACGGCCTCGACACGCAACGCGCGCAAACGCCTAGTCAAGAATTGCGTTCAGCGAATGCTATCTAAGTGGACTAAATGTAATAGTTGCGGCAGAAATCGATTACGGGGCACCTTTAAATGCCGCAAGCTCCATTGCATAATTCTGTGCTGTGCTGGCCGTAACCGAGGCTTGATACGAGCCGGTGGCCGAGACGACGCGGTCCACCAAACACACCGCGTGCCTGTCT
>Ga0307477_10000487_pt1 | contig 43492 bp, 38 predicted proteins | sample atmos_gasesECM2C_FD_203316 | JGI IMG/M metagenome (GOLD analysis project Ga0307477, IMG submission 203316) | Hardwood forest soil microbial communities from Morgan-Monroe State Forest, Indiana, United States - atmos_gasesECM2C_515 | ecosystem: Environmental > Terrestrial > Soil > Temperate... | reverse complement strand
GAGCTCGCCAACGCGAACAAGGAGCTCGAGGCTTTCACCTACTCCGTGTCCCACGACCTGCGCGCTCCCCTGCGTCACGTGAGCGGCTTCGCGCAGATGCTCGCCGAGGAGATGGGGAGCCACCTCTCGCCCGTTTCCCGCGACTACGTCGAGCGCATCCAGCAGCGCGCCGCCCAGATGGGGATCATGGTGGACGATCTCCTCAATCTCGCCCGACTCGGGCGCCAGCCTCTCAATCCGCGTCTCACTCCGCTCACGGAGATCGTTGGCGCGGTCATGGCCGATCTCGAGTCCGAAAGCGCGGGGCGGCGAATCGAATGGCGCATTGGTGAGTTGCCGTCGGTGGCGTGCGATCCGGGCCTGATGCGCGTCGTCTTCACGAACCTCTTGTCCAATGCGGTGAAGTACACGAGGCCTCGCGAGCTTGCGGTGATTGAGGTCGACCAGATGACCAGCGCGGGGGAGCCCGCCTTCGTCGTGAAGGACAACGGCGTGGGATTTGACATGAAGTACGCGGCACGGCTGTTCGGGGCCTTTCAGCGCCTGCACCGGGCGGACGAGTTCGAGGGAACGGGCGTCGGCCTCGCGACCGTGCAGCGGATCATCCACAAGCACGGCGGGCGGATCTGGGCACAGGCAGTGCCGGAAGGGGGCGCCTCCTTCTACTTCACGCTGAACGCGTCGGTCCCGGCCGCGACGAACTCCTGAGACCGGGTCGCGTCCCGCGGACCGCGGGATGAGCGCCAGAGTCCCGCCTCACGTGCGAGAGCGACCGGCGCCGCCCGCCGCGGCCCTCGCCCACCCGCCTCAGGGCCTGCCGGTCGTCTCCACATCCGCCTGCTGCACCAAGCGCGCGAAATCCCGAAGCTCCGGCATCCCGAGATCGGACACGACCCAGTAGGCGTAGTCCGAGGTGTTCCAGTGCATGACGTGGTAGCCCTGGCGCTCGAGCGCCGCCGAAGCGATGGCGGAACCGCGCGCGACCGGCCACACGAACACATTGATGATGTGTTGGCGCCGGCCATAGACGAGCGCCGCGACCGCGTGCTCAGCCACGTAATCGAGCCGCCCGCCGACGAGCGGGTATCCGGCTCCCGCGAAGTCGGACACCGGGGGCGAGAAATCAAGGCGACCGTTGAACCAGGGTTTCACGGTGTGCTGGTCGGAGGACGGCACGTCAGTCAGATGGCCGGGCATGAGCGAGCGGACGTGGCTCTCGAGGACCTCATCCGTGAGCCTCTCACCCGCGCCGCGCTGAAGCCCGAGGCGCCAACTCCCGAGCGCTACGATCGCGAGTGACGCGGCGAAGGCCAGCGCGGGCCCGAGGACCGGCGCGCCAAGACGGCGGGGCGGACGTGGGGACGCCGCAGCCCGCAGGGCGGCCCGCACGCGCTGGCGCAGGACATCGGGTGCCTGGAACGTCGGGACATCAGCTTGGAGCGCGGCGCGCAGTGCGAGGCGGCCGTCCCGGAATTGGGCGCACTCGGGGCACTGGGGGAGGTGGGCCTCGAGCTCACGCGCCTCGACCGCCGCCAACTCTCCGTCCAGATACGCGTCCAGCTGGGCTTCGCTCGGGTGCGTCACGTTAGGGTGCCTCCTCGTCGCGTAACGCTTCCTGGAGACGGGTGCGCGCGCGCGCGAGCCGCGACATCACAGTACCCACGGGCACGCCCGCGACGTCGCTGATCTCCTTGTACGACAGCCCCTGGAACTCGCGCAGCACGATCACCTCGCGGAATTCGGGCGGCAAGCGATCCACCGCGCGGCCGACCACCTCCTTCGCGGCCGTGCGGAGCAGGGTGGCCTCGGGGTGCTCGTCCGCGATCGCCTCGCTGTGCGTCCTCTCGTCGAACTCGGTTGCCAACGCGTCGGCGCGCGCGCGGCGGCGCCACGTGTAGACCGTGTTGCGCACGATCGCCAGCAGCCAGGCCCGGGCACTCTGCTCGTGCGCACCGTGGAAGCCGTCGAAGTACGTCAGCGCCCGCAGGCAAGCCTCCTGGACCGCGTCCTCCGCATCATTGGCGTTCCGCATCAGGTGGCGCGCCAGCGTGTAGGCGGCGTCGAGGTGCGGCAGCACTACAGCTTCGAACCGCGCCAGCTCAGGTGACTCCACGCTGCCCTCAAGGTGTCGCGTACGCCTGCGAGAGATGACTCCGGGGGCTGTGGGATTATTCCCAGGGGAATATCCCGACCGTGGGCGGGGTCCCGGGCATCGTGAAGCAGGTGCCACCCCACTCTCACCGGAGGAAGATCGCGTATGACGTATATCAGTGCCATGGCCGCAGCCGCGAGCGATGTGCCACCAACTGACGCCACAACGGCCGCCCAGGCTCAACGGAGGAAGGGTGACGGGCTGACGGGCCGGGAATGACGCGGTCGCCCGCGGGCGGCGCCCTGGGCGGGCGCCCAGGCGGGTCTAGCTGCGGAAGAGGTAGCTCACTTTCAGGAAGAACCCGTCTGATGTCCGGGCGAGGTGCTGGAACTGAAAGGCCGTGGGCTCAGTCAGGGACGCTCCGTAGCCGACAAAGCACACCGTGCCGGGCGATGGCGCGTAGGAGAACAGGAAATCGTTCCGAAACTCGTTCGTGATCTCGGGCGCAGCGGGGACGTAACGCCCGGAGTCTGCATTGAACATGAACAGCGGGTGTCCGCTCCGCGGATCCACGAGCACTGCTTGGTTCTGGGCCGAGTATTGGCCCACGTAGCGGAAGAAGACGGCGCGCGAGAGCTGGTATTCGAGCTTCAGCCGAAGAATGTCCGCGATCGAGAAGCGGGTGCCGTCACGCTGCCGTGTGATGCGCGCGTGGGTCCACAGGCCCTCAGCGCGGAATGCCTGGTTGGGGTGCCACGTGAGCGTTACCTGCGCGCTCACTTGGCGGCCCGCGGCGGCTTCGGCGAAGATCGGCACGGCGGCGTAACCGCCGTCGACGGCGGCGGCAAGCGCCCGATTGGGCGTCGTCACGCCGAGGTCGGCCCCGACCAGGTTATACAACCCGTGAGGCAGTCCGAACCGCGTCCCCGCACTGTCCTCGGCGTACTGCGTATACATCGCGGAGTCGAAGACCTGCTGGAGATCATTGGCGTTCAGCGTGATCCCCCAGCCGCCGCGGGCATTGACGGTCCACGTGTTCTGGAACCCGCCTTCGATCGTGCTGCGGGCGTGCAGGAAGTCCTCATACCGCCACAGGGGCGTGTAGCCCAAGAACGTGGACACTTGATCCCAGAGCCCGCCGGGCCTCCCATACCAACTGAAGCGGTTGAAGAAGCTTGCCTGTACGTAATTGGCGCGCGGCACGAACCCCGCGGCGGCCACGAAGTTCGGGCTCACGCCGACCACCTCTCCATGATTGCCGTATGCCCGCCCGGTACGGTCAAACAGGATGGCGTCCCACAGGGCCCCGGCGCGCGCCCCCCCGGCGTCCCGGGTCCACGAGCCGACGAGCTGCGCTTGGGAGAACCAAATCTTCCGCCAGACTGCCCGCAGGTCCGTCCCCAAGACCCGGTTATACGCGTCGCCGTCGATGCGGTCGGTGTAGACGAGTCCGGCCGTCGAGCTCGCGTCGAGGTCGCGGCGCACCCGGAAGATGTTGTAGATCGGGTTATGGCCGGTCGCCGATTGCTGCTGGTCATCGACGGCGCCCAGGTACGCGACGTTGGTGCTGCCGACCTTTCCGACGAGCTTCGCGCCGGCCACGGGCGCCACCACGTCCCGCGTGTAGATCAGCCGGTTCGGGGTGGCGTACTGCTCCAGTCCTTCGAGGAAGAAAGGACGCTTCTCGGGGAAGAACAGCGGAAAGCGCACGTTCGTGGTGACTTGCCCGACGTCCGTCTCGACTTGGGAGAAGTCAGGCTTTACGGTGGCGTTGAGGCTGAGGTTCTCGGTGACCCCCCAGCGCAGCGTGCCCCCGAGGTCGGGCTCGGCCTTGTAGGTGTACCCTGGAGTCGCGGGCGCGCCGTCCACCTTGGTCGTAAACTCTGGCGTGGCGTCCATCACGAGGCCGCGGTGCAGCCCTGTCAGCCCGACGAGGCGACCGGACTGAATGAGAAAACTCGCATTGGCGCGCATCGCGGGAGCCCAGGTGTCCTCGGCCCCCGTGTGCTGGGTTTCGCGCAGGACCTGGAACCCCCAATCCTGAGGATCCGTGGCTTGGTACCGCAGGCTCTTGAACGGAATGCGGATTTCGACTTCATACCCAAATGGGGTGAGGCGCCCCCGGGACTCGTACACGTAGTCGGGGTTCAGATCGATCGTCGCGTCGAGTCGGCCGCCGGCCGTGGGCCCGCCAGCCGCCGCTTCCACGCCGTCGCTCCAGATACCGTCCTCTTGGACGCCCAGGGGATTCACCGCGAAGAGCAAGGCCCGCCGATGGTCGGCGTACGTATCGAGAAGCAGCACGACCCGGTCGTCCGCGTCGATGTTGTCCCGCTCGGCGAGGGTCGCGCGCACCACTGCGCCATGTTGTTCGTAGGCGCGGATCCCGAAGTAGATCGCGTCGGGGGCATACCAAACAAGCACCTCAGTCGAGTCGGCCGCCGGCCGGCCGTCGACGGGCCGGTACTGCGAGAAGCCCGTGAGCAAGGCCGCCTCGGCCCACACCCGCGCATCCAACGTCCCGTCCACTGTGACCGTCGTGTCAAAGCGCGGGACGGCGACGTCGAGCTGCCGCTTGCGGCCGCTGTAGACGCGGGTCGGGGCGGTCGCTGCCGCCACCTGAAGAACGAGCAGCCAGGCGAACACAGAGACTAACCTACGGCCGGCGTGTGGCCCGCGCCCCCTCGGGGCGGACCACGGGCGGAGCCAGGCGGGCAGCGGATTTGACGAGGACGTGCGATATTGGGCGCGGCGACACCGGGCAAGCGACGCGGCCGAATGAAGCGATTACTGGCGATCGCGGTTGACGTCCTGCGAGAGGGGCGTAGCATTGACTGCCCACGCGCGCGAGCGTGCCTCAACTCTGAGAGGGAGGGTCTATGACCAACTGGACCGACTGGCTGGTGGCGGTGCCCCTGTTCTGGTTCGCAGCCGCGTTGTATTTCGGGGGCTTCGAACGGGATATCGCGGGCGGCACGGGCTTCCGACAGTTCGTAGGGCTGATGCTGAGCTACGTCATCTTTCTGGTGATCTGGGGCGTGCTGCATGCGTACGTGGCCCCCGAGTCCGCGGTCGGTATCCTCATCGCCTCGCTCGTGGCGGGACTGGCGCTGCCGCTCGAGGTGCGGCTGGGGTTCCTGGCTGTGGGGGCGCGCGTCCGCCACAACCCCGACGCTCACTAATCGCGAGAGCCCCGCGCCGTCCGCTCGTACCTCCGGTCGTGAGCCGACTGGGGTCTGGGCGACTGGGAGAGAGGACCGGCTTGGGCTGTGCCTGGGGCCCCGCGGCACCAGGGGGCGGGGCAGGGTGGGGCACTGGGGGTGGGCGGCTTAAGCTGGCGGCGCATCTGGTTGATCTGTAGCCTGAGCGTCGCCGTCCGCTGACGCGGTCGGCCGCGCTTGAGGGGAGGGCGCCGGAGCCCTGAGGGCCCCGGCGTTCGTTATTTTGGTCCACCCCGCATGCTCGCCCTCGTCGCCTTCCTCTCCACCCAGCGCCCGGCGGCCCGTCCCTGTCCGTCGACAGCGGCTGCCGCCGCCCTCGACTCCGCCTCGCAGGAGTACCGCAGCGGCGCCTTGGCCACCGCCGCGCGTCTCTTTGGCACCGCGGACTCCTTGTGTCCGGGGAGCACCGCGGCACAGGTGGGACTCGGCTTCGTCGGGCTCCGCCAGGGTCGACTTGCGGAGGCCGAACGCCGGTTCGGCACGGCGCTCGCCGCCGACTCGGGGGACGCCGACGCTTGGTACGGTTTGGGGCTCGCCGAGACGCGGCGTGATCACCGCGCCTCCGCCGAGCGCGCCTTTCGGCGCGCGCTCCACCTCGTCCCCGGGTACACAGAGGCGGTGGATCAATTGCTCGCTGCGGGGGTCGACTCGGAGTTGCCGCGCGGGCCGCTTGCCGTCCCGCCGGTGGCGCAACTGGCGGCCCGCACCCAGGGGGAGCGTTTCGAAGTGCGGACGGCCACGGGATGGCAACCGTTCTACATCAAGGGGATCAACCTCGGTGCGGCGCTCCCCGGCCGCTTCCCCGCGCAGTTTCCGGCGGATGACTCGACCTACGCACACTGGCTCGAGTTGATGGCGGGTGCGAACGCCAATGTCGTGCGGCTCTACACCATCTTTCCGCCGGCATTCTATCGGGCACTGCGGCGGTGGAATGCGGCCCACACGGAGCACGCCCTGTGGCTGGTGCAGGGGGTGTGGGCCGAGCTCCCCCCCAAGAACGACTACGACGCGCCGGCCTGGAAGGCCGACTTGCGTCGCGAGATGCGGCGCGTGGTCGATGTCATCCACGGGCAGGGTCTCGTCGCCGCGCGGCCAGGGCACGCCTGGGGGCGCTATGATGCCGACGTCTCCGACCGGGTGCTCGCGTTCCTCGTGGGGCGGGAGTGGGAGCCGTTCTCGATTGGCGCCTACAACCGCAAACGGCCGCAGCGGACCCGCTACGCAGGCCGGTTTCTCGCCGTCGATCACGCCACCCCGGCGGACGCGTGGCTCGCGGAGCAGTGCGACTACCTCCTGGCCGACGAATGGGATCGCTACCGCGCGCAGCGGCCGATCGCCTACACCAACTGGCCCACGCTCGATCCCCTTCACCACACGACCGAGGCGAGTGTCGCCGAGGAACAGCAATTGCGCCGGCGCTACGGCTATCTCCCGAACCCACGACTCAAAGAATACGACAACGACGTCGAGTCCCTCGACGCCATGCTCGTGCGCACCACGCCGGCCGACAGCGCGGGGTACTTCGTGGCCTACCACGCCTACCCCTATTATCCGGATTTCATCGCCCAGGAACGCGCATACGCCGCTGCCCGCTCGACCGACGGGCCGTCGCACTACTTCGGCTATCTCCTCGATCTGAAACGGCACTACGTTGGGCGACCGCTCCTCGTCGCGGAGTATGGGATCCCCTCGTCCCGAGGCGTCTCCCACCTCGGCCCCGAGGGCATGGATCACGGCGGGCACGACGAGGAAGGGATGGCGGCTCTCGACGCGAGGCTCACGCGGGAAATCCACGAAGCCGGCCTCGCCGGCGGCATGGTGTTCTCCTGGCTCGACGAATGGTTCAAGCACACCTGGGTGACGGTCGATCTGGAGCTGCCCCCGGAGCGCACGCGCTTGTGGCACAATGTGATGGACGCGGAGCAGAATTTTGGCGTGCTGGCTGAGGAGGCGGGGGACGCGGCCCGGACGCCCGTCCCCGGCGGCGAGCCCGAGCGATGGCGCGCGCTCCGGGCGCTCGAACGCACGGCCGCGCTCACGGTCCGCGTGGGCGCCGATGCCTCGTACCTCTATCTCACGCTCGAGGGGGAGCCGCCGCTTGACTCGAGTCGCTACATCCTCGGCATTGCGACCGGTCCGCCCGACCGTGGAGAGACTCGGCTGCCCGGGCTGTCGCTCTCGAGCGATGTCGGGTTCCAGTTCGCCCTCGTGCTGAACGACACGAGCGACGCTCAGCTCCTCGTGACGCCGTCCTACAACCTTTACCTCAGTCCGCGGCCGGGCGCGGGCCCCACGGCTCTCGATGCGCTCTACAATCCCGCTGCGACCATCGACGCCAAGCGCACGGGAGGGGGATGGGACTCCCTGTTCGTGACCACGAACCGGTGGCGGATCGGACGGGACGGGACAACCTTCCCGGCGCGCGGCGTGAACCGCGGACGACTGCGTTACGGACGAGCCGACGCCTCGACCCTGGCCGATTGGTACGTCGACCGGGCCGCGGGTCTTGTGGAAGTGCGGCTGGCGTGGGGACTGCTCAACGTAACCGACCCGTCGTCGCGCCGCGTCGTGCGGCGCATGGGACCGCACGAGACCTTCCAAACCATGGTCTCCGACGGCGTGCGCGTGGCGGTGGCGGTGCTCGCCCGGAGGACGGGCGCGATGCAGGCGTGGCTGCCCGCGCACACCGTCTACGCCTGGGCTAGCTGGGAAGAGCCGGTGTGGCACGAGCGGCTGAAGCCCGTCTACGGGGCCTTGCGGGACGCCTGGAGCGGATGGTGAGGCTGCGGCGTGGGATTCTCGGAGGCGCGCTGGCCGCGGTCGCGGGGCCGCTTGCCGCTCAGCTCCCTACGGCGGACTCGGCGTTCCAACGTGGGGACTATCGGGCGGCACGCGCCGCCTACGAAGCGGTGCTCGCGCGCGACTCGAACGACCTTCGGGCCCTGGACCGGCTCGCCACCCTCGACAGTTGGGACGGCAAACTCACCCGCGCGCTCGCACGCCTTGCCCGACTGCGGCGGCTCGAGCCGACCGACGGGGACTTCATGGTCGATGAGGCCCGAGTGCTCGCTTGGGCCGGGCGCACACGGGCGTCGGAGCTGCTGTACGACTCGGTGCTGGTTCACGCGCCCGGGCGAACGGACGCGCTCGCGGGCCGGGCACGGGCCGTGGCCTGGAGTGGCGAGCTGCAACGCGCGGAACGCCTGTGGCGTGAGGCGCTCGCCCTGCATCCCGACGATCCCGAGCTCCTGATCGGCTTGGCGCAGACACTGTCCTGGAGAGGCCAGAACGTCCTCGCCGAGGCCTACGCCACGCGGGCGCGCGAGCTGGCGCCCGGCGACCGGACGGTGTTGGAGTTGCAGCGCACGCTCCGCGCGGCCCTGCGGCCGCAGGTGGCGACGTCGGGCGACGGCGCCGGGGACTCGGACGGCAACGACTTCATCGCATGGGATGGCTCGTATACAAGGTCCCTCGGATCCGCGGTGCGAGGGACCCTCCACTCCGGATGGCGCCGAGCGACCGATGCGTCCCAGGTTGGCTTGAGCTACGGGGCCAACGCGTCCGCCGTGGCCGCGGTGGGCAGCGGCGCCGTGCTCCGCGCGGGCGCGGGCCTGCGCCGCCTTGCACCCGACAGTGGCTCGGGCACGTTGCCGCTTACCGCGGAGCTCGGGCTCGGGATCCACCCGGTGCGCTTCGCGGCCGTCGGCATTGGGTATAGCCGCGCTCCGTTCGACGAGACCGCCCTGTTGATCCGGCGCGGGTTCGTGATCGACGGGCTGGACGCGAGCGCCGACCTCGTCCCGTCGCCGCACTGGTCGATCTCGTTAGGCGGCGGCGGTGGGTGGATCTCGGACGGCAATCGCCGCTATTCCGCCGTCGCCGCGGTCCTCGCGCGCGTCCTACCGGGGCTCGAGCTCGGCCCGTTTGCGCGGCTCTTGAGCTACCGGTCGAGCCCCCAGGACGGCTATTTCGCTCCCGACCGCTTCACGGTGCTCGAGGGTCGGGCAGTGTTTGACTGGCGCCGGGCGCGGTGGGGCGTGCGTGCCGACGGCGGGGCCGGTACCGAGCAGGTGTTCCGGGGCGCGGCGCAGCAAGTCGAGTGGCACCTCGGGCTCGCGCTGACCCGCGGCTGGGGCGCCGACAACGAGATCGCGCTCGTGGGCGGCATCACGAACAGCGCGGCGAGCACGGCGCCGAGTGCCGTCCCGACCGAGGCGTACCGCTATCGCTCCCTCGCCCTCAAGTTCCGCCAAGGCCTCTAAGGCACCGCTCCGCCGCCAGAACTCCCCGCTTCCGCCGTGCATCCGACGCAGTGTGGCCCGACCGTATAGCGCGACCCTCGAAGGTCATGCGGCGGGCGGCGGGCCAGGGGCCACTCGCCCGGCGGCTAGTCCGGGGCGCTCCCGCGCCACGCCGTGGCCAGCCCTCGGCGACGGGCCGGCAGCGCCTCGGCGATCGCCGGAGCAGGCTCCGCCCGGTGTCGCGGCCCCCGCGGGCTGGCGCGAGGCGCTCGGCGGCCGTGGGCGGCAACGTCCGACGGGGGGCGCTCTGCGGCTCCGAGTCCGAGCCTGCGGAGCAGGCGGACCGCGCGCGCTTGGTCGCTCGGGCTCAGGGCGCCGACGGCATGCCGCATCCGCGCGGCGTGGCGTGGCAGCACGCGCTTCACGAGCTCGCGTCCTCGAGATGTGAGGGCGAGGAGGATCACCCGCCGATCGCGCCGGCTCGGGCGACGCGCGACGAGCCCGCCAGCGACCAGCTTGTCGACCACGTAGGTCATGCTGCTGCTCTCGACCAGGATCCGCCTGCGGACCTCGCACACGGCCAGCTCGCCCTTGTGGTGGAGGACATCGAGCACCGCGAACTCGGTGGTGCTGAGCCCGAAGCTGGCGACACTGGCTCGCGAGTGGCGCTCCACAGATCCAAAGGCGCGCGCGAGCACGACCCACAACGTCAAGGCGATGTCGTCCACACTTCGGGAACCCCGGTCCTGCGCCATTCGTTCCATGGTTGTTCGAGGTCGAGTATCTCGATTTCGTAATATTACACGGAGAGAGACATGTTAACGGATCTCGGTTTACTCGCGTTGCGCGCGGCGTTGGGAGTCGTGTTCGTTGGCCACGGTGCGCAAAAGGCGTTCGGGGCGTTCGGCGGGCCCGGGCTTGAGGGCACGGCCGGCTTTATCGGCAACCTGGGGTTCCGGCCGGCCCGGGTCTGGGCGGCGGTGGCCGCGTGGGGGGAGTTTCTCGCTGGCGTCCTGTTCTTCTTGGGGTTGCTGACCCCCCTCGCCGGTGTGCTGGTGGTGGCGACGATGCTCGTGGCGATCGTCAAGGTGCATGCACCGAAAGGGTTCTTCTCGCAGAACGGTGGCTACGAGTACAACCTGGTGCTGGCGATCACGGCCGTCGCTGTCGCGCTCATCGGCCCTGGCACGCTGTCGCTTGACCACCTGCTCCATCTCGGGCGGTAGACGCCAGCTAGACGGCCGTTCGGCGGGCGCGGGCGGCGAGGTAGGCCTTGAGCGCCACGGCACTGTTGTGCTCGGTGTCGCGGGCGCTGAACAACAGGGTCACGCGGCGGCGCCGCGCCTCACGGAGCAGCGGGCGCCACGCCTCCGGATGTTGCGTGAGCTCCGCTGCGTAGCGGCGGCGGAACGCCCCCCAACGCCGCGGATCGTGGTGGAACCATTGCCGCAGGGCGGTGCTCGGCGCGAGCTCGCGCAGCCACCCCTCGAGGTGCAGCGCGTCCTTCTTGATGCCGCGGGGCCATAAGCGTTCCACGAGGTAGCGTTTCCCATCAGCGGGACCCGCGGGCACGTAGACACGTTTCACGGCGATCATGAGTGGTGGTCCGCACGGGCCGCCTCGCCGGGGTCCTCGCGGGCGGCGTGGGGCGGGCGAGCCGGGCTACGCGCGCGCGGCGAGTTGGCGCAGCACGTATTCCAGGATGCCCCCGTGCCGGTAATACTGCAGCTCCTGCGGCGTGTCGATCCGGACCGTTGCGCGAAACTCGAGCACCGTCCCGTCGGCGCGCGTGGCCCGCAGGGTGACCTCCCGCCCCCGGGGAAACCCCTCGGTGAGGATCCCCGCAAGCCCGGTGAGGTCGTAGCGTTCAGTGCCGGAGAGGCCGAGCGTGGCGGCACTCTGGTCGGGCAGAAACTGAAGCGGCAGGAGGCCCATGCCGATGAGGTTCGAGCGGTGGATGCGCTCGTAGCTTTGCGCGACGACGGCGCGCACCCCGAGCAGACGCGGCCCCTTCGCCGCCCAGTCCCGCGACGAGCCCGCGCCGTACTCCCGCCCGGCAATGACGAGTAGTGGGGTCCCCTCTTCGCGGTACCTAACCGACGCGTCGTAGATCGTCATCGGCGCCCCGTCCGGGAGATGCTTGGTAAACGGTCCTTCGGTGTCAGGGGCGAGGCCGTTCCTCAAGCGCACGTTGGCAAACGTGCCGCGCACCATGACTTCGTGGTTGCCCCGCCGGGCGCCATAGGAATTGAAGTCGGCGGGCGCGACGCCCAGCGCGATCAGGTACTGCCCGGCCGGACTCGCCTTGCGAATCGAGCCCGCCGGCGAGATATGATCGGTCGTGATGCTGTCGCCGAGCAAGCAGAGCACGCGTGCCCCCTGGATGTCGGCCACGGGCCCGGGGTCGCGGGGCATACCATCGAAGAACGGTGCTCGCTGGATGTAGGTGGACGCGGGCGCCCACGCAAAGCGGTCCCCCCGGGGGACAGGGAGGCCGGCCCAGCGCTCGTCGCCCTGGAACACCTCGCCGTACTCCTTGTGGAACATCGTCGACTGGATTGCGCTCCGAATCAGCGCGTCCACTTCGCCGGGCGACGGCCAGATGTCGCGCAGGAAGACTCGCCCAGCGGTCCCCGTGCCCAGCGGCTCGTGCTCGGGGTCGAAGTCGATTCGGCCCGCGAGGGCGTAGGCGACCACGAGTGGCGGTGACGCCAGATAATTGGCCCGCACGTCCTGTTGGATGCGGCCCTCGAAATTGCGGTTGCCTGACAGGACGGCGCACGTGACGAGGTCCCCTTCGCTGATCGCGGCGGCCACGGGCTCGGGCAGGGGTCCCGAATTGCCGATGCAGGTCGTGCACCCGTAGCCCACGACGTGGAATCCGAGTTGCTCGAGGTAGGGCAGAAGGCCGGCCTGCCGCAAGTAGTCGGTGACCACTTTCGAGCCCGGGGCGAGGCTCGTCTTTACCCAGGCCTGGGTGCGGAGGCCCTTTTCCACCGCCTTCTTCGCGACGAGCCCCGCCGCCACCATGACCGAGGGATTCGACGTGTTCGTGCAACTCGTGATCGCCGCGATGACGACTGCTCCGTGCCGCAGTTGGTGCGCGGCGCCATCGATCGTGAGATCGACGTGGGTGCGCCGTGGCGGCGCCTCGACTTGGGTCGCGACGGTCCCACCCTCCTCCTCCCAGCGCACGGCGTTGGGAGCGGACGGGGGAGGGCCGATCGGCGAGGTCGGGTTGGCGAGGGCAGGCAGGGCCGCCAGGAATTGCCGTTTCACGTCGCGCAGGAGCACGCGGTCCTGGGGGCGCCGGGGGCCAGCGAGGCTCGGCTCGACGGTGGTGAGATCGAGGGGCACGGTGGCGGAATACACCGCGGCGCTCGCACCGAACAAGCCCTGCTCCTTCATGTAGGCCTCGACGAGAGCGATGGCCGGCTTCGGGCGGCCCGTGAACGCGAGGTAACGCAGCGTTTCCTCGTCTACAGGGAAGAGACCGACCGTGGCACCGTATTCGGGCGCCATGTTGCCGATCGTGGCCCGGTCGGCAACGGGGAGCGCGGCGACCCCCGGTCCGTAGAACTCTACGAATTTCCCGACGACCCCCGTCTTTCGCAGCAGCTCCGTCACGGTGAGGACGAGGTCCGTGGCGGTGGCGCCCTCGGGGAGGTGCCCGGTCAGGTGGACGCCCACGACCTGGGGGACCAGCATCGAAACCGGCTGCCCGAGCAAGGCCGCTTCGGCCTCAATGCCGCCCACCCCCCAGCCGAGCACCCCCAGACCGTTGATCATGGTGGTGTGGGAGTCGGTCCCGACCAGCGTGTCAGGGAAGGCCTGTGGCTCCGGCCCCTCCGTCGCGACCACCACGCGGGCCAGGTACTCGAGGTTCACTTGGTGCACGATTCCCGTGTCAGGGGGCACGACGCGGAAGCCCTGGAATGTTTGTTGCGCCCAGCGGAGCAGGGCGTACCGCTCGCGGTTGCGCTGGAACTCGAGGTCTGCGTTCGCTTGGAAAGCACGCGCCGTGCCGAATTGATCGACGATGACGGAATGATCGATGACCAGCTCGGCCGGGAGCTGGGGGTTCACCCGTCGGGGATCCCCCCCCTGGGCGTGCATGGCGTCGCGCATCGAGGCGAGGTCGACGACGGCGGGGACGCCCGTGAAGTCCTGCAGCAGCACCCGGGCGGGCATGAACGCGATCTCGTTGTCCGGCGTCTTGGCCGGATCCCACCGTGCCAGGCGTTCGATCTCCTCGGCGCGCACGGTCCGGCCGTCCTCGCGTCGGAGGAGGTTCTCGAGCAGCAGCTTGAGCGAGTAGGGGAGCCGGTCGAGGGAGGCGCCGCGGCGCTCGAGCGCGTCGAGGCGGAAGATCTCGAGCGCGCGCCCCCCCGCCTTGAGCGTTCCCCTGGCGCCGAAGCTGTTCGCGGCGCTCATTCGAGCGTCCGGACATCGGAGACGTAGTATTCCGTGTCCCCGAAACACGTCGTGGGCACACCGACGTGCTGTCGATACGTCAGGGCGACCCGCTTGCCGAGGGAGCTGTTAATGAGGCCCGCCACCGAATCGTTGCGGACTGTGAAATAGAATTTCTCGGGCATCGTGCCGGGGAGCGCCACCATCGCCAGCTCGCCTTCCCACGTCTTACACAGCCACCCTTTTTTCGAGAACTTCTGCACATAGCCCGCGCGCTCGCCCGTCGAGTAGGTCCACGAGATCACCACCCAGGTGTACAGGCTCAGCAACACGAGGGGAACGGCCACGATACCGGCGAGGACGAGCTTCTGCGTGCGGGAGAGCGTGAACCTCACGGCGAGGAATCTACTCCGTCGCCCTCGGTGCGATAAGGCGCGAAGCCGCGCGCGCGATAATTGGGGAGGGCGTGCGGATGGTCGAGCGTCGAGGTGTGGAGCCACACCCGCGCCGCGCCCAAGCCCCAGGCGTCGCGGACGGCGCAGGAGAGCAAGTGCTTGCCCAACCCGCAGCCAATGGCATCGGGCGCGAGCCCGAAATAGGCGATCTCCACCGAGTCGTCGTCCGCTACGCGCCGCAGCTCGTACCAACCCGCAACCTGACCGCGCCGCGCGGCGACATAGAGGCCGATGTCGGGCCGGGCGAGATGCGCCCCGATTTCGGCATCACTCCAGCTCCAGCGGTCGCGCCAGTGATACGCCGCGCCCACGGTGCGGTAGCAGTAGCGGTACACGGCCGGGGCGGGCCGCGCCAGCCGCCGCACGCTGAGGTCAGGAAAGTCCCCGAACGCCGCTCGGAACTGTTCTGGATGGGTCAACTGGAGGTAGGTCCTCGTGCCCTGCACGTGCGCCCCCCTAGCGTGGCGACTCGGAGTCTCGCGATCTATACTTATGGGCCATGGCCAACCGGATGACGACGGTCCCGTTGCCGCTCACCCTGCACCTCGCGGGCTACACGGTGATCGGCCTGTTCTGCCTCCTCGCCGGGGTGTTCAACCTGTTGGATCCCTCGAAGTACATCCACGCGCTCGCGTTCTTCGCGGTCACGGGGCTCTCGTGGGGCTACGTGTTCGGCATTTATATGGCGCGCCGCGAGGTCGTGACGCTGGGGTTCGGACTCAGCGCCGGCTACGCCGCATTCGGGGTGTGGCAGGTCACGCGGCATCCGCTGCTCGGCCTGCTCCTGCTCGCCATCGGCGTGTACGGCTGCGGCGTGCAGCTGTACTACCGCAAGCTGATCCTCGAAGTCTAGCCGGCCGGTCGCCTCACCCGACCGCGCCCTCGAAGCTCTCAGGGGCGGCCGGCAGCTCGACCACGAAGCGGGCGCCGCCCAGCGCGGAGTCCTCGAGCCACATCTTGCCGCCAACCTCGTTCACGACGCGCTGGCAGATCGCGAGCCCGAGACCCGTGCCCTCGTCGGGGCCCTTCGTCGTGAAGAACGGGTCGAAGATGCGATGGCGGATCTCGCGCGGCACCCCGGGCCCGGAGTCCTCAACGACCAGGCGCACCCAGCCGTCGCGAGCCTCCGTTGCCATCTGAATGACCGCAGGTTGGCGCGCCCGGATCGCGTGTTCGGCGTTCGTCACGAGGTTGATCACCACCTGCTGCAGCTCCTGCCCGAGGGCGAGGACGGCGGATGCCGCATCGTCCAGTCGGGTACGGAACTCGACGTTGTCGGCGCGCAGCACCCGCTGGCGGATCTCGGCGACGTCGCGGACCAGCTCGTTCACCTGGATGCGCGTGGGCGTCGTGTCCGCGCGGCGCGCGAGACGCAGGAGGCTGCGGACGATGCGCGCGGCGCGATCGACCTCGCGGGTCATGGTGGCCGCCGCCGCCGTTACGTCGGGGTCCGTGCTGGCGCGCGCGAGGAGCTCCGCCTCCATCCGGATCGCCGCGAGGGGGTTGTTGACCTCGTGCGCGACGCCGCTCGCGATCTCGCCGACCGTGGCGAGCTTTTCCCGGGCGACGAGTTCGCGCTCGGCCCGCAGCTCGTCGGTGCGGTCGTAGAGGGCGACGAGGAGGTTGGACGACTCGACGCCCGTTACGCTCGTGAGGGTGCAGTCGCAGATCCGGCGGTCACCGTCCGCTCGGGTGACGAGCACCCGCCCATGCCAGGACTCGCCCTCCAGCGCCCGGCCGAGCACCATGTGCAGCGAGACGCCGCTCGGTGAGAGGCCCAGACTCTCGAGGTGTCTCCCCACGCCGTCCGCCTCCTCGGCGAGCCCGAAGAGGCGGCACCCGGCCTGGTTGAGCTGCTCCACTTGCCCCTCCCGATCCACCAAGGCGAGCGGCAAGGGACTGCCGTTGACCATGGCGCGCGCCTGCTGAGCCATCGTTTGGGCGCCCGCCACCGCCTCGGCGAGCTCCAATCCACCGGCGATATGGGCGGCGACGGCCGTGAAGTATTGCAGGTCGACGAGGCTGAACGCGGGCGAGGGCGCGCCGTCTCGAGCGAGGTAGCGCACGACGCCCACCGCGCCCACGGGGCCGCTCGACGTCTTGAGCGGCGCGATCATGGCGGCCCGCGCCGCGCCCGACGGGGAGACGGGGCTGTAGGTGTCCGGCTCGCCGAGCAGGTTCTCGGTGAGGAGCGCCTCGCCCGTGGTCACGACGCGCCCGGTCGTGCTCGCGAGCGGCAGGCCGAGCCCCTCCATCTCGACCGAGTGGCCGACGGTGGCGGCGACACGGAGCGTCTTCCCGTCGGGGTTGCGGAGCGCGACGTAGGCGCCTTGGGCGTCAACCAGGGTCACCAGGCTCTGGAGCGTGTAGCGGAGCAACAGTTCGCGATCGGGCGCCGCGAGCAGCCACCGCGACAGCTCGACGAGAAAGGTGCCCAGCCGCCGTTCCCGCTCGAGCGTGACGCGGCGCGCGACCATCACCGCTAGGTGCGAGGCCACCTCCAGGACCGCCCGGAGATCGTCGAGCGGGAAGGCGGCCGGAGCCCCCACGATCGTGACCTCCACCTGGCGTCCTTCCACCTCGCGCGACTGGACGCGGAGCGCATCCCCCCGCGCGGTGTCCGGACCGGCGGCGACCGTGGCGTCCTCGCGCTTGCCGTCGTAGGAAACGCGGACCTGGGCCTCGCCGATCCAATCGCTCAAGACCGCGGCGACCGTCTGCCAGAAGGCCTTGGTCTCCCGGGCGTTACTGGCTTCCGAGAGGAGCCGTCGGATGGGATCGATCATGCGAGGGGGGCGGGGCGGAGATCAAGCAGCGCGGGCGCGGGCATCCGCGCACCCCCCAACGGCGTCATGGCGCAAATATACGCCGGGCGGGCGCCGCCGCCCGGCCGGGTGCCGCGTGGGGTCTAGGCGCCGATCGCGCCCGGGAACCGCGCCGGGTCGGCGGTGAACCCGGGGAAGACGGCCGCCAAGTCCTGCGTGCCGAGGTGACGGGCCACGAGCTCGGCAAAGAGGTCGCGGAAGTCCGTTGTCACCGCCACATCCCGTCCCTCGAAGCGCTGCGCGGGGTCGAGGCCCGGCCACCGACCGAGCACCCGACCGCCGCGCACGGGCCCACCGAGCACGAGCATGGCCGTCGCGTGCCCGTGGTCGGTGCCGCTGTTGCCGTTCTCCCGCACCGTGCGCCCAAACTCCGACATCGTCAGCACGACCACGTCCCGCATCCGCCCTCCTAAGTCCTGGGCGAAGGCGGCGAGAGACTGCCCGAAGTCGGCGAGCCGTGCGGCGAGCTGCCCTTCGCTAGCCCCTTGATTGACGTGCGTGTCCCACCCGCTGACGTCGGCGAAGGCGACCCGGAGGCCGACGTTCGCCTTGATCAGCTGGGCGATCTGCAGCAACGCGCGGCCGAACGGGCCACGTGGGTACGCCGCGCCGTTGGCCGGGGCGTACTGTCCCGGGTTTGCCTGCTTGAGCTGTTGCACCGCCTCGAACGCCTCCTCGGAGGAGGTCGCGAGGAGGCCCGTCGCGGCGCCGGCGTAGAGCTCTTCGAAGGCGCGCGTGAGGCGGTCCCGGGCGGCGGCCGGGCCGCGGACGCCGAAGGCTTGCAAGTCATTGATCGCGAGGCTCGGAGCTGCACCGGCGAGGATGCGCGGCAACTGTGGTCCGAACGCGACCGCCTGGAACGGTGTGTTCGCGTGCTCGCGATCGTGTTGGCAGCAGCGGTTCAGCCACCCGTCGGGGGTGGCCTTGAGCCCTGGAGTTCCCGACTCCATGTAGTCTTGGGCGTCAAAATGACTGCGCGTCGCGTCGGGCGAGCCGATGGCGTGCACGGCGGCGAGGCTCTTGTTGTCCCACAAGGGTTTCAACGCGGCGAGCCGAGGGTGCAACCCGAAGTACCCGTCCAGATCCAGTACGTCCCCCCGCGGAACCGCGATCCGGGGCCGCTCGCGATAGTACACCGGGTCGCCATGGGGCACGATCATGTTCAGCCCATCCACCGCGCCGCGCTGGAACAGGCAAACGAGAATGGGGGCCGACGCGGGAACCGGGCGCGACGCCGCGAAGGCGGCTCGAGCGAGGAACACGGGGTCGAGCCCCAGGCTCACCAGCGCCAGCCCGCCCGACTTCACAAACACGCGCCTCGAGATCGTCATGTGCATCCCTCCCTGCCGGTCACTCCGGCGGTCCCGTCCTACTGTCGCTGAAACTCGGGTCCCCCGACGGCCAGGCCCACCGCCAGCGCGCGCGCGCGCGCGGGGTCGGCCACGTCCGCCAGTTGCTCCAGGATCACGCGCTTCGTGTTGGCCGTCATCGTGCCGCCCAAGATCGTGGCGTTCACGGCCGCGATCAGCTGCACGGGGTCGGTGTTGGTGGGAATCACGGAGTCCACATCCACGAGCGTCCCCGGCAGCCGCCCGCTCGCGAGCGCCAAGCCGGAGTTCATGCGGTCGAGCAGCGCCCCGCTGTTCACCCACTCGTCCTCCGTCTGCGGGTAGCCGTCGGGGGCGACGTGCATGTAGAGGGGCTCGCCGAGACGGGCGATCACCTGCGCGAGCCGGGGCGTCGTATCCGGCGCGGCGCCCACGGCGCGCAGCGCGCTCACCACAAAAACGAAGGGTGTCTTCACCTTGGCGCGCACGTTGGCCGGGGCCCAGAAATCGGGCCCATGGACGATCGCGCTCAGCACGGCCCGGAGGTCCCCGCCGGATTGCATCCACGCCGCGACCGCGTCGTCGACGCAACCGTCTGGGGGCTCGTCGCTCACGAACCGCTGGCACAACTCGCGGCTGACGTGGTGGATCGTGGCCGGGTGGTTGGCGAGCCAGCGGAGAAGGCGGATGCCTTCGTCCATGCCATGCCCCGCCGGATAGCGGATACCCATTACCACCTTCGCGCCCCGGTCGTGCGCCCAATCGTGGTAGGCGAACCCCCCTCCCAGCTGCGGCCGCTCGATGCTCCAGCCTGTGAAGATCCGCGCCACGTTGATCACGTCCTGCTGCGTATAGCCGCCGTCCACGCCGAGCGTGTGGAGCTCAAGCAGCTCGCGCGCATAGTTTTCATTGATTCCCTGGGGCAGGTGGTCGAGCGCCTGGCGGCGCCGGCCCTCCGCGCGCAGCGCGTCGGGGGTGAACCCGGGGCCGAACCGTCCGGGCCACGACGCCCGGCGCAGCCCCGGGGGCAGCGAGCCTGGAGCCACGCTTTGCCAGTTATCGAGGTAAAAGAGCATGGCCGGACTCTCGGCCGTGCCGATCAGGAGATCGGCGAACTTGCCTAGAGCATGGGGGCGAATCGTGTGCTCAATGTAGTCGGGCAGCAGGAAGCGGTCGGCCCCCTTGCCCAGGAACACATTGAAGTGATTGCTCCAGAAGTCGACGACGACCTCGCGCAGCTGGCGCTCCGAGAGGGCGGCCCGCATGACGGTGAGTGCCACGAATTGCCCCGTGAGCCTGCGGGCGGCGAGCTCTTCGGGACCGGGGGTGTCCTGCATCCGCATGCTGTCGGCCATCCCGTTCCCGTCGCCGGCGCTCCCCGCGCGCTGACGCTCCCGGCGCTCGCGGTCGGCGTTAAAATACTGTTGCGCCAGCTCGCCGCGACTCCGCGTGAGGACCTCGAAGGCCCGCTCCCGCTCGACTAGCACCTGGTCGGCGATCTCGTCCGGGTCAAGTTGCCGATCGATCCAGCGCATCACGCTCCCGGCGGCCACGCGGTCCACTTCGCCCGGCCGCGGCCCATACGCCAGTCGGTTCAGAGCGTGCAGCGCGGAGTCGTGGGGCGTGAGGGCAGTGGCCGCCCCGCCCTGCGGGCGGCGCAGCGGGGCGGGCTGCACGCCGACCGACGCGGGCGGCACCGGCCCGCACCCCAACCCCACGACCAATGCGATGAGGCGCTTCTGCATACGGTTATATTGACGCTCGGCCTCTCTCGAACGTTAACGCCCTGACCACCCCCACCCCTCGCTTCGTTTCCCACGGGATCATCCCGCGGCCGAGGAGCCTGCTCGCCGGCGGCGATGGCAAGCCGCCTAGCTGGAACGAGCGGCTCCAGGCCCTGAAATATGTGCCCCCCCTGCTGCGTCTCGTCTATGAGACCCACCGGGGCTACACCGTGGCTATCCTCGCGCTCCGCGCGGTCCGGTCGTTCATCCCCCTCGCTGTCCTGTGGATCGGGAAGCTCATCATCGATGGGGTCATCGCCGGGGCGCGCGGGCGCGCGGCGGGCGGGAGCGTCGATTGGTGGTACCTCGGCGGGTTGCTTGGGCTCGAGCTCGGCATCGCCGTGGCGGGGGAGGGGCTCGCGCGGCTGTCGTCCCTGCTCGAGAGCCTCCTCGGCGACCTGTTCTCCAATCGCATCAGTGTGCGTTTGATGCAGCATGCCGCCACCCTCGACCTCGCTCAGTACGAGGACCCGGAAACCTACGATCACCTCGAGCGGGCGCGCCGCCAGACGGTGGGTCGGATCGGCTTGATCGCGCTGCTCCTCTCGACCGCCCAGGACCTCGTGACCCTCGCCTCACTCGCGGGGGTGTTGCTGGTGCAGCTCCCGTGGTTGTTGCTCCTGCTCGTGATCGCGGTGCTGCCATCGTTCGTGGGCGAAACGCACTACGCGGCGCTGGGGTACTCGCTGCTCTTCTCCTGGACCCCCGAGCGCCGCTTGCTCGATTACCTCCGCTATGTGGGCGCGTCGGATGAGATGGCGAAGGAAGTGAAGCTCTTCGGCCTCTCGGATTTCCTGGTGGGGCGCTACGCGAAGCTCTCCGACGAGTTCTACCAGGCGAACAAGCGGCTCGCCGTCAAGCGCAACGTCGTCTCGACGCTCTTCGTCACCGTGGGCACGCTGGGCTACTACGGCGCGTACGCCGTGACGATCTACCTCACCGTGGCGGGCCGGTTCACCATAGGCGCGCTCACGTTCCTCGCCGGGTCGTTCCGCCAGAGCCGCGACCTGATCCAGCGCATTCTCCTCTCGTTGTCGCAGGTATTTGAGCAGAGTCTGTATCTGTCGGACCTGTTCAGCTTCTTCGACGTACAGCCGCGGGTGACGTCGCGGCCCGGCGCCCGGGCGGTCCCCGTGCCGATCCGCACCGGGTTCGAGTTCCACGACGTGGGGTTCCGCTATCCCGGCTCGGACCGGTGGGCCGTCCGGCATCTCACGTTCACGTTTGAGCCCGGGGAGCGGATCGCCCTCGTGGGCGAAAACGGCGCCGGCAAGACGACCCTGGTGAAGCTCCTGGCACGGCTCTATGACCCGGATGAAGGCCATATCCTCCTCGACGGCGTGGATCTGCGGGAATACGACCTCGGGAGCCTGCGGCGCAACATCGGCGTGATCTTTCAGGACTTCGTTCGCTACGACTTCGTCTTCAAGGAAAACATCGGGGTCAGCCAGGTCGAGGCGCTCGACGACCAGGTGCGGGTGCACGAGGCCGCGCGGCGCAGCCTCGCCGACTCGGTCGCGTCGCGACTCGCCAAAGGCTACGATCAAATGCTCGGTCGTCGCTTCGACGGCGGCGTGGAGCTCTCGGGAGGCGAATGGCAAAAGGTGGCCCTCGGACGCGCCTACATGCGGGACGCCCAAGTGCTCATCCTCGACGAGCCTACCGCATCGCTCGATGCCCGCGCGGAATACGAAGCGTTCCTCCGCTTCGCGGAGCTCACGAAGGGACGCATGGCGGTCCTCATTTCGCACCGCTTCTCGACGGTCCGGATGGCCGATCGGATTCTCGTCCTCCGGGGTGGGGAGCTCGTGGACCAAGGGTCGCACGAGGAGCTGGTGGCGCGGGGTGGCCTCTACGCCGAGCTGTTCTCCTTACAAGCGGCGGGCTATCGGTAGGCTCTGTGCCCGGCCGCGGCTCGAGCGCGGGGAGGAGCGGCGTACCTTATGCCCGCGGCGCGCCCCCCGAGTGGCGCCTCGGAGGTGGGCGCGGACGCCAAGGAACCCCTCCGCGTTTCTCCTAATACAGAATCCCAGGCAAGGGCGGCATGAGCTCAGCGATCACGGTCGAAACACCCCTCGACGCGTACTCCCGCACCGTTATGGCGGCGGCGGAGCGCGTGGGCCCCACGGTGGTCACGGTGGAGGTGGCGCAGCGGGTCCGCCCGCGCGGGCGGGGGCGCGCGCGCGATGTCCCTGGCCATGGCTCCGGGTTTCTCATCACGCAGGACGGCTTCGCCCTCACGAACAGCCATGTCGTGCATGGGGCCCACCGGATCGAAGCCGTCCGCGCCGACGGCCGCCGCCTGGCAGCCGAGCTCGTGGGCGATGATCCGGACACCGACCTCGCGGTCATTCGCGTGCAGGGGACCGACTTGACCGCTGCGGAGCTGGGCGATTCGCGGGCGTTGCGGGTGGGCGAATTGGTGGTCGCGATCGGGAATCCCTATGGATTCCAGCAGACCGTGACGGCCGGCGTCGTCAGCGCCTTGGGCCGCTCGTTCCGATCCGTGGGCGGCCGACTCATCGACGACGTGGTGCAGACCGACGCCGCGCTCAACCCCGGGAACTCCGGGGGCCCGCTCGTCAACGGACGCGGACAGGTGATCGGCGTCAACACCGCGGTGATCCTTCCCGCGCAGGGCATCTGTTTCGCCGTGGGGATCAACACGGCGAAGCTCGTGGCCGCGCAGGTTATCAAGGAGGGACGGATTCGCCGGGGCCGCATCGGCGTCGCGGGTCAAAACGTGCCGCTGCGGAGGCTCGCGGTCCGCGAGCACTCCCTGGAGGTTCCGGGCGGCGTGCTCGTGCTGTCCGTCGAGCCCGGCGGACCCGCGGAGCGGGCCGGGCTCGTTCAGGGCGACGTGATCGTCACCCTCAATGGCCAGGGGGTCGGCGGCATCGACGACCTGCACCGGCTGCTCACCGGTGAGGTCGTCGGGGTCGCGGTGCCCATCGGGATCGTGCGGGGGCGGGAGAAGCGAGACCTAACGATCGTCCCCGAGGACTCGACCGAGGTTCACTGATCGCGGCGAAGGTCGCGCCGGTCGCGACGGAGATCCCGGCGGTCACCGCGGAGGTCGCGGCGATCCTGATGCAGGTCCCGGCGAGCGCTGCGAGCGGCTGCCCAACGGCCACTCTTCAGGTCATGACGCAGATCGTGGCGGTCTCGGCGGAGGTCCCGCCGATCCTGGCGCAGATCGCGGGCATCGCGCCGGACATCGCGACGATCGCTGCGGAGGTCCGGGCGGGGGTGCTCCACGCCAGGGGACAGCGGACGGGCGGCAGCCTGCGCGGCGAGTCCGGCGGGCAGGCCGAATGCGAGGACCAGGGCGGCGAGAACGGCGAGACGGCGTAGCATACGTAGGCTCCAGTGAAGGTGCGTTGATGGGACGGGGGGCAGCTCGAGCCGTTAACCGCGGCAGCGGGCGTGTGACGGAGATCACCGGGTGCCGCGCTCCGTCGCTGGCCTTAGGAGCGCAGCACCCGGTGGTCGCAGCGTCCGCCGCACCGGCCGGCGTCCGGGGGGCGCGCATGCGGGGTGTCCTTTCCGGTCGCTTGCGGTCTCTCGCGCCGGCGCGGGCTGCGCCCCGGCACAAGGGCACACGTTGGTCTCGGCCCGTGTAGATTCCAGCCTTCATGCCGTCCTCCCGCGCGCGCCTCAGCATCGTCTTCCTCACCATCCTCATCGATCTTATCGGCTTCGGTATCATCATTCCAATCCTGCCCTATTACGCCCAGCGCCTTGGCGCCCAGGGGCTCGGGCTCGGCGCGCTGCTCGGGGTCTACTCGCTCATGCAGTTCGTCGCGACCGCCCTACTCGGCCGCACATCGGACCGCGTGGGCCGCCGGCCCATTCTCCTCGTCACGATCGTTTGCAACGCGCTCGGCTACCTCGTGTTCGCCGCCGCCCACTCCTACGGCGCCCTGTTCGTCGCGCGGGTCGTGTCGGGGTTCGCGGGGGGCAACCTCTCCGTCGCACAGGCCTATATCGCCGACATCACGCCGCCCGCAGAGCGCTCTCGCGGTATGGGCGTGCTCGGGGCGGCGTTCGGGCTGGGGTTCGTCATCGGCCCCGCGATCGGGGGCCTCTCGGCCCACTACCTGGGACCTGCCGCGCCCGGACTCGTCGCCGCGGGGCTCTCGCTGGTCAATTTCGTCTCGGCCCTCGTCATCCTTCCCGAGTCGCTTCGCCCGGAGCACCGCACGGAGCGCAACCCCTGGGACCTGTCCCATATTGGCGACGCGCTCCGCAATCCCCGCCTCGGAGCCCTGATGGCGGCCTGGGGGATCGCGCCGTTCGCGTTCGCGGGGTATTCGGTGGCGCTTCCGCTTTGGGCGGGGGTGGTCTTTGGGTGGCGCGAGCAACAGCTAGGCTGGTTGTTCACGGTGATCGGCACCACGGCAGCCGTCGTACAGGGGTACCTCTTCGGGCGGTTGACGCGCCGTCTGGGCGACCGTCGGCTGCTCATCGCGGGAGGATTCGGGATGGCGGTCGCCATCGCCGTGATCCCGCTGCTGCATACCACGGTGGCGCTGTACGGCTGGACGGTGGTGCTCGCCTTCTCGAACAGCATTTTCGGGCCCGCCGCGTCGGGACTGGTGTCGCTCTTCGCCGATGCGACGGAGCAGGGCACGGTCCTCGGCGCGGCCCAAGCGCTCTCGGCCCTCGGGCGCCTGCTTGGCCCGATCACGGTGGGGAAGGTGTACGATGCATCCCACCCACTGGCATTTCTTGTGGCGGGCGCGATTATGGCGCTCGGGGGCGTTGCGACGCTCCGCGTCCCGAAAGGCACGCCCGCGAAGCACGCGACTCTCCCGGTCGCGCCCGCGGGGTAACGAGCCGGCCGACGCAGGGTGCCATGGCGGGGCAGCGGGCCGCGCCCGTCGCGACGCTCGCTCCTCCCCTTGGATTGCGGTTGCCCTCCCGAATCCCCCTCCTAGCCGAGCGTCCGCTCGGCGCCGCATATTCTGCTCCTCCCCCGCAGGAGTGGTCGCGCCCATGCGCGTATATAAGACTGCGGAGATCCGCAACGTGGCGGTCGTCGGGCACGGGGCGAGCGGCAAGACCTCTCTGGTCGATGCCCTCGCGTTCGTGGCCGGTACGAGCAAGCGCCACGGCTCCGTGAAGGACGGCACCGCCCTCACCGACTACACTCCCGACGAGATCGAGCGCAAGTACTCCATCAACTTGGCCCTCGGCGTGGCGGAGTGGATGGACACCAAGGTGAACCTCATCGACACCCCGGGTTACCTCGATTTCACCGGGGATGCGCTGGCGGGCGTTCATGCGGCCGACGGCGCGGTGGTCGTGGTCTCGGCGACGGGCGGGGTCGAGGTCGGGACCGAACGCGTCTGGGACTATTGCTCGGACCGCGGCATCCCCCGCCTCTTCTTTGTGTCCCTGATGGACAAAGAGCACGCGAACTTCGAACGCGTCTACGCGCAGATCAAGGCAACCCTCACCCCGAAGGTGATTCCGGTCGAGATCCCCCTTGGCGAGGGGCCCGAATTCCACGGGATCACGAACCTGTTCTCCCAGAAATGCCACGTCTACAAGAAGGGCACGAAGACGGGCGAATACGACGAGGTGGACGTGCCGCCCGAGCACCGCGAGCGCTTCGAACGCTACTCCAAGGAATTGATCGAGCGCATCGCGGAGACGGATGACACGCTGCTCGAGCGCTACCTCTCAGGCGAAGCGATCGGTCGCGACGAGGCGATCGCGGCGATGAAAGCGGGGATGGCTCGGGACGAGCTGTACCCGCTCTTCTGCGGCGCCGCCGAGCTGACCTTCGGCACCCGGGCGCTGCTCTCGAAGCTGGTGGAGCTGTGTCCTGCCCCGAACGAGCGCCCGCCGCTCGTCGGACACCGGTGGGGCAGCGCAGAGAGCGTCACGCTCAAGGCCGCAGACGACGGGCCGTTTGTGGCCCAGGTGTTCAAGACCATCTCCGAGCCGCACGTCGGCGACGTGACCTTCTTTCGTCTGTATTCGGGCACGGTGAAGAACGGCCAGGACGTCTACAACGCCCCGCGCGAGGCCCAGGAGAAGCTCAATCACCTCTGCGTCACCATCGGCAAGGAGCGCGTGCCCACGGCCGAGCTGCATGCCGGCGACATCGGCGTCGTGGCCAAGCTGCATGACACGCACACGAACGACACGCTCTCGACCAAGGACGCGGCGATCGTGCTGCCGAAGATCGCCTTCCCCGAGCCTGTGCTCACCGAGGCCATCGAGGTGAAACAGCGTGGGGAAGAAGAAAAGCTTTCCCTTGGGCTGCATAAGCTGCACGAGGAGGATCCGACCTTCCAGCACGAATACAACGGCGAATTGCAGCAGACCTTGATCCGTGGGCTCGGGGAGCGGCACCTCGAGATCATCGTGGGCCGGCTTGCCCGGAAGTTCGGCGTGCACGCCGTGATCATGAAACCCAAGATCGCCTACCGCGAGACCTTTCGCGGAAGGGCCGAGGGACAAGGGAAACACAAGAAGCAAACCGGGGGTCGGGGCCAGTACGGTGACTGCTGGATCCGCATCGCGCCCCTGCCCCGCGGCTCAGGGTTCCAGTTCGTCGACGAGATCGTGGGTGGCGTGATCCCCCGCCAGTACATCCCGGCGGTCGAACGCGGCGTGCAGGAGGCGGCCGCGCGCGGCCCCATCGCGGGCTATCCGGTCGTGGACTTCAAGGTGGAGCTGTACGACGGCTCCTATCACGACGTTGATTCGAACGAGCAGTCGTTCAAGATGGCCGGGATCCTCGCGTTTCGGAACGTGAGCCCGGGGGCGAGGCCGGCGCTGCTCGAGCCCATTCTCGAACTCGAGGTCTGGACGCCCGATGAGTACCTCGGCGCGGTCCTGGGGGACCTCTCGGCGCGGCGCGGACACATCCTCGGCAGCGACAAGGACAGTCGCTTGACGAAGGTCCGCGCCCTCGTGCCCGAGGCGGAGCTTGACCGCTATGCCACGACGCTCCACTCGCTCACCCACGGGCGCGGGACGTACCGCCAGAAGTTCCACGTGTACCAAGAGGTCCCGCCGGAAGCCGCCCAGAAGGTGGCCGAGGCGCGGAAGAAGGAGCTAGAGGGGGCGAAAGCCTAGGGCCTGACGCTCGTCAGCGCGTGGCGCGCGCGCCGCTCGAGCTGGCGCAGCGCGCGACCCGGCGTGTGGCGGTATGCCTGCTCGCCCAGGAACACGTCGGCGAGCGCCTCGGTGAGGCCTTGGCCCCACGTGCGAAACACCCACGCCCGAATCCAGGGGTAGTCGTAGAGCAGGGTGGCGAACAGCCGACCGATGCGAAGCTCCGGGAAGATCTCGCGCCCGAGCTCCCGGTGATAGGCGACCCGCACGCGCGCGGGATCGGCCAGGCCCGCCGCGAGCACCTGCCCCGCGAGCTGCCCGCTCCGCAACGCGAAGCTGATCCCCTCGGCCGTCAGCGGATCGGCGAGGCCCGCCGCGTCGCCCGCCGCAAGGACGCGGCCCCGCACGAGGGGGCCGGCCCGGCGCCGCACCGGAATCACGTAGCCGTGCCGCCGCTCTGCGGGCCCTGCCCCGCTCGCCGCCGCCGTGATTCCCATCAGCGCCAAGTAGCGCGCGAGGGTGTCCTGCAGATCGCGAGTGCCACGTCGCGTGCTGAGGATCCCCACCGACAGGTGCGTCGCCTTCGGGAACACCCACGCGTAGCCCCGACCGATTCCGACATCGAAGCGCGGCTCGTCGGCGAAGCGCCGCAGCGTGGCGTCGTCGACGGCGACCTCGTACTCGAGGGCCGGAATCGCGTGGTGGTCGTCGCGCCACCCGGCGAGCCGCGGGATGTCGCCCGTTGCCCCATCGGCGGCGACGACGAAATCCGCCCAGACCGCCCCCTGGTCCGTGCCGAGACGCACCCGCGCACCGCTCACGGCGAGCTCCCGCACGCGACACGGTGCGAGCAGCCGGGCGCCCGCCCCGACGGCCCGGGCGACGAGGAGGGCGTCCAGCCGGTCGCGCATCGCCATCTGGATGAGCGGCTGCTCGCGCCGCACCACGAAGTGTCCGTCGATGTCGTGCAGATGCAGAGCGGCGCGGCGACAGGGTCGCTCGATCACGGAACTCAGGTCGAGCCCTGCGATCTGCGCCGCGCGGTAGACCACGCCGCCCCCACACGTCTTGTGGCGCGGCAGTGCGGCGCGCTCCAGCAGCGCGACGTTCACCCCCCGCTGAGCGAGGGCGAGCGCGGCGGCGGACCCCGCAGGGCCAGCCCCTACGACGGCGACATCGCACGCCGTCATTCGACCGCGTCGCCCAGGGCGAGGACGGCGGCGCCGCGCACCCGGCCCGCGCGCACGAGATCGAGGGCTCGGTTCGCCTGGTCCAACGGGAGGGGCTCGATCCACGTGCGCACCGGCACGCGGGGCGCGAGCGCCAGGAACTCGACCCCATCCCGGCGCGTGAGGTTCGCCACGGAGCGCACCACACGCTCGCCCCAGAGGAGGGCATAGGGGAATGCCGGGACGTCACTCATATGGATTCCGGCGCAGACCACCGTGCCGCCCTTCACGACGGCCCGGAGGGCGGCGGGCACCAGAGCGCCCACCGGCGCGAACACGATCGCCGCATCGAGCGGCTCCGGAGGCTGGATATCCGAGTCCCCCGCCCAGCTCGCGCCGAGGTCAAGGGCGAACCGCTGTGCGGTCACGTCTCCAGGACGCGTGAACGCGAAGATCTGGCGGCCTTCGTGGCGGGCGACCTGGGCCACGATGTGCGCGGCGGCACCAAATCCATACAGACCGAGGCGCCCCGCGGCCCCCGTCGCCGCGAGGGCGCGATGGCCGATCAACCCCGCGCAGAGGAGCGGTGCGGCTTCGAGGGCGGAGTACCCCGCCGGAAGCGGGAACGTGTAGCGCACGTCCGCGACCACGTATTCGGCGTACCCCCCGTCACGGTGGTAGCCCGTGAAGCGCGCGCGATCGCACAGGTTCTCGGCGCCCCGCCGACAGAACGGACACTCCCCGCAGGTCCACCCGAGCCAGGGCACGCCCACCCGGTCGCCGATCGCGAACCCGTCGGCCCCAGGCCCCAGGGCCGCCACGGTGCCCACGATCTCGTGGCCGAGGATGAGCGGGAGCTTCGGATCGGGGAGATCGCCGTCGGCCACGTGCAGATCGGTGCGACACACACCGCACGCTTGGACTGCGAGCAACAGTTCGCGGGGGCCGGGCTCAGGCCGGGGGACGCGAGCGACGCGGAGGGGGTGACGCGGAGCCTCGAGGAGCAGGGCGCGCATCCCGGCACCCGGCGGACGCGTGGCCCCTACTCGGCCAGCGCCGGCTCGAGCTCCTTGGGTTGCTTGTACACGTAGCGCTGGCCGGCGTAGTTCCGCAGGACGACCTCGTCGTCCGTGATCGACTCCACATACTCGGGGAGCAGCGGGATCTTGCCGCCACCCCCAGGCGCGTCGATCACGAAGTGGGGCACGGCGAGCCCGGAGGTCCAGCCGCGAAGCGCCTTCACGATTTCCAGCCCCTTCTCGACCGTAGTGCGAAAGTGCTCGGCGCCCGCCACCTGGTCGCACATGTAGATGTAGTAGGGGCGGACCCGCGCGGCGAGGAGTTTCTGCATCAAGGCCGTCATGACCACGGGATCATCATTGACGCCCTTGAGGAGTACGGTCTGACAGCCCAGGGGGACGCCGGCGTCCGCCAGCATCCCCAGGGCGGCCACGGCGGCGGGCGTCAGCTCGTGCGGGTGGTTGAAGTGCGTGTTGATGTACAGCGGGTGGTATTTCTTCAGGATCGCGCAGAGCTGCGGCGTGATCCGCTCGGGCAGGTGGCAGGGGATGCGGCTGCCGATCCGCAGCACTTCGAGGTGCGGGATGGCGCGCAGCCGCCTGAGGATCTCCTCGATGCGACGGTCCGAGAGCAACAGGGGGTCCCCCCCCGAGAGGATGACATCCCGGATCTCGGTGTGTTCTTCGAGGTAGCGGAACCCGGATTCGAGCTGGGACATCGGGATCTTCTCGGGGTCCCCCACCTTGCGGCGCCGGGTGCAGAAGCGGCAATAGGAGGCGCACACGGGGGACACGAGAAACAGGGCGCGGTCGGGATAGCGGTGCGTGATGTTGGGCACCGGCGAGTGCGCGTCCTCGGCGAGGGAATCCACCAGCCCGTCATGGACCTCGAGCTCCTGCACGTCCGGCACGTATTGGCGCCAAATCGGATCGTGCGGCGACTGGATCAGGTCCACCATGCCGGGCGCGATCCGGAACTCGAAGTTCTCGGCGGCCCGGCGCAAGCGCTCGAGATCCGGGAAGTGCTCGGCGCCGAACTTGGCGACGAGCGCGTCCAAGGACGCGAGACTGCGCTTACGGAGTAGTTCTTGCCAGGACTCCATGGCCTAGATCCTTGAGGTAGATCACCAAGTCGTCGCCGGGTGCGTAATAGGCCGGGATCGTGGCCGCGCGCGCATAGCCGCGCCGCTCGTAGAACGCCCGGGTTGCTGTGTAGTCGCTCCGCGAGGAGGTCTCGACCACGACCATCCGCGCCCCCTGCGCCCGCAGTCGCGCCTCGACCGCGCCCAACAGCTGCGTCCCGACACCCTGCTGCTGCCGCCGGGGGTCGACGACGATCCAATACAGGTCGGCCGTCCCCACGGTGCCCGGGGTCGGCCCCCAGCAGGCGTAGCCCACGAGCTCCGTGGTGTCGTAAGCGCCGAGAAAGTGATAGTCCTCGTCCCCCGCGAGGCTCGCATCCAGCAACTCCACCGCGGTCGCGACCTCTTCAGGCCGGAACGCGCCGGTGGCCGCGGTAAGCCGCTCAAGGCGTGCGCGCTGCCCGCGATCGACGGGACGGAGCGAGCAACTCACGCGCTGCCGTGGCGCCTTGCGCCTCGCGGAGGGCGACCTCGGCGATCCGTCGCACGAGGTCCGCATAGTCCCAGCCGGCCGCCTGCGCCATGCGCGACAGCCCGGCGTCGTCGTTCAGATCCGGGTTCGGGTTCACCTCGAGCACCCACGCGCGGCCCGCGTCGTCGACGCGCAAGTCCACCCGGCCGTACCCCTTGCCCTGCATCACCCGCCACGCCGTCTCCGCGAGGCGCACCAAACGCTCGCCGAGCTTCTGCGGCACCGCCGCCGGGCAGACGGGCACGCTCCCGAGATCCTCCGGGGACCCCGTGTCCCACTTCGCAGCGTATGTGAGGATGGGCCAGCTCCCCGGCGGCATGGTCGAGAAATCGATTTCTGCGATCGGCAGGGTGCGGTCTCCCACAAACCCGACGTTGAACTCGCGACCGGGGATGTATTCCTGCACCAAGACTTCCTCGAATCGCTCGGTCATTGCTGCCACCCGCGCCCGCAGCGCCTTGCGATCGCTGACGACGGAGCCGCGGTCCAGGCCCGCGCTCGCGTCCTCGGCGGCGGGCTTGATGATGGCCGGAAGCGGGAAATCGTCCTCAATCTTCCCCTGCGCCACGGTCCAGCGGGGGATCGGGAGCCCGGCCTGGGCGAGAATCGCGTTCGCCATCGCCTTGCGGCGGCAGACGGCGAGGGTCCAGGGGGCGGCCCCGGTGGTCGGCACGGCGGCGAGCTCGAGCGCCGCGACCACGTGCTCCTCCCACTCGCTCCGGCCGTGCACGCCTTCGCACAGGTTGAAGGCGAGGTCCGCGCGCCGCGCCTCTTGCAACCAGCGCATGTCGTGCCGCACCGGGACCCGGCGCACGGCGTGCCCGAGCGCTCCGAAGATCTGCGCGAGTTGGTGCACGGCTTTCATGACGCCCCGGACGTCCTCGGGCGTCCAGTCCTGGGCGCCTGGATCGTAGAGAATCACGACCCTCATGCCGACACCGTCGCAGGTTGGGGCGCGGGGGTGGTCGAGGCGGACCCGAGGACGAACGCCGCGCGAGGAGCGGGGTCGCTCGCGAGGGTCTTGCCGGTCAGGCGAAGCCAGGCGACCCGGAGCACGTCGCCGATCAGCTCGTCGTAGGAGCGTCCAGCGGTCCGCGCGGCCTTGGGGAAGCACGAGTTCATCGCCGGATCGGGGATGATCCCCGGCAACGGATTGAGCTCGAGCACGTTGGGCACCCCGAACCGGTCGACGCGGATGTCGACGCGGCACCAGTCGCGGCATCCCAGCGTGTGGAAGGCGTCGAGCGCGGTGCGCTCAATCTCGCGATACAGCGCCGTCGGCACCGCCGCGGGACATTGGAAGATGGCGAGCGGGGATGCGGGCGTGTCCCACACCCATTTCGCCTCGTACCCGTAGACCGGCGGAGCGCCCGGCGGGAGGGCCGAAAAATCCAGCGCGACGAGCGGCAAGCAGGAGGCGTCAGGGCCATTGCCGAGGATCGCGACGGTGAACTCCGGGCCGGGTAGATAAGTCTCGACGAGCACGGACTCGGCGTATCGCGCGAGGAGGTCGCGCGCGCGTGTCGCGAGCTCCTCGCGTGAGGCGCACAAATTCTCGGCAAAGATCCCTTTGCTCGACCCCTCCGCCACCGGCTTGACGAAGACCGGATACGGCAGCGTCACGCGCTCGATGTCCTCGACCCGGGCGACACACTCAAACGGCGGCGTGGGCACGCCGCGATAGGCCAACAACTCTTTCGCGCGCCCTTTGTGCAGCGCCAGCGCGAGGGTCAGGGGATCGCTGCCCGTATAGCGAACATTCAAAAACTCACAGATCGCGGGAACGTGCGACTCGCGATTCTGTCCCGTGAGGCCCTCGGCCATGTTGAAGACGATGTCGGGACGGGCGAGGGCGAGCTTGTGGGGGAAGGTCGCGTCGGCTTCGAGCCGGATGACCGTGCCGAATGGAGCGAGGGCACGCGCCACCGCGTCGATGGTGGCCGGCTCGTCCCACTCGGCGAACGTGTCGCTCGTGCTCGGAGGCTCGTCGGTGGTGGTGGGATCCGGTTTCTGATTGTAGGCGAGACCGATGCGCATGTGGTCTCGGGTGACCTCCTACAAAAAAAAGCCGCGCGATCGCGGTCTGGATGTAAGCAAAGCCATCGTTGTGTACCACAATATGAAAAACAAGCGCGATGCGCAATAGGCACGAGCCGGATTTTTTTGCGTCACACCTTGTGGTACGTGACGCGCGCGGCTTCGTGTTGGTCGTCGGCGACGTAGATCTCGAAGTCGGAGAAGAACGCGCTCGCCTCGCCGCGCAGCGTTCGCAAGCAAGCGATCGCCATGCGACGGATTTCGAGCTCGGCACCCTCGCCGCACCGGAGTTCGAGCATCGTGCGCCACGCGCGGGCGTTCCCAGAGACCACGATCTTCACCTCGGTGGCGTTCGGCAGGACGCTCCGCGCCGCCTCGCGCGCGACTTTACGGCGATGCACCGGGTCCCCCACTGACCCGTAGCGCTTGAGCAACGCCTCGACGGCGCGGACATAGGCGGCCTGGGCGTCGGCGATTTGGCGCTCCCACTCCCCTTCGAGGCTCGCGTCGCCGATGATCGCGGGCGGCATGACGAACGCGGCATGCGACTCGTCGACATAGCGTTGCGACAGCTGCGAGTACCCGAAGCCCGCGCGGTGCCGCACCAATTCGTGCGAACAGGAGCGCGAGATGCCCTCGAGCAGCACGACGTAGACGGCGTGCTCGAGCACCGATCCGTGCCCCTGTCGCTTGATATTCTCGAGGTATTCGGCCGTGGTGCGATGCACCGGATTGTGCTGGCTCATGTAGCAGACTCGCCCCGCATATTCCGCGAGCCGCTCCCCGTCAGAGGCGTCCCCGCGCCATTGCACTTTGAGGTGCTCGGGCTCGAGGAACTGTGGGCGAGCGATCAGGGTGACGCGCGGGGCGCGAAAGATGTCCATATCGGGGTCAGGGCTCGGTGGTGGCGAGGTCGACCTTCGGCACACTCCAGGCCGCGCGCCGCTCGGTGTCGCGCAGCCGCCGGGCAATGTCGACGGGGATCGGCGTCGCATCCGCGCCAACCTTGAGGTCGGCCAAGGGCGCCCAGTCAGCCGCGGGAAGTATAACGCCGGGGTTCAGGATGCCGAGCGGATCGTAGGCGCGCTTGAGGTCGCGGAAAAGCGCCATCACTTCCGGACCGTGGAACCGCTCGAGCACCCCCGCGCGCAGCCGGCCCACCCCATGCTCCCCGCTCGGCACGCCCCGAAGCTCGAGGAGCAGGTCGGTGACCTCTGCGTAGAGCGCCCCCAACGCCTCCTTCCAGCCGGGCCGTGTGGTATCGGGGAGCGCGTTGACGTGCACGTGGCCGTCCCCGGCGTGCCCGAACATCGCGACCGGGATCCCGTGCCGGGCCGCCGCCGCGCGGATCCCCGCGATGTAGGGGCCGAGGTGCTCGAGGGGGACGCACCCGTCCTCCACGACCTGCAGCGAGCGCTGCGTCTCCGGGAGCGCGGCGAGGGCGGGACTCGCCAGGTGGCGGGCCGCCCAGAGGCGCTCCAGCCCCGCGCGGTCGACCGCCGTCTGCACGTGCGCCGCCTGCCCCTTGAGGCCGCGGACGGCGTCGCCAACGACGCCGTGCGCCGCGGCCGCGGTGTCCCGCTCGAACTCGACCAGTAACAGTCCTGCGAGCTGGGGCGGGAGGTCCCCGCCGGCGGCCCGCACGAAATCCAACAAGGTGCCGTCGAGCAGCTCGACCGCCGAGGGGTTGAGCGCGACCAGATAGGGCACGGCCGCTGCGAGCGCGTCGAGGGTCGCGAACCCGAGCGCGACACCGCCCACGTCGGGCGGGATCGGCTCCAGGCGCCACTGCACCGCCGTGACGAACGCCAGCGTGCCCTCGGAACCGATGAGCAGATCGAGCTCATCCCCCGTTTCGGCATACCGGCCCAAGGCGTAGCCGCTCGAGCTCTTGCGCGTCTGGGGCTCGCGCCGGCGTACGCGCTCGGCGGCCACCGGCTCGAGCCGCCAGGGGGCGGTGCCCGCGACGCCACGCGCGACCCGGCGGGCCGTCCCGTCCGGGGTGACGAGCTCGACCGCCTCCACCCAGTGGCGGACGCTGCCGCATTGCACGGAATGCGGTCCCGCCGCGTTGGTGGCGACCATGCCGCCCGAGGTCGCGAACGCGCCGGACGAGGGGTCGGGAGGGAGGCGTAGCCCGAACGGTCGGGCCGCCGCGGTGACCTCGGCCCACGTCACCGAGGCGCCAGCCCACACGGTGCGACGGCTCCACTCGGGCGCCAGCCAGCGGAAGCCCTGACTCATGTCCACGATCACCCCCCGGCCCAGGCTCCCCCCCGCCATCCCGCTCCCCGCGCCGCGGGGGACCAGGGGTGTGCGCGATGCGGCCGCCCAGCGCACGAGGTCCTGCAGCTCCTCGACGCCGCGCGCCACGACGGCGCCCGCGGGGACGATGCGATAGATCCCGGCGGTTTCGGCATACGCGGCCAGGACGCGGGGGTCGGTGATCAGTGCGGGCGGGGGATGGGACGCCGTGCCGACGCCGCCCGTGGGACCGGGGTGGGTCACGGCAGACAACTTATCACGCGGCGCGGCGCACGCACTACGCGCCACTTGCCTTGACAGCGGAGAGAGCCCCGGTGCAGCTTGACGCGATGGCCGACGGCCCGCGGGCGCAGCTCATCCACATCGAGACCGACCGGCGTCTCGGTCACGAGTGGGACCAGTGGGACGGGCGACCGCTCCCCAATGCCGGCGACTTCTCGGCGACGCCAGGCGTCTTCTTCCGCTATGCCGCGGCCACCCTCGGGGCAGGGGCGGTCGCCCTGGCCCTCCTCCTCTATATCCTTACGCCGCGGCTCGCCCTCGTGCACCCGGCGCTCCCCGTCGCCCTCGCAGGGGCCGGGGTGGGGGCGCTCGCGATCGCCCTCGCCTGGTTCGTCGCGCTGCTCCTTTCCTTCTATGGAGGCGCACTCCTCCTGCCGGAGGGACTGCTCGAGCGGGGCCCCTACCTCAAGGTCATGAACGCCACCTCGCTCTTCGCGCGGGCATTCCGCCGGCGCGACTGGGTGGAGCACGCCGCCATCGATGTCTACAATGCCCTAGCCGAGCGGCGACACCGCCGCGTCGGCAAGGGGGAACTGCTGGTGCTCGTTCCCCGGTGTCTCTCGAAGCAGACGCTCGACGGGGTGCTCGCGATCGCGGGCCGCTACGACGTGCCCGTCTTCGTCGCGACGCGCGGCCAGCTCGCGCGGCGCGTGATCCGTGAGCGTCGGCCGCGGGCGGTGGTGGCGGTCGCGTGCGAGCGCGACATGATGACGGGATTGCGCGACGTGGCCGGGAAACTCCCCGTGCTGGGCCTCACCATGCAGCTCCCCAACGGCCCGTGTCGCGATGCCATGGTGGATCTCGGGCTGATGGATCGCTGGGTGCGCGCCCTCGTCGGAGCCTAACTCACGGGGTCGCGGGCGGCGACCCCAACTTCTCTTTCACGCCGGCCAGCAGCGCCGCGGCGAGGGCCGCGCCCGCGCGCTCCTCGGGCACGGGCGCCTCGAGGTCGCGCTCCGCGCGGGACGGGTCCATGCGGGGGCGGTACGCCGCCTCGATCGTCAGAACGGTCTCCGTCGGCACGTAGGGATCGGCCCAACAGCGCAGCTTGACCGCGCGAGCGAGGTCCGGCACCTGGGCTCCGTCGCGAAACGAGCGGTGCGTCTCGGTGTCGTACCACTCGGTCTCGAGATATCCATCCTCGGCGCTCGCGCGCGCGACCCGCAGGCTCTCGGCTGCTACCAGCGCCGCGAGGACCGGGATGACCCGCTCTCGCCGCGCCAGCAGGAGGACCGTGGCGGCTTGGGGGAAGGGCCGGAAGTCAGGCCGCGTCGTGACGGGCGAGCACCCGAGGAGGAGCGCGAGGGCGCAGCGGCAGAGCGCCCGCCCCCCCGAGTGATGGGTCCCGCTAGTGCGCGTGGTCCGCGTCGCGGTCCCCGCTCTCCGGTGCGCCGTCGTGATGATGATGGCTCACCGCGCGGTCCTGCATCTCGGCTTGCATCGCTGCGGTGGTCACGCCTGCGCCGTGCTCGAACGCCAGCTTGCCTCCGAGCCACGCGGTCCACAGGATCCCGACGAAGCCCAGCAGGGACAGCCCGCGCATCGCCAGCTCCTCACGCGGCGAGAGCCGGGCTCGCCGGAACAACTTGTAGGCCAGTACGGCGGTGAAGAGGCCCATGGTGATGAGCGCGAGCGTCTCGTGGTTCTCCATGAGCTCGTGTACCGCGTCGCCATGCTCGATGACGTGCTCCGCCTGGAGCCCCGCGACGACGGCAGCCCACCCACCCACGACACCCGCCCATAGGGTCCACAGCGCCGCCGCCCGCAGGGAATCACGCTTCGTCACCCACCCAGCGACGTCAAACAGGACGGTCGTAAACAGCAGGGCCGCGGGCAAGTCGTTCAGCGCAGCGTGGAGGCGAGGCCAATCGTAGCCCAGGACGTGCACGGCGGAGTCCTCTCGTCGGGGGAGGTTAGAGGCCGAGCTCGGACAGGCGCGGCGGGTCTGCCGCATAGTCGTAGAACCCCCTGCCGCTCTTGCGTCCGGTCATGCCGGCCAACACCATCCGCTTGAGGAGCGGGGGCGGGGCGTACCTCGCCTCACGGTACTCCTGAAACATGATCTCGGCGATCTGGTAGGTCGTGTCGAGCCCCACGAAATCGAGCAGCGTGAGCGGCCCCATGGGGTAGCCGCACCCGAGTTGCATCGCCCGGTCGATGTCGGCGACGCTGCCGACGCGGCGCTCCACGGCGCGGATCGCGTCGAGGAGGTAGGGGACCAGCAGCAGGTTGACGAGAAAGCCGGAGGCGTCTTTGGCGGCCACGGGCTCCTTGCCGAGGGAACGGGCGAACGCGAAGGCGCGGGCGTAGGTCGCATCGGACGTGGTGACCGTGCGCACCACTTCGACGAGCGCCATGAGCGCGACCGGGTTGAAGAAATGGAGGCCCACAAAGCGGTCGCCCCGCCGGGTCGCCGCCGCCATGGCCGCGATCGTGAGACTCGAGGTGTTGGAGGCGAAGATGGTTGGCTCCCCGCACACCGCGTCGAGTTCCTTCCAGAGTACGTTCTTGAGGGCGAGGTCTTCCGTCACCGCTTCGAGAATGATGTCGCATCCCTTGAGGTCCCGCGTGGCCGTGGTGAAGCTCAGCCGCTGGAGCGTGGCGTCGCGCTCGCCGGACGGCAGCTTCCCCTTTTCCACGAATTTGGCGAGCGACTTCTCGATGCTCGCCCGGGCGCGAGTCCAGATTTCGGGTGCCACGTCGCGCACGAGCGTCTCATAGCCCGCTGCGGCGCTGACCTGCGCGATGCCGCTGCCCATGAGGCCGCACCCCAGCACGCCGACCCTGCGAAACTCCGTCATGGGCGCCTCCCGCCGCGCCGCTTCACTATCCCCGATGCGGCGGCCCGGGGTTGATCAACGTGCGCAGCTCGTCGGCGAGGCGGCCGAACACGAGCGCCGGTCCCGGCAGCGTAGCCGGCCGGACGTTCCCGCGCTCGAGCCGATCGAGCACCTGTTCGAGAGCCACGAGGACCCGGTCGTTGTCTCGGTGGTGACCCCGCGCATAGGCGGTCGCTGCGAGCGCCGCGCACACCAGCGGCGCGGCCACCCAGGGGAAGAGCACGCCGAGCGCGGGCGCGAGCGCCGTCGCCCCGGCGCCACACGCCAGGAGCGCGCCCGCACCTGCCAGCCGCTGGCGCCGCAGGGGGCGGACGTCGGCGCACAGCTGCACGTGGCACGACTCGGTCTCGAGCGGCACGACGCTCGCCGTGACCTCGGCCGCTCGGGCGAGCGCAAACTTCTTGCCTCCCCCTCCGAACGCTCGTTGCAGCGACGCGAGTGCTCCCCCCTTGGGCTCCCATGTCGTGTGGTCGGCGAAGCGCCGCTTCACTTGGAGCAGTTCCTCACCCTCGAGCCGGCCGCCGAGCGCCCGCTCCACCGCCGCGCCCCCGCCGGGCACCAGGCGGGCGACCGTGAGCGTCGCGGGCCCCGCGAGCCAGGCGAGCGGCCCGCGCCCGCTCTCGCCCCCGATCCGTGTCTCTTCCTCGAGCAGCGCCTGCTGGAGATGCTGTGCCGGGATCCCGACGTCGCGTCCGAGCGCCAACACATCGTCGCGCGTCAGTCCCTCCCCAATGTCGCGCTCGCCCGCCTGGAGCTCGGCCGCGCGCTGGATGATGCGCTCGAGCGCCTCGCGGCTGATTAACCGGCCACGCATCCTTAGGTACCGACCCTCGCGTCGCTCCGGACCTGCGGCAGCGCGTCTCCGGACGCCTTCGAGGGGAGGGCCCCAGGGGCCGCAGGGGCCTCGGCGCTCTTTCCGGCCGCTTGGAGGAACCCCCGGAAGAGATCGATCGGGATGGGGAAGATCGTGGTGGAGTTGTTCTCGGAGGCGATCTCGGTCACGGTCTGGAGATAGCGCAGCTGGATCGCTGCGGGCTCGGCCCCGATGATCCGGGCCGCCTGGGCCAGCTTTTCGGCCGCTTGCAGCTCGCCCTCGGCGTTGATGATCTTGGCCCGCCGCTCTCGCTCCGCCTCGGCCTGCCGCGCGATCGCACGCTTCATCTCGGGCGGGAGGTCCACGTCCTTCACCTCGACCGCGGAGACCTCGACGCCCCAATCCTCGGTCCGTTTATCGATGATCGTTTTCAGGATGTCGTTGATCTTCTCGCGGTTCATCAGCAACTCGTCGAGCTCCGTCTCGCCCAACACCGAGCGCAGGGTCGTCTGGGCGAGCTGGCTCGTGGCGTAGAGGTAGTTCTCGACGCCGATCACCGCTTTGACGGAATCCTGCACCCGCATGTACAAGACGGCATTCACCTTGATGGAGATGTTATCGCGGGTGATGACGTCCTGTGGCGGGATATCGAGCGCGACCACGCGCAACGACACCTTCTGCATCTTGGCGAACAAGGGGGGCAGGTAGATGAGGCCAGGACCCTTGGCCCCCCACGACCGGCCGAGAAAGAAGTACACTGCGCGCTCGTACTCCCGGAGCACGCGGAGTCCCGTGAACAGGTACAAGAGGACGGCCCCGATCGCGGGAACAAGAATGTTGCCCATCTCTGCCTCCTTCTCCGTCAGGCCGGGAACGCTTCAACGATTACCGCCGCCCCCTGGCCGCCGCCGATGCAGGCGGAGCCCAGGCCCAACCGCTCATGGCGCAACCGCAGGGCGTGAAGCAGGTGAATGGTGATGCGCGTGCCCGTGGCCGCGAGCGGGTGCCCGATCGCGATCGCGCCGCCGTGCACGTTGGTCTTCGCGCGCTCCAGCCCGAGCTCCCGCTCGACGGCAAGGTACTGGGGGGCGAACGCCTCGTTGATCTCAATCAAGTCCAATTGGTCGAGGCGCATGCCCGCTTTCGCGAGGGCCCGGCGCACCGCCGGCGCGGGACCGATCCCCATGTACTCAGGCTCTACGCCCGCCACGGCCCAGGCCACGAGGCGTCCGAGCGGTTTGAGGCCGCGGGCCTGCGCGAACTCGGCACTCGCGATGACGGTGGCCGCGGCCCCATCCACGATCCCCGACGCGTTGCCCGCCGTGACGAGCCCGTCTTTGCGGAAGTACGGCTTCAGGGAGCGGAGCACCTCGAGGGTCGTGTTGGGCCGCATGTGCTCGTCGGCCCGATACTCGGACGTCTCGCCCTTCCTCCCCGTCACGGGCACCGCGACCACCTCGTCCTGAAAGACGCAGGCGTCCCAGGCCTGCTTGGCGCGCTGCTGCGAACTGAGTGCGACCGCGTCGACGTCCTCGCGAGTGAGCTCGTAGCGCTCCGCGAGCCGCTCCGCCGTCTCCGCCATCGAGAGGCCGCATTGCGAGTCGGTCAGGGCCTCCCACAGCAGGTCTTCCAAGGGCGCCGCCGGGCCGAGCCGGATGCCCCACCGGGCCCCGCGCACCACGTGCGGTGCCTGGCTCATCGACTCCGTGCCCCCGGCGAGCACCGCCTCCGCCTCGCCGAGGAGAATGAGCTGCGCCCCTTGCGTGATGGCCTCGAACCCCGAGCCGCACAGTCGGTTGACCGTGACGGCCGGCACTTCGATCGGCAATCCGGCCCTGAGACCGATGTGACGGGCACAGTAGATCGCGTCGGCAGAGGTTTGCAGGGCATTGCCGAAGACCGTGTGGCCGATGTCGGAGGGGGAAAGCCCGGAGCGGGCGAGCGCCTGGCGGGCGGCGACCACACCCAGGTCCGTAGCCGAGACGTCCTTCAACGCCCCACCGAAGGCTCCGAAGCCGGTCCGGACCCCCGAGAGAAAGACGACGTCTCTGCTGGCACCTTGGGTTTTCATTCGGGGGAAGCTCCGCGCGCCCGCCCGGCGAGTGCAATATGGCCGAGGGAAGAAGACCGCGGTAGGGCGGTCACCCAGGCGTCAGGGCGCCGTGCGGGCGCTCACGGCCCCTGCCACGGCCTCCGCGACGTCGTGCGTCGTCGCTCCTCCCCCGATGTCCGGCGTTCTCACCCCGGCGGCGAGTGTCGTCTCCACCGCCCGCTCGAGGGCGCGCGCCGCGTCCGGGTGACCCAGCTCGTCGAACATCAAGGCGCCCGCCAGAATCGCGGCCATCGGGTTCGCGACCCCCGTGCCAGCGAGTGCCGGCGCCGAGCCATGCACGGGCTCGAACAACCCGGGACGGCCGGGGTGGAGATTGGCGCTCGCCGCGAGCCCGAGGCCGCCGACCAACCCCGCCCCGAGGTCGGACAAGATGTCTCCGAACAGGTTATTCGTGACGATGACCTCGAACCGCTCGGGCTCGCGCACGAGCTCGAGGGCCAGGGCGTCGACGTAGCGGTGCTCAGCCCGGATGCCCCGATACTCGGCCGCCACGCGCTGGAACTGCTCCCCCCACACCCGGTGGGCAGGAATCGCGTTCGCCTTGTCGCTCATGGTCACGAGGGTGCGCCCGTGCGTCTGCGCCCACGTGAAGGCCGCTCGCAGGATCCGCTCGACCCCCCGCACGGAGTTCACGTCCTCGGCCACGTACTCGCCGTCGGCGACGCGCCCTCGCCCGAGATAGACGCCCTCGGTGTTCTCGCGGAAGATGACGAAGTCGATCGCGCGGCCGGGGTGGCGGAGCGCGCCGAGGTCTTCGTGCAGTAGGCGCACCGGCCGAAAGTTGACGTAGAGATCCAGACGCTGGCGCAACCCCAGCAAAATGTCGCGCGCGTGCTCGTTGCCCGGGACTCGGGGGTCACCGAAGGCACCGGCGAAGATCGCGTCCACATCGTCGCGGAGGTGTCGAAACGCTGCGTCGGGAAGCGTCTCTCCCGTGGCGAGGTAATGCGCGGCCCCGTAGGGCAAGTGCTCGACGTCAAGAGCGAATCCTCCCCGAGCGGCCGTGTGCTCCATCGGCCCGAGTGCCGCCGCGATGACCTCCGGTCCGATGCCGTCGCCCGCGATCACCGCGACGCGGTGGCGCTTCACTCGAAGCCCGTCGGGCGGCCGCAGCTCGCGCAGTAGGCCCACCCGACGTCCACCTCACTCCCGCACGCGGGACAGCGCAGCTGCCCCGACGGCGGCTGGCCGCAGTGCGGGCAGAAGTTCACCTTGCGGGCGGCGGGAAGCGTCCCACCGCAGTAGGCGCACTGCAGGGCGCGCGTCTCGGACTCATCGAGGGAGAAGTGCGACGGGGCGACGGCCTCCTCGTCGCCCGGTTCGCCCGAGTCCCCCGGCGCCTCGACGTCCTCAGGGGCCCCGGGAGCGTAGGCCCGCTCGCCCTTGAGGAAGCGCTCGGCGGCGAGGCGGTTGATCATGATCTGGGCCTCGGGGAAGTTGCGAAACAAGCTCGTGTCCGGATTCGCGGCGGCCGCTTCCCGTTGCAGGGCTTGCTGCACGTCCGCGGGTTCAAGCCGCGCGTAGCCGCGCTCGCCGGCGAAGAGGCGCAACACGGTCATCTCGTAGTCCTGGTGCGTGGCGACGTTCAGCTTCGCGCGGTTGGACCGGTAGGGGACCAGGCGCTCGTACAACTCCGAGGTGGCAAACGGCACGGCGAGCCGGCCGGGCCCCGCCGCGACCAGCGCCTCGACTAGGCGGCCGAACAGCCGATCGAGCTCATCTGCCATCGCGCCGAGCCCCCCCTCCCCCTCCCCCTCCCCCTCCTCCTGCCCCTCGCCCCGTCACCGCCACTCGCGCACCCAGCGGTCGTAGAGCACCGGCGTCACGCCGCCCTGGGCGAGAACCTCAATCCCCGACGGATCGCGGTAGGCTTTGCGATAGAAGACATGCGTCACTCCGGAATTGA
>Ga0307477_10000486_pt1 | contig 43743 bp, 45 predicted proteins | sample atmos_gasesECM2C_FD_203316 | JGI IMG/M metagenome (GOLD analysis project Ga0307477, IMG submission 203316) | Hardwood forest soil microbial communities from Morgan-Monroe State Forest, Indiana, United States - atmos_gasesECM2C_515 | ecosystem: Environmental > Terrestrial > Soil > Temperate... | reverse complement strand
CCGGGGAGCAGCTGCTCCTTCGAGGTTGCCTTCCAGCCGCGCGCGCCCGGCGGCCATACCGGCAGCGTCGTGATCCCTAACGATGCCATCGGCGGCGCCCAGCTGGTGACGCTGACGGGACGGGGCACCGCCTCGCTCGTCAGCCTGAGCCCGCCCGCGGTCGTGATCCACCAACCGGCTAATGCGCCCCCGACGCCGGCGACCGTGACCCTGACCAACAACGGTGATGGGTTGCTGCACATCTCGTCGATTGGTCTCGACCAGGGCACGAGTCCCGAGTTCTCCCAGAGCAACACTTGCCCGAGCGTGATGGCGGCGCACAGCAGCTGCCTGATCACGGTCTCGCTCAGCCAGATTGCCCCGGATGACAAGGCAACGCGAACGGGCATGCTCACGGTCGTCGACGACGCCGCCGGGAACGCCTCCGGCGACACGGCCGCCGGCGGTACGTCGCAGTCGGTCCCGCTCACCGGGAGTCTGGCGCAGTCGATCGCAAGTTTCAACCGCCAGTCGATGACCTTCACCCAGAACCTGGGAACAGCCAGTGCGACCGAAACCATCATGTTGGTCAATACCGGTCAGGCGCCGCTCCACCTCAGCGGCATCCAGGATGAGGGGGACTTCTCACAAACCAACAACTGCCCATTGGTGCTCGCACCGGGGGCCGCCTGTGCCATCGGCATCACCTTTGTCCCGACCAACCTGGGTGAGCGCGATGGATACATCGTGGTGGCGGATGACTCGGTTGACAGCCCGCAGCGAATCCCCGTCATGGGCATCTCGACCATGGCACTGGCGCGTCTCGGCCCCGGCCGGCTGAACTTCAGCCAGAACGTCGGGGCCACGTCGGCGCAGCAGACCGTCACCCTCACCAACAGCGGCGATGGGCCGCTGACCATTGGCAACATCGCGGCGACCGGCGACTTCAAGGTATTGCCGCATTGCCCATCGGTCCTGCTTCCTGGCATTACCTGCCCGATCGGCATCGTGTTTACGCCGCAGGCGGCCGGCGCTCGTCACGGCAGCCTGATCGTCACGGATGACGCCAATGCCGCGCCCGGTTCGCAGGACACTGTGCGACTCGATGGCTTTGCCTATCAGCCAGTCGCGACATTGAGCGCAACCGTGCTGACGCCAGCTGCCAACCTCGGCGGGTCGGCCGGTCCGCAAACGGTCACGGTCACCAATACCGGGGACGGCGCCCTCACCGTCCGGGCTATCGCCATCGGAGGGGCGGCGGCTCGCGACTACCGGCAGTCGAGCGACTGCGTGCGGACGCTCCAGCCCGGTGCGGCGTGTACCGTCACGGTCAATTTCACCCCGCAGGGGTACGGCATGCGCGCCGCAAGCCTCACGCTCTACGATGACGGTCCTGGCGGCAGCCAGTCGATCGCCCTGCACGGGACGGGGACGTCCGCCCGGGCGCTGCTCAGCAGCGGGTTCCTGAACTTTGGCGGCGACAGCGTCGGGAATCCGACCGCCCCGCAAAACGTCGTGCTCTTCAACGCCGGCAACGGATTGCTCTCCATCGGCAGCATCAGCCTGACCGGCAGCGACTACCTCATGAGCAGCAACTGTGGCAGCACCCTCGCGTCGGGAGCGAGCTGCACCATCAGCGTCACCTTCGTGCCGCAGGCGACCGGCGCCCGGTCGGGTGTCGTCACCGTCACGGACAGCGCCGGGACCCAGCGGATCAGCGTGAGCGGCGTCGGGACGTAGGACTTCGGGCGTGGGCCTTTACGTATGCCCCGCCGATACCGTGGCGGCGCCGCCCGACATCGTCTGGGGTCTCTTGACCGAGCCGGCGACCTACGAGACGTGGACCGACGCGAGGGTGGATTCCATCGAGCCACCAGGAACCGCACGACCCGGACAAGTCGTGCTGCTGAGCGGTGGCGCGCTCGGCGTGCGCCTCGGGTTTCGCTTCGACATCGACCGTGTCGATCCGACGACCCACGACTTCGAGCTTCGCGTCCACTTTCCATTCGGCATCCGGCTGCAGGAGCACATCAGCGTGCGCGCGGTTGAGGGCGGCAGCCGTGTCCAATTCGGTTGAGACTTCACCCTCCCGCCAGGTTGGCGGGGCTGGCTGGTGGAGCGCCTGCTCGGCTCGGAGCTGCGCAACGGTCCGGCGGAATCACTGGCTCGCCTCAAGCGGATCGCCGAATCGGCGGCGCAAGGGCACGGCCGGGTGTGAGAGTCTAGTATCCGGCTCGATCTGACGGAGCTATAGGAGGAACGATGGCCAAGAACCCCTTGTTTGAGCTCTACGAGGCAGGCACCAGCGTCTGGCTCGACTACATCAGCCGCAGCTTGATGACGTCCGGTGAGCTCAAGCGAATGATCGAGGACGATGCCGTCGTCGGCATGACCTCGAACCCCACCATCTTTGAAAAGGCGATCGGTGGCAGCGGCGATTATGACGCGGCACTGAAGAAGTTGATCGCCGGCGATCGCTCGGACGAAGAGATCATGTTGAGCCTCATCGTCGAGGACATCCAGATGGCGGCGGACGTGCTCAAGCCCGTCTACGAGCGGACCAAGCACAAGGACGGCTACGTGAGCATCGAGGTCCTGCCGCGTGTGGCGCACGACACGAAAGGCACGGTCGCGATGGCCCACGATCTGTTCGACCGGGTGGGACGGCCGAACATCTTCATCAAGATCCCCGCCACGCAGGAAGGTTTGCCGGCGATCGAGCAATGCATCGTCGATGGGATCAACGTCAACATCACACTGTTGTTCTCGGTCAAGGTGTACGAGGATGTGGCCCGTGCCTACCTCCGAGGCCTGCAGCGCCGGATGAAGGATGGCAAGCCGGTTGACGTCGCCTCGGTGGCGAGCTTCTTCGTCAGCCGGGTCGACACCGCCGTCGACAAATTGCTCGAACAGAAAATCGCCGCGGCGAAGGATGCGGCTGAGCGCGAGCGTCTCCAGCGGCTGCTGGGAAAAGCGGCGATCGCGAACGCCAAGCTGGCCTACCAGTCGTTCCTTCGGCTTTTCAATGAGGCGGAATTTGCTGAGCTTCGGCGACATGGAGCCAGCGTCCAGCGCTGCCTGTGGGCCAGCACCGGGACCAAGAATCCCAATTACAGCGACGTCATGTATGTCGAGGAACTGATCGGACCGGAGACGGTCAACACCATGCCGCAGCCGACCATGATGGCCTTCAAAGAGCATGGCGAGGTTCGAGTCAGCCTGCTCGAGAACGTCGATGGCGTCCGTCAGGTGCTGCGTGATCTGGCCGCCGCGGGCATCGACATCGACAAGGTCACGTACGACCTGCAGGTAGACGGCGTCAGGCTCTTCGCCGACTCGATCACCAAACTTCTCGAAGAGATCGCGAACAAGAAGCAGCGGCTCAAGGGCGGAGACGTCGGCGCCCACGAGGCGCAGCTGGGGGCGATCGAGGGCGCCGTCACGAGCCGCCTGGCCCAGCTGGAGCAGGCGGCGGTGGTCCGCCGCATCGCCGAGAAAGACGCGGGGCTGTGGGCGTCGAATGGATCCGGCGAGAAGGAGGAGATCCGCAACCGACTCGGTTGGCTGCAGGTCGCCGACCTGATGCAGGAGCGGGTTGCCGAGCTGGACGGCCTTCGGAACGAGCTGGTCGCCGACGGATTCACCGATTGCGTCGTGATGGGGATGGGGGGCAGCAGCCTCGCGCCCGAGGTGTTCCGGGAGACGTTCGGGGCGCCCAAGAGCGCGCTCAACGTCCATGTGCTCGATACGACCGATCCCGCCGCCATCGCGGCGTTGGAGAAGGCGATCGATATCAAGCACACGGTGTTCATCGTGGCCTCCAAGTCGGGGACGACGCTGGAAACGCTCTCGCATTACCGCTACTTCTGGCAACAGAGCGGCCAGCAAGGACGGCAGTTCCTGGCGATCACCGATCCGGGAACGGCGCTTGCCGACGAGGCATCTCGGCGCGGGTTCCGGCGCGCGTTTCTCAACCCGGCCGACATCGGCGGTCGCTACTCGGCGCTCTCCTATTTCGGCCTGGTGCCGGCGGCGCTCGGCGGCGTCGACCTGGCCGGGCTGCTGGACCGGGCGGCGACCATGGTGCACGCCTGCGCCGGCTCGGGACCCGTGGACGCGAACCCGGGCGTGTGGCTTGGGGCGGTATTCGCCGAGGCCGCGAAGGCGGGTCGCGACAAGGTGACGATCCTGGCGCCGCCGGCGCTGAAAAGCTTCGGCGTGTGGGCGGAACAATTGATCGCGGAGAGTACAGGCAAAGCCGGCAAAGGCCTGGTGCCGGTCGCCGATGAGGCCCTGGGCGCTCCCCAGGTCTATGGCGGTGATCGGCTATTCGTTCGGCTGGCCCTGGCGGGCGGCGACGACGCGAACGCGGCACCGCTCGAGGTACTGGCCAAGGCCGGCCACCCGGTCGCGACGTTGAAGCTGAACGACGTGCTCGACCTGGGTGCGGAATTTTTCCGCTGGGAGTATGCGATCGCGGTCGCCGGTGCGATTCTCGGCATCAACGTCTTCGACCAGCCCAATGTCCAGGAGGCCAAGGACCTCACCAAGAAAGTCCTGAGCGAGGGCAATCCACCGACTACGGGCGAGGGAATCCGCTGGGCCGGTCAGCAGGGAGCGACCCTCGAAGCCGCCATTCAGGCGCTCCTTGGCCAGGTGCGACCGAATGACTACGTCGCGTTATTGGCCTTCATCGCCCCCGACGCCGGGCGCGACCGCGCGCTGAATGCGATCCGGCTCGCGATCCGTGACAAGTATCGGGTGGCGACGACCGTCGGGTACGGCCCACGCTATCTGCACTCGACCGGTCAACTCCACAAGGGCGGCCCCAACACCGGCGTCTTCCTGCAGATCGTCGGCGATGATCCAAAGGACATCCCGATTCCAGGCGAGCGATTGTCGTTCGGCGTCTTGAAGCAGGCGCAAGCGCTCGGCGACTTCCAGGCGCTACGCAACCACGGCCGGCGCGTGCTCCGCGTCCAGGTTCAGGACGTGGCCCAGGGTCTGGTCAAGATCGGCCAGGCGGTCGGCGCAACCGCGGGGGTCGCATAGGTGCAGTTAGGGCTGATTGGACTCGGCCGCATGGGCTCCGGCATGACCGTGCGGTTGCTGCAGGGCGGCCACCAGGTGATGGTCTACGACCGCGTTCCCGAGGCCGGCGCCGCGCTCGCCGGCAAGGGCGCGACCGCGACCAGCAGTCTGGAAGATCTCGGCCAGAAGCTCGAGGCGCCGCGCATCGTCTGGTTGATGATCCCCGCCGGCCCGCCGGTGGACGACACCATCCAGGAGCTCTCCAGCACGTTGTCGCCCGGCGACGTCATCATCGACGGCGGCAACTCCAATTACAAGGACTCGATTCGACGCGCCGAGGCGTTACGCTCGGAGCAGATCGAGTATCTCGACGTTGGCGTGAGTGGTGGGATCTGGGGCCTCAAGGTCGGGTTCAACTTGATGATCGGCGGCAACCAGGCGGTCTTCCAACAGGCCGAGCCGATTTTCAAGACGCTGGCGCCACCCGATGGCTATGCCTACGTCGGCGCATCGGGAGCGGGACATTACTCGAAGATGGTGCACAACGGTATCGAGTATTCGATGCTGCAGAGTTACGCCGAGGGGTTTGAAATCCTGAAGGCCGCGCCCTTTGGCTTCGATCTCGAGCAGCTGGCGAAGCTCTGGAACCACGGCAGCGTGATTCGTTCGTGGCTGCTCGAGCTGGCGCAGGCCGCCTTCGAACAAGACCCGCAGCTTTCCCATATCCGCGGCTACGTCGACGACTCGGGCGAGGGACGTTGGACGCTCCAGGAAGCGATCGATCACGCGGTGCCTGCGCCGGCGCTCGCGATGAGCCTGTTCATGCGCTTCCGCTCGCGCCAGGACGATTCCTTCAGCGACAAGGTGATCGCTGCCCTGCGTAACGAATTCGGCGGGCATCCGGTCAAAGCCGAGTAAGCCATGGCCCAGGCCGTCACGACCCCGATCACTCAGAACATCCTGCGGGATGGGTTGATCCTGCCGCGCACGCCGGACCCGGCGGCAATGGTCATCTTCGGTGCCTCGGGGGACCTGACGGCGCGCAAGCTGATGCCGGCGCTCTACAACCTTGCCCTCAACCGGTATCTCCCATCCGGCTTCAGCGTCATCGGCGTGGCGGACACCGCGATATCCGAGGACGAGTTCCGCAGTCGCGTGGCGGATGCCGTGCAGAAGTTTTCACGGACCCAGCCGGTCGATCGCGCCGTCTGGCAGAGCGTGGCCGAGGGGATCTCCTTCGTGCGGATGCCCTTCGACGATGACGGCGAGGGATATCGCCGGCTCGCCGCGGAGCTCGACCGTGTGGATCGGGAGCGGGGGACCAACGGCAATCGTGTCTTCTACCTGGCCACCGCCCCGCAGTTCTTCTCCGTCATCATCGAGAGGCTGGGGGCCTCGGGGATCGCCAAGGCGGGCGAGGGTTGGAAACGGGTCGTGATCGAGAAGCCATTCGGCAACGACCTGAAGAGCGCCCAGGCGCTGAATCAGGCGATCCACACCGTCTTCACCGAGCAGCAGATCTTTCGCATCGATCACTACCTCGGCAAAGAAACCGTGCAAAACGTTCTGGTCTTCCGCTTTGCCAATGGCATCTTCGAGCCCATCTGGAACCGGCGATACGTCGACCATGTGCAGATCACCGTCGCGGAGGACATCGGCATCGAGCGGCGGGGCAAGTACTACGAAGGCTCCGGTGCCCTGCGTGACATCTTCCAGAACCATCTGATGCAACTGCTCAGCATCGCCGCGATGGAGGCGCCCCCGAACTTCGATGCCGACAGCGTGCGCGACGAGAAAGTCAAAGTCCTCAAGTCGATCCACCCGATCGATGTCGCAACCGACGTCGTCCGCGGCCAGTACGGACCGGGGTGGGTGGGTGGCCAGGAGGTGCCCGGCTACCGGCAGGAGCTCAATGTCTCACCGGCGTCGAACACCGAGACCTTCGTCGCCGTCCGCCTCAAGATCGACAACTGGCGCTGGGCCGACACGCCGTTTTACTTGCGGACGGGAAAGCGGTTGCCCAGCCGCGCATCGGAGATCGCGATCCAGTTCAAGAATCCTCCGCACCTGCCGTTCGCGAAGACTGCAGTGGAGGAGCTGACGCCCAACTGGCTGGTGATGCGCATCCAGCCGCACGAGGGGGCCTCGCTGAAGATCGCGGCCAAGATTCCTGGCCCCGTGATGCGGTTGCGCACCGTCAACATGGACTTCTTCTACGGTTCGTCTTTCATGGTGGAGTCGCCCGACGCGTACGAACGGCTGGTGCTCGACTGCCTGTTGGGTGACGCGACACTCTTTGCGCGAGAGGACGAGGTGGAGCGAGCCTGGGCGCTGGTCGACCGCATCGAGGCGGGTTGGGCGTCGCAGCCGCCGCCGGCGTTTCCGAGCTACGCCGCCGGTACCTGGGGCCCGCCCGAGGCAGACGCGCTGATCGATCAGGCTGGCCGGCGCTGGCGACGGCCATGATCCAAAACCACAAGGAGCTCACCGCTCGGACCTTTGTCGATGTGCACGCCATCCAGGAAGAGCTGGACCAGGTGCGCTGGGGTCTGCACGCGGACGGCGGGGGGAGCGAGGCGGCCCAGCATGCGGCGGCGGAAGCCCGCGCCAGCGTTTGCAACCTGATTGCCGTCGTTGGAAACGAACCCGAACTGGGCGCGATCTCGAGCGTTCTCGACCGTCTCTCCATCACCAACCCCTCGCGAACGCTGATTCTGCTCGCCCAGCACACCCGTGAGGCGGACAAGCTCGAGGCCGAAGTCTCCGCCCAGGAGCGAACCGAGAGCGGCCACCGAGTCACGACCGAACGCGTGGTGCTGCATGCGCACGGCGAGCCCGCTCGCCACCTGGCCAGCCTGGCGGCGCCATTGTTGATTCCAGATCTGCCGGTGGTGCTCTGGTGGCCCGGACGGCCGGATTTCGATAGCCCGCTTTTCAACGACCTCTGCGAGCTCGCCGATCGTCTGATCGTCGATACGGACGAAGGCTTCGATGAGACGGACCTGACGCGCCTTCTCGGGGTGGCTCGCCGGAAGACCGCACGGGCGTCGATCGGCGACCTCAACTGGGCTCGGCTCATGGCCTGGCGGCACACGGCGGCGCAGTTCTTCGATATGCCGGGAATGCTCGCCCGTCTGGCCCACATCCACGGTGTCTCGATTTTTCACGGCAGCGACGGCTCGACCGCGCAGGCGCGATTACTCGGCGGATGGCTCCGCAGCCGGATGGCGACCGTCGGGATCGACGTGCCCCTCGAACTTCGACCGGACGATTCGCACGAGCACGGCGTCTGCCGTTTCCTGATCTATACGGGCGGCGATGAGGGCATCGCGCGCTTCAGCCTCAAGCGGCTTCGCGGCAACCGGCTCCTGACGCAGATCCGGCTCGGCGACCAGGACCTTTCCCCCCGAACCGTCCGCCTCGAGTCGCGAGCCGCTGAAGAATTGCTCGGCTTCGAGCTGACCCTACCGGGTCACGACGTGCTCTTTGAGCAAGCGCTCGACGCTGCTCTGCGGTGACCGCGCCGGTCGCCCCGGTCGTTGTGCCGGGACCGCCGGAGCTGGCCGAGGCAGCGGCCTTGTGGACCGCCGAACGCATCACCGGCGCCGTAACGGCGCGCCAGGCTTGTTACCTTGCGCTCGCCGGCGGCGAGACGCCCCGCGGGTGCTACGAGCGGCTGGCGCGGCCGCCATACCGCGATAGCCTCCCCTGGGGATCGGTCTTCGTCTACTGGTCGGACGAGCGACAGGTGCCACTCGACGATCCAGCCAGCAACTACGCCATGGCGAAGGCCGCGCTCCTGGACCACGTGCCGATCCCACCAGAGCAGGTCTTCCCGCTGGTGGCGGACCCCACGCCGACCTTGGGCCGAGTTCCCGCGGATGCCGCCGGGCGACCACGGTTCGATGTGATCCATCTCGGACTCGGGGACGACGGTCACACGGCGTCGCTATTTCCCGGTAGCCCGGTCCTGCAAGAGGTTCGGGCACTCGTCGCGGTCGTTCACGACGCGCCAAAGCCTCCGCCGGAGCGGCTCACGTTCACGTTACCGCTGATCAACGCCGCTCGAGCCGTTCTCTTCATGGTGCAGGGCGCCTCCAAGCGCGAGGCGCTGGCACGGGTGCGGCGCCGGGACCCGGATGTCCCGGCAAGTCACGTCCAGCCGGTCGACGGCGAGCTCCAATTCCTCGTCGACCGCGCCGCCTTCACATAACCCTCCCCCGCTCGCGGGGGAGGGCAGGGTGGGGGCTCTTCTTACCGTCGACTTACTCCCCGACTATCACTTAATTTGTGACTTGACACGCCCAACCCTGAGTGACATTCTTGTAACGCAGAGACGCATCAAGTACACGTCAGGGCAGGGAAAACACCATGGCGACCGCGGGGGCACATCGGACAGCCGTCGACCACGGCCATCGGATCGAGCGCCGTAAACGTGGCCGGACCACACGGTCGACGGTCCTCTGGCTGGTTGGGATTACCGCCTGGGGCGGGCTGTTCCTCGGCCTGGGCTGGCTGGTCGCAGCCGGTTTCTACGGCTTGCTGGCAAACCCATGACGAGCCACTACGGGCGCCGTCGCCGCTACCGGCACGCGAACTACCACTTGCAGGAGTGGAGGCGCCGCCGACGCGCCGCCATGCAGCGCAACATGCTGGTCGCCTTCCTGGTTGCCATCACGTTGCCGCTGGTGACCGTGCCGGCGTTCGCGGCGCAAACGGTCGGCGACCTGCCCACCGTCACCGGGCTCTCCACGACCTCGCTGCCCCAGGACATGCTGATCTACGACCGGCATGGCAACCTGCTCGCGGACATCGGCGACCAGGGAGACCACCGCATCGTCGTTCCCTTGACCTACGTCTCGCCGAACGTGATCAACGCGACGATCGCGATCGAAGACCACACCTTCTACTCGAATAACGGGGTCGACTTCGGCGCGATCGTTCGTGCCGCGCTGGCCGACTACTCACAGCGCGGCATCAAACAGGGTGGGAGCACGATCACGCAGCAGCTCGTCAAGCAACTCTTCATCGGACCCAACCCGGACAACTCGCTCCAGCGGAAGGCGAAAGAGGCGGTGCTCGCCCTGGAGTTGAATCGGCGCTACACCAAGAGCCAGATCCTGGAGATGTATCTCAACACGATCTTCTACGGCAGTCAGACGTACGGCATCGAGGCGGCCGCGCGCACCTACTTCCAGACCAACGCTCACGATCTCAACCTGGCGCAAGCGAGCCTGCTCGCCGGCTTGCCGCAGGCGCCGACGCAGTACAACCCCCTCATCAATCTCACCGCGGCGAAGAAACGCCAACTCGAGGTCCTGACCGCGATGGTGCAGTACCACTTCGTCAGTCAGAAGGAAGCCGACGCCGCCTACGCGATGAAGCTCACCATCTACCCGCCGATCAACCAATATCAGGCGCCCTACTTCGTCGACTATGTGCTACAGACGCTCCGCGACCAGTACCATATCCTGCCGAGTGACCGGCGCGGCTACCGCGTCTACACCTCGCTCGACCTCAATCTGCAGCACATCGCCGAGCAGGTGGTCCACGACCAGATCGCGCAGAAGGGCAACTATTACAACTTTCACGACGCCGCGCTGGTCAGCATGGATCCGACGACCGGTGAAATCCTCGCCATGGTCGGTGGCGACAACTACAACCGGCCCGGCGGCTGGATCAACATGGCGAACACGCCGCGCCAGCCGGGGTCGACGTTCAAGATCTACACGTACACGGCAGCCATCGCGAGTCGGAAGTTCAACATGATCACGCCCATCCTTGACGCGCCGCTCGTCTTTCCGACCTGGGGTGGCGTCAGCGGCTTCCAGCCGTACATCCCGCTCAACTATGACCTCAAGTACCACGGTGTCCTCCCGCTGAAGATGGCGATGGGAAACTCGATGAACATCCCGGCGATCAAGACCGAGCTCCGAGTCGGGATCCCGAACGTGCTCGACATGGCCCGCCGCATGGGGGTCACCCACCTGACCATGCCGGACGACAACTATTCGCTCAGCCTGACCCTTGGCGGTTACGAAGTCACTCCGATCGATATGGCGACCGGCGCCGCCACGCTCGCCGACATGGGCACGCGACACATGCCGGCGCCAATCGTGTCGATCAAGGACGCGAGCGGCCGTGATGTCTTCAACTACGACCCGTCGAAGAACACATTCCAGGCGGTCAGCCCGGAGGTCGCCTACATCATCGCCGCCATCATGTCCGACGACAAGAACCGGTGCCTCGAGTTCGGTTGTCACGGCGATCTCACGCTGCCCGGTCGGCAGGTCGCCGCAAAAACCGGCACCACCCAGCTCTTCAAGGACAACTGGACGCTTGGCTTTACGCCGACCCTGGCGACGGCGGTCTGGATTGGCAACCCCGACAACACGCCGCTCAGCCACAACTCGACCGGTATCGTCGGCGCCGCTCCGATCTGGCACAAGTTCATGCAGCAGGCGCTGGCCGCTACGCCAAACCAGTGGTACGCAAAACCGGCCCGCATCCACCAGGTCGGCGCCAACTACTTCCTACCCGGCACGGAGAACGTTCGCTCGACCGTGCTGGCCTGGCCTACCTGCCGGTTCGGGAGCTACAACCCCTACAACCTGACCTACGCCGACACCCTGGTCGACGGAGTGCCCTGCGTGCTCGGCGGCGGGGCCCGGGCCATCACGACCAAGGGTCAATAGTCGGGTCCGTCAGCAGAAAAGAAGGAGCGCCGGAAAGGGGACGTAACCAGCGCTCCTGAAGGTCGTCGGCGGGTTAGTGGCTGACCTGGAAACAGGCCACGTCGTACTGGGCGACGCTTTTCGGATTGGTCGAGTTCTGAGGCTGCGTGCCGGCGTAGACCCCGCCCGACACCCCAGCGGTGTTGAAGGCCGAGCCGGGAGCGGACGCCGCATTGCCCGGGGTCGTGGTCTGCGACTGGCAGGATTGGCCGGGCTGACCGGGGGTGCCCGACGTCGTGTCGGCAAACGCCGCGCCGGCGCCCGCCACGAGGATCGCGGTCGACACCGTGACGCCAAGAATGAGCTTGCGGATCATTGGTCCTCCTTTATGTCCCGTGACGCGACTGGTATCTAATTCGTTGGCGGGTTACGCCCCGGCTCCGCTAGCCTGTTGCGGTGAAGACGAAGCGCCGGCGGCAGCCACGGTCGGTCTTCTCCCTGCCCAGGACGGGCTACATCCGCACCTCGGAGCTCCTGCTCAAGCCGAAGCCGCCGACGCGCTTGCCGCAGCGCAAGGGGGAAAGCGACAAGGAATACGCGGCGCGCCTGGACGCCGCGCGTGAGGAAGCCTACGACCGGCTGCGGCGACTCCGGCTGATTCGAGCGAAGCGCGCGACCTCGTAGTACACTGCCGCCTGCCATGCGCCGACTCGTCTATTTGGGCATTGCCCTATGCCTCACGGGTTGCGGCCCGCCTGTGGCAGCTGTCGGGCCGTCGGCCGCACAGGGGACTCTGCGCCCAACGGCCACGGCAGCGCCGTTTGCCTCGTCCCCAAGCGGCGATCAGGAAGCCGTTCTGGGCCCGGGCGGGATGACGCTCCGACAGGAGATCGGTGCCGTGATGATGGTCGGCTTCGAGGGTGCGCTCACACCGGGCCTGCTCGCCGACTGGCGTCAGCACCAATTTGGCGGCTTGACCCTCCTTCCGATCAACCAGAATGCGAAGGACCCGGCGGCCATCCGCCAGCTGATCCAGTCGGTCCGCGGCGTCATGGCGCACCCGGTCCTGACGGCGACCGATCAGGAGGGCGGGACCGTCTGCTTCCAGGAAACGCGCGTGCCGTGTATGGCAGGGGCGCGCCAGGTCGGGTCGCAGGGGCCCGCGGCGGTCCAATCGGAAATGACCAGCATGTCGCGGGGCCTGAAAGCGCTCGGCTTCGACATCAACTTCGCGCCCGTCGCCAATGTCTGGGACGGCGTCGCTCCGGACCTACGGGAGCGGAGCTACGGTCAGAACCCCCAGACGGTGGCGCAAGACGTCAGCGTCGCCATCGCCGGCATCCACGCCGCGGGGATGTACGCGGCAGCCCAGCACTTTCCCGGTGATCAGGCCCGGGATGTCATCCCATTTCAGGCAGCCATCGCTGCGGGCGCCGACTTCGTGATGGTCGGCCCGGCAACCCCCTTCCAAAGACTACGGGCGGAGTTGGGCTACCGGGGCGTCATCATCTCGGATGACCTGGTGGGAGGTGCAGGCAGCCCCGAGGTTCCAGCAGCAACGGCCGCCGTGCGGTTTCTCGTCGATGGCGGCGACATGGTGCTCGTCTCGCACGCCATCGCGGTGGCCGACGCCACCTACGATGCGATCCACGCGGCGGTGCTCAACGGCAGCTACCCACGCGCGCAACTCGACGACTCGGTGCAGAGGCTGCTGAGCCTCGGCCTGCGCTTCATGCCTTAGTCGGGCGGTTCGGGCGGGACCTCGCCACCCATCGCGTGGTAGCCGCCGTCGACGTGAACGATCTCCCCGGTGGTCGCGGGCGTGTAGTCGGAGAGCAGCACGCATGCCATCTTCGCGACGGGAGCTCGATCGGTGCTGTCCCAGCCCAAAGGGGCGCGATGTCCCCAGGTGTTCTCGAAGCGCTCGAATCCGGGAATCCCTTTGGCGGCCATCGTCTTCATCGGGCCAGCCGCCAGCGCGTTGACCCGGATGCGCTGCTTGCCAAGGTCGCGGGCCAGGTAGCGCGTGACCGATTCGAGCGCCGCCTTGCAGACGCCCATCCAGTCGTAGAACGGCCAGGCCTGGGTCGAATTATCGAAATCGAGCGTCACGATGCTGCCGCCCTCGACCATGAGCGGGCTGAGGGCCTGGGCCATGGCCTTGAGCGAATAGGCACTGGTCTGAAAGGCGGTTTGGACACTTGCCCAGGGTGCGGTCATGAAGTTGCCGCCCAGCGCATCGGCAGGCGCGAACGCGATCGCGTGGACGAAGCCATCGAGCCGGCCCCAACGCTGCTTGATGGTCTGGGCCAGCGCGTCGACCTGCTCCTGGTTGTTGACGTCCATCTCGAGGATGTCCGGGGTCGGCTTCATCCGGCGGGCGCTCTTCTCCGTCAGGCTCATGGCTCGGCCGAAGCTGGTCAGGACGATTTCGGCGCCCTCGCGCTGCGCCAGCTCGGCGATCGCAAAGGCGAGGCTGGCTGGGGTGAGGACGCCGGTGACCAGGATCTTCTTCCCCTCGAGGATGCCCGGCATGGCGGTCCGATTCTATCGGAGCCGGCTGAGAGGGCCTTCAGACCCGCCCGTGCTTATCTACCCAGCAGCTCCTGGCGCCGCTTCTTGAACTCGTCATTGTCGATTTCGCCTCGGGCAAAGCGCTGCTCCAGGATCACCAGCGCGCCGTCGTGGCGGATCTTCTGTCCCTACAACTGGGGCTGGAACTCGATAGGCGGTTGATCCCACCGGCCGTTGATCAGGTCGATGCCAAATATCACGGCGACGACGACAGCAACCATGAGGGCAATGAGGAGGACACTCCTGATGGGAAAACGAAGGTAGCGGACCCTCACCAGACCAATACTAGTTGCACTCGTCCGGCGGGGTGGTCAACGGTTGCGTCAGGGGGCTTGACATTGACCTAGGGTCAAGGTGCGAGCATCCGGGCCATGAACGCAATTACCGACCAGGCGACACGCGCGGCGGTGTCCGTTACCGGCTTACGCAAGGCCTACGGGGAGAAGGTCGTCCTCGAGGGCGTCGACCTCACCATCCGCGAAGGCGAGATCTTTGCACTGCTCGGTCCGAACGGAGCCGGCAAAACGACGATCGTACGGATCCTCTCCACCCTGATTCCGGCGGACGCCGGCACCGCGACCATCATGGGGTACGACGTGCGCGGCGAAGCCGGCGCGGTTCGTGCGGTAATCGGAGTCACCGGGCAGTTCTCGGCTGTCGACGACCTATTGACGGGTGAAGAGAACCTGCTCCTGATCGGGCGGCTGCTCCATCTGCCGGCGACCGTGCGGCGTGAGCGAGCCTTCGAGTTGCTCGAGCGCTTCGACCTCGTCGATGCGGCCCGTCAGACGCCGGCCACCTTCTCAGGCGGAATGAAGCGGCGGCTCGACCTCGCCATGACCCTGATGGGGCGGCCGCGCCTGATCTTCCTCGATGAGCCGACCACCGGACTCGACCCACGGAGCCGTCAAACCATGTGGCAGATCATCCGCGAGCTCGTACGGGAGGGCGTCACCATCTTGCTGACCACGCAGTACCTCGACGAGGCCGACCGGCTCGCGGACCGCATCGCGGTGCTCGACCATGGCCACATCGTCGCCGAGGGCACGCCAGAGGAGCTTAAACGGCGCATGCCCGGCGCGCACATCCGACTGCGCTTCACCGACGCTGCCTCGCTCGCCGAGGCCGCTCGAGAGCTACCCGAAAGCACGCGCGACGACGAACAACTGGTGCTGCGAATGCCGTACGAACGGGGCATCCGATCGCTGCGCGACATGGTCGCCCGCCTTGGCGACGATGTGGCGGTGGAAGATCTGTCCATCCACACCCCCGACCTCGACGACGTGTTCTTCGCCGTGACCGGCAACGTACCGAAGGAGGAGACGCGATGAGTACCCTGACCGCACTGAGCTTCGCCGCCGAGGACTCCGCCACCATGCTGGGACGGGAACTCAAGCACTCCGTCCGGCTGCTGCGCTTGCTCATCGTGAGCGCGATACTGGTTCCGGTCGTCATGCTGTTGCTGTTCGACTACATCCTTGGGAGGACGATCGGCCACGGGCTGGGCAGCGCGGCCCGAGGTGCACCGTATGTCGACTTCCTCGTACCCGGCATCCTCATCTTGACGGTGGCGGGGAGCTGCGGGCCCACTGCGATCAACGTAACCCTCGACATGACGGGTGGCTTCGTCGACCGGATCCGCACGATGGCGGTCACGCGCGGCTCGCTGCTGGCTGGCCATGTCGGCGGCAGCGTCCTGCGCACACTTGTCGCCACAACCGCTATCACCGGGGTGGCTCTCTTGGTCGGATTCCGCCCGAAGGCCTCGGTCGCAGGCTGGTTGGCGGTCGTCGGAATTGTCGCCGCGTTCTCATTTGCCCTGGCCTGGCTTTCCGCGGCGATTGGCCTGGTGTCGAAGAGCGTCGCCGGCGCGAATGGCTCAACCCTTCCACTGCAGTTCCTGCTTCCATTCCTGTCCAGCACGTTCGTCCCGGTCGACTCGATGCCCGCGGGCGTGCGCTGGTTCGCCGCGAACCAACCGTTCACCGCGGTGGTGGACAGCCTGCGCGCGCTGCTGACGGGTACGCCGGCCGGCAACACCCCCTATGTCGCTCTGGCCTGGTGCGCGGCGATCGCGCTGGTCGCCTACCTCTGGGCCCAGGCGTCGTTCCGGCGCACATGATCACCATCGGCCAGCTCGCCGGCTATGCGGGCGTCACGATCAAGGCGGTCCGGCATTATCACAAGCGCGGATTGCTCGAGGAGCCCCCTCGTGACTCCTCGGGCTATCGGCGTTACAGCGCCAAGCATGCCGTCGACCTGATCAAAATCAAAACGCTCGCCGAGGCTGGCGTGCCGCTGGCCCGAATCAAGGAACTGCTCGCTGCCGACCCCGCCGGCTTCGCCGCCGCGTTGGCCGAGATCGACAGCACGCTCGAAAAACGATCCGAGGAACTCATCCATACCCGCGAGCGAATCGCCCGCCTCCGGAGCGGCGACCGGCTCTTCGTCTCCGCAGAGGTCGCCGACTACATGGACCGGCTGCGCGAACTTGGCGTGAGCCAGCGAGGGCTGCAGATGGAGCGCGACGGCTGGATCCTGATGCAGTCGGTCTCGCCGAAGGAGGCAGCCATCTGGATGGCCGACAAGCGCCAGGCGCTCATGGATCCGGAGTTCCGAGCGATCTACCTGGAGACGGACGCTGCGTTTGACTGGTCCCCGGACGACCCGCGCCTTTACCCCCTGGCTGACCGTAGCCAACGGTGGATGGCCAGCCGATCCGGTAAGTCGAAGCGCGAAGAAACGGCCATACCGGACCCGACCATCGTGAAGCTGGTTGCGACATCCGCCAGTCCACTGTCGCCGGCCTGGAACCGGCTCGCACAGATCGCCAGGGAGCGCATAGCGGCCGGTTAAACGGCCGAGTCGATACCGTCCAAGGCATCGGTGTGGGGTGGCTTGAGGGATTTGAACCCTCGACCCTCAGATCCACAATCTGATGCTCTAACCAGCTGAGCTAAAGCCACCGCAGGTGCACGATTATAAGAGGTTAGGTGGCCGCTCCCGTTCAAATTTGCCGACGAGCCCGTTATATGATCTAGGCGCCTTGACGACGTCTGACGACGCCCTCATCCGCCGCGCCCAGGCCCTCGACCCGGGGGCACTGGCCGAGCTCTACGACCGGAATTTCGACGGGATATATCGATATTTGTATACGCGAGTTCGCCACCAGGCCGACGCCGAAGACCTCACGGAGCAGGTCTTCTTGAAGATGGTCGATTCGATCAAGCGCTACCGGCCGAAGGGAGTGGCCTTTTCCTCCTGGCTCTACCGGATCGCGCACAACTTGCTGGTTGACCGGTACCGCCGGGCGGGACGGGACCCGGTCGAGCTGAGCGACGATGTTCGCGACGTCCGTCCGCAGGCCGATCCGGCCGATTTGCTGCAGAACTCGGAGCAGCGCCGCGCCCTGATCGAGGCCGTGCAACATCTGACGCCCGAGCAGCAGCAGGTCATCACCATGCGCTTCATCGAAAACCTGGACGCCGGCGAGATCGCCCGGCAGATGGGTCGCCAGCCGGGCGCGATCCATTCGATGCAGCACCGGGCGCTGGCCAGTCTGTATCGGTTCCTGCTCGAGCGGGAGCAGGTGGAGGTCCGCCGTGCGTGACTTAGCGCGACCGCTCGAAGAGTGCCTTCAGGCGATGGGGGAGAAGCGCAACCTCCAAGACGTCCTGCACCGCTATCCCGCGGAGCGCGACCGGTTGATCGAGCTCCTCCGTCTCTCCGTCGATCTTGGCGGGTTAGCCCCAAGTACGCCGCCGGCCGATCCGGCGTTCCGACTGCGCGCGCGCAACCAGATGCTGTCCGCGGCTGCCAAGCGGCGGCGAGTGCGGCGGTGGAACCCGTTCGGGATACTGCCACGCCCGGCGGCCCGGTTGGCCTTCGCCGGCGCGTTCGCGGTTGCGCTCCTGGTCGGTGGACTGACCTCCGCGGCGGCGTCGGGGAACAGCTTGCCGGGCGATGCGCTCTATCCGATCAAGTTAGGCGTCGAGCGGGCACAGCTGACGTTCACCCTCGATCCGGCGGCCCGTGCCCGGTTGCACGCCCAGTTCGCCGCGGTTCGTCTGACCGAAGCCCAGCGCCTGATCGCCGCCGGCCGGGTGCAGGAAGGCGTCCGTCAGGTCGCGCAGTACGACACTGCGGTTGGCCAGTTCAACCAGGCGCTGGCCGGGACCACGTTCGACGACAGTGCCATCGCTGATCTCCGCCGTTTCATGAGGGACCACGAAGCATCCGCCGATGCCAGCCTGCAATCGCTGGCCGGCTCCCTGGCGGCGGGTGGGGACGCGCAGGCAGCGGCCGCGGTGACGCGGACGCAGTCGCATGCCGACCAGACCTGGAAGGGGAGCGAGCGCGACCTGCAAGCTCGCAGCGCAACGCCGCCGGCCGATCACTCCCAGAGCCACCCTCCCGTGGGCCAGCAACCGAAGCCCTCGGGCGACTAGTTCGCTAGCTCGGTTTCCCGCGGCGCTCGGCGAAGAACTCGCGGAGCAGGCGTCCGGCCGGCTCCGCCAGCACGCCGGAGCTGATCTCGACCCGGTGATTGTTCGCCGGGTGTCGCAGGACATCGTAGACCGAGTCGACCGCACCCTTCTTGGGATCGGGCGCGCCGTAGACCAGCCTGGCGATCCGCGCCAGCACCATGGCGCCGGCGCACATCGGGCAGGGCTCGAGAGTGACGTAGAGCGTGATCCCGTCGAGGCGCCAGGACTGCGTCAACCGGGCCGCTTCCCGCAGCACCAGCATTTCGGCGTGCGCGGTGGCGTCGGGCGTGGTCTCGATCAGGTTGTGCGCTTCGGTGAGCACTGACCCGTCCTTCACGAGCACGGCCCCAACCGGCACTTCGGCAAACGACGCGGCTTTGCGGGCCTGCGCCAGGGCCCGCTCCATGTAATGCGCATCATCCCGACCGGGATCCGGCATCATCTGACCACCGCACCTGCCAATCGCCGCCGGCCGCTGATGAGCCAGCCAGCGAGAAGGGCCATCAACGCATCCGCCAGCAACGGCACCCAGACCGGGCCGCCCCAGGGAACCGGCAGAAGGAAGTAGACGTCCTGCGTCACGAGCGACGACGGCCATTGGGTCAGGATTTCCAGCCCCAAATAGTAGGTGGCGTCCCAGATGCCAAAGGCCCAGAGCAACGCCGCCGCACGCTCGCGCCAGTCGCGCCCGGCGAGCAGGGCCACCGTGACCAGCATGATCAGTGTGGCAACCTCTCGGGTCATTTCGATCCCCCAGGGGAAGTGCAGGGCGATCGACGTCGACACCGAGCCCACGGCGTGGACGTCCCCCAGCGCGTAGCGGATGTAATAGACGACCACCGCTTCGAGGTACCCCATGGCAAGCGCGTACACGGCGACGATGCTGATGCGCGACGCGATGCCCTGCCTCATGGATCGTTGGTCTCGGCGGTGTCCGGGTGATGGCGGAGGGGGCGAGATTCGAACTCGCGGTGGCCTTGCAGCCACACGGCTTTTCGAGAGCCGCACCTTAAACCGCTCGGACACCCCTCCGGGGGTGCATTCTATGCGCTGACGGCCTTCTGGCGGGCGCGGTGGCGGGCGACCTTGGCCCGGTTGCCGCAGCTGCGCATGCTGCACCACTTCCGCTGGCCGGTGGGCGAGGTGTCCTTGAACACCCAGCGGCACTGCGGGTTCTCGCACACCTTCAAGCGGGCGGCCGCTCCCTGGATCAGCTGGCGTGCGATCGATTCCGATAGCCGGGCAGCGGCGCCGTCGACCGGGTCGCCCTGGTGGCGGTGGTCGAGCGAAACGCCGTCCGGCCCCTCGACCAGCTCATAGACGTAGTGGGTGCGGAGTGCCCGATTGATCTCGGCCAGGTCGGTCGGATCCGGGGGGCGATGGCCGGCTGTCGCTTCGAGCACGCTACGCATCGCCTCGCGTACCCGGCGCAGTCGGGCGAGCATGGAACGGCCGGCGCCCGGAGAATCCTGGTAGCGGTGCAGCAGCTCGGCGCGGGCCTCCTTGTGGAGCAGGTCGTTGTCGACGAGCCAATCGAGGGCGGCTTCCGGGGTGTCGAGGTGGTCGTGCGGGGTCGGCCAGAGATCGAGCGTGTTGACGAAATTCAGGCCGGTTTGCACCGACGCCAGGTGACCCTGGGTGACTGGCATTGGCGGCCCCGAGATCGTTTCTGAATCGTTCACATGTAACCCCTTTATACCACTTGACTGGTTAAGCCTACCCTAGTAAAATTGCGCTGTAACTAGTGAGAAGCTCTGAAGCGGTTACAGCGAGGTGACAAGAAAATGAACGACTACTACTCGATCTACACATGGGCGATGGACAAGCAAGACACCATCGAGCGCGAGGCGCGGCAGCGGCGGCTCATTCGGGAGTCCAAGCCTGTCAGCCTGCGCCTGCGCTGGCCGGGTACTCGCCGGCAGGACGACGCCGTTGACGTCCACCAGGAAGAGCGCGACGCCGTCGCGTGACCACGGCCAGCCTCAGGCTGGCGGCGGCTGACGTAGCCACCGCCTTTCGCCAGGTTCGATCCGGGGCCGGGACACCGGCAACCCGGATCTGGATCGCCCTGGGGACGGTCTACCTCCTCTGGGGCTCGACCTACCTGGGCATCAAATACGGCCTCGAAACGATGCCGCCCTTCCTGATGGGGTCGCTTCGCTTCCTAGCGGCCGGAGGCGTCCTTTACATCCTCGCCATCCGGCAGGGGGATACCGCCGGCGACCGGCCAGGAACCAGGCAATGGATAGCCGCGCTCGCCATCGGCGGCGCGCTGCTGGTGGGTGGAAATGGCGGCGTGATCCTGGCCGAGCAGTATGTGCCAACCGGCGTGGTGGCCCTCTTCGTGGCGACGGCGCCGCTCTGGATGGCGATCATCGACCGGGTCATCTTCGGACGCCGTCTCCCGCCGCTCGTGATCGTGGGGCTCGTGATCGGTTTCGGCGGCGTTGCGTTCCTCATCGGCTCGCCCGGGTCCGGTCACATCAACCTCTTTGGCGCCGCCCTGGCACTGGCCGCGCCGCTGTGCTGGGCGAGTGGCTCCGTCTTCACCCGGCACGTCAAGCTTCCGGTTCGACCACTGGTCGCTGCCTCGATGGAAATGCTCTGGGCCGGTGCGCTCTTCGGCGTTTTGAGCCTGGTGACCGGTGAGTTGGGCCGCGTGCACTGGCAAGGGATCTCGAGGACGTCATGGCTCGCGTTGCTCTACCTCATCGTATTCGGCAGCCTCATCGGCTTCAGCGCCTACGTCTGGCTTTTGCGCTCGGCTCCGCTGTCGCTGGTGTCGACGTACGCCTACGTGAACCCGGTAGTCGCCGTCGTCCTGGGCGCGATCTTCATCGGCGAGGCCCTCACGCCCCGCGTCGTCATTGCCGGGAGCATCATCCTGGCGGCGGTGGCCTTGATCGTCGTTGCCCGCAACCGGGCCGCGGCGGCCATCGCGCGGACGGCCGCCCCGGCTTAAGCCTGGGCGGGCTCGACCAGCTGCACGCGCTCGCCGGTAAAGGTCCGATGCATCTTCGCCACGTTGGCGAGGGTGTCGATGTCTCTGATGGTCTTGTCGCGGCGGATCTCCTTGATGCGCGGAAAGCGCAGCGCGTAGCCGGAGTTGTGGCGACCGGATTCCATGATGGCGTCGAACGCCACCTCGAGCACGATCTCCGGCTGGACCAACCGGAAGCGGCCGTAGTCCCTCACCGTGATCGACTTGAAGTACTCGGTCATCTGCGCGATCTCGACGTCGGTTAATCCCGAGTACGCCTTGCCGATGTTGACCAGTCGGTCGGAGCCTTCGTCGTAGACCGCGAAGGTGTAATCGGACAGGACGTCCTTCCGCTTGCCGTGGCCCCATTCGACGCCGGTGACCACGACGTCCAGCGTGGCGAGCGCCTTCTTCAACTTCAGCCAGCCGAGACCGCGGCGCCCCGGCGTATAGCGGCTTTCCGGGTCCTTGACCATCAATCCCTCGTTGTTGCGGGCGCGCGCGCCGTCGAAGATGCGGTCCAGCTCGGCGGCATCGAGGGCGCGGATCAGGTAGGCGAGCATGAAGGGGGAGGGGAGGCCGAGCTCCTCGAGCAGGCGACGCCGCTCGCGTAGCGGCTCGGTCAGCAGGGTGCGGCCATCGAGGGAGAGCAGGTCGAAGGCGACGAAGACAACCGGCACCTCGGACAGCAGCTGCGCGCTGACGACCTTGCGGCCCAGCCGATGCTGCAACTCGAAGAAGGGACGAACCACGCCGTCTTTGAAGGCGAGCAGTTCGCCGTCGAGCAGCACCTCGTGCGGCACGGCACTGGCGGCGGCCACCACCTCGGGGAAGGACGCGGTGACGTCGTTGAGGTCGCGCGAGTAGAGCACGATCCGGTCACCTTCCTTGTGCAGCTGCCCGCGGATGCCGTCGTACTTGTCCTCGACCCAGGCTTCGCCGCCAACGCGGCGCATGATCGCCGCCGCGTCTTCTTCCGGGGAGGCGAGCATGAACTGCAGCGGGTGCATCAACCGCAGTTGCGCCGACCCCAGCGTTCCGCGCCTCGCCCGCAGCGCCACCTCGCCGAGGTCGCCGGTCAGCATGCTTGCCCAGGAGACCTCCGCCAGCGGTGCCCCGAAGGCCTTGGCGATTCCCTCTTCGACCAGGCCCGCGCGCAGCCCGATGCGCAGATCGCCGGTCAGAATCTTGCCGACGTACTTCGCCTCGCGCGGTGTCAGGCGGTCGAGCAGGTCGCGCAGTGCCTCGGTTTTCTTCTTGACGGTCCGCTGTTCGTAGATCCGGACAAAGGTTTCGTGCACGTCGCGTAGTGATGTCGGCCGCGGATGGGTGTGTCCTTCCAGGATTTCCTCGATGACATCGCCGACGTCGCTGTGGCGCATGTACGACTCGCCCATCGCCTCATCGTCGACCCCGGCCAGCTCGCACACCGCGTTGCGGATGACGGCGTACCCGAGATTCAACTTGCGCTGATCGCGGTCGGCGAACGGTCGTGCCGTGAAAAACACCGCGGCCAGCGCCAGGGATTCATCGTCCAGGCCCGCGAAGTACTCGCCGAGTAACCGGGTTTTCTCCAGCTTGCTGTTGGTGGCGCGGATCGCCTCGCCCGTTCGGGCCAACGCCTCCATGGGGCTAGCTTAGAGGGGCTACGGTGTCTGGATCTGGGCAGCGGGCGGCGCCGTGATGATCGCGCCCGTGTTGTAGTGATCGAAGGTAAGCGTGATGTTCTGCCCGCCGGTCTGGGTCTCCACGTACTTGATCGGGTAACCGTCACTCTCCCGGATGTAGGCATCGAACGCATTGCCGTCCTTGTCCGTGGCCGACGCGTGCCAGGCCTTTCCCTGGGGCAAGTTCTCCTCGCCGATGTACTTCTGGTTGGTCGCGCCGGAAAAGGCGTTCGGATCGATACCCGAGGCGCTTTTCGTCGCCGTCCACTTGTTGGAGGCGGGGGTCAGCCCGTAGTTGGTGCCGTCGAGCGAGATCTCCTCGATCGTCAGCGCCTGGCCGCCCACGGTCGTCGTGAAGGTGAATCGTCCTTCCGGCTTGGGCTTGTAGACGAGCGCACCGTCACCGACCAGTTGGACGGTCACGCCGGCGTTAGTGATCTTGCCGCTCACGGCGAAGTGCGCGTCTGTCAGGTTCGATTGCTGGGGCTTGGCCAGGACCTCCTTGGCGGTTGGCGGTGGGGCCGCCGTCGGGACGCCACAGCCGGCCGCGAGCACAGCAACGGCGAGGATGAGAAGAGGGCGATGCGGCTGCACTTACCCCTTCACCACCTGTGAGGCCGGGGGCGCCGCGATCGCCGCCCCGGTGTTGTATTTGTCGAACGTCAAGGTGAGCGTGTTGCCCTGCTGCGTGATCACGTACTTGAGAGGATAGCCGTCGCTCTCACGGATCCAGCCGTCAAACGGATTGCCATCCTTGTCGTTGGCCGACGCATGCCATGCCTTGCCGCTGGGCAGGTTCTCCTCGCCAACGTACTTGAAGGCCGATGTTCCGGTGAAGCTACTTGGGCCCAGTCCCGAGGTGCTCGCCGTGGCCGTCCACTTGCCATTGCCGGGAACGGTCAGCGAGTAGTCGGTCCCGTTGACGGAAATATCCTCGAAGCTCACCTGTTGCCCGGCGACCGTAGTTTGGAACGTGAAGCGGCCCGCCCCGGGCGATTTGTAGACGAGCGCACCATCGCCGTTCAGGCCGACCGTCGTCCCATTGTTGGTGAATTTGCCCGTCACGACGAAGTGCGCATCCTTGAGGCTGCCCGCGTGGCTCGGCTTGGCGAGGATGTCCTGCGGTTTCGGCGGGCCCAATGGCGCACCCGGCCCGCCACAGCCGCTGAGCAATGCGGTGACCGCCATCGCGGTGGCGAATCGCAGGGCCCGCGTCATGCTATTGCTGGACATCCGAGCTGGGCGGCGCGGTGACGGTCTGCCCGGTGTTGAAGTGGTCGAAGGTTGCGGTAAAGCTCGAGCCCTGCGTCGTGGTCGCGTACTTCAGTGGATAGCCATCGCTCTCGCGGACCCAGGCCTCGAACGGACTGCCGCTGGCGTCCTTCGCCTTGACGTGCCAGGCCTTGCCCTGCGCCAGTGTCTCCTCACCGAGGTAGACGGCGTCCGTGCCCTTGAACGAGCTCGGGTTCGAGCTCGTGCTGGCTTTCACCGTCCAGCGTGGATTGTCTGGTGCGAGGTCGTATTCCTTGCCGCCAATGATGATCTCCTCGAACTTGAGCGATTGACCGGCAATCGTGGTCATCATGGTGAACTTCGACCCCTGCGCCGGCTTGATGACAATGACGCCGTCGCCTGTCGCATCGAAGGCAACGCCCGCACTGACGATGTGGGCGATGAGCGTGAAGTGGGCGTCCTTGACGCTGGCCTGGTCCGGTTTGTTGAGGATCTCCGAGGCCGTTGGGAGCTTGGCCGCCTGGCTCTGCACCGGTCCACACGCCGCCAGCATCAGCGCGGTGACCGCAAGCGTGGCCCTTGTGTTCGATTGCACGTCGCCCATCCTATTAGATGGGCGGGTTCGAACCGTTGAGCCCGAGCTTAAACCAGGTCAGGTTCGTCGAAGATCACGGCGCCAGGTGGAAGGATCGGCGGGGCGATGACTTCCTGGATCGAAAAGACGGTCTCGATCAGCTCCGCGGTCCGCGTTCCCGACTGAAGCCGCTCGAGGAGAGGCGTTCCCAGCCCGGGCCATCCCTCCAGCTGGCTGCGGATCTCGGCCAGCCCGGGATCGTAGCTGCAGGGGACGACCCGCACACCGTCGAGGTTCAGCTCCTCGAGCTGCCCGAGCAATTCGTCGGTCAGGCGGCGAGGCTCGGCCAGCCTGGCGCGACGGCGCGCTCGATCGCGTTGCTCGGCTTCGCGGATCTCGTGGTTTGCCGTTCCCAATGGTCCGATCACCAGGCCCTCCCCCCGCGTCCATTGTTCAACACTGGGCGCAACTAACGCCGCAAAAGTCAGCGTTTGTCGGGCACAAACACCCACCGGGTCGGCGATCCGCTGAAGTCGGATTCGATAAGACCGAAGGCCCAATGCGGCCGAACTCGAAAGCAGCCATTCTCGGCGGGGTTGAAGAAATCGATCGAGTAATCGGTCTTGTACTTGTCATTGAGTGCGGTGACAAAGCCTCCGATTCCGGCCAGGTCCTGGATCACCTCGGCGGTCCCCTCGATGACGACGGGTTCGTAGGCATTGTCGGTGGTGATCGCGCACGCCGGGTTCGCCGCAAGGTTGCGCGCCTTGCGCGAGCCACGACTGGAGCTGAACCAGAATTCGCCGTCCACAAACACGCCCCAAACCGGCATGATGTGCGGACGCCCATCGGGACGCGTCGTTGCGACCCAGTAATCATGTGAGCGCTCGAGGCGCTCGCGCGCCCATGACCACGGCAAGAGACCGGTGCCCTGCTCGGCATCCAGCGTCCCGTAGCCCGGCATGTGCGGCCGGCTCGCAATCGGTTCCGCCATCAGCTCCAGGCCAGCCGGCTGCGCTCTTTCCAGTACTGGTCGGGCGGCTCGGCCATCTTCGCGAGGTCAGCGAGCTCATCCGGCGAAAGCGCGACGGCCGCCGCCATCACGTTGCTCCGAACCTGATCGACGGTCACCGCGCCAGAGAGCACAACGTCAACCCAGGGATTGGCGAGCGCGGCAGCCATCGCTTCTCGATCGCGGGCGGCGAGCCGCCCGTTCGCCAGTGCCTCCTTGATGATCACGCCCCATCCGCGGTCGTGCGCCTCGGCGAGTGCCGGCCCGGCGGAGGGCTCGAGAAGGTTCCAGGTCGCCTGCACCGACTGGAATGGATTGACCCCGTCGACGCGGACCGCGAGCGCCCGCTCGATGACCTCCGCCTGCCGCGGACCGCTGACGGAGAGGCCAATCGTCAGGCCGTCCGCGCGTAGTTTGTTCAGCTCGGCCAACACCGCACCGTCGTCGAGCACGCCGCTCTCCAGGGTCGCCGAATGGATCTGGTAGAGGTCGAGAGACTCGCCCAGCAACTCGCGGCTCTCGTCGACTTGCCGTCGTAGCGCGGCGAGCGAGTGATCCTTCACCTCGTGCACTCGCGCGTCGACGCGCCAATCCCCGACGTACGTGTAGCCCCATTTCGATCCAACCGTCACCGACTTCGGCGGGAGTCCGCGTTGCCGAAGCCATGACGCGAGGAAGCCTTCGGCATGGCCATACGAGCGCGCCGCGTCGAAATAGCGAACGCCCGCGTCATAGGCCGCGTCGAGGACCTCGTGGGACCGGCGCTCCAGCGTTTCGACGCTGCGGTCGGCGCCGAGGTCGTGGTCCCGACCGAGCGTGATATAGCCGGGACGTCCGACGGCGGCGAGGCCGAACCCGATCGGCGTGACCTCGAGCCCGGTCGCGCCGAAGGGGCGAAGCGCCATCCCCGTCGCGCCGGCTACGGCTGCTTGAGGATCCGCGCCTTTTCCTCCTCGAATTCGGCGTCGGTGAGCACGCCCGACTGCTTCAGCTCGCTGATCTTGCGCAACTGGTCGTACCGGCTTTCTGCGGGCGAGGATGGTGCGCTCGTCGATCGATCCAATCCGGCGTTTCGTTTCGCATTGGTGATCGCCGCGGTGATGTCCTGCCTGATGAGTTTTCCGTTGATGTGGGCCGGGAACGTCGCCGCCTGGGGCTGATTCCGGGTATCCACGATGATGGTGGAGAAGCCGATCGCGTGCTTCTGCAGCGTCACATCGAGCACGTCGATGAGCCGCAGGCTGACGGTTGCGCGGCCGGTGAGGTCGCTCGGGCAGAACAGCCGCCGGTTCGTCAGCACCAGTGACTTGATCGACACGCCCCAGTCCTTCGCCGTCTTGAGCACGACCTCGCCCTCCTCGAGGACGGAACCGTCCGGCAGTTCAACGCTGCCGGCCACTAGGGCGACACCTTTTCCATCTCGCGCGCGCCCAGCGCCGCGGCGGCCACGGCGTCGAGGTCGCTGTCGATCGATGCCTCGACCGCGGCGATCACCGCGCCCTCGACGAACGGGGCGTTGCTGAGGAGGACCCGCCCCTGGCCATCGGCGAGCTGCTCGATCGCCATCTGGGTGCTGAGCACGGCGCTGCCGAGGTCGACGAGGACCAACACACCGTCGGGTCCGCGAACCTCTTCGATCGCGTTAAGGATGGCGTTAGCGTCCGTGCCCAGGCGCCCGTCAGCGGTGCCGCCTGCCACGGAGATCCTCACCTTGCCCTGCGTCATCTGGCCCGCCAGCTCGCGCACGCCCTCGGCGAGCTGGCGGCTGTGCGAGACCAGCACCAGGCTAACGGTAGCCATACGCCTTCGCCAGGATGTCGATCGGATGCGCCGACCGTGACCCGGCTCCATGTTCGACCTGCATCCGGCAGGTCTCGCAGTCGGCCAGCACCGAGTCGCTCCCGGCGGCTTTGACCGCTTCGAACAGCCGGCTGCCGATCTTCATCGAGAGGTCGTACTTCTCAACCTTCACGCCGTAGGTCCCGGAGATCCCGCAACAGCCCTCGTCGACCTCTTCGACGCGCACCCCGGGGATGAGTCGAAGCAGACGCATCGCCGGGTAGCCGATCCCATGCGACTTCAAGTGACAGGGGGCGTGATAGAGGACGCGGGTGTCGACCGGCTGGAAGTCGATATCGAGCTCGCCCGCTTCGTACAGCATCCAGAGGTACTCACAGATGTCGTAGACGCGCGAGCCGACCTGCTCGGCGCCTGGGATCTCGAGCAGGTGCGCGTAGTCGTGCTTGAGCATGAGTCCGCAGGAGGTCGAGCTGGCGATGATGTCGACGCCGGCCGGCAGCGCATTCAACCGACGCACGTTCTCGACGCCGTACTTGCGCGCCAGGTCGGTGTTGGAGTTGACGACGGCCGGGATACCGCAGCACTGCTGGCGAGGGACGATGACCTCGATGCCGTTGCGCTCCAGTACCGCGACCACCTGCTGGCCGAGGCGTCGCTCGTTGAAATCGACCCAGCAGCCGTAGAAGTACGCAACCGTCCTTTTTCCCCTCCCCCGCTCGCGGGGGAGGGCAGGGAGGGGGCTTCGGCTTCTCAGGTGCCGTTTGAACCAGCTCTCGAACGTCAACCATTGGTACTTCGGCAGCGGCCGTTTCCGGTGGATGCCGACGACTCGCTCCATCAGGATGCGGAAGAGTGGATTACGGTTGCCGAAATTCGCGAGCGGCGCGGTCAGGCTGCCGAATCGGCTGAGCAGGCGCGTGTGCCCCAGCAGCCAATCGCGCAGGGTCCGACCTTTCTCCCGCGCGCCCTTGTTCTGCGCGCGCCGGATGTACTCCTGGATGCTGACCTGCGACGGGCAGGTCACTTCGCAGAGCTTGCAGCCGGAGCAGAGGTCGAGTCCGGCGGTGACGGTCGCTTCGTGGGGGTCTCGATAACGTTCCGATTCGGGACCAAGGGACTTCGGACCGCGGAAGATCTCGGTCGTGCGAGCCACCGGGCACACCGTGTTGCAGGCGGTGCACTTGGTGCAGGCCTCGACCGACTGCTCCTCTTCGACCGTGTCGGCGAACGTTTCCAGGTCGTCTCGGATCATGCGGCCATCGCCTCCTGTGCGGCGCGATACCCGGTGGCGATCGCCATGCCGCCGCGGGCCTTGATGCTGGTCGGGTCGTAGCCGGCGATCCCACCACCGGCGACGAAGACATTGGCGGCCAGTGGGCGGCCGTCCGTATCCAGCGGTTGCAGTCGCTCACTGACGGGATATCCGATGGCGGCGAACGGCTGCGGTTGAAACAGCGACTCGTCGGTGCGTTCGGCCGGCGTCGCATGCTGCGCCAGCAGCTGGTGAAAGAAGGGATCGCGCACCGCGTGGGCCCCGGCGCGCCACGCGCCGTCGACCGCGTCTTCGAGCGCGAGGACGTAGGCGCGGGCTTCGACCGGCTGGTCGCGGCCGGCGGACTTCAGGTGGATACGCTGGCACCGTCCGTTGGCGACCTCGGCGTTGTGCGCCGGCGCCGCCCAAATCATCTCGACCCCGGTCTCCTGCAGGTGACGGCGCAAGCGATCGAAGAGGCGAAGCCCCAGCACCGACGGCGGAACCGTCGGAATTTCGAACACCGGGTGGCCGGTCTCCTTCTCGAATTCGGTGTGGACGTCGGTGTCGTGCGTCAGGCCGAGCACGGCGGGCATGCCAAGCCGGGCGCCATCGAACTTCACCGCGTCCCGCAGCCGGGTGGCGACGTCGCGCCGAAAGGTCGGATCTTCGAAACGTCTCGCCAGGTCGATCGAGGTGAAGAGATTCTCGGAATTGATTCCGGGGAGCGACACGCGAACCGAGGTAACGCTGCGGGGTCCGCCGTTCCACGTGCGTGCGAGGTTGGACGCGGCGAGCTCCGGGATGAAATCCTGGTAGCCGTCGAAGCCGCAGAACGCGATCGGTTCGTCACGCTGCAAGTCGCCCGCGATCATCGAGGTCGGGACCAGGCAGCTCGGCTTGGGCGTGCCGGTGGCGGTGGGGAGGAGGAGGTTGCGAGCCAGCGTGCCCTGCCAGCTGAACCCTGCCTCGCGCAGCCACTCGAGCAACAGCGAGCTTCCGTCCTGCAGGGCCGCCAACCCCGCGCGCGCGTATGGGTGGTCCGGGTTATCCGCGATCAACTGGCGCACGCCCCTGACCGGTTCGTCAACCGGCTGCGTCGTGGTGGCGTTTGTGTACCCGAGCACGTCGACCGTGGCATAAAGAAAGTAGAGGGACGAAAGGCCGGGCCAGATGAGGACGGGGTTGCGGCCGGCCTTCTGGAGGGTTCGGGTGGCAACCAGTGCGGTGAGCCCCGACCCGACGACCGCGATGTCGGCCTTCATGGACGAACCCCGGCTGCTTCCGTTACCGCGCCCCCTCCCCGACCCTCCCCCGCGCGCGGGGGAGGGAGAAACGCCGTGCCCGCAGCTGATTTTTCCATCAGGAGTTGGCGGTCAGCATTGAAGAGCTCGAGGTGCAGCGCGGCGGTCACCTGCGCCTGGCGCAGTTGGCTTCCCCAGAAGACGTGCCGGACGCCGCGCCATCGAGTCTCGAGAAAGTCCGCCATCGCGCGCGTCGCGGTCTGCCCATCGGCGGCTCGGTCGGTGACCAGGCGTCCCGCGAGCCGGTAGGAGCAAATGGCCGCCTGGCACGGCCCCATCCCGGAGCGGGTGCGCCGCCGGAGGTCCTCCAGCGTGCGGACCGCCGGGTCCTTCATCCACGCCGCGACGTCCTGGGGGCGAACCAGCTCGCATTCGCAAATGAGCGGCTGAAGCGCCAGCTCGGCGCCGTGCGGTTTGGGCACTCCGAGCTGCGCCGGACGGTGGCGCAGCTGATCCATTTCGTCCTCGCGGTCGTTCAGCGGCACCTCCGCCGTCGTGCACGGCGTGCTGACGCCGAGCCGCCGGGCGACCAGGTCGGTGACCCGCTCCGCCATCAGGCGGAACGTCGTGACCTTGCCACCGACGATGCTGGTGAAGCCTGCGATCCCGTCGCGCTCTTCGTGGTCGATGACGGCGAAGTTGCGGCTCATCTCGCGGCCCTCGGCCTCCGCGCCGAGGTCATAGAGGGGCCGCACCCCCGCATAGGCGCGCATCGCGCGCGCCGTGGTGACGCCATCGAGCATCTTGGCTCCCTCGTCGATCAGCAGCTGTACCTCGTTCCACTCGATCGGCAGTACTTCGGGGTGCGGCACCTTGACCGCCGTGGTGCCGAGGATGGCGACGCTCAGGCCGGGGACGACGATGTCGCCATCCCCCGGCTTGTGGCAGCGGTTGATCGCGGCGTGCGCCAGGCGGTGCGAGAGAACGACCATGACGCCCTTGACCGGGACGACCTTGACCTCGACATCGAGCAACTTCGCGACGAAGCCGGACCAGGCGCCGGTGGCGTTGATCACCGCCTGGCAGCCAATCGAGGTCTCGTCGCCGGTCATCGCGTCGCGCGTCAGGACCCCCGAGATCCGGCTTCCGTTGCGCGTAAATCCGATGACCTCGGTGTAGGTTCGGACCTGCGCCCCGCGACGGCGAGCGGACTCGACGTTGCCGACCACGAGGTAGAAGGGGTCCAGGTGCCCGTCCTCGGGGACCCAGAAGACGGTCCGCACCTGCGTCGACAGGGCCGGCTCGCGACGACGCGCCTCGTCAACCGGAATTCGCTCGCACGTGATCCCGGCTTTCTTGCACCCCTCGACGAACCGCGGTTCCCAGGCCTCGTCCTCTTCCGAGACGGACACGAAGTAGCCCCCGGTATCCTCGACCGTGGTGCGCGCGATGCGGCGCAGGATCCGTCCCTCCTCCACGCACTCGATGGCAGCGGCCAGGTCGTTGACGCAATAGCGTCCGCCTGAATGGAGGAGACCATGGGAGCGGCCGGTGGTGCCGGATGCCAGGTCGCCCTTCTCGACCAGGATGGCATCGATGCCGCGCAGGGCCAGGTCGCGGAGCACCCCGGCGCCCGTGGACCCACCCCCGATGACGACAACGCCCGTGCTGGTGTCAGGCATTAAGAGAAAAGGGGAAAGGACCATGCGGCCCTTTCCCCTCATCCTATCGCGCTTTTCTACGCCTTCGCGCCGGCTCCTACCGCTTCCTTCGCCGGCTCCTTCTCGACCCAACCGAGGGTCCGCTCGACGGCCTTCTTCCAACCGGCGAGCCCCGCCGCGCGCTGCTCCGCGGTCGACTTCGGCTCGAACACCTTGTCCACCTGCCAGTTCTTGCGCAGCTCGTCCAGCGTGCTCCAGAAGCCGGTCGCCAGCCCAGCGCCGTAGGCGGCGCCCAGCGACGTCGTCTCCTGGACTTTCGGCCGAACGACCGTGACGCCCAGGATGTCCGCTTGCAGCTGCATCAGGAAGTCGTTCTTCACCGCGCCGCCGTCCACCTTGAGGGTGGTCAGCTTGACGCCCGAGTCCGCTTCCATCGCGTCCGCAACTTCCTTGGTCTGGTAGCAGATGGCCTCGAGCGTTGCCCGGACAATGTGCGCCTTGGTCACGTAGCGGGTCAGGCCGACGATCGCACCGCGGGCGTACATATCCCAATGTGGCGCGAACAGACCTGAGAACGCGGGCACGAAGTAGATGCCGCCCGCGTCGTCGACGGACTTCCCGATCGCCTCGGTTTCCGACGCGTCCTTGATGAGCCCGAGGTTGTCACGCAGCCACTGGATGGCCGCGCCCGTGATAGCAATCGAACCTTCGAGCGCGTACACGGACTTGCCCTGCTCGAGCCCGTAGGCCGCGGTGGTCAGCAGGCCACTCTTCGACGGAACCGGCGAGTTGCCGGTGTTGAGCAGCATGAAGTTGCCGGTGCCGTAGGTGTTCTTCGCTTCGCCGGGCGAGTAGCAGGTCTGGCCGAACAGGGCCGCCTGCTGATCGCCGAGGTCCGCGCATACCGGGACGGCGCCGCCCACCGGTCCATTGGCCTTGGTCTGCCCGTAGAACTTCTTGTCGCTCGAGGGCCGGATCTGCGGCAGCATTGCCCGTGGGACCTTGATCTTGCTGAGCAGTTCCGCATCCCAATCCAACGTCTTCAGATCCATCAACATGGTGCGCGACGCGTTGCTGTAGTCGGTGACGTGCGCCCCACCCTCGGGCCCGCCCGTCAGCCACCAGATGACCCAGGTATCGATGTTGCCGAACAGCAGGTCCCCGCGCTCGCCGGCGGCGCGCGCCCCCGAAACGTTGTCGAGGATCCACTGGATCTTTGGTCCTGAGAAGTAGGTGGCCACCACCAATCCCGTCTTGCTCTTGACCAGCGGCTCGACACCGTCGTTGATCAGCTTTTGACAGATGTCGATGGTGCGCGTGTCCTGCCAGACGATGGCGTTGTGTACCGGCTTGCCAGTCCGCTTCTCCCAGACCACGGTGGTCTCGCGCTGGTTGGTGACGCCGATGCCCGAGATCTCGTCAGCCTTGACCCCGCCTTTTTGCATCGAGCCCTTGATCACCCGCTGCGTCTTCTCCCAGATCTCCATCGGGTCGTGTTCGACCCATCCGGGCTTGGGATAGATCTGCTCGTGCTCGAGGTAATCGGTCGACACCACCTTGCCGTCGTGGCTGAACACCATGAAACGCGTCCCGGTGGTCCCCTGGTCAACCGCCGCCGCGTATTTCTTCTCCGCCATTCCGATCCTCCTTACGTGGTCGATTTTGCTTGCTGGGGCAGCGCCGCCAGGCTATCGCTCAACGCACGCAGCATCAGGTAGGACGAGGTCGCGCCCGGGTCCTGATGGCCGATGCTGCGATCGCCGAGATAGCTGGCGCGTCCCTTCAGCGCCTTGAGTGGAATCGTCGCCTTCATCCCTTCCTCGGCCGCGTCTGCCGCCGCGGCGAGGGCCTCCTCCAGCGAGCCTCCACCGTCGAGGGATTGCTTTGCCCGCGCGACGGCTGGGGTCAGGGCGTCGACCATCGTCTTGTCGTTGGGGTTCGCTTTGCCCCGCTCCACCACACCCTTCAGTCCCGCCTCGAGCGCCCCGACGAGATCCCGGTCGGAGATCTCCGATTTTCCATCGAGCGCCGCGCCGGCCCGCAGAAAGAAGGTGCCGTAGAGCGGTCCGCCGGCGCCCCCCACCGAGCCGACCAGCGCCATGCCGGTCGTCTTGAGGAGGGTGCCGGCGTCCTTGTCGCGGACCGGAGCGATCTTGACCAGCACGGTCTGAAAGCCCCGGTCCATGTTGATGCCGTGATCGCCGTCGCCGATGGCCGCGTCCAGCCCGGTCAGGTACTGCTTCTGCTCGGCGACGATGCCGGCATAGCGTTCCAGCCAGTCGTAGATCTGGGCGCTGGTCGCTGCCACTTCTGGTCTAGACCTTCCAGCGAAGCGCCGGCGTGTGCACCGGAGCGTCCCAGAATTTGGTGGTCTCGGCGTCGAGCTTCAAGATCGTCACCGAGCAGCCCGCCATCTCCAGCGAGGTGATGTAGGGGCCAACCAGCGAACGCGTCACCTTGATGCCCTGCCCGGCGAGATACCGGTTGACCGCGTTGTAGATGACATACAGCTCGATCAGCGGCGTGCCGCCCATGCCATTGACAAAGGCCAGGACTTCATCGCCCCGCTTGAACGGGATGTCGTTGACGACGGCCAGGGTCAGGATCTCTGCAATTTCGTCCGCGGACTTCAGCTTGGTCCGCTCCCTTCCGGGCTCGCCATGAATGCCGATGCCCATTTCCATTTCGTCGTCGGCGATTTCGAAGGTAACTTTGCCGGCCGCCGGCACGATGCACGAGGTGAGCGCCATCCCCATGCTCCGGCCGTTGGCATTGACCTTCTTCGCCAGCTCGGTCACGGTATCGAGGTCGGCGCCAGCCTCCGCCGCGCCGCCCGCGATCTTCTCGACCAGAACCGTGACGCCGACACCGCGACGGCCCGCCGTGTACAGGCTGTCCTGCACCGCGACGTCGTCATTGGTGACGACCGCGTTGACTTTGGCGCCCTCCCCTCGGGCCAGCTCCGCCGCCATTTCGAAGTTCAGAATGTCGCCCGTGTAGTTCTTCACGATGTGAAGTACGCCGGCGCCACCGTCGACCGCCGCCGTCGCCCGCGCCATCTGGTCGGGTGTCGGCGAGGTGAAGACCGCGCCCGGACAGGCGGCGTCGAGCATGCCCAGCCCGACGAATCCGCCATGCAGGGGCTCGTGGCCGCTGCCACCGCCCGAGACCAGCCCGACCTTGCCCTTCCTGGGTGCGTCCTTGCGGATGATCACGTTCGGGTCGTACTCCACCCGGATCAGGTCGGGGTGCGCCGCGGCCATTCCGGCCATGGCGTCCTTGACCTCGGTTTCCGGCGTGTTGATCAGCTTCTTGAGTCGGGTTGTGACTGCCGCTTCTGCCATCGCTGCCTCCTCTTCCGTGTTGCTACTTTTTTGCCGGCAAGACGCGTCGGAACATGAACATCCCAAGTCCCTTTCCCATCAAAAGCCCCAGACCGATGGCCGCCAGGTTGATGCCCAGCAGCTTCGGATCGAAGGGCCTCGCCACCAGCGCGAGCAGCACGGCACCCAAGGCCAGGCCGCCTCCACCGACCAGGAGGATGCGATTCAGCCGCTGCAGGGGCGTGCGATCAACCGCCCGAGGGCGGGGCGAGGGTTCGATCCCTCGCCCGCCCGGGGCTTTGCCGAGTTGTCGCTGGAGCCGTCGAGACACGATCCTTCTACGCCCGCGCCCGCGCCGTTTCCGGCACTGGAACCGTGTCCGGACCAACCGGAGCCGGCAGGTGCTGGTGGATGAAGGTGTCGTAGATCCAGGCGCCGAGCGGCCCGCCGATGAGCGGCATTCCGGTCGTCACCCAGAGGTTGAAGTTCTGGCCCGGGATCGCGTTCGAGCCATACCCGATGATCAGCCCCCAGATCCGCGGACCGAGGTCACGCGCGGGATTCAGGGACGCCATTTCGATCGGCGCAAACAGGCCGACCAGGGCGGCAACGACGAAGCCGATCGCGATCGGCGCCAGGTTGGCCGCCGAAGGCATGCGGTCCTCGACGATGCCGAGGATGCAGATCACCAGGATCGCCGTGATGATGATCTCGGTTCCGGCGCCCCGCCACCAGGGATCCTGGGTCAGGTAATCGCCGGTGTAACCGACCAAGCCCGGGTGAGGCCAATTCGCCCAGAAGATCAGGCCGCTCGTCACGCCGTTCGCGTCACCGCGCACGATCTTGTTCGCGACCTCGTAGTGGACGATGATCCCGTTCCAGACAAACGAAACGCCAATCGCCGCGATGAACGCGCCGACCAGCTGCGAACCGATATAGCCGGGAACCTTCGACCAAGGGAAACCACGGCGCCATGCGAGGGCCAGCGTTACGGCTGGGTTCAGATGCGCCCCGGAAACCGCGCCGCACGAATAGATGGCGAGGGTAACTGCGAACCCCCAGAAAAATCCCGCCCCCAGCAAGCCGGCTTTGAAGCCATTGCCGCCGGCCCCTGCGACGGCGAAGGCGACGAAGCTATCGCCGAGAAAAACCAGAACGAAGGTTCCCAGCACTTCGGCCAGGTACTTTTTAGTCCAGCTTTCGGCTACCGCCATTACTTCCTCCTCCTCAATTAACTAGATCCCGCGCGATGACGCCAGCGTGATGGTTGCGCCCCTTGTTGCACCTCCTTTGCGTGCGTATACAAGCAAAAAAGTCCTAACCTGCACGCTCCAGTTGGAGCGCATAGGTCAGGACTTTTCCCTTCAGTGTCCCGCCAGTCGCCTGCAGGCCTTGTCATAGCACAGGAATATCGTGCTGTCAATCGCCCATCGGGGCGAACGCGGCCTTAAGAGACCGGCGTACGGCTGAAGTCGCGCCAGACCTCGAGGCGCGCGCTGGAGACAACGGCGGCGCCGGCGCGCAGGGCCTCGCCGGCCTGCTCGGCGGAACTGATGAATCCGGTGCCCCAGACCGGGGTGTCGGTGATCGAACGGATGATCGGCATCACCTGCGGGATCGCGACCGCCGGGGCGATCGCGATCGCGTAGGGGGCGGGCGACACCAGCGAGAGCAGCCCGGTCTCCAGGCCCGTCGAGTCGAGGGCGTGGATCCGCTGGATCGTGCGCAAGCGAAAGCGGCTCGCGTCCTGGAGCAGATGCGGCTTGACCGAGAGCACCCCTGAGAATCCGAGGTCGGTGGCGAGGAAGGCGAGGGCGGCACTGTCTGGCGCGAGCCCTTCGACGCCATCGAGGTTGACGAAGATGGCGACTCCGCGGTGGGCGGCGCCCGCAAGTGGTCCGACGATCGACAGCAAACTGCCGCGTTCGAGAAGGACCTGGCGGTAGCCGAGGTCGAGCGCCTGGTTCAGCGACGCGCCATCGCGAACCGCTGGCAGCATCACCCCCATCACCCCGGGTGTTCTCACGGCCACAGCTGCGCGGTACTGGTGCTGATCGCCAGGGCACCGCGCTGGAGGGCGGCATCGCGCTGGGCCGGCTCAGTGACGAAGCCGCCGACGATGATCGGGAGAGGGAGCCGGGACCGGATCTCGGTGACGACCAGGGGAAAGATCATGCCGGGGAGGACTTCGACGATGTCGGGGCGCGCGTGGTCGAGGGCTGACAGTGCGGACGGCAAGGCCAGGTCGTCGTAGAGCAACAGCCGCTGGACGGCGATCACCTTTTCCGCTCGCGCCGCCGCGACCAGGCCGCTGTGCGACGTGATGATCCCGTTGACACCGATTTCCCTGGCGAGGAAGGCGATGCCCGCGCGGTCTTTGCCCAGGCCGGCGATCAGGTCGATGTGGACGAAGGCCAGCTTGCCGCGCGCCTGCACGGCCCAGACGAGTGGACCGAGGTGGAAGGCCGGTGCTCGCAGGAAGAAGACCGCGGGAACCTGCGAGGCGAGTGCCCGGGGCAGCTCCTCGCCACGCCGGATGACGGCCGCGACCGGCACGTGGCCGAAGGCCTCGAGAAGGCGGTTCAACGATCCATCGACGGCGCGCGGGCGGCCCGGCGGGACGGTCGTCCGAGTGGCCATCGCCACCTCCTTGTAAGTCTTCGATTTTACGGCGACCTCGCGAGCGACCTGTCTCGCCGCCCTTTTCACGCCGGGGGCGGCTATTGACCGAAGGCGCTCTTGGCTGCAGACTACGCCTGAGAGGAAGGGCAGAACGTCATAACCGAACGCCGTTTGACCATTACCAACAAGGTCGGTCTTCATGCTCGGCCGGCCGCGCTTTTCGTGCAGACGGCTGCACGCTTCAAAGACACGCGCGTCGAGGTCGTGAAGGACGGCATGGTGCGCGACGCGAAAAGCATCCTCAATGTCTTGACGCTGGGCGTCAGCCAGGGAACGACGATCACGGTCCGCGCCGATGGCCCGCAGGCGGACGCTGCGGTCGCCGCGCTCACCGACCTCGTCGACCGTGACTTCGGAGAGTAGCTCCGCTCGGCCGCCGCTCAAGGGGATTGCCGCGGCTCCGGGGCAAGCGTTTGCACCGGCCTGGCGATGGAAGGAACCGCGACCCGACAGCCAGGGCCGTGGACCGACGGGTCAGGCCGGCGCGGACGCGCTCGAGCGGGCGATCGCGCAAATCAAGGCCAGCCTCTCGGCGACCACGGCGCGACTGCACGCCGCCGGCGCCTCGGCCGAAGCGGGCATTCTCGAGGCCCAGGCCCTGATGCTGGAGGATCCAGCGCTGCTCGAGGGCGCTCGCGCGCTTGTCATGCTGGGAACCGCGGCGGATGTCGCGGTTGCCGAGACGATGGCGCCCTTCGCGGCGATGTTGCGCGAATCACCGGACCCCGTCTTTCAGGCACGCGCGGCGGACGTCGACGACGTGGTCGAACAGCTTCGTCGCGCCCTGCTCGGGTTGAGCGACGCGCCCGCGATGCCGACGCAGCCCTCGATCGTAGTGGCACGCGACCTCGCCCCGTCGCAGACGGCCGGGCTTGACCGCGCGCTCGTGGTCGGCTTCGCCACCGAACAGGGAACCGCGACGGCGCACACGGCGATCCTCGCCCGCGCGCTTGGCCTACCGGCGGTGGTGGGAATCCCCGGCGTCGTCGATGCCGTTGCCGATGGTCAGGCCCTACTGCTCGACGGCGACGAAGGCACGCTGCAGGTCGATCCGCCCGCGGACGCGATCCCAAACCTCGACCGTTCCGCTGCCCTGGCGGTGGACGCGGAACCCGCCCTTACTCGGGACGGCCGCCGGGTGGAGGTCGGCAGCAATGCGGCCAACCTCGAGGATGCGCAGCGCGCGGCGGCCGCCGGTGCGGATGGCATCGGTCTCCTCCGCAGCGAGTTCCTCTTTCTCGGCGCCGACCAGCTGCCCACCGAGGATGAGCAAGTGGCGATGCTGCAAGCGGTCATGGCGGCGATGAGGTCTCGGCCGGTCATTCTGCGAACGCTCGACGTGGGCGCGGACAAGCCACTTCCTGCCCTGCCGCAACCCCCCGAAGCAAACCCGGCGCTCGGCGTACGCGGGCTTCGTCTCCAACTTCTCCGCCGGCCGGACCTGCTGGCCGAACAGTTGCGAGCCGCGCTTCGCGTCGCCGCCAATTATCCGTTGCGGCTGATGTTCCCGATGGTGTCGACGGTCGGTGAGGTGCGCCAGGCGAAGGCCATCCTGGCCGAGGCGGCCAAGGATGTCAAGGCGGCAACCTCAAACGGGCCGCGCATGCCGGTGGGCATCATGGTCGAGGTGCCCGCCGCCGCGATCGGCGCTGACTTGCTGGCCCGCGAAGTCGACTTCTTCAGCATCGGCACCAACGACCTCACCCAATACCTTTTCGCTGCCGACCGCACCAACCCCGACCTTGGGCCGCTCGCGGACAGCCTGCACCCCGCGCTGCTGCGGATGATCGACCAGGTGGTGAAGGCCGCGCATCGACACCGGCGGTGGGTCGGCGTGTGCGGAGAGATGGCCTCGGATGTCTGGGCGGTACCGGTACTTGTCGGCCTGGGGGTCGATGAATTGAGCGTTCACCCGCCGATGGTCGCACGGATCAAAGCTGCCGTCCGGCAGCTGAACGCGGCCGAGTGTGCGAAGGTCGCGGCTGCCGCCCTCCAGCTCGAGAGCGGAGACGCCGTCCGGCATCTGCTCGAGCAGCGCCATCTGGACCCCAGCAGCCTCCGCCGGACTGACCGATAATGCACCTCGTTGCGCCGTGCCCGCCGGTTCGCCGGCTTCGTCCTGGCTAACGTCGTCCTCGGGCTTCTCCTCTCCGCGTGCGCCAGCCCGGAGGCCGCCTCGGAGCTGGCTCCCACCTTGAGCGTGAAGTCGATTGGTGGCAACCGCATCGCATTTCAGAACGGCATCCCGGTCCCGACGTTTTCGTACCAGCCCAGGTTACGTCTGGACCTCGGAGGCCTCTGGCGGATTCAGCCGACGGCGATGAACCACGATCTCTCGCTCGCGGTCCGGTCCCAATCATTGAAGGCGCTCGTGGCCGATGCGGCCGGGCGCCAATCCATCGCGTTCGATGACACGCGCTGGTCGACCGTCGCGGTGCCGGGATCATTCAATCCACCGCCCGCGTCGTCAGCTGACGGCGCCTGGTATCGCAAGGACTTCGATGTGCCCGCCGACTGGCAGAACCAGACGGTCACGCTGAAATTCGGGGCTGCCAACTACATCGCGGACGTCTGGCTGAACGGTCACTGGCTCGGCTATCACGAGGGTGGCTCGACCCCATTCGCGTTCGATGCTACCGACGCGCTGATCCCCAACGACGTCAACACGATCGCGGTCCGGGTCGACGATCCGCCCTGGGGGACGCGTCAGGACATCGTTCCCTGGGGTCTCACCGACTGGTGGAACTATGGTGGTCTCACCCAGCCGGTCTGGATGGAGGCGACGGCGCCCGTATATGCGGCCCGCGCCGATGTCGTTCCCCATCTCGACGGCGCTGACATATCGGTCACACTGCACCAGCGTGGCGGCAGTCCGACCCCGGTCGAGGTCGGCCTCGACATCTTGCCGGCAGCAGTCGACCTTACGAACCTGACCAACCCTGATCCGACGAGCCTGATCCCGGACGGTGCGGTGCCGATCGCGTCCCAACGGGTCGATGCCGGGCAACTCGGCCGCGATGGGACCACCCAGGTGCACGCCAGCTTCTCGCTCAGCAATGCCGCGCTCTGGTCACCGCAGTCACCAGCGCTCTACGTTCTCGAGGTCCAGGTGTTCTGGCAGGAGCGACGGTCGGATCAGCTGTATGAAACCTTCGGCCTGCGGCACATCGCCGTCGATGCGCAGTCGCCGCGCCTGCTGCTCAACGGTAACCCGGTCGCCTTCGCGGGAGTCGCCCTGCACGATGAGCGCGTCTATCCGGCGGTAAACGGTCAGCCTCGCGGCGGCCCAGTCGTGACGGCGGATGACATCATGATCCTGCTCGACAAGGCCAACGCCATCAATGCCCAGCTCATCCGAGCCGATCATCATCCGGCAAACCCGCTGCTGCTGATGCTGGCCGATCGCCTGGGCTACGCGATCTGGGAAGAGATTCCGCTCTACCACTACACGCCCGCCACCTTCACGATCGCGATGGACCGGGGCATCCCTCAACAGATGTTGAGCGAAATGGACCTGCGCGACATGAACCATCCATCGGTGCTCTTCCACGGTCTCGCCAACGAATCGACCGGCGGGATCGAGCGCCAACAAGCCCTGACCACCTTGCACAACCTCGATCGCGCCCTCGACGGAACGCGTCTGACGGGGCAGGCGGCTTATGGAAGTCAGCCTGACGATCGGACCAGTGCGCCGCTCGACGTCGCCGGTCTCACCACGTATTACGGGGTCTTCTACGGGCCGGATGCCGGTCCGGGGACGAGTCGCGCGCTGCAGATCGCTCATGCGACGTTCCCGCGAAAACCGATCATGATCCTGGAATATGGTCGCTGGTCGGACACGCCCGCCGAGCAGCAAGAGCAGCGCCGAATCCTCGCCGACACCTACCAGGCGGTCGCAGCGGACCTCGGTAGCAATCCGTCAGGGTTCGTCGGGGCGGCCGTGTGGTGGACCCTCGACGACTACTGGACGCAGCGGCCCGGCGTGAAGATCGAGCACTTTGGTCTCTTCGCCCCCGACGGCGTTCAACGCCCGGCGGGGCTGCAGGCCGCCGAAGTCTTCGCGGGTGGTGCCGGGCAGGGCGCGAAGCAGAAGATCGTGTCGTCGGCGACCGGCCAGGCCCGAACCGCGGCACCCGCGCTGCGATTTGTTGGGTATTTCGCCTATGCGCTCACCGTCGCCCTCGCTATCCCCGCGGCGATCCTGCTGCTGCTTTTGCTGACCCGGCCGCGGCCTCGACGACGGGTGCTCTCCTGATGCATCCAGTCAGCGGACGGGTGGTGGCCGTCTCGATCCGGGCAGCGCTGATCGCCGGCGGCTGGATTGGCTTTGCCCTCGGCCTGGTCAGCGGATGCGTGCTCGGGGCCATCCTCTCCTGGTTCTCGGGCGCCATCCTGAGCTGGCAACGCGACCTCACCTTTACCGTCGGCGTGACCGAGCAGCTGCTGCCGTTCGGCAACCAGATCCCGGTCCTTCAACGGCTGGAGGCGGATTGGTTCATCGTCATTCCGGTCGTCGGTCTGCTGGTGGGGGTCTTCGCCGCCATGGTCGGGGCGCTGATCGGCGGCCTGGTGGCGGTCTCCTACAATCGCTCGCCGTTCGGCGTCCACGTCGTGGTCGAGGTGCCCGACCAGGCCTCAGTAACTCATTTGCGCTAGCCTTCCGCCTGCATCTGCGGGCGGGTGGCTTTGCGGCTTCGCCCGGTTACACGTAGGCAGTGACACGCGGCGCACGGAGGTTCTTCCTTGCCTTTTCGCTTGCAGTTTTGCTCGTCGCAGCGAACACCATCGGGGTCCTGCCAGCGGCGGCGCCACCACTGGGAACGCTCACCACCTTCGCGGTCGTGGCGAGCAGCACGGTCACGAGCACCGGCCTGACCGTCATCAATGGCGATCTCGGGCTTAGCCCGGGCAGTTCAGTCACTGGGTTCCCGCCAGGGGTCCTCAACGGGACGCAATACACGGGTGCTGCGGGGCCGGCCGGAACGGCCCAGACTGACCTCACCACGGCATACAACGCCGCGGTTTCAACACCGTGCGATGTCGACCTCACTGGCCAGGATCTTGGCGGCCAAACGCTCACCCCGGGCACCTACTGCTTTAGCTCGTCAGGGTTTCTGACCGGGATCCTCACCCTTAGCGGCGACGGTGTCTACATCTTTAAGGCTGGGAGCACGATCATCACCGCGCCCGACTCGAGCGTCGTGCTGATCAACGGCGCTCAGGCCTGCAACGTTTTCTGGGCAGTCGGCAGCTCAGCGACGATCGACATCGCGACGGCCTTTGTAGGAACGGTCATGGCGGTTGCGAGCATCACCATGAACGACAGCGCCAGCATCGATGGCCGAGCCCTGGCGCAGAACGCCGCGGTGACCATGATCAACAATCGGATAACGGTGCCGACCTGCCTACCGGCACCCACGCCGACGCCGACGCCGACGCCGACGCCGACGCCGACGCCCACGCCCACGCCCACGCCCACACCGACACCCACGCCGACGCCGACGCCAACTCCCACACCCACCCCGACACCAACCCCAACCCCAACCCCCACACCGACGCCGACGCCAACG
>Ga0307477_10000485_pt1 | contig 43762 bp, 42 predicted proteins | sample atmos_gasesECM2C_FD_203316 | JGI IMG/M metagenome (GOLD analysis project Ga0307477, IMG submission 203316) | Hardwood forest soil microbial communities from Morgan-Monroe State Forest, Indiana, United States - atmos_gasesECM2C_515 | ecosystem: Environmental > Terrestrial > Soil > Temperate... | reverse complement strand
TTGTCAGTGATCTTCTCGACCATGGCGGTGTTCCTCCCTCTTTCTCGGGCCTGGCAGCCCGGGTTTTGGAACGTCAGAGGTAGGCTACATCGCCTTCTGCTTTTCCACACCTTCTGAGGGTACCTCCCTTGACGGTGTGGGGGAGGGCGCTGGCGCGAGCCGCCCCCACCTTGCCCAAAGAGCCCGCCGTCAGGGAGAGCCCAGCTCCCGGGTCAGCATGACGTTGACCAGCTTGGGATTGGCCTTGCCACCGCCCTCTGCCACCTGCTTCATCACCTGCGCGACGAGGAAACCGAGGAGCCCGGTCTTGCCGCGGCGGTAGCGCTCTACCTCGGTGGGATTAGCGGCGAGCACGCCCTGGACGATGGGCAGGACCTGTGGGCCCATCCGTTCCAACTGCTCCAGCTCCTCCACCGAGAGCGGCTCGGGGACCTTCGCCTCCGACGCCTGCGCCGCCTTTTCGTCGGGCGGACGCTTGGCGGGTGGGGCGGGCGTGGCGTGGGCCGGAGCGAGCGCGACGGGCGCGGGGTGTGCGCCCGGCGTCGCCGGCGACTGCTTCAGCACCTCCTGCGCCCACGAGTCCCGGAGCGGCACGATGCGGTTGAACACGAGATGGCCGGGGCGCGAATCGACGGGATCGTGAAAGAAGTAGCCCTGCCGCTCGAACTGCAGCCGCTCGCCCAGCGCCGGGTCCGCCGCCGCCGGTTCGATGCGGCTGCCGGTCAGCGCCACCAGGGACTGAGGGTTGAGGCACGCCTCGAAGCCCCCTTCCTCGAGATCCGGCCGCTCGACCCGGAACAGGCGATCGTAGAGCCGCGCCTCTGCCGGCAGCGAATGGGCCGCGGACACCCAGTGCAGGGTGCCGGGCACCTTGCGGCCGTCCGGCGCCGAGCCGCCGCGGGTGGCGGGGTCGTAGGTGCAGCGGACCTCGACGACCTCGCCGCTCGCGGGGTCCTTGACGACGCTCTCGCAGCGCACCATGTAGGCGTAGCGCAGCCGCACCTCGCGGCCCGGGGCGAGACGACGGAAACCCTTTGGCGGCAGCTCGGCGAAGTCGTCCCGCTCGATGTAGAGCACACGCGAGAACGGCACCTTCCGGCTGCCCTCCTTGGGGACGTCGTGCGGGTACAGCGGCGCGTCCAGCTCCTCGACCAGGTCCTCGGGGTAGTTCTCGATCAACAGCCGCAACGGCCGCAGCACGCAGAGCACGCGCGGCGCCTGCGGATTGAGGTCCTCGCGCTGGCAGTGCTCGAGCAGCGTCACATCCACCGTGCTATTGGCCTTGGCGACGCCGATACGCTCGCAGAAGTCGCGCAGCGCCGCGGGGGTGAAACCGCGGCGGCGCAGGCCGGCGAGTGTCGGCAGGCGCGGGTCGTCCCATCCCGAGACCAGCTTGCGCTCGACCAGCTCCAGCAGCTTCCGCTTGCTCATCAGGGTGTAGGTGAGGTTGAGGCGGGCAAACTCGGTCTGCCGCGGCGGGTCCGGGAAGGCCAACGAATCGACCAGCCAGTCGTAGATCTCCCGGTTGTTCTCGAACTCGAGCGTGCAGAGCGAGTGGGTGATGCCCTCGATGGCGTCCGAGAGCGGATGGGCGAAGTCGTACATCGGGTAGATGCACCAGGCGTCGCCGCGGTGGTAATGGGTGGCGCGCTTGATGCGATAGAACAGCGGGTCCCGCATCTTCATGTTCGGCGAGGCCATGTCGATCTTGCCGCGCAGCACGCAAGCGCCGTCCGCCAACTCGCCGGCCCGCATGCGGCGGAAGAGATCGAGGTTCTCCTCGACGGTGCGGTCGCGGTAGGGGCTGTTCCGGCCGGGCTCGGTGACGGTGCCGCGGTACTCGCGGATCTCGTCCTCCGATAGGCTGCACACGTAGGCCTTGCCCATGTGGATCAGCTCGACGGCGAAGTCGTAGAGCCGCTCGAAATAGTCTGAGGCGTGGAAGAAGTTCTTCCCCCAATCGAAGCCCAGCCACCGCACGTCCTGCCGGATCGCCTCGACGTATTCCTGATCCTCGGTCTCGGGATTGGTGTCGTCGAGACGCAGGTGGCAGGTGCCGCCGTTCTCCAGCGCCAAACCGAAGTTGAGGCAGATCGACTTGGCGTGGCCGATGTGGAGATAGCCGTTTGGCTCCGGGGGAAAGCGGGTGACCACCCTGCCGCCGTGCTTGCCGGCGGCGCGGTCGCGGGCGACCAGGTCGCGGATGAAGTCGCGTCCGGGGGTGACGGGCGTGGCGTCGGACATCGGAGATCCTCGAGGAATCGGAAAAGGACGAGCGGGCCGGGAGCCGCGCGGCTGGCGGAGAATTGGCGGCTCGCCGAAGGTATCACACCGCTCGACGACTGAGACAACCAGCTGGAAGGCACCGTCGGAGACGAGGAAGAGTGAATGATCGCGTGGTCATGGGAGTGCCTCGGCGCCGGGCACGGCCGGCGCCGAGGCACGCGCCGGTGCGCGGGCGCCTGAGTCTGGCCGGAGCCGGCGGCCTCATCCTTCTCCTGACGGCGCTCGGCCTGGTGGCGCGCCTCGGGGGGCCGCTGCCCACGGCGAAGGCTCCGGCGCATCCGGCGCAGGGTTCGCCTGCTCACCAGCGCTATCTCGAGGGGCAGTACCTCCAGGCCCTGGACGAGCTCGACCAGGCGAAGGGTTCGTTCGAGGAGGCGGCCATCCTCGATCCCGGTCTTCGCATGTCTTCGCCGCCATCGGCCAGGTGCTGTTGGGAACCGGGCGGCCGGCGCGCGAGATCCTGACCACCGCCGAGACCGGGGAACGGCGCGCCCTCGAGCTCGATCCGCGGAATTTCGTTGCCCACGTGGACCGCGGCGAGCGCCTGTTCCAGTACCAGTACGACTGGCGAGAAGCCGAGGAGGAGTTCCGGCGCGCGGTCCAGCTCGACGGGCGGAGTGCCCAGGGACACTTTGGGCTGGCGCAAGTGCTGGCCGGGCAGGGACGCCACGACGAGGCCCTGGAGGAGGCCCGCCGCGCGCTGGCGCTGGAGCCCGAGAGGAGGCTCGCCATGAACCTTGGCCGGTTCTACTACCTCGCCCGCCGGAATGACGAGGCCATCGAGCAGGCGCGGCGGGAGATCGAGCTGGCGTTCGCGGCGACGCGTGGTGCGGCCTTCCCCAAGACCGGGTTGTGGCGGGTCTACTTGACGCTAATCCTGGCCGAGCTCGCAAAGGGCGACACCAGGAATGCCCTCATCACAGCGAGCGACGAGGCCCGCGCGATGGGCGTTCCACCCCCCGCGAGCCTTACCGGCTTCTGGGCGCGCGCGGCGCGGGACACGGCCGAGGCCGATGCGGAGCGGCTTGCGTTCGCAGTCGCGGCGATGATCGAGCTCGGCGAGTACGACCACGCGCTCGACCTGCTGCAGCGCCAGTGCAAGGAGGGGTCGGGTTTCGAGATCCCCTTCCTGCGCGTCGATCCTCTCTACGACCCCTTGCGCGGCCTGTCCCGCTTCGCCGAGCTGCTGCGCTGCGCCAAGCTGGCGGAGTCCCGGGCGATGTAGTCGTGAATGGCCAAGAGGTCGCCGACGGCCGGCTCGGACCACGCGACCTTCATGCTGATGTGAACCGCTTCTTGACTTCAGCGTGCGGCATAGTACGCCCCCCGGCGATGGCCGCTTCGCCGTCTGCGACCTTCTGCCGGACGTAGATGTCGTACATCACCTCGTCCCAGGTTGCGTTCTCGGGAAGCTGCTCGGCGAGCTTGCGGATCTCGTCCTTGACGGTGCTCATGGAGTTATTCTAGCGGATCGAGCCCTTCGGCGGCAGCTGTTTGCTGGCGAGGTCCCCCTTGCTGCCGGCTCGCACGCACGGTCGGGCAACCTGGGTTCAGCGCTGGTGGGGCCGAAGGCCGAGAATCCAGATGGAGGCGCCGCCGATGTCCATGTCGTCGCTCACCGACTTCATAGATTCGCCCGGGCTCGCCGGAGCGTTCGGCGCGCTGTTGGACGAGTATGCACGTGCCGCCGCGGAGCTGTGCCGTGTGGTGGAGGCTGTGCCGTCGGCGCGCTTCGTGGAGGAGGTGGATCGTGGCGGTGAGTTCCCGACCGTGCAGGCCATCTGTACGCACGTGGTCCGGGCCGCATATGGCCACGCGGACCACATCCGCAAGGCGCTGGGCATCGCAGCAGGCGAGCGGCCGCGCGGCCAGGATCTCGTGCCGGAGGGCCCGGAACGACTACGCTCGCTGCTCGGCGCCGCGCTGCGCTACACCGAGGCGACTGTGGCGGGGCTGCGAGCCGACTCCGCCTTCGCCGCCGAGGAGGTGTCGAGCATTCTCTTCCCCGTCAACTGGGGGCCTGTCTACGACCCCCAGGGGATGCTGGAGCACGGGATCGTCCACGTCCTTCGCCACCGCCGCCAGATCGAGCGGCTGCTCGGCGGTGGCGAATAGCGCTAGAGTTGAAAGGTCGCGCAGAGGCCCTGTCATGGAGCTCGAGATCACCAAGAACGTCCTGGCCGCTCTCGAGCGGGAAGGGGTTCGGTATCTGGTCTTCGGCGCTGTGGCGTTGAACCTCCTCGGGCTTGCCCGGGCGACCGAGGATCTCGATATCTTCATCGCTCCCGAGCGCGAGAACGTCGAGCGGCTCAAGGCGGCCCTGCGATCGGTCTTTGCGGATCCGTCGATCGAGGAGATCTCGGCGGACGAGCTGCTGGGCGACTACCCCGCGGTCCAGTACGTCCCTCCGGAAGGGGACTTCCATCTCGACATCCTCACGCGGCTGAGCGAGGCGTTCCGGTTCACGGATCTCGAGGCGATACGGGTCGATCTGGACGGGCAGCCCGTGTGGGTGGCCTCGCCGCGCACGCTCTACCGCATGAAGAAGGACACGGTCCGCGCGAAAGATCGGGGCGATGCCGAGCTGCTTCGGCGTCGTTTCAACCTGGAGGGCGACTGATGCCGGTGCGGAACTTCCGCAGCCTCGAAGCGATGGAGGACTCCCTCTGGCGCGAGCCGGGGGATCCCGCGCTGTGGCGGGCGATCGAGCGCGTCTGGCGGTTCGCGGCCGAGACCTGTCCGCGGCGCTTTCCGCCCGGCGTCTATCGCCATCGCTCGATCGAGGAGGCGAAGCAGCAGCGGGAGGTCTGGGATGAAGCGAACTTCCGTGCCTTCTGGGAGCGCCGGCGAGTAAAGCCGGCCGACACCGAAGTGTCGCGAGAGCCCTCACTACATGAAGAGTCTCCCGACGGCGTGGATCTCACGTTGATCCGGTGGACTCTCAGCTTGACGCCGCTCGAACGGCTCGAGGTCCTGCAGGATTGGGTCGACGGGCTCGCGGAGCTCCGGCGTGGACGAGTCCCGGAGCGTTAGGTTCCTCGGACTTCTCCGATCCCTGCTGCGGCATGGGGTCGTCTTCTGTGTCGTCGGTGGAGTCGCCGCCCTGCTGGAAGGGGCTCCTGTCCTGACGCTGGACCTGGACGTCCTCTACGACAAGAGCGCTGACAACCTCGGTCGTCTCCTCGCGGCACTCCGCGAGCTCAAGGCCCACTATCGCGATCCGGCAGGGCGCCACATCGAGCCGGACATGGCGAAGCTCGAGACCATGAGAATGCACCTCCTGGCCACCGATCTCGGCGCGCTCGACGTGATGAGCGCCATCGGCGCCGGCCTGACCTATCAGGACCTCGTGGGCCGGACCGTGCAGTATCAGCTGGCGGAAGCCCGGGTTCTGGTCCTCCAGCTGGGAGCCGTGATCGAGACCAAGGAATATGCGAACCGCGAGAAGGATCGGGCCGTGCTGCCGGTGTTGCGCCAAACGCTGGCGATGAAGGCCCGGCTCTCCGAGGAGAAATGACGGGCGGCGGCGCTCGAGGATCGCGCCGAGCACCGCGACTCACCCTGGAGGGCAGGTGTGGCACGCCGTGAGCAAGCGTGGCGCGAGAGCGTCCGTGACATGCGGCGGGAGCGTTACCGTTGCCAATGAGCATATTTGTATTTGTCTTGTAAGTTCTTAGGCTCGTAGAATATTCGGATGGCAAAGAGCAGGTCAACCGGCGCCAATCCCGGCAACTCGGCTCGCGGGTCGGGAGATACCGCGGCGCGCGCGGCAGGGCCGCGAAAACGGAAGGAGGTCCCAATGGCCAAGGACGACAGCCCCCGCAATGCAGACTTCGTAGGCCGCGTGGTCAGCGACGCGAAGAACCCGCCGGAGACGCGGATGCTGACCGGTTGGTTCGGCGATGCCGCCGACGAGGGGTACAGGCGCCTCTATACCGACGCGGACCTCAGCGCCTATGTCGACATCCCAGCCGACGCGATCCTCCATACCGAGGCTATCCACGACGTGCAGCCGTCGGGCAGCGTCTTCGTCTGGGTCAAGCGCGACGCCGCGTTGAAGCCGGGCGGCTCCGCCTCCAGCCGGGCCGCGCGATTCCTGCAGGGACAGATCCAGCAGGACTTCGCCAGCGGCGGAGGCGCCGCGGCCGGCCCGTCCGGCGGTCAGTTCGCGAAGGACCCCGAGAAGGCCGGGTTCCGCTGCGTCACCCAGGCGCCCTGCGGGGAGCCCACGGGATTCACCGGGCAGTGTACGGAGCAACCGGTGGTCGGCGGCGCATGGCCCTGCGTCACGGCCATCCCGCACTGCTTCGAGCCGACCGGCTTCACGGGTCGCTGCACGCACCAGCCGTGGCCCAATCCCACCCAGTACATCGGCTGCACCTTCTTGCACTGTCCCACCCAGGACCTCACCCACATCCCGCAGATCTGCCACATGGTGGCGACCGGCCTGCCCGGCTGTCCAGATGTGGGTCCGCGCGGCGGCGAGATCGACCCGGCGGCGCAGCGGGCGGTGGCAGAAGCAGGAGGGGAGGAGGCCGCCGCCCAGGCGGAACGGGTCGCGGTCCCGGCGACCCGGATTTCCGCGTGTGCCTACACGCGGGCTTGGGGCTTGTGCGAGACGCACTTCCTGGACTGCGGCTTCACGCAGCAGCGGGCGCAGTGCCAGACGCACCTTATCCGCTGCACCGAGAGGAAGGACTCTCCGACCGCCGTGCCCGGCTGCGGCTGGAGCAACAACCCGATCTGCACCGACCTGCCGGGGTGCGGCTACACGAGGCCGTGGGGGCTCTGCCAGCAGACACATCCTCCCCGCTGCGGCGTCTCGGTCGATATCCCATGCATCACGCACGACCTGGCGTGTCGCGCCGGAGTCCCGGGCGGCGAGGTCCCGTTCGCGGCATTCGCTGCGGCCGCGGGCGGTCCAGGCGCCAGGGGCATCGGGGCCACGCAGCCGGTCCAGTGCAACCCATCCATCATCGATCTCTGCCAGGCCACGCAGCCACCGGTCCAGTGCAACCCATCTATCGTCGATGCCTGCCCGACGCGGCTCTGCGCCACCAAGCCGCCGACGGCGCTCTGCACGCAACTCGCGGAGGCTTGCCCCCCGACGGGAATCCCTGACACCTGCCCGACCTGGTGTGGGCCGCAATGCCAGACCCAGCAACAGGCCTGCACGGCGAGCCCCCCCTGCACGCAGGCGGGGCCTCAGTGTCCGACCGTCGCCGTCGCGGCCTGCCCGACCTCGCCGAAGTTCGATTGCACGTTCGGCTGCACTCAGGTCGGTACAACCTGTGCCATCGGCACCCAGCAGCAGCCGTGCATCACGCCCCCCCCCGAAGCCTTGGCCGCTGCGGCCCGTCTTCGTCCGACGATCTGGACGCAGTTCGGCCCGCAATGCCCGCCGACCCATCTCTTCGGCTGCACCCACGGCGGCCCGCAATGCATCACCTACCCCAGCGGCGACTGCACGTTCTTCGGCGGTTGCCCGCCGACAGCGGCCACCGTCTGCACGCAGTTCGCTCCGTGCCCGACGCACCAGCCGCCGTGCACGCAACAGGGGCCGCAGTGTTACACCAAGCAGTTCGAGTGCACCATGTTCTGCACGCACGTCGGTCCGGAATGTCCGCCGCTCACGCGGACATTCCAGTGTGGCGGCGGTCCCTCGGCCGTCGATGCGTGCCCGACACGCCTCTGCGCCGGCGGGCGATAGCTCGCCAGCTTGAAGTCGCCGTCCAAGGCGGTCCGGCCATTCGCGCCGGACCGCCTCGTCTCCGCCGGCCCTGAGCGTGCTCTTAGAGGGAACTCTTGAACAAGAACGACCTCGTCCACTATCTCCTCGAGCGTGGCCTCCTCGACCATCGCGCCGTGGTCGACGGCGACGTGATGGTCGTCGAGGGAGCGCGCCGCCATCACAACTACTCGGTGATCCGCCGCCAGGGAACAGGGCTGTTCATCAAGCAGATGCAGCCGGACCAGGCGTTCTCCGCACAGACTCTGCAGAAGGAAGCCGCCTGCTACGTGATGATGGAGAGCGATCCGACTCTCGCGGAGATCCATGCGCTGATGCCGCGCTTCCGCGCCTACGATCCCGACCGGCACATCCTCGTGCTCGAGCTGATTGGCGGTGGCGAGAATCTCAGCGAGCTCCATCGCCGCATCGATGCCTTCCCGGAGGACATCGCGCGGCGAGTCGGCGAGCTGCTGGCGCGCTATCACGAGGCTTCGATGCGCGAGCTGCTGCCGCGTGCCAATGCCGCGATCTTCCAGGGCCATCCCCCCTGGATCCTCTCGTTTCACCTCACGCCGCGCGGCTCGATGCAGAACCTCAGTCCGGCGAACGGACAGTTCGCGACCATCCTGCAACGCTATCCCGACTTCGGGCAGGCGCTCGATCGCGCCCGCGCCGGCTGGCGGCGGGATGCTCTCATGCACGGCGATATGAAATTCGACAACATCGTGGTCCGCGGCGCCCAGACCAGCGAGCAGACGCTGCACGTGGTGGATTGGGAGCTCGCCGACGTCGGCGATGCCGCATGGGACGTCGCCTCGATACTGCAGGCCTACCTGACCTGGTGGATCGCTTCGCTGGAGCGCGCCCCTGCCGACCAGCCGCATGACGCCGCGCGGTATCCGCTGGAGACGATCCAGCCGGCCATCCGCGCTTTCTGGGACGCCTACGTATCCTCTCGCTGGCTCAGCGCCGATGACGCCGACGCCGAGCTCGATCGCGCCGTTGGCTACGCGGGCGCGCGGATGCTGCAGACAGTCTACGAGTCGATGGCATGGGCGCCTTCGCTGACGCAGCACGCCATCTGGCAGCTCCAGGCGTGCATCAACATCCTCAAGGAGCCGCGCGCCGCGGCCACCGATCTGCTCGGATTCCCTGCGAATGTCCATGCCTGACGTCCACCGCATTCACGACGAGCTCCGCCAGCTGCTGCGCGCGGTCCTCATCCGGTCCCCGATGGAATACGAGCTGGCCGGGCGGACTCACAGAGTGGCTCCGTTCGGCGCCGGCCAGTCGCCGATGTGGAGCGCGTATTCCACCGGCCAACCGCCGCTGGTGATCGATCTGCAGACGAGCATCTATGACGAGGCCTATTGCCGGGCGCTCGGCTCGCGCACCGAGCCGCCGCCGACAGCCGCCAACCTCGTCGAGGCGCTCTCCGCGGCCAACGCGGGACGGGACCGGTGGGAGAGCGGTTGGTCGTTGGCGCAGATGATGCCGAACGGCCATGCCATGGCGCGCAAGGGCGACCTGGCGAGCGTCTTCCCGCCCGGCGAGTTCGCCGCCGCCCATGGAGGAGCGCCGTCGGCCGGCGCACCGCTGCACGTTCTCCTGGCGCGCGAGTCGCGCACCCAGCAGGCCGGCTTCTATCTCGCCAACGGCGAGACGCCGGCGCCGTTCGGCGCGGAGAACCGCATGACCCGCATCTACTGGCACGTCGTGGAAGATGGCGCGGTGCCGCTGACCGGCGCGCTCACGACCCTGCTCAATCGCTACCAGGTGCCGTTCCGGTTCAAGACGCTGTCGTTCAGCGGAGTCTACACGCGAGCCGACGCCGCGGTGCTTTACTTTGCCTCGCGCTACTACCAGATCGTCGCCCGCCTGCTGCCTGCCATTCGCGAGCAGGTCGCAGACCATCTCCGTCCGCCCACGCCGCTGCTCACCCTCAGGCTGTACGACGGCGTCGGGTTGGCCGAAGATCCGGCGACCGGGGAGAGCTTCGGCATGAGCCGGAGCAGGCTCATCGCGCAGGCGATCTGGGACGCGTATGCGCGCGGCTTGCAGACCGAAGAGTCGAGGATGCTGGAGCTGGCCATCCAGTTCGACCGCACGGGGCTGTCGCTCGACCGGCCTCACCTGCGCGCCGCGAGCGCCGACATCTACGGGGCCGCCGCGTGAGCGCGCTCGCCGCCGTAGCGCCGGTCGCCGACTCGCGCGAACGCTTCCTCGACGTGGCGTGGTCGATCGGCGCGCGTCTCTGCCGCGACGCGATCTGGGACGGCGACCGCTGCAACTGGCTGGGCGACTCGATGGAGGCCCATGCCGGCGAATGGAAGGTCGCGCACAAGTCCTTCGGCCCCGATCTGTACTCCGGCACCAGCGGCATCGCCCTCTTCCTCGCCCAGCTGCATCGCTTTCGTCGCGACGCGGTGATCGCCCAGACCGCGCGCGGCGCCTTGCGACAGGCGCTCTCGCGCGCCGATGAGATCCCGGAGGCGCAGCGGCACGCCCTCTACGGCGGCTGGGTCGGGATCGCCCTCGCGTTGCTCGATGCGGCGCACCTGCTCGACGACCCGGCGCTGCGGCGGGAGGCGCTGCTGCTGGTCGACGCTCAGCGTGGGCACGACCTCGATCCGATGTCGCTCGACGTCATCGGCGGCGCGGCCGGAGCGATCCTCGGCCTCTCTGCGATCGATGCCCGTCTGGGCAGCGATCGCCATCTCGACGAAGCGCGCCGGTTCGGCGATCACCTGCTCGCGCATGCGCACCGCGGCGAGGAGGGTTGGTCCTGGACGACCATGCCGCCGCTCGCCCAGGAGCACAAGGACCTCACCGGCTTCTCGCATGGCGCCGCGGGCATCGCGCTCGCGCTCCTCGAGCTGTTCGGTCGAACCCAAGACGCTCGCTTCATGGAGGGCGCTCTGGGCGGATTCGCATACGAGCGCCGTCACTTCTCCGCCGAGCACCAGAACTGGCCCGACTTTCGCTCGTTCGCGTCTCCGAACCCGCAGCAACTCGGCTACTCGCTGGCCTGGTGCCACGGTGCGCCAGGAATTGGCCTCTCGCGGGTGCGCGCGTTCGCGCTCACCGAGGACGAGACCTATCGCCGCGAAGCCGAGTCGGCTCTCGGCGGAACGTACCGGCCACTGACGGTTCCATCTGCCGCCGACGGCTACTCGCTCTGCCACGGCCTGGGCGGCAACGCCGAGCTCTTCATCGTGGCCGCCGACACCTTCGGCGACGAGCGCCTTCGCGCCGTCGCCGACGCCATCGGCGACCGCGGCATCCAGTCCGTTCATCTCAACCGGAATCCGTGGCCGTGCGGCGTCGTCTCGGGCGGCGAGACGCCCAACCTCATGCTCGGCACCGCAGGCATCGGCTATTTCTATCTCAGGCTCTATGATTCCAGCGCTGTGCCATCCGTGCTCCTGGTGTAGAGCTGCCGCCCGTAGGCGATGAAGGCGCGGCTCTCCGGGAGCATGGATTCGGAGTGACGTGCAAAGGCGGATCCCCCGACCTGGGAGGCCGGAGCCTTCCAAGCCGGGGATCGGTCACTGCCTGATCAGATGGTCAGGGTCAGATGGTCAGGTGAGGTGCGAGATCTTGGGATCAGCGGCGGTGGGCGAAGCCGCCGCGGAAGCCGCCGCGGAAGCCGACGCCGCCGCGGAAGCCCGGGTGGCCCCAGTAGCCGCGCACGAAGGCCCGGTGGCCGCCGTACCAGCCCCAGTGAGGACCGAACCAGACGGCGCCGGCGTAGGGCGGGTAGGCCCAGTAGCCCGGCACCCATGCGTAGCCGCTGTAGTAGCCCGGCACCCAGACGTATCCCGGTCCCGGCGCCGCGATGCCGACGCCGATGCCCACCGCGACACCGGCATTGCTGGCGAGCGGGGCGGTTACCATGAGCGCCAGCGCAAGGACCATGGCGAGCTTGAAAAGCTTGCGTTCGCGAGTGATCATGACCTGTTACCTCCTGTGGCCTCTGCTGGCCGCCTGGGGCATCGCATTCGGCCCCGGCATCGCGGTCCCGATGCTGCCGGTCCGCGTTCGATCTATTGAAAGTGCAAGCCCGGTACCAACCTCCCTCTGCCCCGTAATCACTGCGTCTCCGCCCTTGGCGGCCTGCTCGCGGGAGCGGATCGGCCATCACCGGTGTCCTATGCCGATGACTCGATTGTCCAATGGTTGAGGCGCCGACACGGCCCACCAGGATAATCCGAAGCCTGCGGCCGGGATTTCAAGGTGCACCCCCGGGGCTGGCCCCGGGCCGGCGTGGGGTATCATGGCGCGCGATCAAACGCCTCGATGCTGCTGTCGCCCCCCCAGGCGCGGCCGAAACAAGTTGCGTTGGCAACCGTAAGATACGCCACTGGCAGGTCACCGACAGGAAGGGGAGGAAGCTGGATGAGACACTTCAAGGCAACGCTCCTGGCCGCGGCAGCCGCCGCTCTGCTGACCGCCGGCGTCGCGGCGGCCGCCGCCAACGCGCCTGCACCGGGGACCGCGCCGGCGCCGGCCGCGTCCACGGCAGCGGCTCCGTCCACCTCGGTGCAGTCGGCCGCGCCGGCACCTGCCGCCGCCCCGAGCGCGCACCTCGATCCTGACGCGGCGACCGCCGCCTACCTGGCGCAGCTCTCTCCCGCGGCGCGGGCCAAGTCGGACGCTTACTTCGAGGGCGGATACTGGCTGATGCTCTGGGATTTCCTGATCGGCCTCGCCATCGCCTGGCTGTTCCTGGGCACCAGGCTCTCGACCGGCATCCGCGACCTGGCCGAGCGCATCACGCCCTTCAAAGCGTTACAGACCGCCCTCTACGCGATCGCCTACATCTTGATCACCAGCGTGGTGCTGCTGCCGTGGAACGCCTACGAGGGATACTTCCGCGAGCACCAGTACGACATGTCCAACCAGACGCTGGGGGCGTGGCTCGTCGACCAGGCGAAGGGCCTGGCGATCGGCCTGGTCCTGGGAACGCTCGCGCTGGTGGCGATCTACGCCGTGCTGCGCAAGGCGCCGCGCACGTGGTGGCTGTGGGGCGCGCTTGTCCTGATCGCCTTCGCCATGTTCGGCGCGGCCATCGCGCCGGTGTACCTGGAGCCGGTGTTCAACAAGTTCAAGCCGCTGCCCGACAGCCCGCTGAAGGAGCAGATCCTGTCGATGGCGCGCGCCAACGGCATCCCGGCGACGGACGTCTACGAGTTCGACGCCTCGAAGCAGACCAAGCGCATGAGCGCGCACGTCAGCGGCCTGCTCGGGACGACGCAGATCAGCATGAACGACAACCTGATGAAGCGCGGCTCGCCGGAGGAGATCGAGGGGGTGCTGGGCCACGAGATGGGTCACTACGTCATGCATCACGTGTACAAGGGCATCACCTTCATCGGCATCATCATCGTCGTCGGGTTCGCCTTCCTGCGCTGGTCCTTCGACAAGCTGCAGGTCCGCTACGGCGCCCGCTGGGGACTCCGCGACGTCGGCGACGTGGCCGGCTTGCCGCTGCTGCTGTTCTTGCTCTCGGCCTACATGTTCGTGCTGACGCCGGTCAACAACACCTTGACCCGCACGATGGAGGCCGAGGCGGACAATTACGGCATCAACGTGTCACGCCAGCCCGACGGCTTCGCCCAGGCCGCGATGCACCTGTCCGAATATCGCAAGATGCAGCCCGGCCGCATCGAGGAGATCCTCTTCTACGATCACCCGAGCGGCTGGAACCGCATCCATCGCGTCATGGTCTGGAAAGCCGAGCACCTGAACGACCCGGACATCGTCGCCTACGACGCCGCGCACCCCGGACGCCCCGAGGCGGCCCACTAGCCCCGCCTACTTCTCGAACATCCGGGTGACCGGAACCACCTCGATCGCGGTCGGACGCACCTCGAGCGTGGTGATGGCCTTGTCGGTCTCCAGCACCCCGGCCGCCACCTGGCTGTTGTACTGCTTCGGGCTGGGGCGGTCCTGCCGCAGCACGTCCGCCAGCTTGCCGGCGCCGGCGGTCACCAGCACGGCGTCGAAGGAATCGGTCGACAGGTACTTGGTCGCCGCGCGGTTGACGTCGTCGACGGTCAGCCGCGGGAGCCGCGACTGGATCTCGTCGAGGAAGTAGGGCATGCCGTAATAGCGGCTGTCCATGTGGTACCCGAGGCGCGAGGACAGGTCCTGCACCCAGAGCTTCGAGTAGTTGAGGAGGAAGTCGCGGGTGAGCTCGAACTGCGCGGCGGTCAGGCCGTGCGCGTGCACCCGGCCCACCTCGTAGAGCGCGGCGCGCAGCGCGAACTGCGCGTCCGCCGGCACCACCGGCCGCACCCAGACCGAGAAGTACTGCTGGCGGCGCGGCACGTTCGGCGGCGGATGCGTGGTGAAGGGCGGGGTGTCCCAGTACTCGATATAGGAATAGTCGCCGTAGTTGAGCCCGCGGACGCCGCGCAGCTCGCTCATCAGCAGGCCGTTGAAGGTGCGGTGCTCGCCGAGGAAGCTGTTCACCACCATCAGCGGGTAGAAGTCGTCGTCCTTGCGGGTGATCGGCAGCGGGAAGCCGAAATGGATGCCGACCGAGGCGGCCTCCTTGTCGATCAGGGTGACGTGGCGGCCGGACACCGGTGGGGGCGGCGGCAACGGCCGCTCGCCGCGAGTGCCGGCGGGCAGGCTGCCGAGGTCGCGGGCGAGCCGCGCGTCGAAGCCGTCCGGATAGCCGCCGGCGACGCCGATCATCAGGTTGGCGCGGGTGTAATGGGAGCGGTAGAACTGTCGCACGTCGTCGAGCGTGATGGCGCCGAGGCCGGCGACGGTGCCGGCGGGCGCGTGCCCGTAGGGGTGCCCGGCGAAGATCCGCTGCTGCAGCGCCTCGAGGCCCAGCAGCTCGTCGTTGGCGCTGCGCAAGGTGTCGGTGAGGTAGGAGAGCAGCTGCTGGCGGTTGCGCCGGAAGTCGCTGTCGGAGAACGCCGGGCTGAGCAAGGCTTCCTCGAGCAGGCCGGTGTAGGTGTCGAGCGCCGCGCGGGCCACGGTGCCCGAGAACACGGTGACCTCGCGGTCGGTGTTGCCGTCGATCTCCGCGGCGAGCGGGTAGAGGTCCTCGAGCAGCTGGCTGTAGGGGCGCTTGGCGGTCGAGGCCTGCGACACCATCAGCGCGGTCAAGGACGCCAGGCCCTCCTTGCCGGGCGGATCGTCGATCGAGCCGACCCGGAACAGCAGCCGGATGGCGACCAGCGGGGAGCTCGGGCTCGGCAAGGCGACGATCTCGGGAGGGGCCTGGCTGTCGGGCGACTTGTCCGCCGGGGTGCCCGCCGGGGTGCCCGCCGAGACCGGTCCGGCGGCGAACAGCATTCCCATCAGCACGGCGAGCCCGGCGGCGATCTCTCTGGCGTCAGCGGCGATCTGCATGGTGTGCGCCTCCCTCCGGCTTGCCGGCGCCGGCCGGCGCCGGGGCCTGCGGGCCGGTGAGCATCACGGTGGACTGGTTCGGTGGCTGGAAGACCGCCCGCGCCACGCGCTGGACGTCGGCCGGCGTCACTCGTGGATATTGCGCCTGCGCGCGGTTGATCGATTGCACGTCCCCGGTCAGCGCCAGGAACCTGGACACCTCGGTCGCCACCTGCTGGGGAGTGCTGAGCCGCAGGGCGAAGCCGTTGCGGAGATGCAGCGCGATGCGCTCGAGGCGCCGCGCTTCGACCGGCTTCGTGTGCAGGTCGGCAAGGGCGGTCTCGATGGCCTGCCGCACCTTCGGCACCAGGTCGGTGGACTTGACGCGGGCGATGACGCCGAACAGGTGGGGGTCGCGGCGGCTGTCGGCGCCGCCTTGCAGCAGGTCCACCCACTGCTTGTCGACCACCAGCTCCTGGTAGAGCGGCGCCGACTCGGCGAACAGCAGCTCGGCGATGACGTCGAGGGTCGCCGAATCGACGGTGCGGTCCGAGAACCCCGGGACGTGCCAGCCGGCGTAGAAAATCGGCTGGATGGGGGTCGGCCAGTCGACGTGGCCGCTCCTGGCCTCGCGTTGCGGCGGCTCGGCGGCGATCGTGACCGGACGATAACCTTTCTTCCAGCCGCCGTACTCGTGCTCGACGGCCGCGAAGACTTGCCGCGGCTGGACGTCGCCGACGACCACCACGACGCAGTTGTCCGGGCGGTAGAAGCGCGCGAAGAACTGCCGGCTGTAGTCGTAATGGCCCGGCATCGCCTTGACGTCGGCGAGGAAGCCCATCGTCGTGTGCTGGTAGGTGTGGGTGTGGAAAGCGACGTCGTGGAGCTTCTCCTCGAGCGCGAAGAAGGGCGACGAGGCGTCCTTGTTGTATTCGCCGAGGATCGCCAGCGCCTCGGTGCGGAAAACGTCCTGCGAGTACTTCAGGTTCTGGAAGCGGTCGGCTTCCATCTCGGCGATGGTGGCGAGCCGGCTCGACGGTCCGATGACGTGATAGAGCGTGAAGTCGTCGGTGGTGAAGGCGTTGAAGTCGGCGCCCATGCCCTTGAGCACGTCGTTGTACCGCTCCGCCGAGTACTTGTCGGTGCCGCGGAACATCATGTGCTCGAAGAAGTGGGCGAAGCCGCTGAGGCCGGCATCGACCTCGTCGCGCGAGCCGGTGCGCACCAGCGTCAGGTAGGCCAGGGTCCCCGGGCTGTCGTAGGGGATGGCCACCACCTTGAGGCCGTTGGCGAGCGTGGTCTCGAAGACCTGGTAGGGGAAGGCGTCGCCGGCGCCGGCGGCCGGCGAAGCGGCCTTGCCGGCAGGCGCGGCGGCCTTGCCGGCGGGCGCGGCACCCAGGGCCGCGGCGGCCAGCGGCAGCAGCCCGAGCAGCGCGAAGCTGATTCGAAGTGACACGGTCGAGGGCCTCCTGTTCGTAGAGCTCCTGCGGCGTCCGGCCGGCTTTTCTGCGCCGACGTTCCCTTGCAGGGGCGGCTCATCTTATCCTAGGCATCATGGGACGGCTGGACGGATGGCTCGACCCCCGGGGTGCGCCCCGGCAGGCTCCAAGGTCGCGACGCTCCCGGCGGTCGTCGTCGCTGCCGGCGCTCCTGGCGCTGCTGGCGGCGGCGGCGGCGCTGGCGGTGTCGGGCCGCATGGGCGGCCCGCTCGAGCCCTCCGGGCCGGGAGCCCCCACGGCCAAGGAGCTCCAGGCGCCGGAGCGCCAGGCCGCGGCGACGGCCGCCGAGCGAGTCGCGGCCTTGGCGGGCGCCGCGGCGCCTGCGATCGAGGCGCCCCGCCGGTCGTCTCCGGCGGCCATCGCCTCGCGCCGCACGCCGGTGGTGGCGGTGGCGGAGAAGGTGTCCCCGGCGGTCGTCAACATCGCGGCCGAATCGATGGTGCGCGACGTCGACCCGTTCTTCGGCGGCATCTTCACCCCGCAGCGGCGCGCCCAGTCGCTGGGCTCCGGCCTGGTCATCGAGCCGAGCGGCATCGTGCTGACCAACGCGCACGTGATCGAGGGCGCCTCGCGCATCGTCGTCACGCTGCTCGACGGGCGCGAGCTGCAGGCGGACCTCCTCGGCTCGGACCACGACGCCGACCTGGCTGTGCTCAAGCTGGCGGCCCACGACCTGCGCGCGGTGCCGCTGGGCCAGAGCTCCGACCTGATGATCGGCGAGACGGTGGTGGCGATCGGCAACCCCTTCGGGCTCTCGCGCACCGTCACCATGGGGGTGCTCTCGGCGGTCGGCCGCACCGTGCCGTCCGAGAGCGGCGAGCGGCTGTTCACCGATTTCCTGCAGACCGACGCCTCGATCAATCCGGGCAACTCGGGCGGGCCGCTGGTCAACATCCTCGGCGAGGTCATCGGCATCAACTCCGCCATCGTCTCGGGCGCCAACGGCATCGGCTTCGCCATCCCCGCCGACCGGGCGCGGCGGGTGGTCACGGACCTGCTGCGCTACGGCGAGCTGCGGCCGGTGTGGAGCGGCGCCCGGCTGGTGACGGTCGACGAGGAGCTGGCACGGCGCTCCCGGCTGCCGGTGCAGCATGGCGCCCTGGTGCGGAAGGTCTATCCCGGATCGCCGGCGGCGAGCGCGGGCCTGCAGGAGAACGACGTCATCGTTGCCGCGGCGGGGCATCCGGTCGCCAGCCGCGAGGACGTCATCACCGCCATCTACACCGTGCAGGCGGACAGCCCGATCGCGCTCGAAGTGCGCCGCGCCGGGCGCTCCCTGCGGCTGGTCCTGCGCGCGCAGCCGCCGCCGCAGGGGACCGGCCTCGCGGTCCTCGAGCGCAGCGTCGGCCTGGTGGTCGGCGGCGGCCGCGGCGAGCTGGCCGTCCAGCGGGTGCTCCGCGGCTCGGCGGCGGACCGGCGCGGGTTGGCGGCCGGCGACCTCATCCTGGGCGCCAACGGCCAGCGCGTCGCCTCGGCCGACGACCTCGCCCGCGAGGTGCTGCGCGCCATGGACCGCGGCAGCCTGCTGCTCGCCGTGCAGCGCGGTCCCTTCGTCTACAACCTCGAATTCGCGCTCTGATGACGTGCAACGACCCGGCGGCCGGGGGCCATCGCATCGCGCTGCTGGTGTCGGGCGCCTCCGGGATGCTGCTGCCCCGCCACGTGCTCGGGCGGCTCGCCGCCCACCCCGGCATCGCGCGCATCCACCTCTGCGTGTCGGCCGGAGCCAGCCAGGTGCTGCGGCACGAGCTGGGACCGGAGCGCACCGGCGCCGCCGACCTGGCCGCCGCGGCCGGCCTGGACGGAGCCGCTCTCGCCAAGCTGCGCTGCCACCGCGACGGCGAGCTCGACGCGCCCATCGCCTCCGGCTCCTACCGCCTCACCGGCACGGCCGTGCTGCCGTGCAGCGCCGGCACCCTCGGCGCCCTCGCGACCGGCGCCGCGCGCACCCTCATCCATCGCGCCGGGGCGGTGGCGCTCAAGGAGGGATGGCCGCTGGTGCTCTGTTTCCGCGAGACGCCCTACAGCCTCGTCCACGTCGAGAACATGCGCCGCCTGTTGCTGGCCGGCGCCGCGATCATGCCGCCGGTGCCGGCGTTCTACATCGGCGGCGAGGACCTCGGCCGCTTTCTCGACCACTACACCCTGCGGCTGCTCGACCGCTTCGGCCTGCCGGACCCGGAGGACGCCGGGGGCAGTCATCGGCTGCGCTGGGGCGAGGACGCTTAGAAGCCAACGAAACTAACCGGCCGCCTCGCGGGGGCTGTCCAGCACCGCGCGCACGGTTCGCGCCAGGGTCTGGGCCGAGAACGGCTTCTGCAGGCAGACGGGAGAGCCGGCGCCGGTGGGCAGCGCCCGCTCGCTGTACCCGGACATGTAGATGACGCGGATCCGCGGCTGCTCGGCGAGCAGCGCGGCGGCGAGCTCCGGGCCCTTGACGCGGGGCATGGTGACGTCGGTGAGCAGCAGGTCGATGCCGCCCTGGTTGCGCCGCGCCACGTCCAGGGCCTCGCCGGCGCCTGCCGCGGCCAGCACGCGGTAGCCGCGGCCCACGAGGATGCGCTGCAGCACCGACCTGACGCCCTCCTCGTCCTCGACCAGCAGGATGGCCTCCGAGCCGGAATCGGCGGCACCCGCGGCCGCTTCCGCGCCGGCGCTCTCGCGTTCGATGGTCACGGGGAGGTAGATGCTGAAGCAGGCCCCGGCGCCCGGCGCACTGTCGACGAAGATGTGACCGCCGCTCTGCCGCACGATGCCGTAGGCGGTCGCCAGGCCGAGCCCGGTGCCCTCGCCCTTGGTGCTGAAGAACGGCTCGAAGGCGCGCGCCTGGATGCCGGCATCCATGCCGACGCCGGTGTCGCTCACCGTCAGCAGCACCCAGGAACCCGCGGCGACGTCGGCGTGGGACGGAACGCCGCCGCCGCCGCTCACTTCCAGCGGGGCGGTGCGGATGGCGAGCCGGCCGCCGGCGGGCATGGCCTGCCGGGCGTTGACCCCGAGGTTCACCACCACCTGCTCGAGCTGTCCCGGATCGATCTTGACCCGGCCGATCCCGGGATGCAGGTCGGTCGTCAGGGAGACGTCGTCGCCGAGCAGCCGGCGCAGCATCTTCTCGACTCCCTTGACCACGGCGTTCGGGTCCACCACCTTGGCTTCCATCGGCTGGCGGCGGGCGAAGGTGAGCAGCTGCCGGGTCAAGCCGGCGGCTTTCTGGGCCGCGTCCTTGACGCCGCCCAGGTTGCGCTGCAGGAAGAGATCGCCGGCGTAGCGCTCGAGCAGGAGATCGGTGTAGCCGAAGATGGCCAGCAGGCAGTTGTTGAAGTCGTGGGCGACGCCCGCCGAGAGCCTGCCGATCGCCTCCATCTTCTGCGAGTGCAGGAGCTGGCGCTGCAGCCCCTGGTTCTCCGCTTCGTCGCGCTTGCGGCGGACGATGTCGCGGATGGCGACGACGGTCACGTCCTCGCCCTGGAAAACGTAGTTCTTGGCGGCGATCTCGATGTCCACCGCGGAGCCGTCGCGCCGCCAGCCGCTGCCCTCGCGCGGCGCCTCGGTCGGCGCCGCGCCGCCCTCGGGCAGCAGGTCGCCGAGCTCGCGGCCGATCAGCTCGGCCGCCTCGTAGCCGAAGATGGCGAGCAGCGCGTGGTTGACCTCGAGGATGACGCCACCCTTGACGATGGCGATGCCTTCGAGCGTCGCCTCGAACAGGTTGCGGAAGCGTTCCTCGCTGCGGCGGATCTCCTCCTCCGCCTTGGTGCGCTGCGCGATCTCTTGCTGCGCGCGCTCGTAGAGGCGGATGTTCTCCAGCATCGGCGCGACCTGGTTGGCGACGTTCGACAGCAGCCGGATGTCGCTCGCCGGGAAGTAGTCGTCGGGGTCGCGGCGGCCGATCAGCCAGATGCCGAGGGTCTCGATCTGCAACGCCAGCGGGATCACCAGCCGCACCCAGCCGCGCGGCGCGCCGGCCGGCCGCGGCGCCAGGTAGCGCCCGCTCCGCGACAGCAGCGCCGCGAGCTCCTCGGTCGAGACCGGCGGCTCGGCCGCGGGGAGGCCCTGCTCGTAGACCGCCTCGTGCCGAGTCCCCGAGAACAGGTACAGCGCCGACTGGCGGATCAGCAGGGTGGGCAGGATCTCGTCCATCAGCAGGCGCGCCAGCACCTCGCGATCGAAAGCCTGCGGGATGCGTTCGGAGACCAGGTCGATGACCTCGTCGGGCGCGTGACGGAGGCCGAAGACGTGATGATCGACCAGCTTCTGGAAGGGCTCGCGCAGCAGCGGCGTTCCCGCCGCGAAGGCCAGGGACACGGCGAACACGGCGGCGAGGAACCGCTCGTCGAGCGCGCCCCAGCGGCCGCTGACCAGGAACAGCACCACCAGGTAGGCGGTGATCGACAGGGCCGAGAAGCCGTAGACGCCGAGCAGCCGGTTGGCGCGGAACTCGAGCGCTCCCAGGTGGTGCTTGTAGATGGCGTAGATGTAGCTCATCGGCAGCATCGGCACGGAGAGCAGCGAGATCACGATGAGCCACGGGTAGAGCGTCCAGAGATCGGGGAAGAGCCCGGGCAGGCGGCTCTGCAGCAGCGGGATCACTCCGAACGAGAAGACGAACGGGCCGAGGCCGAAGAGCAACCCGAACAGCATGATGCGGTCGGCGAGCTTGACGGCGGTGTCGAGCGGCAGGAGCAGCCGCAGCAGCAGCAGCCCGAGCGACAGCAGCACGCCGGCCACGGTGAACAGGATGGGGCCGGCGTGGAGAATCCCGGGCAGGCCCTGGAGCAGGTCGGCGGCGTCGAGGGCGGTGAGCGCCACCGCGACGGTGTAGACCGCCGCCAGGACCGCACGGCGCAGCGGCCGGCCGAGCAACGAGCTGGGCAGGATGAGATGGAGGTGCAGGGCCAGCGGCAGGAAGAGCCAGATGAAGCTGTGGAAGACGATGCACGAGCCGCGCAGGCACGTGGACGAGACCAGGCCGGAAGCGAGCCAGAGGGCGTTGACGTAACTGAAAGCGACCAGCACCAGCCAGCGCTCGTCGCGCGGCCGCAGGAAGATGATCGCGGAGGTGCCCATCAGCCAGAAGACGATCGGCAGCAGCCCCATCAGGGCGGTCCACGGCACGCCGGCGTGGCTGCGGGCGTGCACCGGGAAGGAGAGGATTCGCCCTTGCCGCAGCACCCGCACCGTGGCGATCCCGTGGCGGTCGAAGCCGTCGAGCAGCTCGACCGTGCGGCTGCGGGAGAACGTGGCGAGGTCGAGCTTGCCGATCGCCAGCACCTCGTCGCCGACCTCGAGGCACTTCGCGCCGGCGCCACCGGTGCCGCCGGCGCCGGCGCACGGCGGCGCTTCGAGGACCCGCCAATCGCCGGGGTCGAGCGAGAAATCAGGGGTGTCGAAGGCGTTGACGTAGGGGTAATAGACGCTGGGCAAGAGCACCAGCAGCGACAGCAGGATCCAGAACAGATCCCCCTTCTTGAGCGTCAGTCGGGGAGAGGTGCTCATGCCGGAGGCGAGTCTCGGGTGGTTGTCCTGGATTGCCCCTGCCTGCCTACGTCCCTGTGGGCGAGGGGTCCAAGTCTCAGGGGGCGCCCAACGGAGGACTGCGACCCCTCGCCCAAAGGGACGTAGGGAGACAAGGGCAATCTAGATAGGACACTACCCGAGACTCGCGCAGTCTACAACGCGCCGCTGAGCTCCGCCGCCGGCATCAGCGGTTCCTCGAGCCCGGCCACCGCCAGCAGCCGCTCGAGCGGTGCCAGCTGCGCGGCCAGCAACCGCGCCAGGGGCTCGCGGTCGTGCAGCGGGATGCCGGCGAGGACGGCATGGGCCTCGCGCGCGAGCTCGATCATCTTCCAGGCGCAGTAGCTGACCGCGCCGCTCGTCAGCAGCAGCTTCTGGGCGGCGGCAAGCGCTGCCGGGTCGTGGCTGGCGGCGGACAGGCCGAGGAACTCCTCGCGCCGCGGGTGCTCGGCGGTCATCGCGAACAGGATCGGCAGGTTGTTCGAGCGGCGCTGCCAGTCCGCGCTGGCGGGCTTCGCCAGGGCGTCGGCCAGGTCGTCGCTGACCTGGATGAAGGTGCCGAGCAGCCGGCCGAGCCGCTCGAGCTCGCCGGCGGTGGCCGCCGGGGCGCCGCCGAGCAGGGCGCCGAGCCGCAGCGCCGCGCCGAACAGCGGCGGCGTCTTGGCCTCGACGACCTGCCAGTACTCCGCCTCGCCGCCCACCTCGCGGCAGTCGAGATGCTGGCCGTAGGCGGTGGCCAGGCTCATCCGGGAGAGGCAGGCGTGGAGCTCGGCACGCACCGCGGGCGGGACCTCGGGATCGTCGAGTGCGGCATGCCCGGCGGCCTGGAAGGCGAGGGCGAGGTTGGCCGCGGGACCGGCGCCGAGCCGCCGGAAGGCGCCGTGCGGGTCGTCGTCGAGCAGGTCGTCGACCAGGTGGATGCCGATCAACGAGCAGAGGACGGCGGCGGCTCCCGGCAGCGCCGCGGCGGCCGTGCCGCCGACCGCCTGGCAGGCGACGATCGGGAAGTCCCAGATGCACCGCAGGTCGCGGTGGACCGTGCCTTCGATCCGTTCCAGCATCTGCGGCCATGCCGCCACCTGGGGCAGGTTGCGGATCCGCGCCTTCAGCTGGTCGAATTGCAAGAGGTTTTCTCTTCTACGTCGGGACTTGCGGGCCACGGGCGCTGCCGCGAATGCCGACGCGCCGCATCGGCCTCGGGGTCGTGGACGCGCCGCGCCGGCCGGGCTTCCGAAACCGGCGCGGGCGACCACCGCCTACCCGGGTGGCCGGGAGGACGGTTACCGGGCGGCGAGCCCGCTGTTCCAGATCCCCATGTCTTCCGCGGTGAGCTGCTCGACGACCTGCGGGTCGTCGGTCTGGGTGAGCCGGCTGAGCGTGCTCATGAGCGCACTCGGTTGGTCGGCCTGCGTCAGCTGCGAGTGGAACTCTTGAATTGACATCGGCGTAACCCTCCCTGAATGTGAAGAGGCGATTTCCTCTTCGGTTGAATAGCGAGCAATACGCAAAGTTACTTGAAGCAGCAACATCGCAAGCCGCCAAGGCGCCGTGCTTATCTAAAATCTGACGCGGCTGAGCAGGCTACCGCCAATGAAGCAGAGACTTCATGAACTCCATATTAAGCGTGCAACCTGCGACGGCGGCGGAGTATACCACTCCCGCCTACCGAGTCAACTGCAAAGGTGTTCTCGCGGGTCTCGTTCTCGGGCTGACCTATGATTTGTCAAATACACAATCCCGAGTTCGCTTGATCGCCTGGCGCGCCAAATCCGCCGGCGCGCGCGCGGCCGCTCAGGAGGCGTCCGGCGCGACGCCGATCGGGCTCAGCCGGCCGGCCCCCTCGGAGAGCGTGATGCCGATGCGCCGGGAGCTCGCCAGCTCGCGGCCGGGCAACGGCTCGAGGAAGTAGAAGCCCTGCCCATAGTCGATGCCGAGCTGGTGGAGGACCTCCGCCTCCTCGGCGGTCTCGACCGCCTCCATGATCGTGGCGATGCCGGTGCGCGCCGCCATCTCGGCCGTGCTCTGCACCAGCGTCTGCTTGAAGGGGTCGCGGTCCACCTGGCGGCAGAAGGTGCCGGAGATCTTCAGGTACTCGGGCCGCAGGCTGAGCAGCAGGTTGAGGTTCGACGACCCCTCGCCGTAGTCGTCCAGCGCGATCCGGAATCCCCTCTCGCGCAGCCGCTGCAGCGCCGCGGCGAAGGCCAGCGGGTTGAGGATCGTCTGCTGCTCGGTGAGCTCGAGGATGACGTTCTGCTCGGCGAGGCCGGCCTCGCGCACCGCCCGGCCGAGCATGTCGGTGAAGTCGGGATTGGAGAGCGAGCGCGGCTGCACGTTGAGGAAGGTGTTGACCACCCGCCCCAGGCGGCGGACCTCGGCCAGCGCGGCGCGGATGCAGATCAGGTCGGCCTCGAAGAGCAGCTCCTTGTGGGCCGCGTAGCTCAGGAACAGCAGCGGATTGCCGAGCAGCGAGGTGGCCGGGCCGCGGGCCAGCCCCTCGACGCCGAACAGCTCATAGGGTGCGCCGCCCGGCTGCAGCTTGACCACCGGCTGCAGCACGGAGCGGATGCGATCGGACTGCATGAATTCGGCGAGCAGCTCGACGTCCTGGACCGGCGGCGCCTCCACCGGCTGGCTCGCCGGCCCGGCATCCGCCAGGCGGTTGCCGAGCACCAGGCTGCGCAGCTCGGCAAGCCCGCCCGGCTTCTCCAGCACCGCGGTGACGCCGAGCATCTTGCAGAGGTCCCTCACCGGCTCGTCCACGAAGCCGGACAGGACGTACGTCACCGTGTCGGGGAAGTGCGTGGTGACGAAGCGGATCAGCCGGATCCCGTCCAGGCCACCCAGGTCGGAGACCGAGAGATCGGCGATCACGACGTCGAAGCGCGAGCTCTTGAGCAGCGCCTCCGCAGCCTCGATCTCGCGGCAGGTCGTGAGCTGCACCCCGGGGGCCCGCAGGCAGACCGCCAGCATCTCGAGCACCATCGACTCGTCGTCGAGGACCAGCACGCGGAACACGGCAAGAGTATAGCGGACGGTCGTGGGTCCGTCGGCTCAGCGAGGGCGAGGCGAGGCACGAGGCCCCCCCATCCCCTTCCCTCCCTCTGGGCTCGTATGGGCGAGGGGTCCAAATCCAAGGGGCTGCGGCGGAGGACTGCGACCCCCCGCCCATACGAGCCCAGAGGGAGGGAAGGGGATGGGGGGGCCTCGTGCCTCGCCTCGCCCTCGCTGAGCCGACGGACCCACGACCGGGCGGGAGAGGACGGCGAGCGCGATATCGTTGGGGCATGGGACCAAGGTCGGTGCTGGAGCGTCTGAAGGTCGTGCTGAACATGATCAAGTTCGAGCACACGCTCTTCGCGCTGCCGTTTGCCTTCATGGGAATGCTGCTGGCGGCGGGGGGGTGGCCGCCCTGGCGGACGGTGGGGTGGATCGTAGCGGCGATGGTGGGGGCGCGCAGCGCGGCGATGGGCTGGAACCGGCTGGTGGACCGGCGCATCGACGCCGCCAATCCGCGGACGGCCGGGCGGGCGCTGCCCGCCGGGCAGGTGACGCCGGCGTTCGTGGCCGGGTTCGTGGCGGCGAGCGCGGCGCTGCTGGTGGTGGCGGCGTGGCAGCTCAACCCTCTCGCCCTGGCGCTGTCGCCGGTGGCGCTCGCGGTTCTCTTGCTCTACTCCTACACCAAGCGCTTCACCTGGGCTTCCCACGTGGTCCTCGGCCTGTCGCTCGCCGGCGCGCCTCTCGGCGCCTGGATCGCGGTCCGCGGGGACGTCGCGGCGCCGCCGCTGGCGCTCGGCGGGGCGGTGCTGCTGTGGGTGGCCGGCTTCGACATCCTCTACGCCCTGCAGGACGTCGACTTCGATCGTCGCGCCGGCCTGTTCTCGGTGCCGGCGCGCTTCGGCGTGCGCGCCGCGTTGTGGCTCTCGGCCCTGCTGCACGGGGCGATGCTGCTGCTGCTCGCGTGGCTGCCGGGCCTCTACCATGCCGCGGCGGGCGCCCCCGCCCTGGGGGCCGCCTACTGGGTGGGATGGGCCGGCTGCCTGGCGCTGATCTCCTACCAGCACGCGGTGGTGCGCCCGGGCGACCTGTCGCGGCTCGACGGCGCGTTCTTCCAGGCGAACGGCGCCCTGGCGGTCTGGCTCTTCGGCGCCACCGCAGTTGCTATACTCTGGCCTTGAGAGGGAGGTGGTCGCCGATGGAAGCAACGAGCCCGAGCCCGATCGCCGGCCGGCCCGCCTGGGGCCCGATCCCCGGCCTCGACCCCGCCGCGTTCCCGGCGCCGTTGCGCGGGATCGCGGAGAAGGTCCGGGAAGGCGCGCGGCTGGACGAGGCCGAGGCCCTGACCTGCCTGACCACGCCGCACGTGCTCCATCTCGGCCGGCTGGCCGGTGCGGTGCGGCGGCAGCTCCATGGCGACGTCACCTACTTCAACATCAACCGGCACATCAACCCGACGAACATCTGCGTCTACACCTACAACTGCAAGTTCTGCAGCTTCGCGGCGCTGCCGGGCGAGGCCCACGCCTGGCAGATGAGCCACGAGGACGTCTACGCCCACGCCCGCGAGCAGGGGGGTAACGACGTCACCGAGTTCCACATCGTCGGCGGACTGCACCCCGACCTGTCCCTCGACTGGTACCTCGAGATGATGCGCGGCCTCAAGCAGCGCTTCCCGAGGGCCCATCTCAAGGCCTTCACCGCCATCGAGGTCGGCTGGTTCGCGAAGCGCGAGAAGCTGTCGATCGAGGAGGTGCTGCGGCGCATGCGCGATGCCGGCCTGGGCTCGCTGCCGGGCGGCGGCGCCGAGATCTTCCACCGCGAGGTGCGCGAGATCATCTGCGACGGCAAGCTCGACGCCGACGAGTGGATCGAGGTCCACCGCATCGCCCATCGCATGGGCATCAAGAGCAACTGCACCATGCTCTACGGCCACGTCGAGAAGCCCGAGCACAAGGTGGACCACCTGCTCCGCCTGCGCGGGCTGCAGGACGAGACCGGCGGCTTCAACGCCTTCATCCCGCTGGCCTACCACCCCGAGAACAACTACATGGGGCTGAAGTACCACACCACCGGCCAGGACGACCTGCGCCACATCGCGGCCGCGCGGCTGGTGCTCGACAACATCCCGCACATCAAGGCCTACTGGGTCATGGTCACGCCGAAGCTGGCCCAGGTGGCGCTGCGCTTCGGCGCCGACGACATGGACGGCACGGTCGTCGAGGAGAAGATCTACCACATGGCCGGCGCCGGCACCGCCCAGCAGCTCAGCCGCTCCGAGCTCGAGCGGATCGTGCGCGAGGCAGGCTTCTCGCCGGTCGAGCGCGACACGCTCTACAACGCCGTTACCCCTGTAGCTGCCACGGTTTGAGCCCCCAGGCGCCCGCCACCCTGGGGTATCACTACCTGGCGGTCGACGGACCCATCGGGGTCGGCAAGACCACCCTGGTCGAGATGCTGACCCGCCACTTCGAGGGGGTGAAGATCCTCGAGGACGTCGACAACCCCTTCCTCTCCGACTTCTACGCCGACCGGCCCGGGGCGGCCTTCCAGACCGAGCTCTACTTCCTGCTGTCGCGCTTCAAGCAGCAGCGCGACATCGGCCAGCGCGGGCTGTTCGACCGCCTCCTGGTGTCCGACTACACCTTCCAGAAGAGCCGCATCTTCGCCTACCTCAACCTCTCCGACGACGAGCTGATGCTGTTCGACAAGCTGTACGCCCTGCTCGAGCCGCAGGTGCCGGTGCCGGACCTGGTGCTCTACCTGGTCGCCGACGCGGACACCTGCATGGAGCGGATCCGCAAGCGGGCGCGCAACCTCGAGAAGCTGATCTCGCAGCACTACCTGGCAGAGTTGATCGACGCCTACAATCACTACTATCATTACTACGTGCGGTCTCCGCTGCTGGTGGTCGACACGCGACACCTGAACTTCCCCCAGCGGCCCGAGGACTTCGACGAGTTGCTGCACCGTCTCGCGAAGCCGATGAAGGGGACCGAGTACTTTCAACCGCTTGGATCCCACTAGGGACCGAGACGGAGATCTCCAGCGCCGGCCGCCCCGCACGAGGGGGCGGCGCAGGCACCGGCACGAGGGCTGGCCAGTGAGGGCTTGATCCTGTGGGGACAGGCACCTCGAGCGCCATCGCCGGCCCTCGACCGCCGCCGGTCTGCCCGCGCCCGAGCCGGGTTCGCCCGAGCCCTTCCGTCTCCACAGGCGGAGGGGCTTTTGGTTTTTCAGGAAAGGAGAACCCGATGAGCCCGCAAGCGGAGGTCAAGAACGTCACGGTGCCGTGGGTGGCGGCGGCGCGCGAGCACGCCGAGCCGCTGGTGATGGTCACTGCCTACGACTGTCCCCAGGGGCGGACCGCCGACGCCGCGGGCGCCGACATCGTCCTGGTCGGCGACTCGCTGGCGATGGTCGTGCTCGGCTACCCGGACACGCTCTCGGTCACCATGGAGGAGATGCTGCACCACGTGCGCGCGGTGCGGCGCGGGGTGAAGCGCGCGCTGCTGGTCGCCGACATGCCGTACGGCTCGTTCCACCTCGGGACCGAGCCCGCGGTCGGCAACGCCGTCCGCTTCGTCAAGGAAGCCGGCGCCCAGGCGGTCAAGATCGAAGGCGCCCGGCCCGAGGTGGTGGGGGCGATGGTCGCGGCGGAGGTGCCGGTGATGGCCCACCTGGGCCTGACCCCGCAGTCGGTCCATCGTCTCGGCGGCTTCAAGGTCCAGGGCCGCGAGAAGGCGGCGCGGCAGGCGATCCTGGAAGCGGCGCTGGCGGTCGAGGCGGCCGGGGCCTTCTCGCTGGTGCTCGAGTGCGTGCCCGCCGACCTCGCCGCCGAGATCACCGGCCGGCTGGAGATCCCGACCATCGGCATCGGCGCGGGACCGCGCTGCGGCGGGCAGGTGCTCGTCTACCACGACCTCCTGGGGCTCGAGGAGCGGATCGCGCCCCGCTTCGTGCGGCGCTACGCGGAGCTCGGCAAGCTCTCGCGCGAGGGCATCGAGCGCTTCGCGGCCGACGTGCGCGGCGGGCGCTTCCCGGCGGCGGAAGAGAGCTACGGCGGCCTGCCGCCGGCAGCGGCGGCCGGCGGCGACGGCGTGCAGAAGGTGTACGGCTAGCGCGCCATGCTCTGCGTGCGAGACGCCGCGGCGCTGCGCCACGAGCTCGCCATGTGGCGGCGGCAGGGCGACACGATCGGCTTCGTGCCGACCATGGGGGCGCTGCACCAGGGGCACCTGTCGCTCCTGGGGCTGGCGCGCGCCCGGGCGAGGCGGGTGGTGGCGTCGGTCTTCGTCAACCCGACGCAGTTCGGGCCGGGCGAGGACTACAACCTCTACCCGCGGCAGCTCGGCACCGATTCCGTCCTGCTCGAGGGCGCGGGATGCGACCTGCTGTTCGCGCCGGACGTCGAGACCCTCTATCCGCCCGGGCATTCGACCTTCGTCGATCCGGGCGGCCCGGCGCGGGGCCTGGAAGGCGAGCGCCGGCCGGGCCACTTCCGCGGCGTCGCGACCGTGGTCTGCGCCCTCTTCCACCTGGTGCGGCCAGAGGTGGCGGTGTTCGGCGAGAAGGACGCGCAGCAGCTCGCGGTGGTGAAGCGGCTGGTGCGCGACCTCCATCTCGGCGTCGAGATCGTGCCGGGGCCGACGGTGCGGGACGCCGACGGCCTGGCGCTGTCGTCGCGCAACGCCTACCTGTCGGCCGCCGAGCGCCAGGCTGCCACCGTGCTCCACCGGGCGCTCACCGCCGCGGCGGCGGCGATCGCCGCCGGCGAGCGCCGGGGCGACGAGGTGCGGCGGCTACTGCGCGACGTCGTCGGCGCGGAGCCCCTGGCGCGCCTCGAGTACGCCGAGGTGGTGGACGCGGAGAGCTTCCAGCCGGCGACGACGCTCGCCGGCCGGGTGGTGCTGCCGATCGCGGCGCACTTCGGCAGGACCCGATTGATCGACAACTTCCAGCTGGCGGTGGGCGAGCAGCCCGCCGCCGGCACGACCCGCGGACCAGGCTGACCACTCTGCCTAAGACGAGAGAGAAGAGACCGATGCAACGGACACTGCTGAAATCCAAGATCCACCGCGCCACCGTCACCGAGGCGAACCTCGACTACCAGGGCTCGGTGACCATCGACCCGCTGCTGATGGAAGCCGCCGACCTGCTGCACTTCGAGCGCGTCGAGATCTACAACGTGACCAACGGCGAACGCCTGGCCACCTACGCCATCCCCGGCCGCCGCGGCGGCGGCGAGATCTGCCTCAACGGCGCCGCCGCCCACAAGGTCCGGCTCGGCGACAAGGTCATCCTTGCCAGCTACGCCGACTACGACGACGAGGCCGCCCGCCGCCACCGCCCCGCCCTGGTCTTCGTCGACGAGGCCAACAGGATCGCCGGCGGCGAGGCGGAAGGGGCGGCCGACGTCGCGTGATCACCAGGCCAGAACGCGGGCGTGGATGGGGCCGCCGGCTGGGAAGGTAGACGGGCGAAGCGTCAGGCTCGGAAGATCTCCCAGGCCACGATGCGACCCGGCTCGATCAGCTCGAACAAGGTGCCCGGTGGGCGCTCCGCGAAGAAAGCATCCAGGCCGCGGAGCCAATGTTCGATCCGCTCGCCGATCGGTAGGCTCTGACGCACGCGCGACACGATGACCGCGCCGCTGCACTCGAAGTCGAGATCCAGGAACTCCGTGTCGTTCGTCAGGAACACCAGCCTCGAATCGACAGCGAGACGTTTGCAAATCGTCGAGTCAGGGATGCCTCTCTCCTGGAGGAGGATGTGCTCCACCTCGGCGCCCTGACTGCGAAGCCGGTGATAGAGCTGAAGGGGAAAGTTCTCGTCCAGCAGGATGCTCACGAGGCCTCGGCCACTGCTGGAGGCATGTGGGCCGCCAGGTGTGCGGCATACGCCAGCGCCGTGAGGACCTGCTTCCGGGTGAGACGATATTCTTCCTGGACGTGCTCGACGCTCTCGCCGGAGGCAATGGCGCCGACGACGGTGGCCACGTCCATCCGGGTGCCGGTGAGGCACGGTTTTCCGAAGCGCACGTTTGGGTCCATCGAGATGCCCGGGAAGATCTCCATGGCGCGTTCAGTTTAGCATCGCCGGCTGGACGCTGCGCACCAGGCCCTACGCTAGAATCCCAACCAGGAGGCATGAATGAACACCACGCTCGCCACAGCCGACGCCACCGCCGTCGAGCCCCTCGTCGTCGCCGGCAGGACCTTCCGGTCGCGTCTCATCCTGGGGACCGGCAAGTACCCCGACTTCCCGACCATGGCGGCGGCGCTCGAGGCCTCCGGCACCGAGGTCGTCACCGTGGCCCTGCGGCGGGTCAACCTCGACGAGCGCGGCAAGGGCTCGCTGCTCGACTTCGTCGACCCCGAGCGCTACCTCCTGCTGCCGAACACCGCCGGCTGCTACACCGCCGACGAGGCCATCCGCACCGCGCGCCTGGCGCGCGAGCTCGGGGGCTGGGACTGGGTGAAGCTCGAGGTGATCGGCGATCCCAAGACCCTCTTCCCCGACAACGTCGCGCTGCTCGAAGCCACCCGTCGCCTGGTCGCCGAGGGCTTCGTCGTCCTCGCCTACACCAACGACGATCCAGTGGTCTGCAAGAAGCTCGAGGACCTGGGCGCCGCGGCGGTCATGCCCCTGGGCGCCCCGATCGGTTCCGGCATGGGCATCCGCAACCCCGCCAATCTCCGCATCATCCTCGATCAAGCCAACGTCCCCGTCATCGTCGACGCCGGCGTCGGCACCGCCAGCGACGCCACCATTGCCATGGAGCTGGGGGCTCAAGGCGTCCTCATGAACACCGCCATCGCCGGCGCCGCGGACCCCATCCGCATGGCCAGGGCCATGAAGCTGGCCGTGGAGGCCGGCTGGCTCGCCGCCAACGCCGGCCGCATCCCCAGGAAGCTCTACGCCTCCGCCTCCTCGCCGCTGACCGGCCTCCTCGAGTGAGGCCCGGGCGGCGGCCGGTCAGGATCTCGGCAGGTGGGCCTGGTCGAGGCGATGAGCGATCACTCGCCCGTTCTCCTCACTCCGACTGGAGCGCGACGCGGGGCTCGATCGCCGCGGCGCGACGGGTTGGCAGGTAGCTGGCGAGCAGTGCGGCCGCCGCGAGCAAAGCGGGCGCGACGGTGAACAGCATCGGGTCGGTCGGAGCGACGCCGAAGAGCAGGCCCTTCAGGGCGCGGGTGGCGAGGGCGGCGGTGGCCAGGCCGAGGGCGATGCCGACGAGCGCGGGTGCCATGGTCTGCGACAGCAGGAGGCGGAGCAGGTCGCGGCGGCTGGCGCCGAGGGCCTTGCGTATGCCGATCTCACGAGTGCGCTGGCCGACGGTGAAGGAGAGCACGCCGTAGATCCCGACCATCGCGAGCAGCAGCGCGAGCGCGGCGAAGGCGGCGAGGATGGCGGTGCGCAGCCGGGGCGCGGCGACGTCGCTCGCGATCGTCTCGGACAGCGTACGGGGGCGGAAGAGCGGGACGAGAGGATCGAGCTCGGCGACGGTGCGCCGCAGGGCGGGCAGCAGGCGACCGGGATCGGCGGCGGCGCGGACTACCACGGTCATCGTGTGGTAGGAGGGCTGCTGCGGTTGCGGGGTGTAGAACTCGGGCTCGGCGTCCCGATCAAGACCAAAGTGGCGGAGATCGGCGACGACTCCGACGATGCGGCGCCGGTTGCCCTGCTCGCGCCCCTCGTAGGTGAAGGTTCTACCGAGCGGGTTCTCGCCCGGCCAGAAGCGCCGTGCCATGGCGCGGTTGATGAGCGCGACCGGCGCCGAGCCGTCGGCGTCGCGGGTGTCGAACAGACGGCCGGCCGCCAGCGGGATGCGCAGGGTCCGGAAGTAGCCCATGCTGACGGAGCGTGCCTCGGCGCAGGGAATCTTCCCGGGAAGCGCCGGATGGTCGTCGATCTGGATGCCATCACAGGAATAGTCGCCGGAGAGCGGCAGCATGTTGGCGCCGCCGACCGCCTCGACACCGGGCAGGGCCGCCGCGCGCTGGTAAAGGCGCTCATAGAACCGGTTCTCGCTGCCCTCGGGGTAGCGAGCGACCGGCAGCGAGAGCTCGAATGCGACGACCCGCTCGGGCGAGAAGCCGGGATCGACCCGTTGCAGCCTCCAGAAACTCTCGATCAACAGCCCGGCGCCGATCAGCAGCACGAGCGAGAGGGCCACCTCGGCGACCACCAAGACACGCCGGGCCGCGCCGGCCCGCGGCGCGACGCCGCCGCCGGAGGTGCCGCGCCGCAGATCGTCGCCCAGCTCCGGCTGAGCGGACTGGTGGGCCGAGGCCAGGCCGAACGCCAGTCCGGTGCCGAGCGCGAGCGCCAGGCTGTAGGAGAGCACCACTCCGTCGAGGCCGGCGCCGGCGGCGTGCGGCAGCTGCCCCTGGCCCCAGGCGGCGAGCAACCGGATCGCGACAACGGCAAGAGCCACGCCGAGGGCGCTGCCGGCGAGCGCCAGCACCAGGCTTTCGGTTAACAGCAGGCGCAGCAGCCGGCCGCGGGCGGCACCCAGCGCGGCGCGCACCGCCAGCTCGGAGCGCCGGGCCGTGCCGCGCGCGAGCAGCAGGTTGGCGATGTTGGCGCAGGCGATGAGCAGCACGCAGGAGACGGCGCCGAGCAGCAGGACCAGCACCGGCCGCGCGCCGCCGACCAGATCGTCGGCCAGTCCGGCCAGCCGCACGCCGCGCTCGGAGTCATCCGGGTACTGCCGCGCGAGGTGCGACGCGATGGCCTGCAGCTCGGCTTCCGCTGTGCGCAGCGAGACGCCCTGCCGCAGACGCCCGAGCGCATGGAGATAGCGTCCCGAGCGGCTGGACGCCTTGGGATCGAAGTCCACCGGCCGCAGGACGTCGGGCTGGTGAGCGCTGCGCAGGGTGTCGCGCTCGGGAAAGCGGAAGTCGGTCGGCAACACACCGACGACCGTTGCGGTCGTGCCGTTGACCTGCAGGGTCCGGCCCACGATCCGCGGGTCAGCGGCAAATCGCCGCTGCCAGAGCCCGTTGCTGATCACGACCACGTCCGGCGGCCCGGGCCGGTCCTCGTCGGGACCGAACAGGCGTCCGAGAGCCGGCTGTGTGCCGAGAGCGGTAAAGATGCCGCTACTGACGCGGGCTGCCGGCACCTGCTCGGGCTCCCCGCCGCCGGCCCCGGCAGTCAACGTGGCGGTACCGCCGGTCCAGCCGTGAACCCCCGCGGCGGTCAGGCTGCGGCTGGCGCGAGCGAGGTCGAGGAAGTCCGGACCGGAGATGTTCGCGCTGTCGGACTTGCCCTCTCTGAGGTCGACGCTCCGGATGCGCACCAGGCGCTCGGGCGTCGCATAGGGCAGTGGCCGCAGCAGGGCCGCCTCGACCAGGCTGAAGATCGTGGTGTTGGCGCCGATGCCGAGAGTCAGGGTGAGGCCGGCGACCGCGGTGAAGGCGGGCTGGTTGCGCAACCCGCGCAGCGCATAGCGCACGTCTTGCGCAACGGTCGACATGAAGCTGGCACCGGTCGCGGGGCGGACCAGCCGCGGAGAGCGCGCGCCGCGCAGCGCCGTGTGTGAGACCCACCGCTCGCTGGCTGCCTGGCCAAGCAGGTCGCCAAGAGCGCGCCAGCAGGCGAGCACCAGGCCCGCACGGCCCCGCTGCCGGCGGGCTTCGGAACAGCGGTCGGCGAACAGCTCTGTCATGTCGTCGCCGAAGCGGCGCCGGAACGGGGCTGGATAGAGGTGGAGCAGGAGGCGGTAGGAGCGTGCGAGGCGGCCAGGGGCGGGCCCAGCGGGCGTCGGAGCCATCGGGTCGTCTTCGGGGCGCATCGTTCGTTTCCTCCTCGGTCAGTCCAGCCCGGGATCGAAGGCAGCCCTGTGATCCAGCAGGCGGCGCACACCCGCCTGCGACAGCAGCGCCCGCAGGCGGACAGCCTCCTCGGTGGCCACCAGCTCACCGAATGGCGTGATGCGGTAGTAGCGCCGCCGCTGGTCGTCGAGATCGGGCGCAGGCCGGCGATCGGACTCCACGATCAAGCCGAGATCGAGCATCACGCGCAGCGAGCGGTAGAGGTTGCCCGGCTCGATCCGGACCGCGCCGCCGCTGCGCTCCGCGATGTCGCTGACAAGGCCGTAGCCGTGCCGCTCGCCGCCGAGCAGCGAGAGCAACACCTCCAGCACCAGAGGCTTGAGAGGCAGCAGTCGGTGCGGGTCAGCGAACGGTGGGAGGGGTGGCTTCATCGGCGTGGCTCGTCTTGGGTCGGCTCTCGCTCTATGATCAAACTAATCATAGTACGCGAAACCCCGTGAAAGGTTTCGCGTCCGGGCACCGCTGATGTCTCCTGACACCACGCTGTCAGGAGCACCCTTCCAGACTCCCTCCGGATTCGGGCGGGTGACGCCGCCCGACACCCACCAACCCTAAGGAGAGACGTCATGAGCAATGCCCTGAACTGGTTCGAGATCCCGGTGACCGACCTGGCCCGCGCCAACCGCTTCTACGGCGCACTGCTGCGCAACGAGCTGCGTGAGGAGACCTTCAACGACGTGCCGATGGCGTTGCTGCCCTACCAGCAGGGCGGCGTCGGCGGCGCCCTCGTGCGTAACGACCAGCTCGCTCCGAGCGCGCAAGGAACCGTCGTCTACCTCGACGCCGGCGACGACCTCGACGGCGCGCTGGAGCGGGTGAAGGCCGCCGGCGGCAAGGTGGTGATGGGCCGCACCCACATCTCCGATGACATCGGCTCGATCGCCTTCTTCGTCGACACGGAAGGCAATCGCGTCGGCCTCCACGAGCGGCCCTAGCCCGGTCCAGGGGCCTCGGGGTGCCGGTCCGGCCCGCCGCGGGTAAGCTACCCGTCATGCGGCGGGCCGACCGGCTGTTCCAGATCGTCCTCTGCCTGCGCCGCCGCCGGGTCGTGACCGCCCGCGACCTGGCGCGCGCGCTCGAGGTCTCGGAGCGGACCATCTACCGCGACGTCCAGGAGCTCGGCGCCTGCGGCCTGCCGATCGAGAGCGCCGCGGGAGTGGGTTACCGGCTCCTTCGCGGCTTCGACCTGCCGCCGCTGATGTTCGACCGTGAAGAGCTGCAGGCCCTCCGCCTCGGCGCCCGCATGGTCCGCTCCTGGGCGGACCCCGACCTCTCCCAGGCCGCCGGCAACGCCCTGCGCAAGATCGAGGCCGTCCTGCCGCCCGAGCTGGACAGCGCGAACGAGACCCTCTTCGCGCCCCACCTCCATCCCTATCCCGTCCGCCTGGTAGGCCTCCTGCGTCGCGCCGCCGCCGACCGGCAGAAGGCCCGCATCGGCTACACCCGTCCCGACGGCGACGTCTCCGAGCGCACCGTCCGCCCCCTGGGCCTCTTCTACTGGGGAGCTGCCTGGACCCTCCTCGCCTGGTGCGAGCTGCGCCAGGACTTCCGCAGCTTCCGCCTCGACCGCATCAGCGAAGCCGAGGTCACCGAAGAGCCCTTCCAACCCGAGCCCGGCAAGACCCTGGAAGACTTCCTCGCCCGCCTCGGATCAGGAGGTGTCGGAGTCACGGCACGGCAAGCTTGAGCTGGAACAGGAAACTCGAAGGCCTGTGCCGCGCAGCCCCGAGCCGCAAGGCGACCCCTGCCGCCACGTGACGGTCCTAGCGGCGCGGACGCGCCAGCCACCGCTCTTGCAGGCCCAAGCCGCCATCCTCTACAATGCCCCTTCCGCACGGCCCTCCGTGCCCGTGCACCCATAGCTCAACTGGATAGAGCGACAGACTACGGATCTGTAGGTTGGGGGTTCGACTCCTCCTGGGTGCACCACCTAACCCAAACAATCTAAGGTATTTACGCTGGATCGCCTTCAACGGCTCTGGCAGTGGTGTTTGCCAGGGGCGAAAGGGAACGCCGCTTGAAGGCGGCTTTGCCATCCCGGCGGAGCCGTGGTCCTCCGTCTCACCCGCGGAAGTTTTTCGCCGAGGAAACAAGGCGGGGCGGCGCGTGCCGCCCCATTCGAATCAAGCGGCGCCGGCGAGAGCGTGACCTCCCGCCGGAGCCTGACCCGGACAGGAGAACGAGCCTCATGCCGAGCTACGCGAAGTCTATCCCGCCATCCCCGCCACCATCGCCGCCCTGGACAGTTGCCTTCGCGCAAGTCGCCCTCGGCATTGCAGCGCGCAGCATCCTCTCCGCCGTGGACCTGCTCGAGCGGGTCCACGCCGGCCTGCCCGAGCCGCCCGACCTGGCGGACCGTCAGGAAGGCCGGAAGGCTTACGACCAGACAACGGACATCCTCGCCACAATCGAGTGCGTCCTAGCCGACAACCTGCGGCCCGCGGTCGAGGCGCTACACCGCTCGGCACAGATCACGGATGCCGAGCTTGAGGCGCAGTACCGGGAATGGCTGCAACGGAGGCTCGATCCATGAGAGCCAACGCGACAGCAGCACCCAACCCCATAGATCGCGTCCAGACCGGCGTTCGCATGGAGAAGCGCATAGTCAAAGTGCTCAAGGCCGTTGCCGAGTTCTACGACCTGTCCCTCGGCGAGCTGCTGGAAAACCTGGTGCTCTGCACCTTCACCGGCCGCAACCTGTTCTCCGAGCCGGCGCTGGCCCTGGTGGGCGAGCTGGCGCGCATCTACGGGCTGGACCAGGGCGAGCACAGCCCAGCCGTCCTTGGCGCTCCGGCGCACGAGGGGGAGTAGCCATGGTCGCGTCCTCGAGTCCTGACGGCGCCGCGGTGCAAGGCCGGGCGCTCGCCGTCCTCCGTCTGTCCCGCGGCTTCACCCGGTTGCAGCTCGCCCAGGCAGCCCGCGTGACTCCCTCGAATCTCTCAAGCTACGAGCGGGGCCTCTCCGTCCCGCAACAGGCCACCCTCGATCGTCTCCTCGACGCGATGGGCCTGCCGCCCGAAGCCATCGAACGGGCAAAGACGTTCGCCGTGTACCCGCTCGGGAAGGACGGCACCCTGCCGCCCGACGTGCGGGCGCCGGAACGGGCGCCGGAATCAGACCGGTCCCGAGCCGCCGCCCTCAAGCTCGCGCAGGAGGTCGGCAAGGCATTCGCGCATGTCACGCTGGCTTTCATGGAGCTGAAGGCCGGCGGCTGGCGGCTCCCGCCGACAGAGTAGGTGTCACTCGCACCCTCCCCCCGCCGGGTCTCGCACTAGTCAAGGCCCGGCGGGTCTCGCTGCGCACTCGCCTTTGGGGCCGATCGTCGATCCTGCGGCATCTGGCGCGGTTGTCCCGCCGCGCGCCATGGGCGCCAACGCCAGCCATCTCCATCCCGCCTTGCGCCCGCCCTGGCGCAAGATGCCGGCGCGGCGGCCCGCCCCCTACCCCGCACTCGCGTACCAGTCCCGCGCGTCGGCAAGCTGCCGATCAATGGGTCGAAAAGTCATTGAGAATGTGTGCAATGAGTCTGACACAAACATCTCGAATAAGGCCTGTTGCATGGAGTCCGTGACCTCGATGTACCTAACATCCATGGCCGCGATCCTGAGCTTTGCCTCGTCAAACGACCTGCGGAAGTCCGCTTCGTCGATCAAGGAGCGGCGCGACCCAGTGCGCTTGTAGCTAGCCGAGCGACCGGTCTCTCGACGGGCTAGGAGCATTGCGAATGCGGCTTGACCTACGCCCGATCCGGGCCTGGAGTGTTCTCGGATACGTTCGCGCAGGCGACCGGATCGACCCACATAGAGATGAGACGTACCTTCGGAGAGCAGGTATACACCCGCTGAAGGCATCTTAGCTGGCAGAGTGGCCGCCGTAAGTGGCTGCATAGAAACCAGAGCTTGTAGAAGCTTGTCCATCGAATCGACCCGATCCCGAAAGTTGCTCATATACCATCTCTCACCTTGCGTGCTCTCCTCACCGGCCTCTCCCCACCGGCCACCCCGCTTTCCCGAAACGCTCTATCCAGCACGGCCGACAGCAGGGAGTCGAGGACACCGCCGATCTCTGAGTGCAACTGCTGCGACCTCGCCACCTCCTCAATCCGCGCCACCACCTGCCGCTGCTCCTCTAGGGTCGGTAAGGGGATCTCGAGAGCGAGAAAGAAGTGCTCCTTGAATCTGTTCCTGGTCAACGGCGTGCTGCCTGTACAGTTCGCATCGACGACGGCTATCGTTGCGGGGAGGAGAAACCAGGCGCGAAGGTATCGAGCGTCGATCCGCTCGGGTACCATCGTATAGGTGGGGAACTCGTTCGATACGTAGCAGCCGTTGTACTCCGGACTAACGATCCCGAATGCACCTCGACAGGCGAATAGGCGGCTGTAGATGAAGTCGCCTGCGCAGACCCGGTAAAGCCGGGTGGCCGAACTCTCGGACCCTATCACCGTCTCTCGGAGAAAGGGTCCTCGACCGTCCAGGCGAACACCAAGCAGGCGATATTCCTTGGTCGGCTCGACATGCTCTTCGCGCGAGACGGGGCGAAGCACTTCTGAAAGCTGTACCCTATGCCATTTGCTGGCGTGCGTTGCGGTCCTTAGTAGATTCGCGACACGCTCGATGATCTCCACAAAGCGCCGCTCTCTCTCGAGGACGTCCCCGAGGAGTTCCTCGGGCGGTAGGTGGGCGGCCTCCTCGCTATGAGGGTTCTTTCGGTCGAGGTTGCAGCCGCTCCTGAGTAGCTCGCTCGCACCCACTTTCCAGGCGCAGTCGTTCTCTTCGCGGTCCTTCCACCAGTCGAGACAGGGCAGAAATTCCTCGTATTGAAGGGGTTGGGTCTTTGTGTAGTTCTTGCGTCCCTCGGGGAGCGGGTGTTCGTAGTACCATACGTCCTTTGTGGGCCCCCCTTTCCGGTCGAAGAAGAGAACGTTTGTGGGAATGCTGGTGTAGGGAGCGAACACGCCGTTCGGAAGTCGCACGATCGTGTGTAGGTTAAACTCCTCGAGCAACTCCTTCTTGATGCGAGCGCATACCCCGTCGCCGGAGAGGATTCCATTCGGAACAACGACGGCGGCCCGGCTCGCCAAAGAATCAGCACCACGTCGCGCCTTCCTGAGCTTGCGCATGATGAGTTGGAGAAAGAGAAGAGCCGTCTCCGCCGTCTGGCGGTCCTCGGGGAAGTTACTTTGAATTCCTTTCTCCTCCTCGCCGCCGAAGGGCGGGTTTGTAAGGATCACGTCGACTCTTTCCCTATCGCCGATTTCAGTGAGCTTGACACCGAGGGCGTTCCCAGCGTCGATCCTCGGGGAGTCAAGCCCATGGAGGAGAAGGTTCATCTGACACAATAAGTAGGGCAGCGGCTTCGGCTCACAGCCGAGGAGCGAGCGCTCCTGTAGAACCCTGCGATCATGGACGGTGTGCACTTCCTTCGACAGGTGATTGAAAGCTTCGACCAGAAATCCGCCGGTGCCGCAGGCCGGGTCGAGCACGACCTCACCAAGATGCGGGTCGGAAACGGCGACCATAAAGCGCACGACCGGCCGCGGAGTGTAAAACTCACCGGAGTCGCCGGCAGCGTCGCGCATCTCCCGCAGTAGCGACTCGTAAAGAGCGCCAAGTGTGTGCAGCTCGTCGCTCGACCCGAAGTGAATTCCCGCCACCTTGTTTATGACGTCGCGAAGCAAGTAGCCGCTTGCCATTCGATTCTGAACGCCCTTAAAGACAGTCGCGATTACGTCGCGGCGCTCATCTCCGTTTGAGCTGGTGAGGCTACGCAGGTAGGCGAAGAGACCAGGACCGCGCTTGCCGTCGGGACGAGTGCACTCGTCCTGGTTGATGAAAGCAAGAAGAGTGTCACCGGTGATGCCCTGGGGGTCAGCGGCCCAGTCGCGCCAGCGATATGGACTGTCGACCGCAGGCCGGAAGCGGCTAGCAGCGAGCGCGGCCTCCTCAGCACGCTGCTGCTCGAGGTCGTCGAGGAATTTCAGGAACAAGATCCACGTGAGCATTGGCAGCCGATCGATGTCGCCGTTGAGCCCTTTGTCCTTGCGCATGATGTCGCGGGCGGACTTGAGTAGACCCGCTAGAGACTGCGCGGTGGTCGGCATGGGGCCGTTCTTGTTTCTCACTTTAGGCGGCATAGAGAAGGTTCTGCAGCTCCGTAACGGCAGTGCGAAGAGGCTCCGCACCGCCAAAGAGTTCGATGATCTCAGGAATCGTCCCATGATCTGAGACCGGCGGCACCTTCAGTACGTCCGGCATAGAGAACTGCGCTACTCCGTAAACGGCGTATTTCTCAAGCAGTGCCTCAAGTACGGCCTTCGCCTCTACGCTATACCGTGCGAAGAAGTCCCTCCGCTCGGACTTTACTCGCTGTGCGCGCTCGCGGCGAGTTCGCAGCGGTGCGTTAAAGGCCAGATGGCAGAGTAGGTCGAACGGATCGGCATCGGGCTGATCGGCCTCCTCTGCTAACTGTCCGAAGCTGACGCCACGCTCTGCGAGACGTTCGAGGATCTCATTGCGCTGTTCGGGGTTAGCCCATCGCGCTCGCAGTTCGGGTGCTGATGGAACGAGGGTGCGGACTCTCTCAGCCGCGTAGTCGGTGTACCGGATCACACGGAGTTGTTTGCCATCCGGGTCCAGCTCGTAAACGAGGTGAGAGGCGACCTCGACTTGACCGCCGTCGACGTAGAACTTGCGACGCTCTGAGGTGTCGGGTTCCTCAGTCGCGGGATCAGCTGGCCAGCTCTCCAGAGAAGGTTCGTGGACCTCGCTGACGAGACGAGCGACAGCCCGTTCTCCCAGCGCTTCCTCGGTGACCTGGGCGGGATCGCCGTCGAAGTCGGGATCAGCGAACATGCGGGTTGCCGATCCCGTGTAGTCGAGGATGTTGAACCAGAGCTTGCCGTAGTCGTCCCGCACTCGTGTGCCACGCCCAATGATCTGCTTGAACTCGCTCATCGAGCCAACAACGCGAGCCAGTACCACGTTCTTGCACGTCGGTGCGTCAATACCGGTAGTGAGGAGGTGTGAGGTGGTCAGGATGACAGGCGAGCGAGACTCGACGTCCTGAAACCGCCCCAAGTGCCCTCGCCCGAATTCGCCCTCATCGGAGGTTACGCGGCAGACGTAGTCGGGGTACTGCTGGACGAGGTCGGAATTCAGGTTGTTGAGAGCTCGGCGCATCTCGTCTGCATGCTCTTGATCGACACAGAAGACTATTGTCTTGGCGAATCGGTCTGTGCGTCTCAGGAAGTCCGTCAAGTGGCGAGCCATTGCCTCGGTCCGAGCCCGCAAAGCTACCACACGCTCGAAGTCCTTGGTCTGATACTCCTCGTCCGGTACAACGCGGCCATACCGGTCCAGCTCGTACTCGGTCGGCCGCCATCCCGCGGCATCCCACTCGGTGACCACCCGGTGCACCCGATAAGGCGCGAGGAACCCGTCCTCGATGCCCTGCCGCAGGCTGTACTGGTAAATCGGATTGCCGAAATAGCGGTATGTGTCGCGATTGTCGTCCCGAAGAGGAGTCGCGGTCATGCCGAGCTGGTAGGCGGGCTCAAAGTAGGTAAGAATCTCTCGCCAGTGCGAATCGTCGCGAGCGCTGCCACGGTGGCATTCATCTACGATGACCAGGTCGAAGAAGCCGGGCGTGTACTCGCGGTACAGCCCGACGTGTTGCTCGTCGCCAGCCAGCGCCTGATAAATCGCAAAGTACATCTCCCGCCCCTTGTTGGCTTCGCCACCCTCAATCTTGTGGCGGGCGTCGCCGAACGGGGCAAAGATCCCGTCCTTCGGTTGGTCGATGAGGATGTTGCGGTCAGCGAGGTAGAGTATCCGCGGGTGCCGCGGATCCCCAGTGCGATTCCAACCTGCTTTCCACAGCTTCCAGCATATCTGAAAGGCGACTGCGGTCTTTCCTGTTCCGGTGGCCATCGTAAGGAGCTGACGGCGTCGTCCTTGGAGCACTCCCTCAACCGTCCTATTGACAGCGATTTCCTGGTAGTAGCGCTCGCCCTTATCGACCGCGTGGTTCATCGGCGTCAAGAGGCGGGAGGCAGCCGTGTCGTCGCTTAGGCTCCTACCAGCTCGGTACCTGTCCCAGAGTTCACCCGGGGTTGGATAACCTGCAACGACCTGCTCAAGCCCCGTGAAGTAATCGACCTCGACGATCTCGAGCCCATTGGTCGCGTAGGCAAACCGAAGGCCGAGCATCTCGGCGTACTCCTTGGCCTGCTGCATGCCGTCGCCTGCGCTCCTCCAGCTAGCCTTGGCCTCTACAACCGCGAGCGGGAAGTTGCGCTCGTAGCGCAACAGGTAGTCGACCCGGCGCGGTGGCTTGCGCACGAAACCACTCCCGACCGGAACAATCCGGCCGTCAGTGATCGAACGCTGCTCGACGATCGAGTGCGGCTCGTTGTCCCGAGGTACCCTCAGAAGGTGTGGAAAAGCAGAAGGCGATGTAGCCTACCTCTGACGTTCCAAAACCCGGGCTGCCAGGCCCGAGAAAGAGGGAGGAACACCGCCATGGTCGAGAAGATCACTGACAAG